>Ga0137380_10001626_pt1 | contig 18454 bp, 15 predicted proteins | sample SagtaG_17_FD_104809 | JGI IMG/M metagenome (GOLD analysis project Ga0137380, IMG submission 104809) | Vadose zone soil microbial communities from Sagehorn Ranch, Mendocino, California, USA - Sage2_L_100_16 metaG | ecosystem: Environmental > Terrestrial > Soil > Vadose zone | place: USA...
AATATACAATTGTACACTCCGTTTTGATTAGATGTGGGTAGTTCCAGGGGGCGACCACGAGAGTCGCCCTCTCAACTTGCAACAATCGCACGCACACCCCCATGACGACCACAAGGGTCGTCATGGGGTGGCGGCGTCATAGGAATGGGGTGGCGGCACTCCGCAAAACTCTGACGCTTACCCTGTATTATAGAAGATACTTGACGCTTTGTAGCATTTATTCTATTGTACGCATCATGAAACATATTATTCATCCGTACCGGGCAACGATAAAGGCAAAAAAATATGAACAATTACAAATTCCCTAGACGACCTAACAGATGGTGCCTCATCTCTTTGTTGCTAAGCAGCTTGCTTGTACTATTTGCAGCTTGCGGCGGGGATAACACCACCGCTACCAGCACTCAAACGGCAGTTACACCCACACCCGTCAACGGCTTTGGGACTGCCGCTAACCATGTCCATGCCATGCTGGCTTTGCCTGATCATGTGCTGGTACTGGCAACACATTATGGACTGTTCCGCTCAGAGGATGGCGGTACCACATGGAAAGAGGTGGCCGGTGGCCCCAATCAGCTTATGCAGGGCTTGATGACCTACTCGCTGACCATCAGTCCACTTGACCCCAACCGTCTCTATGTCCTGACCCAGGCTGCCGTCAATCCTCATCCGGGTATATTGGGCCTCTATACCAGTGCCGATCAGGGACAAACCTGGCAGTTAGCCATGCCTACCTCTACTTCAATCTATACGGCTGAGGCAGGTAACGCTACACCCAACGACGTGTACATCTACCTGTCCACCCTGGGTGCATCAGGTTTACAGGTAAGCCGGGATGCTGGTCAACATTTTTCTAGCCCAGGGAAGCTTCCCTTCGGACGTATTCTCGGCCTACTCTCCATCCCTGGTGCTGCCGGACAATTACTGGCCTATGGCAGCGATGGGATGGCACGCAGCACCGATGGTGGAGCCCACTGGCAGGTCCTTCAGGGCCTCAATGGTGGCATCTATGAAGTAACCACTGCCGGTCCTCACAGCCCCATCTATGCCTCTGGTGATGCTGGTATCTTTGCCTCACATGACGGCGGCAAAACTTTCACCCTGGTCTATAGCCAGGGCTCATTTGCCTCGCTCACCGTCTCATCGACGCAGCCACAGATCATCTACGGCAAAACTGGCACAACGACCTATCGCAGCTCCGATGGCGGACATACCTGGAAAGCATTGCCTCACATTAGTGGCAACCTTGCCGTGCTTGCGGTTGATCCCAACAATGCTTCACAGGTCTATCTCTCCCTCTCTTACCCAACCGCCATGTATCAATTGAAACCAAACAGTACAGGCTGGCAGTCCCTCACACCGCAAACATAATTTATGAAGGGAAGATATTTGGTATGATCATATTCTTTCGGCATAGTCATAAATGGATACCAATGCTGTTGCTCACACTTATATCCCTGCTCTTGTTTTTTCCGGGCACAGCACACGCGGATGGTGGCGCACCCAATCTCGCCTATATAGCAGGTGGGCCAAAGGGCATTAGCACCATTGATATCAGCCAACAGCAGGTCACCGGCACGATCAGCATAGACGGTGATCCGCACACGCTTGTCCTGAGCCTGGATGGACGTTTTCTCTATGTAGCCCAGCCAACATTGAATCGTGTCACTATGCTGGCCGCCAAAAGCGGTGCAACGATTTGTACTGCCACTGTCCCCGGTCAACCATCGCTGCTAGCCTTTGATCCAACCCCCAATGCCAATATGCTTTATGCCGCAGGCAATGGCGACGCCAGCGTCAGTGCCATTGATCCTACAAACTGTAAGATTACGCGCACCTTCAAAACCTCCGGACCAGTCTATGGTCTAGCTGTAGCCGCGGTGGCTACAGCCGGCCACGGCGATCAGCTCTGGGTAGCAGATACAAATGCCGTAACGCTCTTCGATACCTCATCAGGTCAAGAGTTGGGCAACATAGCTATTCCCGGTGGACCACAATACGTCTCTATCCCGGTAGGTACGACAGTCTATGTCACCACTCACGAGGGTAGTGTCGAGGCTATAGACCTCAATACCCATAATGTTACCACGTTAATCACCGGTGGCACATTTGGACCAATGGACTACGATGCCGTGACTGGTGAAATTTATGTTCCCGATCTCAAGAGTCGTCAACTCGATGTCCTCAATCCTTTAAGTTTCGGTGCGAAAACACCACCTGAACCCAATCGCACCTATAAGTTCGCAGTGGCACCTCAGTCCGTCGCTATCACCAGCGATGGGCAACTAGGCTTTATCGCCCTCAGTGATGGTAACGTAGCCATGCTCGACGTACCGGGCCGCCAAATCGTCGCCACCATTCACGTCGGTGGCAACCCCAACTTTATTATTACCGGCCTCTACCCACCGGCAATTGGTACAACCCCCCAGCAAGCATCCATGTGGACTACAGTTGCCAGCGTTATCGCCTATATACTGGTGATCGCCCTCTTACTTGTTCCCTTCCTGATTTTCAGAAGGCTCAATCGAACTGAGGTAAAAAAGGTCGAAGTGAAAAAGAAAGAGGATGTGAAACCATAATCAAAGGTCTGTGTACGTCCAGGTAATCAAGCAGGCTCTACGCGCATCAGACCTTCGATCTTATCAAAGTCTGTATCCCAACTATAAATATGGTTTACTTTTTCAGCAAGCATATAGGCGGCGTTGTAAGCATCAGCAAAAGAGATGTTTTTCGTAACGTATAGATCAAACGCCTGATAGTAGATATTCTTGCTTGGAAGTTGAAGACCTTTCAAAGAAATAATGGGTAAGATGAGTTCCTTGATGCGTGACCGAGACACTTTATAGAAGCTTTGTAAGGTAAAAACCGCCTCGAAAATAACTAAGGAGGAGGTTACTACCTTCTCCTCGCCTTTTTCAACACGCATTAAAAGCTGTAATGCTCTCTGTGCCTTTTGCTCATCATCTCGTGTAAGGTACCGCAATAAGATATTTGTATCTACGAAGTGTACTGGCATAGTTTTTCTCTATTGTTCAGAGATGACATCTCTGGCAACCCCTTTCTCAAATTCCTCGCGTGCAGCTTGAAAATCCTCTGGTTTGCTTCTTGGAGTAACGGCTCCATAGCCTGCTAATAATTTTGAGGAGGCACGCATAATCTTCACTACTTCTCCATCGACCTCAAAACGCACCTTATCTTTCGGATGCAGACCGATGAGGCGACGAATCTCCTGCGGGATTGTTACTTGCCCTTTCGATGTAATTGTCGTTTCAAATTCATGCATAGTAATACTCCTAAAACATAAATCCATCTTCTAACACAGTAATACCATTATATCAAAGTATTACTCCCTTGTCAAAATTTCCTAAAACAAGAGGAACGCTATGCACGCATTCCATCCTATCATTCCCGCGTTGTTATTGCCAGAATCTCAGGTTCTCGGGCTAGCATGCGTGGCGAGACCCACCAAAGGATCAATTGGTGAAACACAATAGCATAGACAAGAGCAGCCGGAATAGCAAAAACCCATACCCATTGCATGCGAAAGAACAGGGGAACAAAGAGGGCGACAGCAACAGGAGAGAGCAGCACGAGACTCACCAGCATCATGACCATTGAGAGCATGGCACGTATACAACCGGAGTTGCCCGATGAGGCGCCGGTAGCTTGAAAACCGCGCTGTATCTGGCGCATACGCTGCGGCAGAAAGACCGAGGAAACATTGCCACAGCCAAGCATCACGGCTATACCCGCCAGCCCTAGCGTCAGCACAGGCACAACAAAGTTCCACTCGTGCGAGAGCAAGGCACTGGCGCATACCAATACCACGAGTTCAATCACTCCCATCAAGGCTACGGCCAAGTTTTTACCTGAGAGGATGCGTCGAGGTTCAACAGGAAAGAGAAAGAGAGTCGTCAAACTCTGCCTCTCCATGCCCAGTGAATTGTATGAGAGGGTGAACACGCTAAAAAAGACTGCCAGGGGAGCAGAGAACGTCAATACCGTCCAACCGCTCTCGCTGCTGGTTGGGTTAAAAAGAGGGCCGATGATAAACACAATCATAATCGAGAGCGAGGACACCAGCAAAGCCTTGAGTTGTGGATCACGCCAGAAGTATTTCAACTCTTTGAGAGCGATAACCACTGTCTGGCTAGTCCTAATACGTTGCCACAGGCCAGAGTGGGCTTGCTGTGTTTGCGCTATAGGGCCTGCCGCTGCTTTCTGGCGACGTGTACGTACCGCGCCACCCACTTCTGGTGTACTCAAACTTCTCTCAAGCACAATGGCCCACAGGTACAGGACAAGCATGCTTGCCCCCAGCGATAGCACCAGCCAGAGCAGACTACTCCCCCAATTGCCAAGAGTAGCCTGCTGAATGGCGCGTGCCGTCATTCCTGGCGGCAACCACTGTAGATAGGCCGAGAACTTCTCCTGCTGTAAGCTTGTCACAATATTGCCCCTACCAATACCACTGAGCACAATCTGTTGAAAAATGTAGCAAGATGAAGAGAACAGAGCCACCACAATGATGCTCAAATCGCGAAAACGGCGGCTTTGTAGTGTACGCATTAATAATGCCAGCACCAACTGACTCATACCGACGACCTGGGCATAAAAGATGAGCATGGCAACAATGGCAAACAATGTCACAGGGAAAGAAATGGCCCAACCCACTATCACGGCCACAAACACCAGTAGCAACCCAAACATAGGAATATCCAGCAGCGTTGAAAAGAGCAGGCCCACCATCAATTCCGCACGGGTCAGTGGAAAAGGCAAAAGTTTGGAGACATCCAGTCCTTCATTCACCGTAAATTCGAGCAGGGGCAGCACCATCCAGAAAAGATAGACACCCGTCAATACTAAGAACAACACTTCCACATTCGCCGGATATGGCAAGTAGCGATAGGCAAAAAACGTGCCAACAGCAATGCCTCCATAGAAGGGCAGGCCGAAGATGATCAGCACAATAGTACTGAAGATGCGTGTCTTATCACGTGTGAAGCCGCGCAAGAAAAGCTTCCAGCGCAACCACAACAGCCAGCGTACTTTATCCGCATGTATAATAATCACAGCTAGCTTCCTATTAGATCTTTTTTACTAAAAATGCTAATTCAGTAGAGAACTCGAATTGCCTGACTGACCACGTCGTGTTCTCCACCATAGTGTAAAACTTAGCCTCGTAGTTAGTCATCATTCCTTTACTTCTACCGCCCAAGCTATGAACGGGAAAAGAGATTACCATGTAGTCTGCATTGATAGCATGCAAGAGCCGAAAGCCGACTAACTTGTCTATCTGTTCGAGACATGGTATGGTCTTGAGGATAAATGCTACATCAACCTTTTCCGAGGGGCAAGAATGAATGACGTCACAGACCATGCCGCAGCCTTGTACATGCATAAGTGTCATAAACTTATTTAGGAAGTTTATCATATTCCCGTAAATATCACACATATAGTATTCCACGGGATCCGTTAGTGGCATCCATGGTAGCGCAAGTGGGTTAAAACCACAGGCGACATCAAGTACACGGTGAATCGGAGGAAGGTCAGCCAGGATAGTCGTGTAGAACTGGCTAAGGATAGGTAACCGCTCTCTTGTCGATGCATGATAACTCATAATCTTTACCAAATACTTGAGAAGCTCATCCTGATTACTTGATCGAGAAATTTTCGCCAGGGAATCCAGCCATTTGGAATAAACTTCATTCCCACTAAGATATGCTCCGCCAACCTGGTGAAGTTTATTCTTAGTAGCCTTAATGGCTTCTTTAATACTGGATCGTTTGCCAAGCTCTTGCAACCCTATGCTCTTGATAAGGTCTCTGCTTACATCCTTATATTTGGAACTTGCAAGAACAGCTTCAACAAGCTTATCTAGTTGGTCATTTTTTGTGGTCATATGAAATCTCTTTTAAACGTTCCATCAGCTGAGTCATAAATCTTAGATTATGAATTGTTGCTAATCTGAGAAAGAGACTGTCATTAATTTTGAATAAATGATGCAGATATCCTAATGAGTAGTTTGCGCATAATAAACAATCACAGAAACGAGAAACCGGAATATCAGATTTGAAATATTTGTCATCATTGACATAAATGTATGAGAACCAATCACCCTCTAAACCTGCATGAGGAGCAGATGAATCATAGTTGAAAATATAAAGTCGTCCATGTCTTGCATCTTTGGTGGGCATCGCACTATCAAACATGTCATAACCAATGTGGCTACATGTAACAATGTTGCTTGGATGCCCTATTCCAAGTCCATGCATGGGGAACTGTGGTGGCACAAGCTCCCTCGTATAAGTAATAATATCAGTGAGCAGGTTACCCTGATTATCGAGAGGCCACCCGCCATAACCGAAGCCATCGAAGCCTATCTCCAACAATGCATCGGCACATTGCTTACGAAGTTCATAATATCCACCGCCCTGAATCACAGCGAATAAACGAGGTTGGTGCTCCGGAGAAATTCTTTTTTGAAGAACGAGGCGTTGAAATTCATTGTTGCAACGACGTGCCCAGTCAATTGTCCTCTTGACTGATAGTTCCTGAACCTTGAGTGGGGCATCAACATGAGTACATTCATCGAGACACACGACAATATCTGCTCCATAACTAAGTTGCAATTGAATGGTTTTCTCTGGAGTGAGATGAAATTTACGTTCAGACCCGGTGGGCTTAAAGGTGATACCATCATCGTTTATTGAGCCAAACTTGGGATTTTGCTGGATTAACGAGTAGGCTTGAAAGCCTCCTGAGTCCATCATAATGGGACGTGGCCACGCGCTCATGTTATGCAGCCCTCCAAGGGCTTGGATAGTTGAAGAACCTGGGCGTTGCATCAAATGAAATGTATTCATGACGACGGCCTGAATCCCGCACTGTACAAGGTCACTAGAATCAACCGAGCGGACCACTCCCAGAGTAGCATCTGGCATAAAGATGGGAAATTTCAATTGACCTTGTGATAGCTGTAAATGATTTCTAACTTGACTCATATTATATACCTATTGGGTTTACTCCCAAATTACTCATAATAGGAGCATGCACACAACTTCTTGTTGCACCGGTATCTATAAGGCCAATACCTGTTATAGGAGAGGGAAGGGGTCTTTGTTGCCTTGTGTAAAGGTCTACAAGTGCTTGAGGGATAGATATAGAAACAGCAAGGGTAGGGCCGAGATGAGCCAGTGTTGGAGGACTTGGTCTACGTCCCCCAGCAGGGTCGTTCTCAAAAAATTGACTATTAAAAACAGGCATGCTAAAACTTACAATCTAACGTGTATCACACCGACGGTCAATGCGGGGTAGGAAACTGCTTCATCGCCATCAAGGACTTGCTTGATTAAAAAAGGCTCGTTGCCAAATCTCTCTAAACCCGCTTTATACGCTTCTGCCTCTGTAGTAAATGCGCCCGCGAACTCACCGCCCTTAATAAGGACAAACTGATTCTTATAGAGTTTCAGATACTCCTGCTTATGCTTTTGAAAGTATTCAAGTTCTGTCTGTAAGGGATTTTGTTCGCTCATGTCAATGATAATACCACTAAAACGCTCAGAAAACAAGCATATATCTCTTTAGGCTAGTAAAGCGAGCCTCATTTACTGCCAGATTGGTTTTTTGAAGTATCTGATCTTTCCAATTACTCCAACCAGCTCAAGTTATGGTTCTCACTCGGAGCACCAATAATATTGAGAAAGATATCCTCCAGCGTGGCATCTTTATTCTCACCACTCGCTCGCTCACGCAATTCTTGCAACGTCCCTTCGGCCACCAGCATTCCCTGATTAACAATGCCCACCCGCGTACACAGCCGCTCAACCACTTCCATGATATGCGAAGAAAAAAAGATCGTGACACCACGTTGAGTCAAATCATGCAGAATATCACGGACGACCCGCGAACTAACCGGATCGATGCCTTCAAATGGTTCATCGAGAAAAATGACCTGCGGACGGTGAATAATCGCTGCCGCCAATGCAATCTTCTTACGCATACCCACCGAATAATCGACAATCAGCTTATCTGCATCATCGGCCAGCGTCAGTACCTGCAACAACTCTCCCGCCCTGCGTCGGATATCTGTCTCTGGCACACCATACATATGACCGGCGAAGACAAGAAATTCCTTTCCGCTCAACCGCTCATAGATATTCAGATATTCCGGCAATACTCCCATTAAAGCACGCGCTTGCAGAGGATGTTTCCATACATCAACACCACCCACCTCCACAGAACCAGATGTGGGACGTAAAAGGCCCGTCATCATCTTGATCGTCGTGCTTTTACCCGCTCCATTTGGCCCCAGAAAGCCAAAAAACTCACCACGTTGTACGGTCAGATTAAGATGATTCACTGCCATCTTCTGTCCAAAGACACGCACCAAATCATGAGCAACAATAGCCAACGCTACAGATGGCGAAGGCCGTAATCCATCCTGTCCTGCTAAAGATCCAGGTGTGTTAGAGTCATGGAATGCAGTCATACTGTTATTTTTTCCGTTAGAAACCTATTCTGTCTATTCTTTCTATTGGAACCAATTTCGGACTTTTCCAGTAAATTCCAGCCAACAAGCTCCATGGCAGGACGGTTCTTTTGATGATAGGCTGGAAGACATCAGCATTACCTCACCTGTCAAGAATATAATCTAATTTATCAGCTATATACTCAAAATACAAGCATTTTCATCCAAAGAAACGCACACCTGAATTAATCGGCGACAAATAACCGTATGCCATGAGATGGCGAGTCGCGATAGTATTGCCGCGACTCGCCATCTCATGGCATACCTGTCAGAAGAACTATAAGCTTGATGAGCTAATGGATCAGGGCTTTGACCTGTGAGGCCCCGTATATGGTTTCACTTTATTACTGAGCACCAACGATCCAGGAGAAGTGATAGAGAAGCGCGGTGGGCCAGCTGGTCCCCAGCCCAGACGTAACACCTGAACCGCAAGATAACGAATACCCCAACGGATGGCACTGACTATATCGCCAGGCATAACTAAACTGATGTGTCCATAGTCAATACCGCTAGAGGTATCCTCCGCCGTACATTGGCCCGCCAGCGAACCATCAGCATTATAAAGGGCTAGAGTAGTTCCTAGAGGAAACTGGGCCAATGAAACGGCACAGGCACCGACATGCGTCCAATTGCCATCAGCCATTCTACCACTCTCGGTAGAGACAGTTACTTTAAACGTCGCAGGCTCGGCACCAGACGCGACAGCATTTGCCAACATTTGAGAACCAATCCCCACCAGTAAGACAATAAAGCCTAGTGCAACCGTACGGATTCTCCAGGCATTTTTCCAACTCAAGACACTACGAAACATCGCCAAACTTACTCCTTTTCATACTCAACACTACATCCACCCCTCAGGCATTATAGTAGGCTAGTTCATCCACTCACCAGGGGTATTGCTACGCACACGCACCCCGCCTTTCTGTCCTTTGATAGCTTTAGCATCTTCGGCTATTTTGGCGCGTATTTGGGTAGCAGAGGTGCGATGCCAGTAGGCGGCGGGAAAGAGACCCAATCCAATAGTCAGCGCAGCACCAATCTCAGTCCGTGTAAATGGCAGATAGTTCGGTATGTGAAAAGGAATCCGGTGAATCACGCTCAGGCGCAGGCCGAGTACAAATACAAAGATTCCCATTTCAAGCACGCCTATCACTATGTAACACAATACCTCAGCCATACGCTTTTTACGAAAGGCATATGCAAAAACAACATTCAACAGGCACAAAAAGCCTGCCATGAAAGGTGCCACTTGTAAAATAATACTTGTCACTCTGATGCCTCCACCCAGATATCTCTGAGACTCATTGCTAACTATACGTCAGTAATAGATTAGAGAAGGCTACCTCCGTACCCTTTAAATTCACAATCATCCCCACCTCACCTTCCGATAGCGAGCCATCCTCTACGTTTCCTACTTTCTGTCCATTGACGAAAAAGGTAAAGAATTTCCCTTGCGCCACAACTTTGAAAAGGTTCACATGGGTACTTCCCTGCCCTTGGCGAAATTCCTTCCCAAAGGGATGCTGCCAGATGATCTGATACGGATCAACCGATGGGCCATTGATATCATCATATTTCGAGAACTGGTATTCGCCACCCACCGTATTCACCACCTGAAAGGTATAGAACGTCGTGCGACTTTTACCATGGACTATTTGTGGTGGACTAAAGCGCAAAATCACGCCAAAAGAGTTATCAACGGAGGTATCATCTCCCTTTATTTCTTCCATGGTGAGCATGTAAACCATAGGCACCTTGATATCCACCCCACTTAGCAAAGCGGGCACACTTTGTTGTGGATCATTATTGAGAATATGATAGGCCCCATCTTTAAAGACGTAAATTTTGTCGCCACTCGAAATCACTGGCCAGTTGTGAATATTCTGATTCAACGGATCGCTCAGCATAATATTAGCCTCTGCTGTCTCCGCTGCCTGAGCCAGAGCAGTTGCTTGCACATTAGGTGTTGCTATCTTGTGCATGCTATTGCTCGCTGACCGACTCTGGTTCGAGTGTAAGCGAAACGCCATTATACCAGAAACGGAGAGAACAAGCAGGACAACCAGAGCTAGTGCTGCTACCTTTTGCCACTGCTTCAGTAATTTCTTGTGTATACCATCGCCTACTTCAGAGGCTTGTTGAAGCGGCTGCGACTGGGATAGTACAGGCAAAAAACCGGTGACATAGCGACCAGGTTGACCGGCCACAGGCACCTGGACGACTTTCACCGAGCTGGTCAGCTTGACAGTGCTCATATTACCTCGCTCGCCAGGAGGGAGCATAAGTGTCCCTGTCATCTGTGAATCCGGAAAAGGCGAGAGAGGATTCGGTACTGTTGACTTCGGCGGTGATGATGTATCTACCTGATCCTGTTCGCTATCTGGTGCGGCTAAAGTACCCGTAGTATTGGCAGTCGCAAATGTGGGAACAGCCAGCTCAGGCTGTGGTGTTTGCCCAACCTGCGATATGGTAACAGGCGATGTACTTAGAGAAAACCCTAGCTGTTCAGGAGCTGCCAGCGTGCTTTCTGTGCTTATTGACGCAGGCATCGGCGATGGTGCAGATAGAATGGCCTGCGCTGGAGTTGGAACGGGTGGCGTGTTGAAATTAAAAGTAAATGCTAGCTGTTGCCGATTGGCATTTGTCGTACTCTGCTCAGAAGTTCCTACCCTGGCTGAAGTTGCCGCGCCATCCGTTGCATCTGTCGATCGCACCAGGTTGGTCCTCAAACCCTGGCGTGGACGTGTCGGTGGAAGAGGCATATTATACACCGATGCACTCAGCGGCTGGCTATTGCCTTGCTCACTGCTCTCCGTCGTTGTCTCTTCTGCCGTTGGAGTCTCTTCCATTGGGACAAACGAAGGCTTCTTCACTGTGGATACAAGCCACGCAGGTTTACTCTGCTTGTCCCATATCGACAAGTTTTCGGTCTGTGGAGCGTTAGCCATCTCCCTTATCGGTAAAAGACGCTCAGGCTTACTTTTGCCCAGCGTATCATCCTCTGCCGACTTGCTCCCATTCTCTACTTTTTGCGATGTCAGGGTAGAAAGATCTCGTGAACGGTGAGACGCGCTCACTGTTGAAGCAGGAACGGCTGGAGTAACTGGGTTGGCAACATCAGCTTTCTCCTTGACAGAGCCAGCCGACGGCACACTGATAGAGCTAGCTGTTGTCAAAGCAAGACGAAATTCGTTGGCAAAGTCTTGCACACTGCTATAGCGATCGGCTGCGCGTTTAGCAATGGCTCGTAATATCACTTGTTCGACGGCTAATGGCAGGTCTATGCCTAAGGAACAAGGTGAGGGAGGAAACGTTTGGACCAGTTGGGTTGCCAAGCGCATTGGTGTACCACTTTGAAATGGCGTCTTCCCGGTGACCATCTGATAGACTATCACACCCAGCGCATAAAGATCCGTACGTGCATCAACGACATCACCCATCACCTGCTCTGGTGCCATATACTCCAACGCTCCGACAGGCTTTCCCGCTTGCAGTAAGCGCATCTGCGAGGTTTGCCGATCCACAACAATCTTGACCAGACCAAAATCGGTCAACAGCAGACGACCATCGGGAGTTTTTAACACATTGGCAGGTTGCACATTTCGATGCACAACTCCTTGTTGATGGGCACAGTCTAATGCCGCTGCCAGTTGCGACAGGTAGTCAGCCACTTTTGCCAAGGGAAGAGGGCCTTTTTGTGCCAAAACATGTTGTAGTGTGCCGCTACTGATATATGGCATAACCAGATAAGCTAAGCCATCGTGTTCTCCATACTCATAGATGGGCAAAATATTCTGGTGTTTCAGTGCGGCAACAGCAGTCATTTCCTGGTGGAACCCTTCCAGGAAGACGGCTTGTTGGTCAGAATGTTGCGAGGTTAGCGGTGCCACTACTTTCACCGCTACCTGTCGTGCCGGACGAGATTGCTGACCTAAAAATACGGCCCCCATTGCCCCCTGCCCAATAATCTTCTGAAGTGTGCAGGTTCCTGGCGTCGTACCAATCAAGGCTTGTGCGTTTATCAAGGTCCTACCTCTTTTTGCTGTTGCTGTCATTTCGTCCACTTCCCCTTTCACCAGCCACCACCAACGGTGAGCCTCATCTACTTCATTCCACTACCACATCCCTTAACCGCCGACAGTGCCTCTCTGGCAAAGCGGATCCTCCAGCCACTACACATTCCTCCCTTTTCCTGCCATGCTTTTCTTGAAAGTAGCATGCCTCACTCTAATTGCAAACAATTACAAGGGCCCCCACCCACAGGCGTTCACTTCAGCACGGCTGTCATCCTGAGCGCGAGCTTTGGATCTCTCGCTGGGCCCAGCGCCGATCCAAAGCTCGCGCTCAGGATGACAGCATGAGACTCGAACATGCCGTTATACCCTCAACTTATTGACGTGTGATTAACATATTCACAAAGGCCACCTCAGTACCTTTTAGATTGACCAGCATGCCCACCGTACCGCTAGCGTAAGACTTATCTTGATCGGTTCCTACCTTCGAACCATTGACGCTAAAGGTGAAGTTGGGACCATTCTGGTAAATTTTAATGGTGTTGATATTCTTGCTTCCCTTTCCCTGGTGGAACTCAGAGCCAAAGGGCTGGTGCCACAGCTGCGTCCAGTAATTATCAGGGTTGCCAGAGCTATCGTCATACTTATAAAAACGATACTCGCCACCACTGACATTGACGACCTCAAAACTGTAGAAGGTGGTGATTGTCTTATTCGCTTTGGTGCTCTGGCTGAAGCGCAGGACCATACCAAACGAGTTATTGTTGGAGGTATCATCGCCCTTTACTTCCCACATTGTTAATGTATAGGCGTTGGGGATGGTAAAAGGCTGATCTGGTAAGACCACCGCCACTGCACTCCCCTCAGTATTCTGGATATGATAGGCTCCCCCGCTAAAGAACTCATCTCGACCCACCGGCAGGTTATGAATATTATGGCTCAGTGGATCGGAGAGAATCTGATTGGCCTCAACCGTTGCTTGCGCCAGCGCGGTAGCCGTCGCTTTTGGGTTGGGGGTTCCAGCTATATGGGTAGCTGTGCTGGATCGAGCTGACCAACTGGAATGGGTACGGACATACGAGAAAGCTCCAGCGGAAACTGCAACAATCAGCAAAACAAGAACACCTAAAACGGCCACCTGCCACGGCTTGCGTTTGCGCTTAGCAACATCGGTTGCCTCGGTTGGGGCTGATGGAACGACGGGTAGCAGTCCGGTAATATACTGACCGGGCTGACCGGCAACAGGCACTTGCACAACTTTGACAGAGCCGGTCAGCTTCATGGTATTGCTTGCTTTCTCTCCCATGTTTGGCACTGCCAACGAGCCACTCGTATTGCGTACCGGAGACAATTGTCTCAATTCCGTTGGCAGCACAGCAGGCTCTCCTTCTGTCAACGCAGGAAGCTCACCCGTCGGCTTAGGTGCCGCAGATCGCCTAGACAGTGCAGCAACCTGCGAGTCTGTATTAGCAGGCCATGGCTCTGTCCTGGAAACCGATACCGCCGACAAAGGCACGCTGCCTCTACCAACAGCAGGAAACATACCCGTGCGCGAGAGTAATCCACCTGAACGCACTGGCGCAGTAGTAGCATCGGTAGCCTCAGCAGCTGGCAAAGCATCCGTTGCTTTCCCCAAAACGAGATTTGAACCAGGAGTCGCCGTGGGCAACATCCCCGTTGAACCATTCTGCCACGTCGGATCAAACAGACCACGCGGCGTGAACAGGCGTGCCCCGGTAGATGTAGTCACAGCAGGAGTTTTGACGGTGAAGCCATGTATGGGAAGACCAGCGGCACTCAGTGAATCGCGGAACGCCTCCACAAACTCTCGTCCGGTGGAATAACGGTCGGCGGGTCGCTTGGCCATAGCGCGAAGCATAACCTGCGAGCAGGCTACTGGCAGGTCTGGACGTAAGAGACGCGGCGCAGAAGGCGGCGTTTTCATTTGATGGGCCGCGATCTGCATAGGCGTCTCACCCTGAAAGGGGGTCGTACCAGTGACCATCTGGTAGAGAATGATACCCAGCGAGTAGAGGTCGGAACGGCCATCCACAGGCTCACCAATCACCTGTTCAGGGGCCATGTAATCTGGCGTGCCAACAGGCGCGCCAGCACCTGTCAAGCGTATCTGCGGAGCTTGTCCATCTGCGATGATCTTGACCAACCCAAAATCAGTCAGCAGCAAGCGCCCTTCAGGAGTCATCAAAATATTAGCAGGCTTGATATCACGATGAACGATGCCGCGCTCATGGGCACAGTCGAGGGCCGCCGCGACCTGTTCCAAATAGTTCAATGCCTTGGGTAGCGGAAGCTGGCCTTCCTGCTCCATATGGTCACGCAGCGTACCACCACTGATATATGGAACGACCAGATAGGCAAAACCATCACGCTCACCATATTCATAGACAGGTACAATGTTAGGATGCTCCAAAGAGGCTGCCGCATCAGTCTCACGCCGGAAACGCTCTAAAAAAGCCGCCCGTTGATGAGCGGTCAACGCGCTAGCCGGCAATAGCACTTTCACCGCAACCCAACGACGAGGACGAGACTGTTGAGCTAGAAAAACAGCTCCCATACCACCTTGCCCGATAATTTTCTGGAGCGTACAGTTTCCTAGCACCGTCCCTATCAATGCCTCTGCATTCATCAAAGCTCTACCTCATTCCGTTCTTGACATTCCTACGTGTCTCCTATCTCCACCACATCCCCTCTTTACTCTTAACATTCTAAAATGTGTGTCTCTTACATCTTATTCAACTTGAACTGTTCTGACAATCTATAGGGCTAAAACCCATGACCAAAGTAATATACCTACGGAGATTATCGCATCACATAGCGATACACTATGACAAAACTCAACCCCTGACAAGAGAGGCTCCTATTGCAAAATAACGTAGGAAGAAACCAAGTTGTCGAAATACAGGACATCTATCCTATATTTCTTTTACACCTTCGGGGCCACTATCTTCCTCAGCGTCCAGAGGCACTTGTTCGTCGCCAACCAGGACAACCATGGAGGGAACGGTACGGCTTTGAACAATGATGCCGTGCAGGAGTAAAGACGAAGCTTGAGCAAACAAGGGGCGCAAGCGTTCCAGGCGTTCGCGCTGGAGACGTAACTGATTGGCACCTACACCGATCCGACCGCGTGCCACTTCAATGGGGGTAATATCATCCTGCCCAGAAGAGATCCGCTGCCAGATATCACGCGCATCGAGTACCTGACCAACAGCGGACTGCACCTGCTGTAAGAGATCAATGGTCTGGTTGAGGAGCATCAACATATCTCCTTCGGCCAGGTCAATGCGACGGAGCAGGCCCGCCAGCGAGGTGCCACGTGACCACGCCAGAGCTACACCATGAAAATCTGGCACAATACCAGGAGTGAAGTTGATATTAGCAGCTTCCTCTATATTATGTACATTTTGTGAGACACGCCAGAGCTCTCCACGCACACGCTTGAGCATTGTACTCAGCACATTACGATTATGCATACGGCGTTCGTGGTCAAAGGTAAACCAGCTACACACCTCGGCCAACTCGCCAGCTGAGAGGTCATCAAGTACACCCAACATCATCAACTCGATAATCAGAATGCCGGACGGATGGAAAATACTACGCAAGAGACGACCTCGTAGAGTTAACTGATCATCCTTACCAATATAGCCCAGTGTACGCAGGGCAAAGATCGTGCCATCCAGTTCAGCCGCTCCGGCACGACTGAGAGGATACGCTCCAATTGACTTGCGGCGACGTTCCAGAGCCTGAGTCGCTCCCTCGATAGCTTTGGCACGCTTTTTCGTCTCCTTCTTGCCCTTATGGTAACGCATCTCCAGTTTTTCTAAGCGGGTCAGTTCGCGCTCCTCCCAGAGAAGGTAGCGTTGATACTCTCGCAAGCTAGATGCACAAATGCGGCGTAGATGCTGCACGTCAGCGGGACGCCAGAGGTTGAGTACAGAGTTATAGCGAATAGTGAATGAACTGGTCACAGGCAAAAGTTCGCCCGTGATCTGTTGAAAGGAGCTTTCAAACGGCTCCCATGGGGAATAGGGTATAATAGCAGCCCCACGCACATCCATCCCACGCCGACCAGCACGCCCGGTTAACTGGCGGTACTCATTGGGCGTGAGCAGGCGCATCTCTTGACCATCAAATTTGCTGAGGCTACCAACCACGACGGAACGGGCTGGCATATTGACACCCAGAGCCAATGTATCGGTGGCAAAGACAGCACGAAGGTGTCCCCGTGCAAAAAGCGTTTCCACCAGGACTTTTAAGCCAGGGAGGAGGCCAGCGTGGTGAAAGGCCAGCCCACGCGGTAGCAGTTCAGTGAGAGCATACACCTGTTGCAGGTTACGATCTTCTTTGGGCAATTGCTCAAGCCAAACGCCCACTTCTTCTCTAATTAGAGCCTGTTCTTCAGGCGAGGTAAAGAGATGGAGAGCAGCACTCATAGCCGCCTCTTCGACGACGCGCCGCCCTGGCAGGAAGTAAAGACAGGGCAATAGATCCGCCTGACGTAAGACCGTGAGCACTTCACCAGGTTCCGGTGCTTCGCGCTCAGGTGAACGTTTGGCCTTGGCGTTTGGCTTCTCCTGTATTTCCCCTGAATATGCTTGAGCTTCACCTGTTGCCATAGCATCCTGGCGTGTACCTCCGCGCTGTTTAGAGGATGTATCCCACAACTCGTCGTCATCCTTATCCTCTTCATCATCATCGAAGGTATAGACACGTCGACGGCGCATGAGCTGGGCCAGTCGAGCCTCACCACCGATATCGGGAAAACGCTCTATACGGTTGCCCTGAGCATCCTGCACAAGATGCAGCTTGTTGTCGAGAAAGTAGTAGTGTTCGAGGGGCACAGCGCGTTGTTCATGCACAATCAGGGAAATAGGGCGATGCACACGGCTGATCCAATTTGCCAGGTCCTGTGCATTGCTGACAGTGGCGGAGAGACCAACCAGTTGTATGTGAGGCGGAGAACAGACAATAGCTTCTTCCCACACAGGGCCACGCTGCAGATCGCTCAAGTAATGCAGTTCATCAAAGATAATGAAGCCGACATCAGTGAGCGAGGATGGCACGAGGCTCGTATCATTACCGAAACGGTCACCACCTTCTTCCAGCAACATGTTGCGGTAGACCTCCGTGGTCATGATGACGACAGAGGCGCGGCTGTGTTCCACAATATCGCCCGTGACGAGGCCAACCACCTCAACGCCGTAGATATCACGCAGGTCACGATACTTCTGGTTGGAAAGTGCCTTGAGCGGCGTGGTGTAAATGACACGCTGCTGACGCTGTTGAGCAAGCCAGATGGCATACTCAGCCACCAGCGTTTTGCCCGTACCGGTGGGTGCCGCCACCATCACCGACTGCCCTTGCGCCAACTGGGCGATAGCTTCTAACTGAAAGTCATCGAGCGGGAAAGGATAACGCGCTACGAACGTTTCAATTTCCGCTAGGCTCTCGCTCCTCGACTCCACTTGTTCGTCCATATTTTCTTCTTTTGTTGTAAAATTTCGTATTATAGCCCCATTGTAACATGGGAAGTGCGGATGAACAAGCATATTAGCTCTCCCCACCCTCATGACGCCCGCAAGGGGCGTCACTACTATACTACGACTCTGCAAGCCGAGGCATCGTATATAGTAGTGACGCCCCTTGCGGGCGTCATGGGGGCGGGGCGGCACTATGCAAAAAGTTGACGCTCACTCAGCTCAGAGCCAACGCTCTTTTCAACTGTTCCAGCGATACATTGCCACCAGAGCAGACAATGCCCACCTTTTTATCTTTTAACTCACGGCGCATCTTATAAGCCCCAGCTAGAGAGGCGGCCCCAGCCCCCTCAGCAAGGGTATGGGCGCGTTCAATGAGCCAGACAACAGCCTGTAAAATCTCCTCTTCACTG
>Ga0137380_10001631_pt1 | contig 18432 bp, 17 predicted proteins | sample SagtaG_17_FD_104809 | JGI IMG/M metagenome (GOLD analysis project Ga0137380, IMG submission 104809) | Vadose zone soil microbial communities from Sagehorn Ranch, Mendocino, California, USA - Sage2_L_100_16 metaG | ecosystem: Environmental > Terrestrial > Soil > Vadose zone | place: USA...
CTCCACAACCTCGAGGGCCAGCTCTTCGCCCTGATGACGATGACCGTCGCCGCCGCCGAGGCCGTGGTGGGCCTCGCGATCCTGGTCGACATCTTCCGCGTCCGCGACGTGGACGACGTGGACGAGCTCAGCGAGCTGAGGGGCTAGCCCCGTGGCGCTGCAAGCGATCGCACTCGCCCTCCTCCTGCTGCCCGCCGCGGGCGCCCGAGCCTCCACCGAGCGCGTGGCCGCGACCGCCCGTTCGCTGCTCGAGGGGGTGGATACACTGCACCTCACCGTGCGCGAGCGCGCGCTACTGCGCCACCATCTCGACGAGGTCTCGGCCTCCGTCAGTCTCGCGCGCCGCGCCGAGACGTTCCTGCGCTATTACACGGCGGGCTTCGCCGTGGTCATCCTGCTCCTCGGCGCCGCCGTTCTCTACGCCGCCGTCAACCTCGCGGGTCACCTGTCACGCCAGCTCTCACGTCCGATCGACGAGCTCGTCGGCTGGACGCAGCTGATCCGCCGGCACGAGCCGCTGCCGATCGGCGCGCCGACACGCGGTGCTCCCGAGTTCGAAGCGCTGCGGCAGGCGCTGCGCGAGCTGGCCGCCGCGCTTGCCGCGGCCCGCGACCGTGAGCTCGAAGCCGAGCGGCTGCGCGCGTTCCGCGAAGTCGCGCGCCGCGTCGCGCACGAGATCAAGAATCCGCTGACCTCGATGCGGATCGCGGTCGATCAATTGGAACGGACGGCCGGACGGCCGGACGGCCCGTCGGCCATAGCAATTCAGGTCCTCTCGGCCGAGACCGACCGACTCGAACGCCTGGCAAAAGAGTTCGCCGAGTTCGGCCGGCTCCCCGAAGGACCGCAGAGCGAGGTCGATCTCGTCGAGCTGCTCGAAGAGCTGGGGCGCACCGGCGTCCCCGAGGGCGTCCGCGTCAGCGTGCACGCCGACGGAGGACCACGTTCGCTGCTGGGCTACTACGAACCGCTGCGGCGCGCCTTCGCCAACCTCTATCGCAATGCCGCCGAGGCGATGAAGGGGCGCGGCGCGATCGATGTGACCGTGACCGGCGACGGCTCCGGTCTCGCGGTCACGGTCGCCGACCACGGCCCCGGCATCCCCGCCGATCTGCGCCAGCGCATCTTCGAGCCGTACTTCACGACGAAGGACGACGGCACCGGCCTCGGCCTCGCGCTCGTGCGCGTAACGCTCGAGGCGCACCGCGGAACGATCTCCGTCGACGAAACTCCGGGCGGTGGAGCGACCTTTGTGATTGTCTTTCCTGCACACACCTCCACCAACCTCCACCGTCATTCACCGTCCTCGTGAGCCCCAGAGTCCTGCTCGTCGACGATGAAGCCAATATCCGCCGGATGGTTGGGGCCCTGCTGCAATCGGACGGTTTCGACACGGTCGAAGCGCCCGACGGCAACGCGGCCATGGTGCGCCTCGTGGAGGACGCGCCCGATGTCGTGCTGCTCGATTTGATGATGCCGCCCGGGCCGGATGGCCTGGCGACGCTCGAACAGATCCGCAGGCGCGCGCCGCACATTCCCGTCGTCATGATGAGCGGCAAGGCCAATCTTGCCGATGCCGTCCGCGCGACAAAACTCGGCGCGTTTCAATTCCTCGAGAAGCCGCTGACCCCTGAAGGCGTACTCGTGGCGCTGCGCAGCGCGCTGGAGCTTGGGCGGACCCTCGCCGAGAACAAGCGGCTGCACGCAGAGCTCGGCCACGCCGATCCGCTGGTCGGGACCAGCGCCGCCATGGAAGCGCTGCGCGCGATGATCGCGCGCGTCGCGCCGACGGAGTCGCGCGTCCTGATCACCGGCGAGTCGGGCACGGGCAAGGAGCTCGTCGCGTCGGCGATCCATCGCCAGAGCGCGCGCGGCAGCAAACCGTTCGTCACGGTCAACAGCGCAGCGCTGCCGCGCGACCTCGTCGAATCGGAGATGTTCGGGCACGAGCGCGGCGCGTTCACCGGAGCGACGGAGCGCCGGCAGGGCCGATTCGAGCTGGCCGACGGCGGGACCCTGTTCCTCGACGAGGTCGGCGATCTGGGGCCGGAGGCGCAGGCCAAGCTGCTGCGTGTCCTGGAAGGCGGAGTCGTCGAGCGAGTGGGCGGTGAGCGGCCGTTCGCGGTGAACGTCCGCGTCATCGCCGCCACCAACAAGGATCTGCAGCACGCGGTGCGGCAGGGACAATTCCGCGAGGACCTGTGGTTCCGGCTCAACGTGCTGCCGATTCATATCCCGCCCCTCCGGGAGCGCCCGGAAGACATCGCCCCGCTGGTACGTCACTTCGCCGAGCGCTGCGCCGCCCGCCTCGGGCGCCCCGTCAAATTCGACGCGGGTGCCCTCCCGCTGCTCGGTGCCTATGGATGGCCGGGGAACGTCCGTGAGCTCGCCAACATCGTTGAGCGGATGGCGATCCTGGCAACCACCGAACTCATCAGCGCGGCGGATATCGCGCGCGTGCTGCCGTCCGACGGGACGGCGCCCCGTCCCACCACAGACAACGACGGGGAGAGCGTGTGGCGCGACATCGCGCTCACGGAAACGCTCGACCATTACGAGCGCGAGTTGATTGCGAAAGCGCTGTCCGCGTCGCGTGGCAACGTTGCTGAAGCCGCCCGGAGACTGCAGACGGACCGGGCGAATCTGTACCGCCGGATGCGCCGCCTCGGGATCGAGCCTCCACTGAAAGCCGACCTATGATCTCTCTTCTGTTCGCCTTGGTGACCCTTCAGGACACGACGATCGTCATCCACCCCGACAGCTCGAGCGCGACGCTCGAAGCACGCGCGCTGCCGCGGGTCGTGTCCGAGGAAGTCATCCGTTTCTACAACGCGCCGGGAACCACGCGGCTCGTCGGCCGCACGCGGCTGCCGCGCGGCAACGAATGGCGCGGCAATGTGGCCGTCCGCAGCGGCCCGGTGCTCGTCGCGGGCCGCGTGCAGGGCTCGCTCGTCGTGATCAACGGCGATCTGCTCTTCGACGCGGGCGCCGAGGTGACCGGCGACGTCATCGTCGTCGGCGGGACGGTGAATGACACCGCGAAGGCGCGCATCGGCGGCGAGGTCCGGCAGTACCGCGAGCCCCTGCTCTATCGCCTGCGCCATGAAGGCGACGAGCTCGTGTACGCGCCGAACCTGCGGCGCCGGCTCTTCAATCCCGGCGCGCACGTATCGTGGGGCGATGCGGACTCGCGCTCCTCGCTCACGATCGCCACGGGCGGCACGTTCAACCGCATCGAGGGGCTGCCCATCGTGTTCGGCCCGCTGTTCGACTGGAAGCTGCACCAGAACTTCCGGATGCGCGTGGACGCGCTGGGCGTCTTCCGGTCGGCCGGCGATCTCTCCGACAAGCGCAGCGATCTCGGCTACATGTTCCGCGGCGAGCTGCGGTCCGGCGACATCCGTCCTGTGGGCTTCGGTTTGCGCGCGTTCGACGTGGTATCGCCCGTCGAGGATTGGGGACTGCACGACGCCGAGATCGGTTGGAGCGCGTTTCTCTTCGGGCGCGACTACCGCGACTACTTCCTGAACAAGGGATGGGCCGCCCGCGCCTTCGCGCAGCCAGAGCGGCAAATCGCGCTCTCACTCGAGCTGCGCCGCGAGTGGCAGACGAGTGTCGCCAACCAGGATCCGTGGACCGTATTCCGCAACTCCGAGATCTGGCGTCCCAACCCGCCGATCGACGAAGGCCACTTCACGACGATCGCCGCCGGCGCCGTACTGGATACCCGCAACGATCCGGAGGAACCCACGTCGGGGTGGCTGGTGCGGACGACGCTCGAGGATTCCCGCAGCAGCGACGTCGTGCCGCATACGGGCGTCCCGGCGTCGGTACGTGATTCCATTCCCAACCCGGCGTCGTACCGCTTCGACCGGATGTTCTTCGACATCCGGCACTACACCCGCATCAGTCCATCGGGTCGCGTGAACGTCCGGCTGGTCGGCGGCGGGTGGGTCGGTGGCGACCCGCTGCCGCTGCAGCGCCGGCTCTCCCTTGGTGGCCCCGACCCGATGCCGGGCCATCCGTTCCGCTCGAGCTCCTGCAACACCGCGTTCACCGATCCGGCGTTCACAGAGGCGCGCGTCGCGGCGTGCGATCGCGTGATCGCGTTCCAGACCGAGTACCGCGGGCACGTGAAGCTCAACTGGAGCTACAACCCGTCCAAAGATGACAAGGCCGATCGCGACGAAGCGAATGTGCCGCGGTTCTTCTGGCTCGAAGGACTCGACGTCGTCGTCTTCGCCGACGCGGGTCAGGCGTGGCTCGTGGGCAACGGTCCCAACCGCCTGCCGGCGGGGCGGATCCCACGCTTCGACAGCTGGCTCGTGGATGTGGGATTGGGTGTCGATTGGGGTGGATTCGGCGTGTACATAGCCAAAGCGGTTACTACCGGCGAACGACTGCGCTTCACGGCCCGGCTCGACCACCGGTTCTAGGATGCGCCTGCTTTGGTGGGCGGCCCTGGCTCTGGCCACCCTCACGCCGCAGGTGGGGATGGCGCAGTCGCCCCCCCCGCCCCCGCCCGCGCCCCCGCCCCCACCCACCTCCCCTACCCTCACCGTCACGGTGCAGAACAGCACCCCGCGGGTGCGCAGCACGGGCCTTCTCACCGACGGCAAGTTCGTCGGACTGATGCGCTCGGGGTTTCCGCTGCGGCTGCACTATCGCCTCGAGCTCTGGAGAGTTCGCGCCGGCTGGTTCGATCAGTTCGTGCGCGAAGTGAGTTGGGATGCGGTGGCGCGCAACGATCCTCTTGCCGACGACTTCGTGCTCATCCGCCAGGGTGGCACTGTGAGTCGGTATGCGACGGCGGACGAGCTGTCCGCCGCGCTCGACATCCCGTACACCGTGACGCTGCGCCCGACCAGCCCATCAGGCGCACGCTACTACTTCGTCGCGCGGCTCGAAGTCACGACGCTCAATGACACCGATCTACAAGAGCTGTCGCGGTGGCTGTCGGGGGACGTGGGTCCTGCCGTGTCTGGTGAAAGAAACTTCGGCGAGGCGTTGGCGCGTGGAGCGCAACGGGTGTTGGTGCGCCTGGCGGGGTTGCCGCGTCAGCGGCTGGAAGCGCGAAGCCCTACGATCCGAATTGGCGGTCAATAGCCGCGCGGATATCCATCAACGACTGACCGCGCGCCGCCATCCCGCTCGCGAGCATCGCTTCGCCCATGCAGATGTCGCAGTAGGCGCCGTGATCGGACTCGAAGCAGGTGAGCAACGAGCGGTGCCCCGCGTGCTTCGAGCAGTCGCAGTGGCAATACACACCATCGAGGGTCGGGGCGGCGCGGCGCGCCGCCGCGTACGCCTCCAGCGCGCCGGGGTTTCTCGGGATCGCAAAGTCGGGAACGATCTTCTCAGCAGTGATGCCCGGCCGCGGGGTCGGATGAATCGACCCCGTGGCCGGTCTTGTCAGGAAGACGACGCCGATGAGCGCAGCTACGCCTGCACCTGCCACCACCCAGGGCGTTTTTCCCACTAGAGAGCCTCGAGCGTCGCCAGCACATCGGCCCCGTAGAAGAGCCGGATGTACTTCGCCTGCGTCCGCGTCAGGCGGCGCACGGCCCACGAGAGGTGCACGAAGTGCGGCTCGTGAGGCACGCGCAGGGGATGCATGCCCACTTCCTCGGGCAGCAGGTTACCCTTGCGGGTGTTGCAGCTCGAGCACGCGGTGAGGACGTTCGTCCAGGCATTCGTGCCGCCCCGCGAGAGGGGCACCAGATGATCACGCGTCAGACACTCGCGCTGGCGCAGCTCCTGCTGCGAGCGGCCGCAAAACTGGCAACGGTAATTGTCGCGGGCAAACAGGAACGTGTTGGTGACTTGGCGACGGAAGCGGCGAGGGACGTGGACGAAGCGGACCAGCCGGATGACCGCGGGGCGTGGTACCGCCAGTCGCTCCGAATGGACAGGCGTGCCCTCCGCCTCGACGACCTCTGCCTTGCCATCAATGACCAGCCGCAGCGCCCGGCGCACGGGCACCATGGTGAGTGGCTCGAACGAGGCGTTCAGGGCTAGGCAGCGCATGCGATATGCTAATACCGGACAGCAAGTTGCAGCAAGGGACGCGCTTACGCACTCGCTCCGGGCTGAAACGACCGCCGTAGCTCGTCAATCTGCGACTCGACAGAGGCACGCGAGGCACCTCCAGGCGTGGCACGGCTTTCGACGCTTTGCTCCCAGGTTCCGAGCTGGGCAAGGGCGGGTCCCAACGCGGGATGGATCTCGGTCGCAACCTTGGCCGGGACTTTGTCGAGTGTGACGCCGGCCTGTTCCGCCGCACGAACCAATCTGCCGATCAATCCGTGACTTTCGCGAAATGGCACGCCCGACTCGACCAACAGATCTGCGAGATCTGTGGCTCGCATCGCCGGATCGAGCGCCGCCGCCATGCGCTCGACGTTCACGGTGAGCGTGTCGATCGCGCCGGTGACCGCCGGGAGCACGGTCCCCAACGTGTCGCACGCGTCGAACAGCAGTGCCTTGTCTTCCTGCAGATCCTTCTGATAGCCGGCGGGAATGCCCTTGAGCGTCGTGAGCAGCGCGACCAGATCGCCCAGCATCCGCCCCGACTTGCCGCGCGCCAGCTCGAACACGTCGGGATTGCGTTTCTGCGGCATCAGGCTCGAGCCGGTGCTGAAGCTGTCCGCCAGCGTGATGAATCCGAACTCACCGCTCGCGTAGGTGATGAGCTCCGCACCCAGACGAGACAGATGGCTCCCGATGAGCGCGATCGCGAACAGGACGTCGGCGACGAAGTCACGATCGCCGGTCGCATCGAGCGCGTTGGCGGAGATCACCCGGAAGCCAAGCGCCTCTTTCAGTAAGACGCGGTCGACCGGAAACCCCGAGCCCGCGAGCGCGCCCGAGCCGAGCGGCATCTCGGATGTGCGGCGGCGCGCGTCGGCGAGCCGCTGGCGGTCGCGCACCAGCGGCCAGGCGTGCGCGAGCAGCACGTAGGCCCAGCGCACCGGCTGCGCGCGCTGGCCGTGGGTGTAGCCGGGGAGAATCGCGTCGAGTCCGTCCTTCGCCTTGGCGACGAGCGTTCTGCCGAGCTCCGCGACGGCCGCGTCGAGTTCGTCGATCGCGCCCAACGTCCACAGCCGCAGGTCGGTCGCAACCTGGTCGTTGCGCGACCGGCCGGTGTGGAGCTTGCCGGCGACGGCGCCGACTTCAGCGTAGAGCAGCCGCTCGACGAGGGTGTGCACGTCCTCGTCGGGGGCGCCAACCGCCGCGCCGTCGGCCAGCTGGTCGGCGACGCGATCAAGTCCTTCGAGCAGCTGAGCTTCTTCGGACGGCGAGAGCACACGGGCGCGGCCGAGGGCGTGGACCCACGCTTTGCTGGCGAAGACATCCTGCGGCCACAGACGGTGATCGACGGGAAGACTGCGGTTTAAGGCATCGAGCGCTTCGCTCGGAGCGAGAGCGAAGCGCCCACCCCACATGTGATGTGTGTCAGCTTGTTGGGACATCCGTGCGCTCGGCTGCCAAGCCCGCGGCAATTCTGCTGGCGAGGCCGTACAACCGGATGAAGCCCTCGGCGTCCTTCTGGTTATAAACGTTGTCCTTGCCGAACGTCGCGTACGACGGCTGGTACAGCGCGTACGGGCTTTCGCGGCCGGCGACGATGACGTTGCCCTTGAACAGCTTCAACCGGACGGTGCCCGTGACGTGCTTCTGCGTCGCCGTGACGAGCGCGTCGAGCGCTTCGCGCTCCGGCGTCCACCAGCGGCCGTCGTACACCAGGTCGGCGTACCGGAGCGCCAGCTCGTCCTTCATTCGTAGTGTCCGGCGGTCGAGCACCATCTGCTCCAGCTCGCGATGCGCGGCGTAGAGCACGGTGCCGCCCGGCGTCTCGTACACGCCGCGCGACTTCATCCCGACGAGACGATCCTCCACGATGTCGGCGCGGCCGACCCCATGCTCGCCCGCGACCTCGTTGAGCTGCTCGAGCAGCTCGACCGGGCCGAGCGGCACGGCATCGACGCTGACGGGATTGCCTTCCTCGAAACCGATCGTCACGACGACCGGCTCGTCCGGCGCCTCGAGCGGATTCTTCGTCATGACAAAGATGTGCTCGGGCGCTTCCTGCGACGGATCCTCGAGGATGCCGCCCTCGTGCGAGCAGTGCCACAGGTTGCGGTCGGTGGAATACGGTTTCTCGGCGGTCGCCTGGACCGGCACGCCCTTCGCGTGCACGTAGGCGATGAGATCTTCGCGGCTCTGGAATTTCCATTCGCGCCACGGCGCGATGATCTGCAGCTCGGGGGCGAGCGCTGCGTAGCTCAGCTCGAAGCGGACCTGATCGTTGCCTTTCCCGGTGCAGCCGTGGGACACCGCGCCGGCGCCCAGCCGCTGCGCGGCCGCGACCTGGTGGGCCGCGGTGAGCGGCCGCGCCATCGACGTGCCCAGCAGATAGGTCCGCGCGTAAACGGCACCGGCACGCAGCGTCGGGAAGACGAAATCGCGGACGAATTCCTCGCGCAGATCTTCGACGATGCAGTCTTCGGCGCCGGAGCGCTTGGCCTTCTCGACCAGATCCTTCAGCTCACTCGCGCCCTGCCCCACGTCGGCGGCAAAACAGACGACGCGTGCGCCGTAGGTCTCACGCAACCAGGGAACGATGGCGGACGTATCGAGCCCGCCCGAATAGGCGAGGACGACAAGTGGGCCGGGATGGCCATTGTGTTGTTTATGCATATGGGTGCATAAAAATACACCAGCTAATGGCGAATGCGCAAGGATGGTCTTGGGTAGGGGCGCAGCATGCTGCGCCCCTCCACCGTTTCACCAGCCCCATCCCTGTCTGTATCTGGGTTTGACGTACTCCTCCGGGACCCCCGGCGTGAGCACCGCACCCGTCTGGGGATTCACGTCGATCGCCTGCGCGGTGCGGACAGCGAGATTGCCCAGCAGCACCATCTCCGTGAGGGGCCCCGAGTGCTCGGGGATGTTCGATCCCGCCGGCGCGCCACCCTTACAGGCGGCGATCCACTCGGCGTAGACGCCCTCGGTGCGGGGATACTTCTGCGGCACCGGATGCGCGGTGACTTCAGCCTGCTTGGCATCATCGAGCAGCCGCGGGTTCTCGCCGTAAATGCCCGCGATCAGCTTGCCCGAATCCCCGATCCAGAGTTGCCCGCTCGTGTCGAACGGCCAGGCGGCCGGATCGGTGATTTCCTTGGGCCGCGGCGGATAGAGGCTGCCATCGCGCCAGACGACCTTTACCTCGGGGCGATTGCCTTTGGCCGGGAACGCGTAGGTGATGCGCGAGCAGGCCGGTGCGGTCTCGCTGAACAGCTTCGTCGATTCGGCTTCGATGCGAGACGGGTAACCGAGGTTCAGCGTCCAGAACGACGCGTCCATCGAGTGGCAGGCGATGTCGCCGAGCGCACCGGTACCGAAATCCCACCAGCCGCGCCACTTGAACGGCGCGTACGCCGGGTGGTACGGCCGGTCCGGCGCCGGGCCGAGCCAGAGATCCCAGTCGAGCCCGGACGGCGTGTAGTACTCGTCGAGCGGGCGCTCGATCGCCTGCGGCCAGATCGGCCGATTGGTCCACAGTTGAACCTCGCGCACCGTACCGATCAAGCCGGCCTCGACCCATTCACGAATCAGCCGCGTGCCTTCTTCGGCGTGGCCTTGATTGCCCATTTGCGTCTGGACCTTGTACTTCCGGGCCGCGTCTTCGAGCTGCTTCACCTCCCACAGCGTCCGCGCCAGCGGCTTCTGAATGCGCGTGTGCTTGCCCAGCTTCATCGCCATCATCCCGGCGACGGTGTGGGTATGATCGGGCGTCGAGACCGTGACGGCGTCGATGTTCTTTCCTTCTTTATCGAGCATCAAGCGGAAATCCTTGAACCGCTTCGCGAGTGGAAACGCCGAGAACGATCCCGCGGCCTGACGATCGTCCACATCGCACAACGCGTAGATGTTCTCGGTCTTCCCCACCCCGCGCACATCGTTCGCGCCCATCCCGCCAACCCCGATGCACGCGATGTTGAGCTTGTCGCTCGGCGCGAGGCGGCCACGCCCGCCAAGCACATGCGCCGGCACGATCGTGAACGCGATCCCGCCGGCCACGTCGCCGACAAAGCGGCGGCGTGAAATGGATGTCCGTTTTCGGCTCATGGCAGCACTCGAATCTTGATATTTCGGAAGGCGACGACGTTGCCGTGATCCTGCAATCCGATATGACCCTGCGTGTTTTTCCCGAAGCGGGGATGCGGTTTGAACTTGCTCGCCGCCACTTTCGAGTCCCAATCGCGGCTGCCCAGCTCGAACTCGACCATCTTGAAACCGTTGAGCCACTGTTCGACGTGGTTGCCGTTCACGACGAGCCGCGCCGAGTTCCATTCACCGCCGGGGTGCACGTGGCCGGGCGGGGCCGGGTAGAGATCGTAGGCCGCCCCCGCCGACGTCAGCGGCGCCCGGCCGTCGGGGTGCTTCGCATCATCCAGGACCTGCATTTCCGGCGCGTTCCAGTAGATCGCATCGCTGTCTTCGCTCGCGCGCCAGAAGATGCCGCTGTTGCCGCCGATCTCGATCTTCCAGTCGACGGTCAGCTCGAAGTTCTTGAACTCGTCCTTGCTGATGATGTCGCCGCCCGCGCCGACGCGCGTGAGTGCCCCGTCTCGCACTTTCCAACCGTCGGAGATGGTCGGCTTCCCATAGTTGCGCCACCCGGCGGTGGTCGTGCCATCAAACAGCAATTTCCAACCCGCGGCCTTTTCAGCGTCGGTGAGGGAATTCTGGGCGGTGGAGGCTGGTGGAGGGGCTGGAGGTTGTGACTGTGCCTTACAAGAGTTCGGGCCCAGAAGGAGCGCGACTGCGGCCAGGTGAGTTTTCATGCAGGGAGTCCTGCGAGCTCCTGGAGCCGCACCTGCACGGCGCGACGGCCTCGCTCGCTGCGAGTGATGACCAGAATCGCATCGTCACCTGCGATGGTGCCGATGATCTCGTTCCAGCGGGCGCCGTCGAGCGCCAGGGCCAGGGCCTGCGCGCCACCCGTGGTCGTTTTCAAGACGAGCAGCGGGCCGACGCCTTCAGCGGAAACGAGCATGGTAGGAAGTAGCTGCTCCAGGTGCGGTCGGACGCCCCCCCCCGAGGCGCCTTCCGGACCCGCGGCGTAATGCGAACCGCCATCGGGGGCCGCGACCTTCGCGAGTCCGAGCTCACGAATATCACGCGACAGCGTCGCCTGCGTCACGTTGTAGCCTTCGGCCTTGAGACGCTCCCGCAGCTGCTCCTGGCTACCGACCGTCTCTCCTCGGACGATCCGCAGGATGGCCGCGTGACGCTGCGTTTTCATGGGGCGGAAATCTGGTGTACGATGCGGCCGCTGACTACTGTCAACTGAACGGCCCGACGGCCCGACGGCCCAACGGCCATAACCGCGAGATCGGCGGCTTTCCCAACTTCCAGCGAGCCGATTTCGTTTTCCCAACCCAGCGTCCGCGCCCCTTCTATTGTAAGCGCCCGCAGCGCCGCGTCACCGCGCAAGGCGGCGGCTTCCGCCTCGGCCCACAGGTCCAGCTCGCCGACGCTGACAACGGAGTCAGTACCCAAACCCACCGGCACGCTCGCCGCGCGGAACAAAGCGAGCGGCAGTTTCCCGTGTCGGTGCGCTGCGTTGGACCGCGGGCAGTGGGCGACTGAGGCTCCGACGTTGCGCAACAGGGTGACGTCGGCTTCGTCCACCTGCACGCAATGGATGCACAATGTGCCACGTTGTACGACGCCACGTTGCACGAGATAGGCAACGGGCGACCGGTGTTGTGGCCGCACCATGATCCCACGCGACCGCAACGCCTCCGCGAACGGACCGGCGCCATCTCGAATCAACGCCGTCTCCTCCGGCGACTCGGCGACGTGCACGGCGATGGACAGCTTTTCGTGGCGCGCAAATGCGGCGACTGCTTCGTACAGTGGGGGGCTGACCGTGTACGGAGCGTGTGGCGAGACTCCCAGGACAAGTTGCGAAGTTGCAAGACGGCGAAGTGGGCGAATGGTTACTTCCAATTCGGCCATGCTTGCGGAACACTGTGCCGGGTCTGGACCGAAGACCTCGTGATACACGATCCCGCGCCCGCCGAGGTCGTGGAGCGCGCGCACCACGGCCCCCGTGCTCCCCGTTTCAGCGATACACGTGACGCCGCGCGCCCAGCAATCCCGGATGCCGGCTACCGCCGCCTCGTGAAACGCCTCCGCGCTGGTCGTCTCCTTTAGCTCGCGAATGCGGCGGATCCAATCGAGAAACTCCGGTTCGTCGTGCTTCACACCGCCGCCGAGGTGCGTGAGCTCCAGATGCGTGTGGCAATTGACGACCCCGGGCATCAGCTCCGCGTCGGGAAAATGCAGCGCCTTGGCGCCCGCGGGCTCCGGCACGCGCTTGTTCGGGCCGACGGCCGCGATCCTGCCGTTTGCGTCAACAAGAACGGCGCCGTCCTCGAGGGGCGGCGCCGTGACGGGATGAACCCGGCCAGCTCGGATCCGAAGCAAGAGCTTAGGGTGTGACCCCAACCCCGAACGGTGAATGCACCTGGCACACCTGCGTGGGCTCGGTGCCCGGATAGAACCACTCCCAGCGCCGCACCTCCAGCGGGCAGAACGGCGTCGCGAGGAATCCGTTCGACCAGTCGACTTCGCGCGTGACGAGATCGTCCGGACGAGCCCAATCGCCGGGCGACGGGCGGCGCTCGTACACGTCCCGCATGAACTTCGTCCAGGCGGGCGCCACGATGCGGCCGCCGCCGGCGTTGTTCATGATGCGCCGCTGGAGATCGTACCCGATCCAGATCCCGGTGACGATCTCGGGCGTGAACCCCACGAACCAGGCGTCGGTGTAGTCGTCCGTCGTCCCGGTCTTGCCGGCCATCGGGATGCGCAGGCCACCCACGGCGCCGGCGGCGGTGCCGCAGCGATGCAGACCGGTGCCCGGCTGGCAGCGCATTACGTCGCGCATCATGTCGAGCATCAGCCAGTTGTGCTCGGGGTCGAGCACCTGCTCGCGCTTGATCGTGGACTGATAGAGGATGTTGCCCTGGCGGTCCTCGATGCGCTGGATGCCGATCGGCTCGACGCGCGTCCCGTTGTTCGCGAACGACGTATAGGCCGCGATCAGCTCGATCGGTTTGGTCTCGCGCGCGCCGATGTGAATCGACGGGTACGGCGGCAATGGCGTCGTGATCCCATAGCGCCGCGCTTCGCCGATCACCGTCTGCTCGCCCAGCGACATGCCGAGCTTGATCGTCGAGAGGTTGCGCGACAGGTACAGCGACTGGCGCATCGGGATGAGGCCCAGCGTGGTGTCGTCGTAGTCCTTGGGCTGCCACAGCGAGCTGTCGAGCTGGATCACCGGCGGATTGAGCGGCGAGTCGTCGAGCATCTCCGTGACCGGATGCCCGGCGCGCACCGCGGCTGAGTACACGAACGGCTTGAAGGTCGAGCCGGGCGGCCGGGCGGACTGCGTGACCCGGTTCCACTTCGAGTCGCTGAAGTCGCGACCACCCACCATCGCCAGGATGTTGCCCGTCTTGGCGTCGAGGGCGAGCAGCGCGCCCTGGAGATACTGCGCGAACGGACCCTGGTCGTCGGGCGTGGCGCGGCCTTGTTCGATGTACTGGCGATAGGACGTGCCCTCGAACTTGCCGTTCGAGTAGACGCCCGATTCGATCTCGTCGAGCTGCGATTCGAGCGACTGCTCCGCCGCCTCCTGCATGTCGAGGTCGAGCGTCGTGTAGATGCGCAGCCCCTTCTCGTACAGATCGCGGCCGAAGCGGGGCTCGAGGAACGACGACCGCAGCCACTCGACGAAGTACGGCGCGACGTCGCCGTAGTTGGTGCGGCGCGTCGTCAGGACGAGCGGATATGCCTTCCAGAACTCCGCGTCCTCGGGTGTGAGATATCCCTGATCGCGCATCAGGTTCAGGATGGCATTGCGGCGCAACACGGCGCGGTCGGGATGCGTGCGCGGATTGTAGTTGCCCGGCGCCTTGGGCAACGCGGCCAGCGTCGCGGCTTCGGCGACGTTCAGGTCGCGCGCGGATTTCCCGAAGAAGACCTGCGACGCCGCTTCCACGCCGAAGACGTTCGGCCCGAGGCTGATCTGGTTGAGATACAGCTCGAGGATCGTGTCCTTACTGAAGTTGCGCTCCAGCTCCACTGCCACCCGGGCCTCGCGCAGCTTACGGGCCAGCTGCTTCTCGCGGCCGAGACGCTCGGGGAAGACGTTCCGCGCCAGCTGCATCGTGATGGTCGAGAACCCTTGCGTGTAGTGCAGCGTCAGGATGTTGGCCTTGAGCGCGCCGAGGATGCGCCAGTAGTCGATGCCGTGATGGTCGTAGAAGCGCTTGTCCTCGACCGCCACGAACGCCTGCCGCACGTGGACGGGGATCTGGTCGAGCGGGAGGACAGTGCGCAGCTGTATTCCCAGCTCGCTAATGAGCCGTCCATCGGCCGCATAGACCTTGGATGTCTGCTGCTGGACGTTGCGGTCTTGTCCCGGATCCAGCCGCATGATGCTCGGGCAACGGTCCCCGGCGCAGACGCGTGTCCACGAGCCGTACGCGAGGCCGCTGCCGTACAGCAGGGCCAGCACGGTCGTGATGATCGCCCGCCGGCGCTGGACCGGATTGTACCACCAGCGAATGAAAAACGGGCGGCGCGATCCTGCGGCGGCGTGGGGCGGCGAAGGGGGTGTCGACATGGCCATTTCGTAACAACCTAGTGACGTGAATCTCGACTTGCCAGCCTTCCATACGTCCCCTACGATTCGCGACCATGTCGTCCAACGTTTTACAAGAATTGGAGTGGCGCGGGTTCGTCCAGCAGGCGACCCCCGGCCTCGCCGCGCATTTCGCCCAGGGGCCGGTGACTGCGTACTGCGGTTTCGACCCGACAGTCCGTAGTCTCCAGGTCGGTAACCTGATGCCGCTGATGTTGCTCGCCAATCTGCAACGTCACGGCCATCGGCCGATTGTGCTGATGGGCGGTGGGACCGGCCTTATTGGCGATCCATCCGGAAAATCTGCGGAACGGCCACTGCTTTCCAGAGAAGAGATTCGCGAGAACGTGCGACGCATGCGCGATCAGTCTGCGCGCTTCCTGCAGTTCGGCACGGGAACGACGGCCGCACTGCTCCTCGACAACGCGAAGTGGTTGGGGGAGCAGCGACTGATCGACTTCCTGCGGGATGTCGGCAAGCATTTCACCGTCAACGTGATGCTGCAGAAGGAGTCGGTGCAGGCGCGAATGGAGAGCGGCCTGTCCTTCACCGAATTCAGCTACATGCTGCTCCAGGCCTACGACTTCCTCCATCTGTATCGCGAGCGCCAATGCACGCTGCAGGTCGCCGGCAGCGATCAGTGGGGGAACATCACCGCCGGCGTCGATCTGATCCGTCGCGTCGAAAACGCGGAAGTGCACGGACTCGTGGCGCCGTTGGTGACCCGCGCTTCGGGCCAAAAGTTCGGCAAGACGGAGTCGGGTGCCGTCTATCTCGATCGGGAGCTGACATCGCCGTACAAGTTCTATCAGTTCTGGATCAACGTCGATGACCGGGACGTCGAGAACTACCTGAAGCTGTTCACGCTCAAGACGCGCGAGGACATCTCCGAGCTGGTCGTGCAACAAGGGCGCAGTCCGGCAGCCCGGCCCGCGCAGCGCGCTCTCGCGGCCGATGTGACGGCGCAGGCACACGGCGCGGAACTGCTCGACGGCGTGCAGGCGGCATCGGCGATCCTGTTCGGAGAAGAGCAGCCCGAGGTGCATCCGCAGGTGTTCGAAGTGCTCGCCGGCGAGATTCCAACGATCACCGTGGAGGGCGACACCGATGTCGCGCTCGTCGATCTGGTGGTGCGCGCCGGTCTGGCCAAGTCGAAGAGCGAAGCGCGCCGCAGTATCGAACAGGGCGGGATATACGCCAATCAGCGCCGCATCGACGATGTAGCGCGCACCGTCGCGTCCGAGGACTGGATCGGCGGCCGCAACCTCCTGCTCCGCAAAGGCAAGAAGGAGTACGCGCTGCTGAGACGCGAGCGCTAGCGTGGACGACCGCGTCGGGCTGCTGCTCGAGGTTTTCGATCAGGCGTATCAGGCGCCCTCGTGGCACGGCACGCCGCTCAAGGGCACACTCCGTGGCCTCAGCGCGCGCCAGGCGCTGTGGCGCCCACGCGCCAAGCGGCACTGCATTTGGGATCTCGTCCTCCATACCGCCTATTGGAAATGCATGGTCCGCCGCCGGCTGCTGCGTGATCCCGAGATCGCATTCCCGCGCCCCGGCGCGAACTGGCTCGCGCTTCCGGACCGGCCCAACGACGCGGCGTGGAAACGCGACCGCGCGCTGCTCGACGAAGAGCACCGACTGCTCCACAACGCGATTGCCCGGCTGAAGCCGACCGACCTCGGCCGGCGCGGCTGGCGCTCGAAGTGGCCCGTCAAAGCCGAGATCTATGGGATTGCTTCCCATGACCTGTATCACGCCGGTCAGATCCAGATGATCAAGAGATTGTATCGAACGTAAGATTACGAGGTTCACCAATGTTCATCGGCCATTACGCGCTGGGTTTTGCCGCGAAGCGCGCCGCGCCACGCATGAGCCTGGGCACGTTGTTCGTCGCTCCGACGCTCGCCGACCTGCTGTGGCCCGTTTTCCTTCTCCTCAGTTGGGAGCACGCGCATGTCGTTCCCGGGCCAAATCCATTTTTCACGCTCTGGCTCGACGATTACCCGATCTCGCATAGCCTCCTCACGCTGATTATCTGGGGTGGGCTGTTCGGCTACCTGTACCAACGCCGCACCGGCAACAAGCGCGCGGGCATCGTGATCGCGCTACTGGTCGTCAGCCACTGGGTGCTCGACTTCGTCACGCACCGGCCGGACATCCAGCTGTATCCCGGCGGCGCAAAGCTCGGACTCGGATTGTGGAATTCGCCGGCAGCGACGGTGATCGTCGAGAGCGTGATGCTCATCGCCGGCGTCGCGATCTACGCGGGGGTGACGCGCGCCCGGGACGGGATCGGCCGCTGGGGACTGTGGGGACTGGTCGTGCTTGCTCGCGGGCTCGTACTACAGCACGCTGTTCACGCCTGCGCCGACCGACATGCGCGCGATGGCCATTTTCGGCATCATCTTCGAGTGGCTATTCGTGCTGATTGCGTGGTGGGTGGATCGCCACCGCGACGCTACGTCAGGTCATCCAGCACCTCTATGACCTTCTCCATCTCCTCGACCGTGTTGTAGCAGTGGGGCGATAACCGAATCGAGCCTTCGCGCAGGCTGCACACCACGCGCGCCCGTTTCATCCCGTGATACGCCTCGGCCGGCTTCGCCGGCGCGATGCAGAGAATCGCCGAGCGGTGCCCGTTCTCGGTCGGCGAAGTAATCCGTACGCCGTTCTCCTGCGCCCATTTCACAATCGGCGCGTGCGTCGCCCGCGTCACTTCGGCGATGTCCCGCACGCCGACCTCGAGCAACAAGCCAAGCGACGCCGTCATGCCGACGAAATCCTGATAGGGCAGCGTGATCATTTCGAAGCGACGGGCGTCGGCGCGGAACGTCGGGTTGTACTCCGTGAGCCGCGAGAAGTCGTCCGTCCCTTCGAACGCCATCCAGCTCGTGATGGCCGGCTCGAGCGTCGGCACCAGCTCCTTGCGCACGTAGACGAATCCCGAGCCCCACGGCGACAGCAGCCACTTCTGACCGCCGCAGGCGAGGATGTCGACCGGCGTCTCGGTCACGTCGATTACCGAATTGCCGATACCCTGAATGCCATCGACGACGAGATATGTGCCGTTGGCACGGCAGGCGGCGCCAAGCTTCTGTAGATCGGCGCGGTAGCCGTTCGAGAACTGGACGAACGAGACCGCGAGCACGCGCACCCTGGGGTCGCGCAGCCGCTGGAGTAGATAGTCCTCATCGGGCCACCCCTCGGGACGGCAGCGGGCCATCTCGACCGTGATCCCCTGATCGCGCAGCATCAGCCACGGATAGACGTTCGCCGGGAATTCCTTGTCCGAGAGCAGCACTACGTCGCTGTGTTTGAGGGGGAGTGCCCGCGCGGCGAGGTTCAAGCCGAAACCGGTATTGGTGGCGAGCGCGATCTCCGAGGGGTCCGCGTTGATCAGGTGCGCGATCCCGAGCCGTGCCGCGGCGAGACCGGCGAACAGCTCCCGATCGGGTAGGAGGTGCGGCGCGGTGCGCTTGGCGGTGAATTCGTCGAGCGCTCGACGCGTGCGTTCCGGGATCGGTCCAATGGAGGCGTTGTTCAGATAGATCGTGTCGGCGGTCCACGGGAATTCCGACGTGCGGAGCGCCTTGAACGTCTCGCGCAGCGCGCGCACGTGCGTCGGGTGGTACGCGATTTCGGTCACGCGACGCGTCCGAATGCGCGCACGTCCAGCGCGTCGCGCAGCCCATCGCCCAGCAGATTGA
>Ga0137380_10001635_pt1 | contig 18418 bp, 20 predicted proteins | sample SagtaG_17_FD_104809 | JGI IMG/M metagenome (GOLD analysis project Ga0137380, IMG submission 104809) | Vadose zone soil microbial communities from Sagehorn Ranch, Mendocino, California, USA - Sage2_L_100_16 metaG | ecosystem: Environmental > Terrestrial > Soil > Vadose zone | place: USA...
CCGCCGCGGTCTGCGCCGCGGCCCTGGTGTACTTCCCGTCCTCGCCGTTCGGGCCGTTGCTGAAGCCGGGCTTCTACGGGGTCAACGCGCGGATGCGGGCGGCTGCGGCGGCCATCGCGCACGTGCCCGCCGGGGTGGAGCTGGAAGCCTCCAACAACATCGGCCCGCGGCTGTCCGGCCGGGACACGGTGCTGCTGCTCGACGGGACGCCGCGGTGGGCGCCGTGGGTGGTGGGGGACAGCCTCGGGCTCGACTTCCCGTTCTGCACCCCCAGCCAGCAGGCCCAGGAGCTGGCTTACCTGCGGGCGCACGGGTACGCGCAGGTGTTCGCCGGCGACGGCTACGTGGTACTGCACCGCCCGGCCGACGCGCGCACGGCGCAGGCCCTGGCCCACCCGCTGCCCGCATCCCGTCTGCACACGAACATCTGCTACTGATGCGAACCCCGCAGGTAATGAGCGCACGCGCGGTCAACCGCGCGCTGCTGGCCCGCCAGCTGCTGCTCGACCGTATCCGGCTGCCGGCCGGCGGCCCGGGCCGGGCTGCCCAGGTGGTGCAGACCATCGAGCACCTGGTCGGGCTGCAGGCGCAGGCGCCGTTCCCGCCCTACTACGGGCTGCACTCCCGGCTGGACGGGTTCCGGCCCGAGGACCTGGCCGCGCTGATCACCGACCGGGGCGTGGTCCGGATCGCGCTGATGCGCGGCACCATTCACCTGGTGTCCGCCCGGGACTGCCTGCCGCTGCGGCGGCTGCTCCAGCCGGTGATCGAGCGCGGCATGCGGGGCGCGTTCGGCAGGCAGCTGGCCGGCGTGGATCCCGGTGCGCTGGCCGCGGCGGGCCGCAGCCTGGTGGAGGCCGAGCCGATGACATTCAGCCAGCTCGGCCAGGCGCTGGCGGAACGCTGGCCCGATTACCCGCCCGCCGCCCTGGCCCAGGGGGTGCGCGCGTTCGTACCGCTGGTCCAGGTGCCGCCGCGCGCCGTGTGGGGCCGTGCCGGGCAGTCGCTGCACACCTCGGCCGAACACTGGCTCGGCCAGCCGCATCCCGCCACAGGGCCGGATCGCGCGGCGAAGCCGGCCTCCCGCGCCGACCTGGCCCGGCTGGTGACCAGGTACCTGGGCGCGTTCGGCCCGGCGACGGTGCGGGATGTGCAGGCCTGGTCCGGGCTGACCGGGCTGAAGGCGGTGCTCGAGCAGCTCCGCCCGTCCCTGGTCACCTTCCGCGATGATCAGGGCGGCGAACTGTTCGACCTGCCCACCGCGCCGCGCCCGGGCGGTGAGGTGCCCGCGCCGGTCCGCCTGGTGGCCGAGTTCGACAACCTCGTGCTCTCGCACGCCGAACGCTCCCGGGTCATCAGCGCCGAGGCCACCAAGCGGCTCTATACCATCAACGGCGTGATCCCCGGGGCGGTGCTCATCGACGGGTTCGTGGCCGGGATGTGGCGGCTGGCCCGGAGCCGGGAGGGGGCCACGCTGACCATCGAGCGGTTCGGCCCGGCGGGCCGGCGTGACGCGGAGGAACGTGACGCGCTGACCGCCGAGGCCGAGCGGGTGCTCGCGTTCGGCGCGCCGGCCGCGGCCCACGAGGTCAGGTTCGCGCCGCTGGCGCAGGCGCCGGCCGGGAACTCCTGATCCGCCCGGCGGGCCGGGTCGCGCGGGCACTCCAGCGGTTCCGGAGAAGCTGAAGATCTACCGATGAGAGTCTTAAGGACTCTTTAATAATCCGGCGGGGACTTTCTGTTGGCGCCGGGTGCCTTATATCGTCTTATACATTGTGCCGTTCCTGTCTTCGTGGCGTGCCGTCCTCGCCGGTCCACGGCGCCGCGCCGCGCAGCTGTTCGTCGTCACCGCCGCGGCGTGCGCGACGCTGACGGCGTTCGCCGTTCCGGCCGGTGCCACTCCTGGTCCGCCCGTCGGCTCCTTCGGCTTCACCGTCAGCCCGCCTCCCGGCGTCGCCGCACCCAGCGCGCCGGTCCCGGATTCCCTGAAGGTCCCCGGCTCGGCCGGGGCGCTACCGCGGCAGCTGTTCGTGCCCGACCTGATCGCCGCGACCCCGGCCGGAATCAGCCCGGCGCAGCTAGCCAAGATCAGCAAGCTGGCCGGGGTACGTTCCGTGCTGCCCGTCGACGGCGGCAAGGTCACGGTTAACGGGCACAGCGTCGACGTGCTCGGCGTGGACCCGCAGGCGTTCCGGTCCTGGACCCCGCCGGAGACCGCGGCGGCGAACGCGGTCTGGGCCGGCCTGAGCCAGGGGCAGCTGGTCAGTACCCATGCCGCGGCCGGCAAGCTGCACCTGGCGGCCGGGAACTCCTACCAGGTCTCGGCCGCCGTCCGGGTGCGGGTGCCGTTCGGCGCGCAGGTCGCGCTCAGCGTGCCCGGCGCGGACGCGATCGTGGACCAGGCCCGGTCGGCTCAGCTGGGCCTCGCGAAGAACTTCGCCGTGCTGATCAACGCTCCGGGCGTGAACCTGGTCACGCTGATGGCGAAGGTCCGGTCGGTCATCGGCCAGGGCGCCCAGGTGATCAACCTCGTACCGGTGGTCACCGTGAGCAAGCTCCCGGTGAGCACGAACGTGCCGACCAGCGGCGTGCCGGCCAGCTACCTGATGCTGTACAAGGTGTCCGCCGCGAAGTACTGCGCGGGCCTGTCCTGGACGGTGCTGGCCGCGATCGGCGAGATCGAGAGCGGTAACGGCGCCAACAACGGCCCGTCCAGCGCGGGCGCGCTCGGCCCGATGCAGTTCATGCCGGGCACCTGGGCCGAGTGGGGCTTCGACGGGTTCGGCCAGACCGGGCCGCCGGACATCATGAACCCGCTCGACGCGGTGCCCTCGGCGGCGCGGATGCTGTGCGCCGACGGAGCCGGGAATACCGCGACGCTGCGCGGGGCGATCTTCGCCTACAACCATGCCACCTGGTACGTCGATGAGGTCCTCGCGCTGGCCAGCGAGTACGCCCAGAACTACCCCTAGGCTCTGTCTCCCGCTCGCCTTCGGCTCGCTCAGGCCTCGTCGGGGGCGGGCACGGCGGCAGGCCTGAGGCGGCGCAGGCCCGCGAGGCAGGTGGCGGCGCTGGCGGCGCCGCACAGGGCGGCGAACGCGTAGCCGAACCGCGGGCCGTACGCGTCGATGACGAATCCGACCACGGACGCCCCGGCGGCCAGCCCGACCGAGATGCCGCTGCTCAGCCAGGAAATCGCCTCGGTCCGGCGGCTCGGCTTGGCCTGCGCCTCGAGCAGGCTGAACCCGGCGATGAGGGTCGGCGCGATGGTCAGTCCGCACAGGTAGATCCCGCAGGTCAGCGTGACCAGGTTCGGCTGCGCCCAGAACGTGGCCACGCCGAGCACGGTCAGCGTCAGGCTGAGCGCGAACCTCTTCTCGCCTGACGCCCGCCATTGCCGGGACCCGTACCAGAGCCCGCCGGTGGCGCTGCCGAACGCGTACGTGCCGAGGATGAAGCCAGCCAGCGGCTTGTGCCCGAAGTGCTGGGCAAACGCCACCGTGCTCAGGTCGATCGACACGAACATCGCGCCGAGCAGCACGTACACCGGGGCCAGCACGACCAGCCCGGGCGCCGCCGCGCCGCGGACCCGGGCGGCCTTACCCGTGGCGGCCCTCTCCGGCGGGACCACCACCGGCTCGGTGCCGCGCTGCGCGGCGAACCACAGCGTCCCCAGCACGCACAGCAGGGCCGCCATGCCCACGCCGGAGGCGGGGAAGACCTCGGTCGCCAGCAGCGTCACCGCGGCCGGTCCGATGACGAAGCACAGCTCGTCGGCGACCGACTCGAAGGAGAACGCGGCGTGCAGCCAGGGCGAGCCGGCCAGCAGGACGCTCCAGCGGGCCCGGACCAGCGTGCCCAGCGACGGCATGGCCGCACCCGCGATCGCCCCGGGCACGAAGAAGGCCCAGGTCGGCAGGTCAAGCTGCACGGCCACGATGAGCACCGCCGTGGACACGGCGAACACCGCGAGGACCGGGAGCAAGACGCGCCGCTGGCCGCGGGCGTCCATCAGCCGGGCGATCCGCGGCGAGGTGAACGCGTAGCCGAGCGAGCCGACCGCCGATACCGTGCCGGCCACCCCGTACTTTCCGGTGGCGGCCGAGATGAGCAGGACGGTGCCGAGCCCGAACATCGACATCGGCATCCGCCCGATGACCCCGGCGGCGGAGAAACGCCAGGCCCCGGGAACCCGGAAGATCTCCGCGTACGGCCGCAGCGGCCGGGCCAGCAGGCCTGCGGAGGAGCGGCTGACGGGCCCCTTCGCGTCATCAGTACCCGTCATCGGCCGCATTGCCCCATGCTGATTACGCTATCGGGCTCTGTTAGCCGGGGGGACGACCCCCCCAGACCCCCCCGCTCTTGGGGGGGCTGCCCGCCCCCCCAATCCCCCCCGGCCCCCTCGGCGCCCCCCAATCGCCCCTGGGAACCTGGTTGGATGGAGGCATGCCGGCATACGATGCCTTCCTGCTTGTCTCGTTCGGCGGCCCGGAAGGTCCCGACGAGGTCATGCCGTTCCTGCAGAACGTCACCCGCGGCCGCGGCATCCCGCCGGAACGGCTGGCCAGCGTGGCGGAGCACTACTACGCGGCCGGCGGGGTCAGCCCGATCAACCAGCAGTGCCGGGACCTGCTGGCCGCGGTCCGCGACGGCTTCGCGGCCAGCGGCCTGTCGCTGCCGGTCTACTGGGGGAACAGGAACTGGACGCCGTACCTGACCGACACGGTGCGGGCCATGGCCGACGACGGCGTGCGGCGCGCCGTCGCCCTGGTGACCTCCGCCTACAGTTCCTACTCGAGCTGCCGGCAGTACCTGGACGACATCGAGCGGGCGCGCGCCGCCGCGGGCCCGGACGCGCCCAGGATCGACAAGATCGGGCGCTTCTTCAACCACCCCGGCTTCATCGAGCCGTTCGCCGCCAGCACGCGCGCGGCGCTGGCGACGCTTCCCGCTGACCTCCGGGAGGACGCCCACCTGGTGTTTACCGCGCACAGCATCCCGGTCGCGATGGCCGAGGCCAGCGGGCCAGGGGGAGGCAAGAGGTACGTAGCCGAGCTGACCGAAGCCGCCGGTCTAGTTGCCGAACGGACCGGAGGCGGCACGCACTCATGGACACTGGCCTACCAGAGCCGGAGCGGTCCCCCCTCCCAGCCGTGGCTGGAACCCGACGTCCGCGACCACCTGGCTGAGCTGGCCAAGTCCGGGACCAGGGCCGTGGTGGTGATCCCCGTCGGGTTCGTGTCCGACCACATGGAGGTCCGGCACGATCTGGACGTCGAGGCTGCCGAGAGCGCCGACTCGCTGGGCCTGGCCTTCGCCCGGGCCGCCACCCCGTGCCGCCACCCGGAGTTCGTCGCCATGATCACCGAGCTGGTCAGGGAGCGCCTGGCGCAGCCAGATGAGCTGGCGCAGCCAGATGAGCCGGCCTGCCCGGCGGACTGCTGCCGGTATACGGCGCCTGCTGGGCGGCCCGGGGGAGCATCCCCGGCATGACCAGCCCGCAGGCTAGCGAAGACGCCGAGACGTTGCTGCGGATCGCGGTGGCGGCGGCTACCGAGGCGGGCCGGCTGCTGGCCTCCTGGCGAGGCGACGAGCGCCCTGCGGTCGTGGAAACGAAATCCAGCCCGACCGACATCGTGACGGAGATGGATCGCCGGTCCGAGGCCCTGATCACCAGCCGGATCCGCGCCCACCGCCCCGGCGACGCCGTCCTGGGCGAGGAAGGCGGCCAGACCGCAGGCGGCCCGGTCGCCAGCGACAGCGGCCCGCCCGGGCGGGTGCGCTGGATCGTCGATCCGCTGGACGGGACCGTCAACTACCTGTACGGCCTGCACGACTGGGCGGTGTCCATCGCGGCGGAGGTGGCCGGCACCGTGGTCGCCGGGGTGGTCGAGGTACCCCGGCACGGCGAGACGTTCACCGCGGTGGCGGGCCAGGGCGCCTGGCTGCACCGGGGCGAGGCCAAGGTGGCGCTGCACTGCTCCTCGGCGGTGTCGCTCGGCCAGGCCCTGGTGGGGACCGGCTTCGGTTATAACGCCGGGCGCCGTCAGGTGCAGGGCGAGGTCATCGCGGCACTGCTACCCTACGTCCGGGACATCCGGCGCGGCGGCTCCGCGTCGGTGGACCTGTGCTCCGTAGCCGCCGGCCGGCTCGACGCGTTCTACGAGCGCGGCCTGAACTACTGGGACTTCGCGGCCGGCGGCCTGATCGCCCGCGAGGCGGGCGCGACGGTCGGCGGACTGGCCGGCAAGACGGAGAGCACATCCATGGCAGTGGCCGCTGGCCCGGGCCTCTACCAGCAGCTGGATACTTTCCTCACCAGGCTGAACCCGGAGCGGGACGCGCAACGTTGTCAGGGACGGGACGCATAAGCGGACCGGGGAAGACGCTCGTCAGCGGGCCGGCAACGGGACGCGTCAGGAGTTATCGGCGTGGCGCGTGTGCGCTGGGCGCGAACGTGACAGAATTCCCCGCCGGAATCGGGCACAACTACGGCCTTGAAAGCGTTACAACCGCGCAGCGAAAGCGCACTACGGATGAAGGGGGATGGAGTACTCAGATGGCTACCGACTACGACAGCCCGCGGAAGACGGACGACGACCTGACCGAGGACAGTCTTCAGGAACTTCAGGCGCGCCGGATGGACAAGTCATCGAGCACCATCGATCTTGACCCCGACGATGTTGCCGAGTCCCTGGAGTTGCCAGGGGCCGACTTGTCCAACGAGGAACTGTCGTTCCGGGTGATTCCGCGGCAAGCGGATGAGTTCACGTGTTCCCGGTGCTTCCTTGTGCACCACAGGAGCCAGCTTGCAGAAGACCGCAATGGTCAGCTTGTCTGCCGGGAATGCGCGGCTTAGCCCTTTGCGGCGTTGGCGGGCTCGCAGTCCGGGCCGCTGTACGTTCTACGTGCCGCAGCCCGGGTCGCGAGCAGCCTCGCCGCCTCGACGCTGACGCCGGTCAGCACGGACCAGCCGAGCGCCTCGGTCAAGGCGACCTGCGGATCCTCCGGATGCGTAGGGGGTTCCTTGCCCAGGGCCTTGGTCCAGGCGAACGTGATCACCTTGCGTGCGACAAAGGCGGCCACCATGGCCGCCACGGCGCTCACGACCTTGGTCCCGAGGTCCACTTTCCTATCCGCCTTACGATCTGCCATCCGACTGCCTCCTTGTCGCCCCGTCCGCTACCCTCGTCCGCGCCATCATGCCATTGGCTCGTGACCGGCCTGCACCCGGCACCTTTCGACAGCGGCGGCCAGCTCCGCCGGATGCCTGGTGCCGATCAGCCAGTACGGAGGCGCCGAGCCCGCAGGCGCGACGGCCAGGTAGACCGATTCCTTCAGGTAGGGTCGCGAATACAGGAAGGCCGCAGGGTCTGCCCGCGGGCCGCGCAACCGCCCGGTCTGGTTCTCGTCGAGGCAGGCGACCTCGCTGACTGCCGTCAGGGGCAGTACGGCGTTTCCCGCCCGCAGGATTCCGTCGCGGACTTCCACGGTCGCCAGGCCCATGGTGATCAGGAAGGCGGCGCAGCCGGCGGCGAGCCCGGTCATGATGATGACCGGCCAGGGTTCGGCGAGGCCGGCATAGAGTGTGGCGCCGAGGATGAGGACAGTCGGCACGGCGAGCAGCCACCAGGCGAGCGGTACGCGGAGCCGTTCGCGGTAATCACGCATGCAGTCGAGGGTAGTTGGTCAGATGGAGTCGTGGCGGGGGCAGGGACGACGGGCCGGCCGTGACGCGCTGGGCCGGCTGGCGGCAGCCTGGAAGGCCGGCTCCGAGGCCGGCCGCCCGGGCGGCCGGGCAGACCCCGGCGAGGGCCGCCCCGGGGTCAACGGGGCCGCCGGTACGCCGATGGCCCGCGACGGCACGGCGGACCAGCATCAGGCGGGCAGGCCGGAACAAGCCCTGGTGAGCATGCCGGACCGCCGCGACAACACGGCCGAGCACAACCGGGTGCCGGGCTGGCTTCAGACCGGGGCGGCGTGGTCGTGGCGGCTGCTGCTGCTCGCCGCCGGCCTCTACCTGATCGCGCGCGTGATCGGCATGCTGTACATCGTGGTCGTGCCGTGCACCGCGGCGCTGCTGCTCACCGCCCTCCTGCAGCCGCTGACGGCGCGGCTGCGGCGGGCCGGGCTGCCCGGCCTCGCCGCGACCTGGTGCACCCTGCTCATCGCCGCGCTGGTGCTCGGCGGGCTCGTCCTGCTCGTCACCAACCGGGTCAGCGCGGACTACCCGACCCTGGTCGACGAGACCAGGCACACCACCACGCAAGTGGAATCATGGCTGTCCGGCGCGCCCTTCCACATCAAGAGCAGCACCGTCCAGAAGGCGCTGAACGACATCCCCGGCTACCTGAGCAAGCACAAGGCGCTCGTGGAAGGAACGGTGGTGACCGGCGGCAAGATCGCCGCCGAGTTCTTCGGCGGCGTGGTGCTGATGCTTTTCGTCATGTTCTTCCTGATCAAGGACGGCGAGCGGATCTGGACCTGGCTGCTCAGCGCGCTGCGGACCGACACCGCCGAACGCGTCAACCGGGCCGGGCACGCCGCCTGGCTGGCGGTGGTGTACTACATGCGCGGCACCGTGGCGGTGGCCGCCATCCACGCGATCGTGATCGGCGTGGTGCTCTCGGTCATGGGCGTCCCGCTGGCCTTCCCGCTGGCCGTGCTGGTGTTCCTGGCCGCCTTCGTGCCGCTGGTCGGGCTGCTGGTGGCGGGCGCGCTGGCCATCCTGGTCACGCTGGCCGCGAAGGGCTGGGTGGACGCAGTCATCTTGCTGGGAATCCTGATCATCGAGGATCAGCTGGAGGCCCACCTGCTCCAGCCGCAGGTGGTCGGGCGGGTGATCCGGCTGCATCCGCTCGCGGTCATCCTCGCGCTGGCGGTCGGCAGCGTGCTGGCCGGCATCGCCGGCGCCGTGGTGGCGGTGCCGATCGTCGCCGTGATCACCCGGGCGGTGCCCGAGTTGCGGCGGCGAGATCCCGGTCCCGGCGGCCCGTAGGATGCGACAGTGCCCGGATGTCGCGCTATCCTCACCGTGCGTACAAGCAGGAGGGAGTCCATCGTTGCCGCATTCCCGGCCCGATGTGCTGATCAAGCGCCTCGATCCTGGCGTGCCGCTGCCGTCGTACGCCCATCCGGGCGACGCCGGCGCGGACCTGACGACGGCCCAGGACATCGAGCTGCAGCCGGGCGAGCGGGCGCTGGTCCGGACCGGGCTCGCGATCGCGCTGCCTGACGGGTACGCAGCGTTCGTGCATCCCCGCTCCGGCCTGGCGGCCAGGCACGGGGTGACGCTGGTGAACGCGCCGGGGACCGTCGACGCGGGCTACCGGGGTGAGATCATGGTGACCCTGCTGAACACGGACCGGGACACCCCGGTCAGCTTCAGGCGCGGAGACCGGATCGCGCAACTGGTCATCCAGCCCGTGGAACGGGCGGTATTCCACGAGGTAGCGGCGCTTCCCGGGTCGAGCAGGGGAGATGGCGGCTTCGGCTCGTCAGGGGGGTACGGGGGGGCGGATAGCCCCCCCGTGCGCGGGGGGTCCAGGGGGGTAGTCCCCCCGGACTAGCATGGAGAATGAGTAAGGAGCGTGCGGAGTGTTTCGTCGGCGTCGGTCAGCAGGCGCGGGCCAGGCTTGGTCAGAGGAGTCCGATCAGGGGCTTTCTGGCCGCGAACTCGATTACGACGAGCCGGAGCAGCCCGCGGGAATCCCGCGTGCCGAGGGTGGCCCGTGGGACGCGGAGGAGGCCTTCCCGGCGCACGAGCGGGTGGACCTCGGCAGCCTGCAGGTGCCGGTCGGGCCGGAGCATGAGATCCAGCTCGTCATGGCCGAGCAGCACGGCGCCTGGGTGACGGTCAGGTACCGGGAGAGCGAAGTTCAGATCCAGGCGTTCGCCGCCTCGCGCCGCGGCGCGCTGTGGGACGACGTCCGGGCCGAGATCGCCGCCGAGGTGCAAACGGCGGGCGGGCAGAGCCAGGAGTCGGAGGGATCGTTCGGGACCGAGCTGATCGCGCAGGTGCCGGCCGAGCCAGGACAGCCGGCCTCGGGCCTGCGGCTGGTCAGGTTTGTCGGCGTCGACGGCCCGCGCTGGTTCGTGCGCGGGCTGTTCACCGGCCCGGCCGCGGAGGGTGGCGAGCAGGCCGAGCTGCTCGAGGAGGTGCTCAGGGACATCGTGGTGGTCCGCGGCGAGCACCCGGTCCCACCCCGGGAGATACTCGAGCTGCGGCTGCCGCCCGAGGCGCGGCAGGCGCTCGAGGAGCAGGCCGCCGCGGAGGAGGAGGAGGAGGAGGAGGAGAACCGGTTCCGCGGTGACGTGAACCCCTTCGAGCGCGGCCCGGAGTTCACCGAGACGCGTTAGCCGGCCCGGCTACTCGGTGGACCGCAGCAGGCGGGCGAGTTCCTCCTCGACGTCCTCGCTGGTCACGAAGAACAGCTCGTCGCCGGCCTGCATCGGATCGTCCGGGTGCGGTACCAGCACGCGGCCCTCGCGCAAGATGGCCACCAGCGACGTGTCCGACGGCCAGTCGATCCCGCCGACACGCTGGCCGACCAGCGGCGCGTCGTCCGGCATGGTCAGCTCGACCAGGCTCGCCTCGCTCTGCCCGAACGTCATCAGCCGCACCAGGTCGCCCACGCTGACCGCCTCCTCGACCAGGGCCGAAAGCAGCCGCGGGGTGGAGACGGCGACGTCGACGCCCCAGGACTCGTTGTACAGCCACTCGTTGCCCGGATGGTTCACCCGCGCGACGACGCGCGGCACCCCGTACTCGGTCTTCGCCAGCAGCGACACGACCAGGTTCGCCTTGTCGTCGCCGGTTGCGGCGATCACCACCTGGCAACGCTGCAGCGCCGCGTCGTCCAGGGAGCTGATCTCGCAGGCGTCGGCGAGCAGCCACTCGGCCCTGGGCACGCTTTCGACCTTGATGGCCTTGGGCGAGTTGTCGATGAGCAGCACCTCGTGGCCGTTCTCGAGCAGTTCGCCGGCGATGGAGCGGCCCACCGCCCCGGCTCCCGCGATCGCGATCCGCATCAGTGCTCTCCTCCCCGTACCGCGAAGGCCGCGGCGATCCGGTCCAGGTCGCTTTCCCTGGCCACGACGTGCAGCACGTCCCCTTCCTGCAGCACCGTGCCTGGTTCGGGCACGAACGCCTGCCCTAGCCGGTCGACGAAGGCGACCCTGGTCATCGTGCTGGACTCCAGCGACTTCACCTGCTCGCCGATCCAGCCGGGCGAGAAGGCCACATCGGCCAGCACGATCTTGCCGGTGGAATCCCGCCAGAGCGGCTCACCGCCCTCCGGGAGCAGCTTGCGCAGCATCTGGTCGGCGGTCCAGCGCACGGTGGCCACGGTGGGGATGCCGAGCCGCTCGTAGACCTCGGCCCGGCGCGGGTCGTAGATCCGGGCGGCCACGCGCTGCACGCCGAACGTCTCGCGCGCCACCCGGGCGGAGATGATGTTGGAGTTGTCGCCGCTGCTGACCGCGGCGAAGGCATCCGCACGCTCGATGCCCGCCTGGGTGAGCACCGCCCTGTCGAAGCCGATTCCGGTGACGCGGTCGCCCTTGAACGACGAACGGAGCCTGCGGAACGCTTCCGGATCCATGTCGATGACCGCGACGGTGTTGTCCCGGTCCTCCAGGATGTGGGCGAGCGTCGACCCGACCCGCCCGCAGCCCATGATTACGATGTGCACGACCGTCCTCCCACGATGAGCAGGTCCCTGAGCAAGGAGCGCCACCACACCAGCACCACAAAGGTATGCCCTCGCTAGGCATCCTCCCCCCGCCTGGAGGCGGGGGATTTTCCTCGCGCCGTAAGGAGCACGACTTGAGGTTCGCGGTTCACCCGTCCTGGCCACCCGGCGCGTCCCCCCGGGAACCGGCGACTGCCACCGGCACTCCGGGGGAGGTGGAGCGGCGTTCCCTGCCCGGCCCGAGAACCGGGGGCATCACGCCGGGTTCCTGATGACCTATCAGGCGGGCCAGGTCGTCGAGGTCACGACCGTGGACGTGGCCCACGGCGGCTGGTGCGTGGCCCGGCCGGACGGCGGACCGGTGGTCTTCGTCCGGCATGCGCTGCCGGGCGAGACGGTTCTCGCCCGGATCACCGAGGTCACGTCCCGGCTGGCCCGCGCCGAGGCGGTGGAGATCCTGGCGCCGTCATCCGACCGCGTCCATCCCCCGTGCCCGCACGCCGGTCCCGGCGGTTGCGGCGGCTGCGACTGGCAGCACGCGGCGCTGCCCGCCCAGCGGTCACTCAAGGCTGCCGTGATCCGCCAGCAGCTCAGGCGGCTGGCGGGCCTCGACCGCGAGATCACCGTCGAGGCCCTGCCCGGCGACGAGGAGCCCGCCGGCGCGGAGCCCCGCGGCGCGGAGCCCCGCGACGATGGGATCCTGCCTGGCCTGGGCTGGCGCACGCGCGTGCAGTTCGCGGTGCGGCCAGACGGCGTGGCCGGGCTGCGTGCGCACCGTTCGCATGAGGTTATCGACATCGGCGAATGCCTGATCGCCCATCCCGGCATCACCGATCTCGGCCTCCCGGCCCGGCGCTGGCCGGCCACGTCCTCGGTGGAAGCCCTGGTGGCGACCGGATCGGGCGAGCGAGCCGTGATCATCTCGGCGGCCAGGCCCGGCGCGGCCCGCAGGGGTGCCGGAAGCGGGATCGCGGCGGAGGGCGCGGCTGGCGGGCGTTCGGCCTCGATCGACGGGATTACGGCGGATGCCGTGCTGCGCCGGACGGGACCCGCCAGTGGCCTGACCCCCGTGCGCGGCCGTGGTTACCTGAGCCAGCGGGCCGCGGGCCGGGACTGGCGGGTCAGCGCGGGCGCATTCTGGCAGGTCCATCCCGGCGCGGCCGACGTGCTGACCGAGGCCGTGATGAACGCGCTCGAGCCGCGGCCGGGCGACGTGGCGCTCGACCTGTACTGCGGTGCCGGGCTGTTCGCCGGGGTGCTGGCCCCGGCGGTCGGGCCGACCGGGACCGTGGCCGCCGTCGAGGCGGACGCCGCCGCGGTCCGGGACGCCCGGCACAACCTCCGGCCGTGGCCCTGGGCCCGGGTGCACAAGGGCGACGTCACGGCGGTCCTGCGTCGCGGCGGCCGGCCCGGAGCCGAGGGGGCGGCGCTGCCGCCGGCCAGGCTGGCGGTGGCCGACCCGCCGCGTTCCGGGCTGGCCCGCGAGGTCATCGACTACCTCAGCGCGGCGGAGCACGGCGTGAGCAGGTTCGCCTACGTGTCGTGCGACCCGGCCACGCTGGCTCGCGACATCGGGCTGCTCATGGCGCGCGGCTGGGACCTCGCCGGGCTGCGCGCCTTCGACGCGTTCCCGATGACCCATCACGTCGAATGCGTCGCCACCCTGGTCACCGATCGGGGGCGGGCGGATTCACCTGCGTGAATCCCCGCCGCGCTGTGGGCGCCGGTGAGTCAGCTGCCTGGCTGGGCCGGGGATCCGCTGCCGGCGGTCCCGGTGACGTAGTAGCCGAGACCAGGGATCCGGGTCAGCAGGCCCTCGTCCTCCAGGGTGCGCAGCGCCTTGGCGCACGTCTGCCGGGCATGCCCGTATTGCTGGCTCAGAGTGGTAATGGACGGCGTCGGCATGCCGGGGGCCAGGGTCCCCTCGGCGATCTCCCGACGCAGCCGTGCGGCCAGTCGCACGTAGGCTCTTGGGTCCGATTCGTCACCTATCGACACTCTCGTACCGTACTCGATTGGCAATATTGCCAATCGCAACGCTTCGACACTAGTCGAGATTAGACGAGGAGCCCAATAGTGCGTTAGCGTCTGAAACCGTCAGGGCCGCCACGGCCGCGCGGAGCCAGATCCCTGGGCAGGTCATGATCTATTACTCGTGGACCGCACTGAGCGACAGCGATCCGGCGGCACTGAGCGACAGCGATCCGGCGGCACCGAGCGACAGCGATCCGGCGGCACCGAGCGAAGTCGGTCGGCACACGCGGGGCACCGGCGATCCCCGGCCCGCCGGGGAGCCGGTCGCCATGGGCATCACCGATGACCGGAGCCGGGCCATGCAGGCGGGCGAGGCTACCCTCGGCTCCGGCCTGGCGGCCACGGTCATCATCGAGGCGGTGCGCCCGGCCATGGCCGCGCGCACGCTGGCTCCCTGCTACGTCCGGATCGGGGTGGGATGGCTGGGCCGGTGTACCGAGGGCGGAGAGGTGACCTGGCACAGGTTCTTCCTCCGGTCCGGTCCGGATGACCAGCAGGCCGCTGTAAGGATGGGACCATGAAACTCCGCATCTTCACCGAGCCGCAGCAGGGTGCCGACTATCAGACGCTGCGTGCGGTGGCGCTGGCCGCCGAGGAACTCGGGTTCGACGCGTTCTTCAGGTCTGATCACTACCTGGCCATGGGCCCAGGCTCAGGCCCGCCAGGACCGACCGACGCCTGGGCCACGCTGGCCGCCCTGGCCGCGGAGACCAGCCGCATCCGGCTCGGCACGCTGATGAGCGCGGCGACATTCCGGCTGCCGGGCCCGCTCGCCATCACCGTGGCGCAGGTGGACCAGATGAGCGGAGGCCGGGTCGAGTTCGGCCTCGGGACCGGCTGGTTCGAGGGCGAGCACACCGCCTACGGCATCCCCTTCCCGCCGCTGCGGGAGCGCTTTGACCGGTTCGAGGAGCAGCTCGCGATCATCACCGGGCTGTGGGAGACCCCGGAAGGCGAGACATTTTCCTTCCAGGGAGCGCACTACCAGCTGACGGACTCGCCCGGGCTGCCGAAGCCAGCCCAGCGCCCGCGCCCGCCGGTTCTCGTCGGCGGCGCGGGCCCGCGCCGCACGCCGTGGCTGGCGGCCAGGTTCGCCGACGAGTTCAACGTGCCGTTCCACACCGTGGAGGACTCGGCGGCCGCGTTCGCCCGCGTCCGCGAGGCCTGCGCGGACGTCGGCCGTGATCCCTCGTCCATGACCTATTCGGTGGCCCATACGGTGTGCTGCGGGAAGGACGAAGCCGAGTTCCGCCGCCGGGCGGCCGCGATCGGCAGGGAACCGGACGACATGCGGGCCATCGGTGTCTCCGGCACGCCGGGGGAGGTGGCGGCCAAGATAGCCGAGTACGCCGGGATCGGAGCGGACCGCATGTACCTGCAGGTGCTTGACCTGCACGATCTTGATCACCTGGCGCTGATCGCCTCGGACGTGGCGCCGCAGGTGTAGCGCAGCCCGCGGAGTGCGCGCGCCGGCGGGGCGGCACGCGCCATGTCCGTTCGGGATGAATTCAGCTGAACGCGCGGCGGGCGGCGGCGGCACCGGCCGCGCTGCCCGCCCGGAAGCCGTACGTTCCCTGCTCGCGCAGTTCGGTGGCGGCGCTGACGACCGCCCCGATGGCGGCGAACGCGAACGAGCCGCCCACCGAGATCCGGCTCACGCCGGCCTCGGCCAGCTCGGCCACGGGCGGGACGCCCTCCAGGGCCAGCACGTTGACCGGCCGGTCCACCTCGCGGATCACCTGGCGGATGTCCTCGAGACGGTGCAGGCCAGGCGCGTAGAGAACATCGGCGCCGGCTTCGGCGTAGGCCTGCAGCCTGGCGATCGTGTCGGCGAGGTCGGGGTGCCCGTGCAGGTAGTTCTCGGCCCGGGCGGTGAGCACCAGGCGGACGGGGCCCGCGTGGGCGGCCTCCGCGGCCGCCGCGATGCGCGCGGCCGCCAGCCGGGTGTCGTAGATGGGGTCGTCGGCCCGGCCGGTGAAGTCCTCGACGGAGGCGCCCGCAAGGCCGACCTCGATCGCCAGCCGGATGGTCTCCGCCACCCCGGCCGGGTCGTCAGCGAAGGCGTTCTCCAGGTCGGCCGAAACCGGCAGGTCCGTCGCCGCGACGATCACCGCGGCGTGCACAATGGCTTCGTCCCTGGTCACTGAGCCGTCGTTGCGGCCCAGGGTGGCCGCGAAGCCCGAGCTCGTGGTGGCCAGAGCGTCGAACCCGAGCGACGCGAGCAGCCTGGCCGAGCCGAGGTCCCAGGGGTTCGGCATCAGCAGCGGCTCGCCCGCCCGGTGCAGGGCCAGGAACCGCTGTGCTTGGTCCGCCTGACTGATCATGCACATAACGTATCGCCCGTCACGGCAGGCGGCGGAACCGAGCGCCGCTCATAAAAGTAAAATGCCAGGTCAGCGGCGTTAGCGCCACGTGCCCCCGAATCGCTCCTGCGGCTGGGCGGTGACCCTCTGAAATGACGGTCGTAATGGTTACAGCTGGTCATTTGGCTTGCGAGCCGGTAACCGCGATGCGATCGTTGATCAGTGCGCTCGAAGACCGCCACCACCAGGAGGGTGCGGCTCGTCATCGTCCTGTCGGTGGCGGCTGCCGTGACGGTCATGATCGGCGCCATCCTGGTGGTCACGAGCGTGGTCATGCGGCTTGTGACCAAGCATGAGCCTGCGCATATGACCAGGCTGGGGCTGGACGTGGTCGCGGCGGGCATCGCGTTCGGCCTCGTGGTCCTGGTGGTATTCGCGATGGCGCGGATCGGCGGAGCCGGCCGGTCCCGGCCGAGGGCAGGCACGGCGGATCACCGGCGAGGAGCCGGCCGCCCGGCGACCGCGACAGGATCCGGCGGGCATGGTCGGCCACCGGGGCACGGCAAGGACGGGCTCCGCGCCGGCGCTTCGCCGCCCGGCAGCGGTCAGGCCCGCCGCGATGGCGGAGCGCGTCCTTCCCGGCGATCCGTACTGAACCCGACGAACGTGTACTCGCCGGGTGGCCTCATCGACGTGCCCAGGGATGGCCGCGCGCCCGGGACCCCAGAGGGCCAGAACATCCCGGAAATCCTGCGCACGGCGGGCCCCGGGCCGGCCCCGGGAGCGCCGGCCGGCGGCCGGAGCCAGGACCGGCCGTCCCCCGGCTGGGCCGGGCCTCAGCCACCGCGCCCTGGTTTCCAACCGGGGATGAGCCCGCGCGGTCCCGGCCGCGCTCCGTATGCTCCCGGCGGCCAGCCGGCGCCTCCCATGTCTCCCCGTGATCACGGGCGCCCCCGGGAGGCGCCCCGATCCGGCCACGCACCCCCGGGCCGCGAGGGCATGCCGGGCCGCGAGGGCATGCCGGGCCGCGAGGGCATGCCGGGCCGCGAGGGCATGCCGGGCCGCGAGGGCATGCCGGGCCGCGGAGCCGCCGCGCCGCCGAAACCGCAGGCGCCTCGGGAGGCCCGCCGGCCGGGTCACGCCGTCCCGCCCCGCGACTCCGGGCTGCTCCGTGACGCCGTCCCGCCCCGCGAGGGCATGCCGCGTGAGGGCATGGGACCGGGCGGGCCGGTCCGCCCGGGCGGACCGCTGCCCCCGCGCGACCCCGCTTACCCGCCGCCGCCGCCAGGCCCAGGTCAGGGCCAGGGGCCCGGCCCGGGGCGCGGGGCCGGACGGCATTCAGGCGGTCCCGGCTACGCCGCCCCCGGCGGCCGTCGGCCAGGCGCCCCGGGGCCCGCGGGGTTCCCACGGCACCCGGCAGCCCCGGGGCCTGCCGAGCAGTTCGACGGCGGGTATGCCCCCGTCATCCGCGCGTCGGATAACCCGGTCCGCCCCGCCACTGCGGTCCGGCCGCCGGGCTTCGGCCGGTCCTCAGACCCGGCCCGCCCTTCAGATCCGCTCCGGCCCCCGGACCCGGCCAGGCTGCGGGCCCCGGCGCGCCCGGCCGACGAGACACCCTCTGACGTGTATGTCTACCGGGACACCAGCGGCCAGCGCGATGATCCCGTCGCCGCCCGGGGAGCTGGCGGGAACGACGCCGCCTACTGGTACGACCTGCCCGGGACCGGTGCCGGGGGAGACGTCCCGCCGCACGCGGCCGAGGAGGCGCGCGGCCCGTTCGAGCCGCTCGTGTCGTCCGCCGATCCGCCCGGCACGACACCCCGCTTCTCCGCCGGCCCCGACGCTGCCGGTCCCTACGCCGTCGGACCTGACACCGCCGAACCCGCCGCCGACCCGGACGAGGCGCCGCGCGACGACAGGCAGGAAGACACGGTGCACGCCCACGCGCGCAAGCTCGAGCAGATCAAGGACCTGTACCTGACCGCGGAGGCGATCGGCGAGGCGAACGTCGACAAGCACTTCGACCAGTTGCTGGCCCAGCAGCGCGAGCTCATCAGTGAGTACTTCAAGCATTCGAGCGCGGCCATGCCAGCGGCCGGCGGCAGCCAGGCGGCCGCGGCGGGCGCGGCGGGCGCGGCGGGCGACGCCGCGGACCGCGCGGAGCCCGGCCCTGGCGTCCCCCGGGACGCTGGTCCGCCCGCCGGCCGTCCGGCGGACGCGCCCGAGAACGCCCGCGTCGCCGCCGACCAGCCCCGCATATGGTGACTGGCGACAGGCAGACGCTGGTCATCGCGGTGCTTGGCCTGGGGGAAGCCGGTTCCCTCATCGCCCGCGACCTGGCCGCCGCGGGGGCGCGGGTCCGCGGCTACGATCCGGCGGTAACCGCGG
>Ga0137380_10001639_pt1 | contig 18390 bp, 16 predicted proteins | sample SagtaG_17_FD_104809 | JGI IMG/M metagenome (GOLD analysis project Ga0137380, IMG submission 104809) | Vadose zone soil microbial communities from Sagehorn Ranch, Mendocino, California, USA - Sage2_L_100_16 metaG | ecosystem: Environmental > Terrestrial > Soil > Vadose zone | place: USA...
GCAGCAGACCAAGGGATCGATGGAGGGAGGTGGAAGCTCTATCCTTCATCACGCGTCGGTTCAGGCCATCAGATCTGCCTGTCTGCCTGTCATCTCCAGGGTGACGATCGCCCTCCGCGAGATCGAGGAATCCCCGTTTCGCGTAATCATCGCGCAGTCTCGTCAATCGTTCTCTTTCCTGGGCGGTGAACCCCTCTCCGAGCAACCGTTCACAGGATTCTTTGACTCCCATATGCTCCTCCTTTTCGTTCCCTACATCAGAAGGATATCGCGGGGTGATCACAAATAGCTCACGGTGAAATGGCTTCCTATCACAACTGAGACACAAGGCCTTGTGTCGACGCAAATGCTCGCAAGAATGAAACTTGGTGGCCTATGCCCAACACTACTAACGCCAAGGTAAAATCATCACTTGGCGTTGACACACTGGACAATAACACCTCCAAAATAGGTACTTGACACAGCTTTGTGCCTACGATACCCTCTAGTATAGCCTCGCCAGGACCGGTGATGTCCTGGGGCCGACCCCGCGGAAGATGAGGGTATAATATATCAGAGAAGACAACGCATCGTCATCCCTGCCACCACAGACCTGCCCATCACGCCAGCAGGGCATGCAGTTCCGCCAGCAATGGTCCCAGGCTGGCCGCTGATAGTGAAGATATTGAATAAGTATATGTTAAAAGCGTGGCGGGCTGGGTCCCAAAACGCATCCCGGAAAGCCTGCTGCGCGAAGCCGCCACGCGCCTGCAGGACCGTTTCCTCTTCGGCTCGGACTATCCCTTTATCACACCGCAGCGCTGGCTGAAGGACTTTGAGGCACTGGACTACTTCAAGCCGGAGGTGAAGGAGAAGCTGTTCTGGAAGAATGGGCAGAAGTTGCTGGCACATTCGGCTGTCGGGCAGATGCACTTCGCCTTGTAACAGTGCCTACCTGAGGATGCGTTCGGCCTCCGGTGCAACGAGTTGCTCGTTGAAGCACACGGTGGGACGCTGAGCATTATAGTCCTCTTATGGCCGAGCTCTCCCGCTTTGAGCACGACCTGGACTTATGCATCGGGCTCAAGGCCTTTCTTAAGGCGGCCTGAGGATTTATGACCAGGCCTCGATTAATTATAGCTTAAGCGGATGCTGTATCACAAATTCTTAAACGTGTGGGGGGCGGTTCATTTGGGCACTCGTGGTAGGCTAACTCACTCCACTGGCGTCCTGGCACCCGCAGCACTTAAATCGATAGATGGTACAGCTCAGTTGGTTGTAGAAATCAAATGCAGGTGTGACTGAACAACAGCTACCACGTCCTGTGTTCTGAAAGGCTTCGTAATATAGTCCTTGGCCCCCGCAAGACGAGCTTTGAGGTAATCGATCATCCCGTCACGTCCGGAGAGCATGACGATAGCGGTGTGGTCGAATTGGGGCCTCGTCCTCAGCAGACGGGCCAGCGTATAACCATCCATTTTGGGGAGAATAATATCGAGGATCACCAGGTCAGGGATAGGATGATCTTCCTGGTGCAATGCACGGAGTACTTCGATCCCATCAGAGTAACTGACAAAGTCAATCTCCTGACGGCTTAAGGTCACTTCTAAGATCTTCCGCACGGTGAGTGAGTCGTCAACAATCATTACCAGTTTGCCCATATGTTGCCTCCTTCCCGACCAATGTCCCTGTGTCAAGAATGCAGGAAGTGCGAGAAACAGACCTGCGGAGCACGATATCTTGTAAAAAGTATAGGTATTAAGGCTTTGGGTTATCTCCTTCCTCACTCTCTGAAGTGGCGAGGGGGCCACAGTTGAGTATGCCTTGCCTGGGCTTTCAGGACTCTGCTGGCGAATAAAAGGAATAGTGCAATTGAGCGTGGCATCCCTCGGAGTTTAGGGGACCCAACCAGGATCTCCTCTCCCATGGATGGCCTTGGCGAGGCACTTCAGCCAAATGGTCTTCCTGAGGGAATCTTTCCTCATTGCACTCCCTGTTTCATTTGCCAGCAGAGTCTTGAAAGGGTGCGCTCTCCACTCGATAAGAAGACCGGTATAAGACAGACTAGCTTTCCCACCCCACTTTCCCCCCGAAATGCCGGTGCCTGCAAGCTTCGTCCGTGGGTAGGGGACGATGAAGGACCCAGGGGGCAGGGTCCTCATGGCAGGAGAGAGCAGTTTGGGAGATGATGCGAAGCCTCCCACAGGTATACTTCCCAGGTGGAATGGTCCTGGACGTATTGCGCTCATGAGCGAGAGATCAAGCAACCATTTGTATGGCTATGAAAGGGGAAGCTGTTTCTATGCGAATACATCACCAGCACCTCCCTCGTTCTACCTCAAGGCAGTACGGCATCTTCTCATCACGAGTCTTTAGAATCGGTTTCATACTGCTTGGAGTGCTCCTGCTTGTTGATGTACTCTCTACACTCTTCTCAAACTCGCTGCAGGGAGCATTGACCTTACCAGCCTGGAACACTTCTGCTCTCCCCGCACAGTCATTGAGCATTGCGTTACCAAATATCCTGGCACAGGATACGTTTCGGCGTCCCAATCAACTCTTCTGGGGGACGGCTTCTGATGGACAAAGTTGGCAAGAGGATGCCAGGAGCTCACACGTATTTGCTATAGTGAACCATACAGGCCAGATTCTAAAGGGGAATGGCATCTACGATGCTATTCTCGGTGCACGTTCCAGTGATGCTGAGGTCGTTTTCAGTGGGTCCGTGAGCTACTTTCCTCCTTCCAAACTTGGTACTGTCTTACGTTGGACGAGTGCAAACACCTGGTACGAGGCCAATTTCGACGGTGCTCACCTGGTCTTACTGAAGAAAGTAGCAGGTATCGTGACGGAGTTGAATGTTGTCCCCTTCGCAGCACAGGCTGGGAGATCCTATACACTTCGTTTCCGTATGGTGGGTCCCATGCTCGCAGCCAGGATCTGGCTCACAGGCCAGGTGGAGCCTACCTCATGGATGGTTATGGGAAGAGACACTGCTCTGGCATCGGGACATAGTGGACTGCGTGTCTTCGTACAGAATGGAGCGACCGCGACCGTCACTTCTTTTAAGGTTTCAGTGAGGTAATGAAAATCTATGAAGTTTGATGAGTTCAAGAGAAGCGGGGCGACGGTATGTTAGGGCAGGTCAGACTTACCCATGACGTCAATCTGTGGGTGAGGCGCATAACTGGAGCAGGGCTTCCGGGTGCAGCCATTCTCCTTTTCTGGGTCGAGGGCGGTTTTCCTCCACAAGCATGGTATTTTTTGGCCCGGGTCATTCCGCACGTGGTCGATTTATGGGCCGTTCGAGGACCTCAAATCCTGCTTCCCCTGGCAGGTGTGGTGGCTCTTTCCATGACGTGGATGATCTTGTGGGGCATGCTCCTGGGAACCACCTTTGCGGTGGTACGTCACCAGTGGGCGAGCAGGCATAGTAAAGGATTTGCTGCGGCGAGTTGGTCACCGGAGCGTAAGCAATTCCAATCACCCGTTCCCATTGTTCCTGCGGAACAGGCAAGCACGCAAAATGCTCCTGCTGCAGCCAGGAAATCAGGGGGTGGCGAGAGTGTCATGGTGGGAGTGGGTTGGAATGCTGGCATTGCGCGAAGTCATAAACCGAATGAAGATAGTCTTATAGCGCTGCGGGGGACCTGCACCTCTGGTGGAAAACTCTTGCCTTTCGGTTTGTATGTGGTGGCAGACGGCATGGGGGGACATGCGGATGGGCAGGATGCCAGCCGTTTAGCCGTACGGACAATAGCCCAGTGCGTTCTTCTGAACATAGTCAGAAATGGGAAGATAAATGACAAGCTTCTGATAGAAATGCTTGTGGAGGGTGTAACCTGGGCTAACGATGAGGTGTACCAGCGCAATCAAGAGAAGCAGATCGACATGGGGACAACGATCACGGCTGCGCTGGTGGTCAACGCCAACGCCTATGTTGTAAATGTCGGTGATAGTCGAACATATCTGTATCGTAAAGGAGAGGGACTTACGCAGGTTACACGGGATCACTCTGTTGTAGCCGATTTAGTGAGAGCGGGCGAAATCTCTCCCGACGATGTCTATACGCATCCCAGGCGTAATGAGGTATATCGTGGTCTGGGTAGTGGGATCAATGTAGAGGTGGATTGGTTTAATGTCCCACTACAAGATGATGATGTCTTACTCCTCTGCTCGGACGGGTTGTGGGAGATGGTGCGCAACCGGGAAATCGAACGCATCATCAAAGGATTTGCGGCTGAGCCATCACAGGCGAGTGAGGCTCTTATCCAGGCGGCCCTTCAGGGAGGGGGATCTGATAATATCGCTGCCATTGTCGTGTGCTTCTCTAAAGTCTGCGCAGCCGCATAAGGAAACCATGAGAAGACTGGTATAAGACAAATGGATGGAAGCGAGGTGATCCCGGATCCGCATGCAGGGCATCCCTTTGTGAGCGCTCCGCACGAGAGGCTTACTAGCCCTGCTCATTGTCTCCAAGAGAGTATGGTGGGAGGTGATGCGAAGAAACTCATCTTATACTTTGCAGGTGAAGTGCCCGATGGAGGTAAGCATCTTCCTCACCTCTCTTACCGGGAGACGGTGGAAGACATCGGGCCATTTGAAGCGAACACTGGAGGTGAGAAATGTATTCATCCTCGCGTACAGTCATCAAGTGGGTAGTGTGGATCGGCATGGGCATGCTTGTCATTGTGACCTTTCACATTGGGGGCCGGACAATCGCACTCCCCGTTGGACAGTTTTCCCCTCTGGTGGGAGCGTTCATCGGTGCATCTCTGACACTCTACAGCGCCAGCAGCTCTCTGCGCAAAGCGGAAGGCCATGAGCCATGGTTGAGAAACGAGCAACTGGCGTGGATACTTATTGGATGCGGAGTGCTGATGTGGGGGATTGGAGAGAGTTTCTGGCGCTACTTCGTCGCTACCGGCCAGGCACCATTTCCGTCGCAGGCCGATATTGGTTACTTCAGCTTCCCCCTGCTGGCCTTCGTCGGACTGCTGATGCAGCCCCCCACTGGCTCAGGTCGGAAACGGCTCTTCCTGCTCCTGGACAGCCTGATCTCGATGGGATCTATTCTCGCGATTGCCTGGTATCTGCTTCTAGGGTCACTGGCACAGGCTCCCGGTGAGGCAAACATCGCAAAGTTTCTGGGCATCTACTATCCCACCAGCGATACCGCCTTGCTCAGTTGCGTTGTGTTTCTACTTTTACGCGGCCAGGGGCGAGCTTATCAGGCTACCGCTCGCCGTGTCAGCCTCCTCGTTGTGGGGTTGGGTTTGTGCTTCTTCGTGTTCTCTGACTTCATTTTTAATGTGCAGCAGAACGCAGGCACCTATCTAGAGGCTAGCTGGACAGACCTGGGCTGGCCCCTGGGGATGATGACGATTGGTCTGGCCGCCTATTTGCGTCGCACGCTCCCGGTGACCCCCGAAAACGTGATCGAGCAGCGTATGCAGGAACGTGGCGATGACATTTCCTTCGGCGCTCCCCAGTTCATCCCCTATGCTCTCCTGGCCTTGCTATTTTTGACACTGACACTCAACGTGCTCACTTCTGACAGCATGCAGCTTGCTATACGACCTGTCCTGCTTGTTGCAACATTCAGCGTTATCGGGCTGGTTGTCGTGCGGCAGATCTTAACGCTGCGTGATAATGTCCGCCTGACACAGAAACAGGCAGAGGTGCTCGAGGGGTTGGAGATAGCAAATCAGCATATAGAAGAGCAATCGCGACAGATTGCGCAACATAACCTTGAATTAGAGCACGGTATAGAGCATCTCAAGGAAGTGCAGGCCAGCCTGGCAAATGGTAATTTGCAGGCACGCGCTCGTTTAACAGGAGGTCAATTACTGCCACTTGCAGGCAGCTTGAATCTCATGGCAGAACGCCTGATGCGTTTGGGACAGACAACTGCATATGCGCGGCACTTGAGCGCAGCTCTGGGCGAATTAAGTGCAGCATTGGAGCGGTATTGGAATGGAGCACCCCTCACCATTCCCGATTCCTGCAACAACCTGGTAGAGATTAACCGCCTCCTGCTCTCGTTGCACATAAAGGGATTAGTCAGGACAAATGATCCCAACACTCAACCGTTGACACCCTCACCATCCAGGCCGTTGATGCCATCTACATCGCCTCTGCCTAACTCGTCAGCGGGGCATCGATCAGCACCACCACAGACCTCTCAGCGATTACGGCCTGCATCCTCGCCTGCTCCTGTATCTGGCCCTCTAGAAACAGAAATATCCAGGCGGAACGAATGGAAGCGGAGGTAAATTTACCCCTCTGCACGAATGTACCCCCTTGGCAGGTGCTTTCGTGCAGAGGGGTAGCTGTGGCTATACGCCTGATCCGAGCACATATACCACGATCACACTCACGTTGTCAGCGCCACCGCCCTTGATGGCGGCCTGGATAAGTGCATTACTGGTTTCTGGAGGATAGGGGAGAGAAGTATCGAGGATCTCTTCGATATCTGAGTCACGGACCATCTCCCATAATCCGTCCGAGCAGAGCAGTAAGATATCGCCTGCCTGCAGTTGTATGGAGAACCAGTCTACTTCCGGCTCTGGTTTCTCTCCGAGACAGCGATAAATCTCATTGCGCCTGGGATGGGTATAGACATCGGCAGGAGCGATCGCGCCTGCTCTCACCAGATCAGACACGACCGAGTGATCTTGCGTAACCTGGGCAAGTCCCTCTCCCTCATGATACAGGTAGGTACGACTGTCCCCCACGTTCGCCACGTAAGCAGTGAGACCGATGACCAGAGCGGCGGTCACGGTCGTGCCCATATCGGTCTGCTGCTCTTGATTAGACTGGTACAACCTGAGATTGGCACTTTTTATCCCGTCAGCTAGCAGGTCCCTCAAGATCTCATCATCGTCATCTGCTGAGTGTTGCAACAACCCGGACACTACCGTATCACTAATGATCTGGGTCGCCTGGCGACTGGCTTCTTGCCCATTTGAGTGGCCCCCCATGCCATCTGCTACGACGAACAGACCAAAGGGCCGTGCCCCGCCGTTATAGGTTTGTGTGCTCTGGATAGCTACCAGGTTATCCTCATTTGGCCGATTCTTGCGTTTGATTCCAGGATCCAGGCCAGTTCCTACAGCCAGATATATAGAATCTGGGGATGGGGAAGTGGAGGCTGTTTTTCGCGTCGTTTTTGGCTTCTGATCTAATAAGAACCCCTCATCAGGTGGCTCAATTACCGCGACTGCAGGAGAAGAGGAAGGCAACCGGGGGAGAGGTTGGGTATCTTCTTCTATCTGCCAAAATCCCGCGGGTGGTGAGGCGGTGTGATTTACAGGTGTTGGGCGCGCTAAATCGGCTCCTACTACAGTGGACGGTGGTGGAGAGAAAGGAGCACTTACCGGGCGTCCAGGCGGTGGGCGCAATAAATCGGCCCCTACAACAGTGGCGGGCTGTTTTTGGGACTCTGCCGTCGCATGTTGTACCTGACTTACCGTTCTCCGCTCTGCCTCTCGCATGTCCAGTTTGAACTGGCGCAGCTCCCGTCGATTCTGCCTCCAATGGCGTACCGCAAGTACTCCAGACCAGAGAAGCACTCCCCAGCTGATCAGTAGCGTTACTGACTGAACCGCCAATCCGGTTAATGGCAGCAAGATTGATGGGCCTTGTCGTTCCCATAACCGGGGGACTTGCGGAATCACCTGCGGCAAGAAGCGCCAGGCAGCAGGGGGAAAGCCACCGGATACCCAGAAGAGGAGGACAGCACTGCCCAGAAGGCATATACATACTATGAGCCTGAGCCAACTGTGAGCAGCGTACGCTCGTTTGAACTGTTCCAGCATATTCCTCCTCCAAACAGTTAGACAGTAGCTTTTATGCTTATTTCGAGGAATGAGAGCACTGTCACCGCCCCACCCTTTTGCAGGAGTACGCGAAGCCCTCCAAATCCCGATGATAGATCGGTATCTGTGCCAGTAATCATCCAGGCGTTTGGTTCGGCACTATCGATTCGCCAGACCGAAGCCGAGAGTGTTGTGCCAACAATACGAAAGCGAAGTGCATAGAACGTTCCAGCTTGAGCGCTGAAGGCGACCGCGCCAAGCCTGGTGACGGCGCCATTGATTTTCTTCAGTATGATCAGCTGGTTACCATCGATGAATGCCTTGTACCAGTTATTGGTATCGACCCAGCGCAAGACCGCCCCAAGGTTCATACCTTTGAAACTGCTGATCGAGCCATAGAATAGTATTTCAGCATCCGTTTCTCCTGGTCCAAGGATGGCATTGTAGAATCCCTGGCCGTTTGCCACCTGGCCTGTATCAGCAGTGATAGAAAAGACATTGATTTTGTTGGCATCGCCATCCCACGGTTGACCGTCAGAAGCAGTTCCCCAAAATGCCTGATTTGCGCGTTGGAAGTTATCCTGTGCTATTATGTTCGTAGGGGTTGGTGAGGCTTGTGCTGTTGCTACCGGGGAAGACTTCACCTTTGGTGTAGCAGATGCTGCCGGGGGAATAACAGGCTGCACTTTGTTCTGGTGACCTGCTGGCAGCGTTAATGCATTCTCTATTGAACGAGTGAAAAATCCCGCAAGCAAGCCACTCAGCATAAGTATCCCAAAGAAGGGGAGTAGTCCAAAACGAAACCAACGTGAATTCATTGCCTATCCTCATCTATAAGGCGATGGTCAGACGAGCTACGAAGCTGAATAGCGTTTCACATCAAGGAGCGCTAAGATGGGAATATGCTCGTGAATCCAGGCAGATCCTGTTCGCACTATGCGATGAGATGGGTCAACCCTGCCAAGATATGCAAAGTTCGCCTGAGTTGACATATCGTCCAGGAGAGAGAGTGCCTGAGCCGAGAGCAACTGAGCATCAGTCATTTGTATCAGTTGTTTTGCATCCTGGCGCACCTTTTCTAACCAGAGCTGAACATTACTCAGCGCACTTATAACCTGTGCAGCCAATTTCCGTTGTTCTGATGTTGAACCTGGTGCCTGAAGCAGACCATTCAGATGAGCAGTCATACTGTACAGGTAACCGGGAAGCACCTGCTCTGGCCCCTCTATATTCAGCAAACCAATCTGTGCGTTTCTGTGCGTCACCAGTACAGGGGTATCAGGAGGGACATCTTCGTGGACATAGAGGAGTCCATCAAGATAGTCCAGCGTCCTGGTGATCTGCTGGCGGATCAGTAGGGGATTGCTGCTTTCTCCCCAATTATCGCTGGCGCTCTCAGTCCATTCCAGCACCTTCCTTATGTTCCTATAACACCAGTTGTCCAGGCCCCCCGGTAATTTCCTGGCATTCAGCACAGGGTCAGAGGTTAGAAGATGGCGAAGGTGATCCAGGACACTAAAATGATTCTTCCTATCCGCAGGGTCAGGTTCCTGTGGAATCTCGGCATAGTAGCGCCACGTTCCATAGTCAGGGGAAGGGCTGATCGGCGTTACGTTTGCATCCTCTTCCGTGATCAGGAAACGGCTGAAAACTTCGAGGAGGTTCGTGCGCTGCCTATCGCCTGTATAGCGAAAGTGCACATTCCCCCTGCTGACCGGTAGTGCGCCAAGCAGGATTGTTCCACCATCGCTCTGATGTTTATCTTCCAGTAGCCAGGCATAGTAGCTCTTACCAGGTGCCAGGTCCGGTAGAAAATGGAGATCGATCTGCACTTTATCGTTGATCCCCTGGTCGCTGATCTCATTGGAGGGTTCACTGCTCAAGAAGGAGACCTGCCCCACGAGCTGGCCTGGCGCAGCGGTTGTTTGATGCGAGCCATAGGAAACGTAGACGAAAGTGCCGAGAACTGAACTACCTGACAGGAGAAGGAGCAGCACGAGAAGCACCGGGAGGACCCTTCTTCGCTTTTCTGCCGATGCCGCTGAGGCTGGTGGGAGCGGCTCCGTAGAGATGGAAGGGCCAGGTTCCGGTGAGGTAAGGGGGAACCTGAAAGCATCAGTCCCCAATGAGGCCAGAGGAACTGCCGATCTCTGTGTAGGGGCGCAATGAGTCGATTCTTGAAAGCCATGCGCCAACGCCGCTCGATCGCGGCTACGCTTCTCGTCAAGCGCATGCAAGGAACGTATTGCGCCCGCTGGCGGTGCAAGAGGAACCGTGATTCGAGGAGAACTACGCTCCACAGACTCAGGAGGAGGTGTAAGGGGAGAAGAAATGCCCTGGTGAGGGGAGGAGGATGGTACAGTTCCTGGAGAGGTATTTTGTTGTAAGGACGATGGGTGTAATACATGTGACTGCCGCAACGCTTGCTCTTGCACCAGCGACCTGACGAACATCTCTACTGTCCTATAGATGGGGAAACCACTTCGGCTCGCCCATTGTTTGAGAGAATCGCTACGCGGTATGACAAAACCAAGTGGAATATTGAGTTGGTGCTTCAGGCGCTTGAGGTCGTCAAAATCTCCCGGGCGCTGAAGTGCTCTGGCTCTTTCGGGTAAGATAATCACTACTGGCTTTTTCTGGACGCGGATAGCAGCCAGCAGGGCCTGTTTGTCATCTTCAGGCTCTACAAGAAGAATATGAATGTCTCCGGTATCAGTACGCTTCATCGTTGCCTCATTTCAGTGGTTTCGATGATTCCATATCAGGCCCCTAAGCTCTGTGAACGATTCCTCCAACGCCGCTCCAGCAGATCCTGCACCCTTTTCCTCTCGGGGACGTCGTTGCCGTAGGGGCGGGAGTGGCGGGGGGCTGGGAGGGGGCCCTCGTGGCCGTCCGCATTGGGGAGAGTCGGGCTCACCGCAAGCACTACGGACGGCCACGAGGGCCCCCTCCCCACATCCGCGCCTCCCCCGCCCCTACGAACCTCGACCACCCCTGACACAGGTTCCAAATACCTCCATGTCTCCCATATCTCTTTCTCAGGAGAGCCTGGTTGACTCTGTTTAGTCGACTGATTTTGTTGCTTCGGCCGACTTCGCTGACTTATCAGGCTCTGCTGATGCATCTTCCGGCTGAAGACAATTCGATGAGCCAGGCGATAGGCTGTCAGAAGTCCCATAGCAACAAGCGATATCCAGGCTACCAGCCAGCAGAAAGCCTGTGTACAGAGCAGGAAAATGTACGTTCCCCGGCCTTGCTGAAGAAGGAAAGAGTGGTCGGGCCAGAGACGATACAGATCAATCCACGGGGCGGGTGGAAACCCGCTAAGACTATAGAGTCGAAAACCTGCACCGAGAAACAGGGCTGGATAGCCGAAGATCCCAATAAATGATGATCGAGCATGCTGGCTCTTCATAGGAACAAGCCTTTGAGCAGAACGGCTGGTGGCTGACTTCCTGGATTGCCTGGAGATACCCCAGGTATGGACGATTGCCCCGGCAACGACCAGGCCACCTCCAATATAGCCAGGCGATGGAAGGACTTCTCCCAGGTAGAGGGTTGCCATAACCGCGCCTAGAATCGGCTCAAGAATATAAATAAAGGAGACAGTGACCGGAGAGATGTACTTCTGCATGAGTACGGTGATCAGTGTTGGCAGAAACGTCGTTGCTCCTGCAATGTAGAGAATGACCCAGGCATCCCTGGGCAGCGATGGATGAAATGCCGACCAGTCACCAAAGAGCAAGACGATAAGCCCCGCCCAGAGGGCCATTGTGAGGAGCTCCACTCCGAAGAGGGGCCAGGACGCAATATCAGACTGTTGTTGGTGATCGGCAAGGAAAACATAGCAGGTAAAAAATAAACCACCCAGAAAAGCAATGGTTGTACCTCGCAGACCGCCCATCTGAGAAGTGCTAATCAGAAGCACTGTGCCAATTGCCGAGATCAAACCAGCCACCCAGGTCACCTTAGCCACAGGTTGCCGGAGAAATACCCAGGCGATGAATGCTGCCAGCAGACCGTTAAGGGAAGGGAAAAAGGCTGTGCTGGTGGCACTTGTATATTTCAGCGCGATGGCAATAGTAAAAAATGCCAGGCATAGCCAGCTGCCAAGCAAGACGCCTCGTTTGACAACCTCTCTGTTGAGGTCGTCCCATGAGAAGATGAGGATACACAGCCCCGCAGGCGCGAGTACTACCATTTCAAAAAACGAAAAAATGATGGGGTCAATACGTCCAATGGCTTCCTTGGATACCGAGTAATACGTTGCGAAGAGCATGGTATTGAGGAAAAATAACAGGCATGCTGCTACTTTGGCTTTCATGCGGGTTGCCTCTCCAGCAACTTCAGTTTTGTCGCCAGGCGTGGAGAGCGTTGTGCTCGCTCCACCACACGCACCTCTACATCATCCGCCTGAAACTTGCCGCGAGCAAAGGCAACAGCGTCCTCCGTGTCAAACTCCTCGCATGAGAAGATATCAAGGTTGACCATTTTGTACGGCCCCCAGGCGTGGAGGCTGACGTGGCTCGTGGCAATGATGACAAAACCCGAATAGCCTGCATCCAGAGGATCGCTCGTCTCGATATAACTGAGCTGGACGGGACTTACTTTCTCCATACCTATACGGGCAGGGTAATCATCTAAGACCTGCCGTAAATATGCCTCATTCTCTAGTAGTTCAGGATTGCAACCGTAGAGATCAACCATTACGTGTAGCATGGAACACTCCTCCTTATTCCAAATATACACCGTGGAGGGGGCGAATCCTGGGAGGCGCGTCCGATTTCTGTAGTTTTTTTCCTGATTTTCTGGAGGTGAACAATCAGTGATCAGTGAGAACTACATCTCATTTTTTGGGGATGAACATCTATCCTACGCCCTCGTAGCGAGGATATTTTCCAGTAATCGCTGGCCGACTGCCAGCAGCCAGGTTAACTCGTATTGTCGTGCTCTCTCGGTAGCCGAGAGCGCCTGGGCTTGTGCAGCTTCTAGTTTGCCCAGCAACAAGGAGACCTGGGCGAGAGCCAGTTGTCCTCTCGTTCTGGTCTCAGCTTCCAACCCTTCGAGGGCAAGTAGACGCTCTAAGGTTGCCCTGGCACGCAGCAGGAAACGTTTGTTGATATTTTCCTCAGATGTGCCTTGAGCCTCCTGTGCCTGTGCAATCCGCATATTCCCCAGGGCAAGCAGTGCAAGGCCGATGCAAGGAATGTTTTTCATGGCCCGGCCAATCGACAAAGCACGCTGTATACATGCTCCTGCTTCAGCAAATTTCTTTTGGTCTTGCAATACCATAGAGAGCGAAGCATTCCACGAACTCATGTACACTCGATCGTTGAATCGCTCAGCCAGGGTGAGGCTTCGTTTGAGTAAAGTTTCGGCTTCTTCTAAATTGCCCAAACGTACTGCAAGTTCTCCCAGGTTGCTAAAGATCACAGATGTCAATGGAGCATCCCCAATCTGCTCGGCAAGTTTGAGAGAGCGGCGTAAGGCGGCTTCTGCCAATGTGTGCTCTGCTTTTTTCAAATAGATATAGCCCAGATTGCAGGAGACGTGGGCAATCTCTCTTGTCCGGTGGTACTGTTGGTAGATCGTTAGTGCGGTATTCAGGCGAGCCAGGGCATCGGTAGACTGACCAGCGCTGTTCGCTATAGCGCCAAGTAATGCATGCGTGCGTCCAAGATCAACCGGGTCTCCTGCAAGTGTGCGCCTTATGCGTGTTGGGTGGAGAGGAGAAGAGGCATTTTCTGCCGGGGGCTTCTGTTGTTGGAGGGCTTCCTCAAAAAGCTTTAATGCTTCACGAGCAGCCTGTCGCGCCTCCTCATAGTTACCTTCCTGCCATGAGATGCTACTCTGCAGGTAACGCAGACGTGCCCAGGCGGGACCTGTTACTACCTCTGCTTCTTGCAGGACCTGCTCGCCATGTTCGCAACATTGCCGGGCGCGAAGATTGTCACCTGTGTAGCGCCATGTCCATCCCATCTCACACCAGAGCAGAGCATCAATCTGCGCTTCGAACTCGCGTTCGGTCTTAAAGGTTTGCTGGTGATGACGTGCCTCCAGGACACGCTCATAAAGGTGGCGTGCTTCCTCAAAGTTTCCCTGGACCACCGTACATTCAGCAAGCCGTTCCAATAACAAAGCCAGGTGCAGTCGCGACCGAGGGGCGTTGGCGGGATGGATTGGTGCCGAGTCCTCATCTTTAAGGGGTATCCCTACATGCTCAACCGCGAGACGATAGTAACGCTCGGCTTCGGGGTAGGCTGACAGTGTATAGGCATGATTGCCTGCAAGTTCGGCATAGTGAGCAATCTGTCGAGACTCGGCTCCCCCATTGAGGAGATGGTGTGTGATAGTCGCCGATCCCTCTTCCTCTCGCGCAGAATAGATCTTCTGAAAAATGTCTGCCGCTCGCCTGTGCATACGTATACGCCGGGCAGCGGATAACCTCTCGTAGAGGTAGCTTCCCAGCAGAGGATGTGAGAAAGAATAGGTGATATGTATTCCTTTCCCTTCTTCCATCAGTACACCCGCTTGCAGGGCTTCCTCCAGCAGATCGAACACCGTGTCTTCGTCATAGGCAGCGCCAGGAGTACTGTTTCCCGCCACGGAACGAATCACCGAGAACTCGAAGGAGCCACCCAATACGGCAGCATTGCCCAGGAGTTGCTGGCAGTCGCTACTGAGCCGACTCATGCGGGAATCCAGGGCGGCGCTGATTGTTTCTGGGAAGGTGGCAACGTGACTGCCTGACCTCATTCTACCGTTGTGCTCTCTAGAGTTAGACAACACAGTCTGTGTTCTGTAGCGTGCCAGTTCTTCAGCAAAGAAGGGATTCCCTGCCGCTTGCGTTTGAATATGCTGCACTACTGGTTCTGGAAGGTGTATCTGAGACTGTGTAATCAATGTGCCGATCTGTGGGTTGGTAAGAGGTTGTATCGATAAGGTCTCCACCATCTGTTCCCGTTGTAGATGGGCCAATGGAGAGTGCAAAGGGTGTTTGGCTGAGAGTGCGCTTTCGCGGCACGTTCCGATGAGCAGAATGGGGTGACTCTGCAAGTGGCGGGCGAGGTAAGCGAGTAATTCACAACTACTGGCATCGGCCCATTGCAGATCGTCCAGTACGACGAGCAAGGGCATTCGATCACTGATTGTTGTGAGGAACTGCAAAGTCGCCTCCTGCAAGCGTAGTTGCTCCTGACCAGGAGGCAGAGTTAATATATAGTCCATCGGAGGAAGTGGATCCGCGAGTTCGGGTAGCAGAGCAACGAGGGGAGCATAGACCAGGGGACGATTGCTCATTTCGTGCTTTTGCCAGAAGCCGGAGTTCATTACATTGCGCAGCGCTTCTGTCCACAGTCGATATGGGATATTGCTCTCCTGCGCATAGACGCGACTCCAGGCAATAGCCCAGCCGCGCTGGTTTGCCTCACGGCTCACCTCCTCGGCAAGTCGTGTCTTGCCAATACCTGCCTCACCCATCAAGAGCACACATTGCGGACGTTGGCGTGTTTCCTGCAGGCCGATAGATGCTCTTCTCCTGGCAGCAGATCGTATAGGGGTAGCCTGTTCAGTTGCAAGCAAGAGTTGACGCAGTATCTCAAGCTCAGGCTCGCGCCCAACCAGCGGACTCTGATGACTGCGGCCAATCTGTATAGCCGGGGCTGCGACTTCGACAGGCGTGCCGGTTCCCGTTGACTGTACAGGGTCAAGTGAGAGCGCAGGAGAAATGCGAGAACCGGGGTTCACTCTGTAGAGTGCCGATTTATCGAGCACGTGGGCTTCCCCGCGCCTCACTGCCTCATAAAGAGCCTGTGTCTCCGACGCCGGGCTGGTTCCATAATCCTGTTGTAGTACAGAAGCGAATCGGGAGTAGGTTCGTACCGCTTCCCCACGTCGCTTTAAGCGAGCCAGTACAACGATCAGGCCTTGTACTGCTGTCTCATTCGTCGGATCAATGGTAAGCAGTTGGTCCAGTGGATCGATAGCGCTATCAAGGGCTTCGCGTGCAATACGCAGGTCTGCCAGCAGAAGCAACAATTTAATCCAGCTCTGTTGCAACTGCCGGCGACGTGCTACTGCCCACTCAGCAGTGCGTTCCTCCGGCAAAAAATCGCCACCGTAGAGGGTCGCAGCTCGCTCAAGCAATTGCTCTGCTTCTCCCATATCGCCGGTGGCAGTAGCCCGGGTAAGCAAGTCTTCAAAAGTATCGGCATCGACTTCTATCTGTCTGGCATCTGCCAGAATAAGCTGATCATCTTCGAGGCGCAAGAGGCGCGATGTGGCTGGACGGCTGCGTGCTGGCTCAAGTATTCGTCGAAGACTGTGCACAGCCCGGTCTAGTTGGCCACTGGCTATTTCTCTCTCCTGGTCAGGCCACAGCAGCTCCATTGCCTGTTTGCGGCTCAGTGTACGTCCGGGGCTACTCAGCAAATAACCCAGCAGGGCGCGCACACGCCGTTGCTGCCACGCCGAATCGGTAACGGGTTCCCATTCTTGCTCACTGTGACGTTCCAGACGAAACTGTCCTAGCACCAGGATACGAAGGAGAGCAGTCTTGGGGTCTACAGAAGGAATTTCATCTGTTGCCTGTTCATCTGTTTCGTCTGTTACCTGTATATCGGGAGGAAGCTGTTTGCCAACATAGGTGCGCCGGGTCTGTCCATCCACTGTCTGATAAGCATACCAGTAGGGGCCATGTCCTCTTCCCCCGCGGCACCTGCGACAACCTGGCTTTCCACAATAGCTGATCTGCTGGCGGTAGGTGACTTTGCCAACTTTACTGTTCACGCTGACACCCTCCCTGGTACGTTGCCTGTAAACAGACGAGCAAAATACAAGGAACGATCTGTATGAGCCGGAGTAGTTGTAGGATAAGAGTATCTCTTGCGAGTGTACTCTCAGTTACCATTATACCGTACAGGTCAACAATGAAAGGATGAGGAAGGAACATCGACAATGAGAGGGAAAAGCGCCTGGTTAATTTACGGGAAACTTACGAACCGAGCACGAGCTTACCACAATCCTACAGAAACAGAGCGCAAGCTTCTCGAAAAGTCACCAGAATACCGCCAAAAATACGAAGGTACCCACGAGAGTCACCAAACCGAACCGGACTACTCGTGGGCACCTACCTGATCTACCCGCTTTAGTCGTAGTGTGACATATCACAATATCCTTTCGTAGAACTACCATAGTCCTATCAACAAATCTTGCGCCATCCTGTCACAGGTCTAACACCGTCTCTTTCTCAACCATCCCCCTTCTTCTGTGTCTGCTCTCCCTGAGGCTGATGTTACACTACTTTTTCAAAAACGTAAGGTTTACATTGCTAGTGCATACTCACCAAAGCTTTTTGGGAAAGAGAAGAAGATGCGAGGACCCCTCGCGCTCCGGCAGGGGATTCTGTATGGATTCCCGTCATCATCACCTGGATTCCCATCATCGTAACATGGGAGTTGAGGCGGCCTCTCAACGGCTTGGAGGCTGTAGACACGATGAGAGTGAATCGGGTCATGATGTCCGTAATCCATACAGATTCCCCTGCACCCCTTTCCCAAAGTGGTCTCTTGATTGTGCACTAGTAAGGCTGTTGGTCGTGCTGGAATCGTCTTAGGGACCAAGATGATTCCAGGAGTCAGGGCTAAAAGAGGTGAGATGGGTTATAGTGTGCCACAAACCAGGAATGTTCAGGTGCTCGATTACACCGAATATAAGGAGACTGAGGACGATAGCGGCTAAAAGGAGAAGGAAGAGGACCTGTTTGCGTTGCGCTAAACTCATGCAGCACTTTCCTTTCGATTAGGATATGACTAAAACCATTCAAAAGGGTTTCTTCTGTAAAATTATACGGGGAGGTTGATGGAAGGCAGGGCTTTTTTGTATACAGTTTGAGGGGTGAAGTGCCTATGCTTTGTGGGGTAGACATCCCATTATGAGATGGAAGTCGCTTAGTGAGGTGAACATCGCAAATTTCAAGGGTGAACAATCAAATTGCAGCCTCGCGGTTGCCCTTGTGGGACAACGAGGGCAACCACAAGAGCTCTATGGATACACGCCTACTCCTTTTTTGCGTGGCGCGTGTTTTGCAAGCAGACGCTCAGTCATAGAGAGATCAACCATGGCACCACATTCCTTGAATATTCGTTGGGCTTCTTGCAGATAATTCAATCCTTGAGCAGAAGCCTTATCTCCTGGGACACTGCGCTGCAACAAAACATCACTATAGCTTCGTAATGTACGTGCATACTCCAAGCTCATACCACATCTGCGAAATACTCGCATTGCTTGTTCAAAGTATGTGTCAGCCTCTTCCTGCTTTCCTTGTGCGGCCTGAATGCTTCCTAGTATCCGTTGACTACATGCGAGTTGCCAGGTCAGTTCATGCTGACGCGTCATCTCCAGAGTCATAATGGCTTGTTGCTGTGCTCTCCCTAGTTCACCTTGCAGCAAGAAGACGTGTGCCAAGGCCAGTTGTCCCTGAGTTCGAGTCTCTATTTCTAATCCTTCAAGTACGAGAGCACGCTCTAGAGTTGTCCTGGCCCGGTGTAGGAAACGAGAGTAAGTGTCATTGTAATTTTGCCTCACTTTCATA
>Ga0137380_10001640_pt1 | contig 18376 bp, 13 predicted proteins | sample SagtaG_17_FD_104809 | JGI IMG/M metagenome (GOLD analysis project Ga0137380, IMG submission 104809) | Vadose zone soil microbial communities from Sagehorn Ranch, Mendocino, California, USA - Sage2_L_100_16 metaG | ecosystem: Environmental > Terrestrial > Soil > Vadose zone | place: USA...
AGCGTGACCAGTGCTGATGTGTTGTGCTGAATAATCGCCGCAATTGAAACGACAGGCTGCCCAAGAGCAGCATCAGCCACCACTCCCTCTGTGGCACTGATACCGACATCAGCTTTCCCGCTACTCACCAGCACATCTGGTGATACATTGTTTGAGTAGGGCAACAATTTCAGATCAATTCCCTGGTCACGATACCAGCCCTTCGCTAAGGCGACATAGATACCAGTATGGTTGGTATTGGGAGTCCAGTCTAGCGCCAGGGTCATCGTCGTCAGTTTTTGTGGTCCCTTCGGAGCAGTAACGCTTCCCGCTCGTTGTTGCCATAGAAAGGCTCCGACGACGACAAGAATCAGTAATACAGGGATGCCAATACTCAAAAGCAAACGAGTACGATTACTCATAAAAAATCCCTCCTTTTCACCTGGTTGCACCGTGATACCACGGTAAGGCGATACGTTCGATCAAAGATACAAGGCCAAAGAGTAAAAGGCTGAGCACAGCAGTTACGACAATCGCAGCAAAGACCTGGACAATGGCAAATGAGTTTGCCGAGGTCTCCATATAGATACCCAAACCCTGATATCCCCCCACGAACTCACCGACAATAGCTCCCGTCACACTATAGGTTGCCGCAATACGCAAACCAGAGAAAAAGGCAGGCATGGCCCCCGGAAGACGCACCAGCCGGAGAATTTGCCAGCGCGAAGCTCGCATGCTGCGCAACAAATTGATCAGCTCAGGTTCAGCACCAGCAAGTCCATCAGCTACAGCTACAGCTATAGGAAAGAAACAATAGAGCGTGACAACAATCACCTTTGGCTCCAGGCCATACCCAAGCCAGATGAGCAACAGCGGCGCCAGGGCGATCATCGGGATGGTCTGCGATGTGACCAGTAACGGGTAGACTGCCCGTCGTACCCAGGTTGAGATATCCAGCATTACGGCCAGTAGCAGGCCCAGAAATGTTGCGGCTGCCATACCCAGCACAGTTTCCATCAGTGTTTGCAGTGTGTGAACGGAGAGAATATCCCAGTTATCGATCAGTGCCTGCACAACCAGTGTTGGTGCTGGTAATACTCTTGTACTTATTTGACCTGAGCGAACATAGAGTTCCCAGAAGGCCAGCAGGGTGAAGGCCAGCACAAATGCAGGACCATAGCCAGCTAGCCGATGCAGCGTTTTGTTCCCTGGGCTACCCAGGCTCTCTATGCCCTCCGGGTTTCCGATATTTCCTATGTTCTTCGAATTTCCCGTCTTTCTATCTTTTTCTATACTTCTCATACTGGCTGCTCCTTGAGCAGAAGGGCCATGAGTTCCTGCTCCAGTTGTACTGCTCGTTCTAGCGTCAGGTGTTCTGGACGACGTGGACGTGGCAAATCAACCTCTACGACGCGCAAGACTCGGGCCGGGCGAGCACTGAGGACGTAGATACGGTCGGACAACAAGATCGCTTCTCGCACATCGTGCGTGATAAAGAGTACGCTTGAATGGATCGCCTGCCACAGATCGAGCAACCACATCTGTAACGAGAGGCGTGTGAGCGCATCCAGCGCACCAAATGGTTCATCCAGCAGGAGGAAGGAGCGATTGAACAGGACGGTACGCAGCAGCGCAACGCGCTGGCGCATACCACCTGAGAGGGTCGACGGATAATTCTGGGCAAATTCGGCAAGGCCAAAGCGTTTGAGTAGTTCCTGGGCCTCAGCTTGCGCCTTTTTGCGCGGAACGTGACGCACATCCAGCCCCAGCATGATGTTCTCTTCAACTGTCCTCCACGGCAACAGGAGCGGCTGCTGGGGCATATAGCCTGTCTTGCCAGCACGAACTGTGCTTGCGTCCCCATCGATAGCGACTACGCCCGAAGTCGGCTTCTCGACACCTGCTACGATATTGAAGAGGGTACTCTTGCCGCAGCCGCTCGGTCCGATGACAGTCACGAACTCACCAACGGCGACTGTTAGATCAATTGATGCAAGCGCTTCCAGACTCCGTTTTCCATTCCTATAGACTTTGCTAACTCCTTGCACTGATAGTTTAGGAGGATTCATGCTCCTCACCTCCATAAAGGTTGGCAGAGAGCATGCAAAAGGCCGCAACCCTGATCTAACGTTGGGATTGCGGCCTGGGTAGTTATGGAATACCTGTTTTTGTACGCAGTTGCCGCTTCCCTCCGCTGGTATTATCCAGATCAGGTTCATAGGGTCAGCAGCACGCCCGATGCGACTGCCTCTCAGCCAAACGGCTCCCCTAGCAGCGAGTTGATGCTCGTTTTAGGATAGGTAAATGTGCGTTGATTTACTTTACATAGTATACCGCATAGGTATAGGCAACGTGAAGGGTGAGCATCCGCTTTTATATTTGAGAAGAAAACACGTCCTCTTAATAGAGAAGGAGATGATGGGGTCTTTGGCTATTTCAGGCCAGGATAAAATGGTAGTTGCGCCTTCGCAGGTGGTGCCCACCATGTCAGACAATCCCAACCAGGACATTTCTTCTACTGTACTGCTGGTAGTGCCAACTTCAGCAATTTGTGTATAAGGAGGTATCATTGCAGCCTCTACAAAACCCCAACTCATGTGTTATACTATTTTTTGCATTCATACTTGCGTATCCAATGATCCTTTAATTATTTTACACAAGGTGAAAAAATATGTCACTTGAAGGATTACAACTTGGCCGATACCGCCTTCGGCAGATGCTCGGCAGAGGTGGTATGGGGGAAGTTTACCTTGCAGAAGATGTTCGCATCAATCAACAGGTAGCCATCAAGATAAGCCAGAGCGAAGCCTCTCCTTATCCCAATACTGAAGTAGCTCAGGAAGCGGCTCGTCTCTTCCAACGTGAAGCAAGAGCCATCGCCATGCTCGATCATCCCAATATCTTATCTCTCTTCGACTTTGGAGAGGAAACCGTGAATGAGGTTACACTCACGTATATCGTCATGCCATTCCGTAAAGAAGGTTCGCTTGCCACTTGGCTACGGCAGCGTAGCAGTGTCGGATTACTCACACCAGAGGAAGTCGCAAACATCGTACGTCAGGCGGCCAATGCGCTTCAGCATGCTCACAATCACCAAATCATTCACCAGGATGTCAAACCTTCCAACTTCCTGATCCGCGCCAATCCAGAGAACCCTAACCTCCCCGATCTGCTACTTGCTGACTTTGGTATAGCAAAGCTCATGAGTACAACTTCCAGCGTCAGTCAGACTTCGCGTGGTACCCCTACCTACATGGCCCCCGAACAGTGGCTTGGCCAACCTGTCCCTGCGACTGACCAGTACGCCCTCGCCATTATGGCCTACGAACTCCTCGCAGGCCACCTTCCCTTCCAGGGCCGCCAGGAGCAAGTGATGTACCAACATCTTCAAGCTCAACCACAACCTCCGAGCACACTCAACCCACGCATACCTGAAGACATCGATGCTGTACTCCTGAAAGCTTTAGCCAAAAGACCCGAAGAGCGCTTCCTGAATATCAGCGCATTTGCAAATGCCTTCCAACAGGCATCGCAACCCGCCTTGTCCACCGTTACAGGCCCCTCGACCCCACAAAGCGGGAGCGATATTCGCACTACACTCGCAATCAGCTCCACAGAAGCGAGGTATGGTACCAACCGCGTACTGACTCTCCCTGATGGACGCCAGATAGGCATAACAGTACCAGCAGGCATTAGCCATGGACAAATTCTCCGTCTGGAGGGCCGAGGCGAACTTTCGCTCTATGGTGGCCCCGCAGGAGCACTGATTCTCACCATTGCTATTACTCCTGCAGAAGCAATAGCTACTGACTCTCCATCACAGAGAGAGGTAACATTCCTCAAAAGTGGCTCTCAGCCAAACCTTTACAGGACAGCAGAAATGACGCCTTTTCCTTCTCGGCCCAGCATGCCCGGAGGTGAGCAGGTCATTCCCACACGCCGCAAAGCTTCTTCTAAAGTCGCAGCAATGTTACTCATTGTGCTGGCGGTGCTCCTTGTAGCAGGCAGTAGCGGTATCTTCTACTATATAACTCAATCGAAAGGGAAGACTACCACTGGATCTCATACATCTGTAACATCCATCACTCCGAGCGTTCATCCAACCCAGCCTGCAAGGCCAAAGGCTCCTGCCAACCAGCAGGTTTTTGTCAATCCCCTCCCTGTTGCGGACCTTGCAACGTTCGATCCAGCCCTCTCAACCGACCTTTACTCCATCCAGGCTATTCAAGCGGTTTTCACCGGCCTGGTAGAGTTAGACGACAATCTTAACGTATACGGAGAACTGGCTCAGTCCTGGCAAGAGTCCTCAGATGGCTTGAGCTGGACGTTCCACCTGCGATCCAATCTGAAGTTTAGCGACGGTACGCCGCTAACCTCAAAGGATGTAGCCTATAGTATCGACCGTGCTTTGCAGCCTGCTGTGAGGTCCGGTACCTCCCCGATCTATCTGGCACTCATTCTGGATTCTGATAAGTTGAATGCTGGCAAGATATCGACCATCATCAACGATAGCCTTTTAACGCCAGACGATAACACAATCATTATCAAAACGAATAGGAATGCTGCCTACTTCCTGGATACACTGACTTATCCATGTTCCTATGTGGTTGAAAAGAGTTTGATAGACAGGTACGGCAATACCAGTTTCACCGACCACCTGACTGAGGGTGGTGGCGAAGGTCCCTGGAAGGTGCAGGAGTACAACCATAGCACGGGCATCACCCTCGTGCCCAATCAGTACTACCATGGATCCAAGCCTCAAATGCAGAAGCTTGTTTTGCCCTTCTACAGAGATTTGGACACCGAATACAATGCTTATCTAGCTGGTCAGATCAGCATGACAAATGTACCTGCAGCTCACCTTACGGAGGCACAAGCAAAGACTCTGGAGTACCAAAAGATACTGCTATTGGAAATCTTCTACTTCACCATGAACTACCTGGTGAAGCCATTCGACAATATCCACATCCGTCAGGCGTTTGCCCTGGCGATTAATAAGGATACACTTGAGTCAGCGATCTTCAGGAACGCCTCCATTGCGACGAACCATATTGTGCCCCAGGGGATGCCTGGCTATAATCCTAATCTCACAGGTCCCTCTGGTGCTACAGGCACAGCAGGTGATGCAACCAAAGCCAGACAATTGTTTCAGATGGGATTGCAGGAAGAAGGATGGAGCAGTGTCTCCCAGATGCCTCCCATCAAGCTGACCTACAACAGGGGTTCAAAGACCACAGAGAACCTCATAGCAGCAGCAATTCAGATGTGGCAGAACGTCCTGGGTGTCTCTGTCAAGCCTGACCCGGTTGACTTTAACAAGTTGCTCGATGAGATGGCTGCTTCGACCAATAACCCCCAGGGTCTGCAGATGTGGCGCATTGGCTGGGCTGCCGACTATCCTGATCCACAGGACTGGCTGACTCTCCAGTTCGATAAAGGCTCACCTCAAAATAATATGAACTACGGCCAGAACAACTCGGCTGACGCTGCCCAGCAACGAGCAACGCAGACACTTATGGAGCAAGCCGACGCCAACCCGGACCAGAATGCACGACTCCAGCAGTACAACCAGGCAGAGCAGCAGTTAGTTGATGATGTTGCCTGGCTGCCTATCACACAGGGAGCCGATAATCTCTTGCTCAAACCATGTGTGCAGGGATTGGTGTTCAATGCAGACGAAATAATTCCTCCTGGTGATTGGGCCAATGTGTATATCTCTACGGATACGCCATGCGCTAATGCGACGGTATAATGAAAACGGGCACCCGTCACCTCATGAAATCATGATGGGTGTCCTATTCTTTCTCCATCACAACCTTTATGCTATACTACCTCCGGGCATATTCTTGTACTTATCACTACTCTTTAATTCTCGGAGGAATCGATGGGACTCGAAGGACAGCTACTGGGGGGACGCTATCGCCTCTTGCGCCCGATCGGAAAGGGTATGAGTGAAGTCTACCTTGCAGAAGATGCTCGCATTAACAACCGGCAAGTAGCTGTCAAGGTGACTCAGAGCGAAGCGATCTCCTCTCCCGACGCCAGCACAACCAGAGATGCCACCATGCTCTTTCAGCGCGAGGTGCGAGCTATCGGCACCCTTAATCACCCAAACATCTTGCCCCTCTTTGACTCTGGCGAGGATGTCGTCAATGGCTCTCATTTCACCTACCTGGTCATGCCATTTTGTTCAGAAGGGTCGCTGGCTACATGGTTGCGACAGCGTAGCAGCTCTATGACGCTTCCCCCTCAAGATGTAGCCTATCTCGTTCGCCAGGCGGCTGACGCACTTCAGTACGCCCATGACCTGCAGATTGTTCATCGCGATGTGAAACCGCAAAACTTTCTGATCCGCAGCAATCCGGGAAACCCCAACCGTCCCAACCTGCTGCTGGCTGACTTTGGCATTGCCAAATTTGTTGCCCCAACCGTCATGGCAAGCCAGACCGTTCGTGGCACTCCTCACTTCATGGCCCCTGAGCAGTGGAGTGGACATCCCGTTCCTGCGACCGACCAGTATGCTCTGGCCGCCATGGCCTATGAACTGCTGACAGGTCGTCCCATCTTCCAGGCGAGCATGGAGCAGATGTTGTTTCTGCACCTGACTGCCCAGCCACAACCACCCAGTAGCATTAATCTCAGGCTTCCAAAAGCGCTCGACGCCGTGCTCCTGCGTGCTCTGGCGAAACATCCCCAGGATCGCTACCCTTCCATCTCGGCCTTTGCACAGGCATTTGAACAGGCAGCACTCAATGAGCCTGTGGCACCTCCGCCTGCACCACCTCCTCCACAGCCGGGTAGAGACATACGCGCCACACTGCCAATCAGTAATATTGAGGCGATGAGGGGCACCAGCCGCGTTTTCACCCTTCCAGGAGGAAGGCAACTGAACGTACTGGTACCAGCAGGAGCCTACGATGGACAGGTACTCCGCCTGGAAGGCCAGGGAGAACCATCTCCCTATAGTGGCCTGGCAGGCGCTCTGCTCCTCACAGTTACCGTCACACTGACAGGAGCCATACCTGCAGGAACCATGCCAACAGGTGGACAGGCTAGCGGGCCAAATATCCAGAGCTGGCAACAAACGAGTGCAACGCCAGTTTTTCAGGGGGGCAGGCAGATCAGCAATCCCGGTCTCTCTCCCACTTTTACCCCGCCGCAACCAGGGCAGCTACAAGAGCCTCCTCCGCAGTCCAGGCCGGGCAGGGGCAGAATCATTCTCTTGATCGTATTAGCCTTCCTTGTGGTTATCGTAGGGGGAATTGGTCTTTTCTCCTTTCACCAGATAAGCACGAACAACGCTAATGCTACCGCCACGGCAGGCGTAGTCAACGCCACTGCGACTACGGAAGCCTCACATGCTACGGCAACGGCAGCCGTTGTGACGGCAACAGCACAGGTCAATGCTACTGCTACCGCGGTGACCACCACATCACAGAACCCGTATCCACCTTTCGGGGGAACTCTGGCTCTGGACGACTCTTTAAATGGTCAGAGCAACAACTACGACTGGCAAACAGGCACTGATAGCTTCGGGGCTTCGTGCACATTTAAAGATGGGGCCTACCACGCCATTATCCCAAAGCAAGGATATTTCCACTTCTGTATCCCTGGAACCCTCACATTCAGCAATTTCGCCTATCAAGTACAGATGACCCTTCTCCAGGGTGATGAAAGCGGAATCATCTTTCGGGCCAATTATACGAACAACGCATACTCCTATTATTACTTCCATATCAGCCAGAAGGGATTCTATACCCTCGAGTTCAAGGATACGGCCAATAACTTCACAAAATTAAGCAGCGGTTTCAGCCCATTCATCAAGGCAGGGCTCAATCAGACGAACCTGATTGCAGTCGTAGCGCAGAGGAATACGATTACCCTGTACGTGAATCGGCAGAAAATCGGGAGTGTAAGCGATAACCGGGCCAGCCAGGGCGAAATTGCCGTTGTGGCTGATGACAGGGAAAACTCAACAGAGGTGGCATTTCGCTATGCAAAGGTGTGGGTACTGTAATACGGGCTCGGCACCTGTACGCCTGGCACCCCAGGTTACCAGGACTCCCTAGAAACGAGGTTGAAAGGATGTCACTTGAAGGCCAGCAACTTGGTCCATACCGTCTTCGGCAGCGCCTGGGAAAGGGCGGGATGGGCGAAGTCTACCTTGCAGAAGATACACGCATCGCTCATCGGCAAGTAGCTATCAAGGTGATCTGGACTGAAATCAATCAATCCTCTGATGCCGAGGCTACGAGGAAAGCAACTGACCTCTTCCAGCGCGAAGTCATGGCGATCACCAGGCTCAACCATCCTTACATCCTACCCTTGTTCGATGTGGGTGAGGCAATTATCAATGGTTTCCCTCTCACCTATATGGTCATGCCGTTCTGCCAGGAGGGTTCGCTGGCCGATTGGCTCAAACGACGCAGCCAATCAGGATTACCCAATCTTTCAGTACAAGATGTTGCACATATTCTTTCGCAGGCGGCTGCCGCACTTCAGAATGCACACGATCAGCAGATCGTCCATCGCGATGTGAAACCTCAAAACTTTCTGATCCGCAGCAATACAGAAAATCTGAGCCGCCCCGACTTGATGCTGGCTGACTTTGGGATAGCCAAACTCACTCTCGCAACGGCCAGGACAAGCCATATTCGTGGTACTCCAACCTACATGGCTCCTGAGCAGTGGACTGGCTATGCTGTTCCTGCAACCGACCAGTATGCCCTTGCTGTTATGGCCTATGAACTCCTCACTGGCCGCCCTCCGTTCCAGGGAACCCAGGTACAACTACTGAACCAGCATCTCCATGACAGGCCACGGCCATCCAGCACACTCAATCCGCTCATTCCGCCAGCCATTGATGTTGTACTCCAACGTGCCCTGGCAAAACAACCCGAAGACCGTTTTCCTTCTGTTTCAGCATTCGTCCGCGCTTTTCAGCAGGCTATACTTGAGGCGTCCTCCATCCCTACATCACACCCTCCCATAGCTTATTCAGCAACAGGTACACAAATCACCGGACCGAATGCTCCGACCATGCGCGGAACTGCTTCTACCGGGAATATTCCCAATCCTCAGAGGAGCATGAATGCAACTATCCCTCCTCCACCGCCTCCTCAGTTCAGCAATCCAGGGTTCACCCCTTCCACCACTTCACCTCCATCATCCATATCTTCTCTTCTCTCCTCACCCCGCTGGAGAACAATTCTGGTGATCGGACTGGTTTTGCTTATCCTGTTGGCAAGTATTGGTATCTATTTCGGTGTCAACCAGGTCAGCACTAATAATGCTCATGTTGCTGCGACTGCCCAGGCTAATACGGCCACAGCCCAGGTCGTCAATGCCACAGCCACCGTTGTTGCCGCAAATCCTAATCCTTACCTTCCCTCTGGTCAAGGGGGAACCTTAGCCCTCTATGACCCCTTGAGCAAGAATAGTAATATCAACTGGCTGACAAACGGGGCCTGCTCTTTCAAAGGAGATGGTTATCACGCCAGCGAAACCCAGGAGATAAACAAGCAATTTTGCTTCGCTCAAGCTACCAACTTCAGCAACTTCACTTATGAGGTAGATATGAGGATTCTCAATGGCTATGCTGGTGGACTTATCTTCCGGGCGGATGATGCAACCAATACCTTCTATTACTTCCACATGTGTATCAATGGATGTTACGCCCTCTACCTCATGCATAACAACGAAGTCCAACAAACACTGACGACCGATTCGACTTCGAACTTCAGGACTGGTAAGAATGCGTCCAACCAACTTGCGGTCGTAGTCCAGGGGAGCCAGATCGATTTGTATGTGGATGGACAGCATCTCGCCAAAGTCAATGACAGCTCCTCCAATCATGGGCATATTGGTGTTGTCGCTGAGACCTCCCTCTTAGAGGGACCACTGGGTTACGGGCCAACAGACGTGGCATATACAAACGCCAGAGTGTGGACGCTGTGAATCTTTGTGCAAAAATGTGAATTACAGCCTTTTATCCCCCAGGATGACTGCCTGGGAGGCATGGGTGTGTGTTAATGAACTGATTTCTTCCTATTCTTCCCTAAATCCCGCTCAATATGCATCACACCCTTAACCTTCTCGAGGCGTACGAAGAGGCGCTCCATTTGCTCCATGCTCTCGATCTCCAGGGTGGCACTGATGGGAACGATCTTCTGACCCGTGCCGACATTTGAACTCACCGAGGTCATATTTACGCCTGCCTCGGTGACAACCGCAGCGATGTCGCGCACCAGTCCTGGACGGTCATGAGCGATGATCACTATTGGTGCCTGGTAGTGCCGCTGGGGCATGCCCGTCCAACTCACATGGATCAGGCGCTCGCGGTCACGCTCACGGTAGCGCTCGATATTCTGGCAATCGGCACGATGGACAATTGCTCCCTTCCCTCGACTGATGAAGCCAACAATCTCATCCCCCGGCAGGGGACAACAACAGTTTGCCAGGCTCGTCAGTAGTCCACTTACGCCAGCAACTTCTAGATATGCCGAAGAAGTCTGCTTGCTGCTAGAAGCCAGGTCAAGAGCTTCACTGCTGTCCTTCTCGTCTCGTTGCTCGCGGATTTGCCAACGCTCAATCAGCTTCGTAGCGACAGCGTGTTGACGTATTTCATCCCCACCAATAGCGGCCAGCACATCTTCAAATGACTGCACCTGGTACTCGTCTGCCAGCCAGTGCTGCATCTCTTCAGTCAGCACTTCAATGCCCCGCACCCCCAGGTCTTTGAGTTTCCGATCCAGGCGCTCACGTCCAATCTGGATATTAATGTCACGCTCATATGTTTTGAGGTAGCGGCGAATCTTGCTCCGTGCATTCGCAGTGCGAGCAAATTTCAGCCAGTCGCGGGTTGGGTGAGCAGTGCGGCTGGTCACAATGTCCACAATCTCCCCGCTCTTGAGTTCGTAATCAAGCGGCACCATACGTGTCACAAGACGTTCACTATCCCCACTTCCAGCATTCATAATAATGCGTGCACCGGCACAACGGTCCCCTATCTTCGTGTGGACGCGGTAGGCAAAATCGATCGGTGTTGAACCAGCAGGCAAATCTTTGACCTCACCTTTAGGCGTGAAGACGAAAATCTGCTCCTGGAAGATATCGTCCTTCACCGCCTGGACAAAGTCGCTGTCGCTGGTAGCAGAGCGCAGATCACGCTGCCATTCTGCAAGCTGACGCAACCATGTTAATAGTTCCCTGGCCGAGGCTGAGGCCTGGTCACCGATATCCTTGTAGTGCCAGTGCATTGCCACCCCATATTCAGCCATCTCATGCATCGCAAACGTGCGAATCTGAATCTCCGCAAGTTGGTTGTCCAGGCAGAAGACCGTCGTATGGAGTGCTTGATAGCCATTTGGCTTGGGGTTGGCAATACGGTCTTTAATACGTCCCTCTTTAGGTTTCCACAAACTATGGACATGCCCAAGGACTTTATAACAGTCAGGAGTCGACTCCACCAGAATACGGAAGGCAATCAAGTCATAAATCGGACTGATCTCAGCAGCCGCTTTCAAATCTTCCAGTCGCTCAAGATCGCCAGCATTCCGCAGCAATTTCTTATAGAAGCTATAGAGATGCTTGACGCGCCCTGAGACTTCCGCCTTCAATCCCAGCTTTGCCATCTCCTCGCGCAGCATCGTACAGACGCGCTCCACGTAGGAACGCCACTGCTGGCTCTCCGCCTCAACCTGCGAGCGAATCCAGGTGTACTTCTCTGGCTCCAGGATCGCAAATGCCAGGTCTTCTAATTCGCTTTCGACACGCGACATACCTAAGCGTCCAGCCAATGGTGCATAAATCTCGCGGGTCTCCAGCGCCATTGTTTGTTTCTCTGCCTGATCAAAGGGAGAATCGGGCAACTGCAAGACGCGCATAGTATGCAGTCGATAAGCCAGCTTGAGCAGGACAACCCGTGGGTCCTCGGCCATTGCAAGAAACATTTTGCGCACGGTCTCGGCCTGCTGTCGGCGCATGGCCTCGCGGATACGCTGCTTCTTCTGCTCACGGCTATGCTTCTCTATCTCGGCAGCAGCTTGATGACCAGATTTGTCATTCTGTGCACCTGCAAGAGATGCTCCTACACGCTTCTTGCGCTCCAGAAGGTTCAGACGGAGCATACTATCTACAACACGAGCAACTGTCAATCCCAGGGTACTCTTTATTTGCGCCAGCGATAAGCGGTCAGCGTCCACCAGCTCAAAGACTACGCCAGCAGCTACTCCAATTGCATCGGCATGCATGATTTCAGCCAAAATGGTCGCCACTGCTAAAGCGTGCTCTGAGGGAGAAACGGGAACAGCCTCACTCACACCCTGGCTGATATCCAGGATGAGCTGAAGTGCATGCTCGACCAGTTCGACCTCGGCAGGCGTCATATACTGTTTTACAATGGCCAGTAACTGTCGAGCTTTTTCGGCCTGGGGACCAGCGGGCTGACCCCGGTCTGCCAGTGGTTGCCGTTCTACAAATGTCTCTATCATAATCTATATAGTTCCAGGCGTGCTATTTATAGGGAACACCTCTCCAAACAGCATGCTCATAATAAGGTTACATCATCAGAACTCCCCAGGCACCCGCACAGCAGAAAGCCTGGGACTTTCTTCTCTCCGTGATTAACTGTTGCTACGACCAGGATCGTGACCCCACAATGATGCTAGATGTAGCTACGCTTCACTTCTGTCACATTTTTGATCTGCAACAGGCGCTGGAAGATTGGTTCGATCTGGTCAACTGCTTCAATCTCGAGAGTAGCAGTAATGACCGCCTTTTGCAGTGAGGGATTCGTGGTTGATGTGACTGATGTCATATTGATGCCCGCATCAGCCACCACTGCTGCAACATCCCGTAAAAGCCCCGCACGATCATGTGCGACAATAGTGATTGGAGCTAGATAGTGCTGAGGCTCGATCTGTAGCCAGTTGACCTCAACGAAACGCTCTCCCGCTCGCTCCCGATAGCGACGCAAGTTGCGACAATCGTCGCGATGCACAATCATCCCCTTGTTGGGATTGAGAAAGCCCACAATCGCATCACCAGGGATAGGACAACAACAATGAGCCAGTTTGACCACGGCAGACAGTGTTTCGCTCTTCCCGTCTTTCTGATGCCGGTGTCCATTCTCCCTGGCCTCCGACTCTGATTTGACCTCCCCGCGCTCCCGCAAAATGGGCATGAGATGCTCAACCACCTTCTCCACAGGTAAGTCGTCACGCCCTAAAGCCACGTAGACATCTTCAGCAGTGTTATGTTTCTTGATTGTATTTAATGAGAGCAGGTCTTCATCATTCACTACACTCAGCCCAGGCGTGCCTGCTGCCTTCAGTGCCAGGTCCAGGCGCTCACGCCCCAGTTGCAAGTTGATTTCCCGCTCATATGTTTTCAAGTAGCGGCGAATTTTGCTCCGTGCGTTTGCCGTGCGTGCAAAGGAGAGCCAATCTCGTGTCGGGTGGGCGGCACGACTGGTCACGATATCGACAATCTCCCCACTCTTGAGTTCATAGTCCAGTGGCACGAGCCGTGTCACCAATCGCTCGGTATCAGCCATGTTTGTGATGATTCTTGCCCCGGCACAGTGATCCCCGATATCAGTATGGATGCGATAGGCCATATCAAGCGGAGTCGAGCCACGCGGCAGGTCCTTCACCTCGCCTTTAGGCGTAAACACGAAAATTTGCTCCTCGAAGATGTCACCTTTGACCGCTTCCACAAATTCATCGGCACTTTGCGGCAGTTCACGCTGCCACTCACGAAGTTGCTCAATCCATGCAATCATCTCACGGTAAGAAAGACGCGAGCCTTCCCGCTCTTTCAGATACCAGTGACTGGCAATCCCATAATCTGCGATCCGCTGCATCTCCTGCGTCCGAATTTGAATCTCTGCCAGCGAGGATGGCGAACGATCATCTGAATAGAAGACGGTTGTATGCAGAGACTGATAGCCATTCAATTTAGGAGTGGCAATAAAATCTTTAATCCGCCCATCTTTGGGCCGCCACAGCGCATGAATATGTCCAAGCGCGAGGTAGCAGTCATGGTCAGAATCCACCAGGATGCGAAAGGAGACCAGGTCATGGATCTGACTCAGCTCACTCCCGCTTTGGATGAGCTTGCGATTAATGCTTGCCAGGTGCTTCTGCCAGGCATGAACTTCCGCATGAATCCCTGCTCGGTCCATCTCTTCTTGCAGTGTACGACAGAACTGATCGATCGAGGGCTGGCGTCTACGCAGTTCCGCCTCTACTTCATGAGCCAGCCAGGCATAGCGCTCAGGTTCCAGGTAGCTGAAGGCCAGGTCTTCCAGTTCCGCCTGCACCAGGGCCATTCCCAGTCGTCTCGCCAGGGGTGCATAGATTTCACTGGTCTCTCGGGCTTTGCTCTGCTGCTGAGCCGGATTCATCACGCTCAGTGTTCGCATGTTATGTAACCGATCAGCCAGCTTCAGCACAACTACACGCGGGTCCTCGGCCATTGCAAGCAGCATCTTTCGGACGGTCTCAGATCGCTCACGGCGTTTAAGATCACGCGTTTTGTCTTCGGACAAGGGAACAGAGACGTGATGTATCCCCTCATCAGTCCTGATGGAAGGTCTCCCTGCAAGCGCATCAAACTTGGTGACGCCATCCACAATACTGGCCACTGTTGGACCAAACTGCTCACTGAGATCATCCAATGCGTACTGCGTATCTTCCACCACATCATGGAGCAGAGCGGCGACAATGCCATCCGCATCAATACGCATGTCAGCCAGGAGCAAGGCAACCTCTAGAGGATGCTGGATGTATGGTTCACCCGAACGCCGAAAGACTCCCGTATGGGCCTTATTCGCCAGGTCATAGGCACGTTGAATCTTCTCCATCTCCGATGGAGTCAGGTACTCACGTGTCTCCGCCAGGAGATGTTCAAGAATCTCCTCTGTGGATGTAAAAGCTTCGCCTGGATTTCGGGCCATTGTCGAGATACCTCGTAAGGGTGCTCCTTGTGGATGCTGCCCTTCTGGCTGCCATTGTTTTACCTGGATCGACATAATTGAGACTGCTCTTAATATACTTTGCAAGGAATTAGTTTCCCACTTGTATTATAAAATACAAACGCTGCCTGTCAAGCAACGTCACATTTCAATAGACGGACAGGACATTTAAGAGTGAAAATGAGGCAAGGCGTCGCACTTATAGTTGCCCCATGATGACCGTTGCGACCAGGTCCTCCGGCCCCGACATGATTGGCTTGCTATGGAACAAAATACGTACATAATCCAATTCCAGGAGGTCCGATTGACGACCAAGTTTTGGGGAGTAGTAGATATGGACTCCATCCTGAGCAAAGGATTCGTAGCGACTGGGATACTGTGGCTTATGGGTATCGACCGACACCTCATAGAAAGTACCACTTCAGCAACGCAATGGTTCCAGCGTGACCGTGAGTACACTACTCCCTATCCGTTGGAGATAACTTCGTAGTTTCTCAGAGATAATTGCACGCATAGAGGTTCCTTTCCTCTCTTTCAAAACGTGTTGATCTCCGCACTTGTAGCAGCAGAGGAAACATCACATCAGTAAACAGAAGGGACGCCAGTTTTATTCCTCAAGTACATTCTGAAAAGGCTGGTCCCCTTCTCTCAGATGGCACATAGATGGCACAAACCTCTTCGTTGCATAGCTTACTCTCGCGTCCCAGTCTTGTATGTAGTCCAGGCTACAGAACTTCTCCTGGTCCAGTACTATACTCGAAGCATCATGGATTGGGCATACCACTTGGCCGTGAAAAGCGGAGCAGCGGCGCTCCCCTTTCAGGCAGAGCTTACATAAGTCAGACTGTATCAGCAGAACGTAATGTTACAATAGAGCAGCGAGGACGGACACTGTCGGGGGAACCGACGTGGTGGTGCTCTGGACTCCGGGGACAGCATCACCACTGGATGAAAGGACCGTTGCTGGTGGTCGCGATATTGGCTCCGCCACCGTATATAAGCGGGTCCTCGATGGGCAACACCTGACTTTTAGGTTTGATGGAACTCGTATCGTAGACAAAGAGACCGGGAGCGAGTGGAACGGATTGGGTCGAGCAATCAGTGGAAAGCTGGCCGGGAAGACCTTGACTCCGGTGGTGGCTGTCAACTACTTCTGGTTCTCCTGGGCGGTCTTCAAGCCACAGACGCGGGTCTACCAGGTATAAAGATCAATCAGCAGGAGGTTTATACCTATGGCGAATTCATCTTCTCAACGAGTCTCCCAGAGACGCAAGGTACGCAGATTCTTCCAGAGCAACACCCTGACCGCTCTTTTTGGGCAAAGTGTGGGAACTATGATCACTCGCATCATACTCGTAGTAGCTGCACTGGGCACGCTCGCAATCATCACAGTAGGACTATTTCATCCGGGTGCTTCCCCTGCTACCACGTCCGACACTGCACAGTCTTCGTCAGGCGCTCCCGTTGGCCTGACGGTTGGGGATGCAGCTCCTAACTTTACCCTTACAACACTGGATGGCAAACGAGTCAGCTTGAGCGACTATCGTGGCAAGCCCGTCATGCTCAATTTCTGGTATGCTACTTGCCCGGGGTGTCTTGCGGAAATTCCGGGTATGCAGAGGTTCTATGCCTCCCAGCAGGCAGCAGGCAAGGATTTTGTGATCCTGGGTATCAACACCATCGATGATGCCCAGACCGCCCAACAGTTCGTGCGGGATTATGGCCTGACGTATACCATTGTCCTGGATAACAACCAGCAGGTGACGACGCTCTATCACTTGAACGCGACCCCAACCTCCTATTTCATTGATCGCCACGGCATTATCCGCTCCACTGTGGTTGGTCCCGTTGATGAGGCCACGCTTCAACAAAGAGTGGCACAGATCAGTTAGGGAGTAGCCCTGGATGCTCCCGCGCAAGGTGCCCCTACTACGCACAGATCAGCTATGACGATAGTTACAATACCTTCGCTGGCAAGTTCACCAGTCTGGCGCTCTCCTCCCATAGTTGTTGTTGGAGCGACTCATCATAGGAAATCGGCACTGACCGCTGGGGAATGCTCTGCACGAAGTATTTGCCCGTGACACCCTCAACATCAGGTGACGAGGCTAGGTAGATTGATGTTTTCGCTCCCTCTTCCGGGCTGATGCCAAGACGTGAGACGATGAACTTTGCCACTGCGCGACCAACAGGCCCCAGACCACTCTGCCCTAGATTCGTAGCAACAAAGCCGGGGTGGAGGCAGTTAGCTGTCACGCCTGTTCCCTCAAGTCTACGCGCCAGTTCATAAGTAAAAAGCATCAGGGCAAGCTTCGACTGTCCATAGACACGCATAGGTCTGTAGTGTTTCTTTGTCTGCAAGTCATCCATCTTGATATAGCCTGCTTCATGCGCACTGGAACTGACATTGACAATCCTTGCGGGTGCATTGGCTTTGAGCACATCGAGCAGCAAATTCGTCAGCAGGAAAGGTGCGAGGTGGTTCACGGCAAATGTCATCTCCAGTCCGTCCACGGTTTCTCGCCGGGTCAACCTGATCGTGCCAGCATTATTGATCAGCACATGCAGTTGCGTGTAGCGCTGCTGAAAGTTCTCTGCAAGTTGGCGTATGGACTGTTGCGATGACAGGTCTGCCAGCAGGAGATCAATAGCATTATTCCCACTCTTCGTCTTGATCTCGTTCTGTGCTATCTCACCTCTGGCAGGGTCGCGAGCCACCATGACCACAGTTGCACCTATCTGCGCCAGTCCCAGCGCGGTTGCCTTCCCGATACCGGAAGTGGCCCCGGTCACCATACAGACCTTCCCTTGCATATTGGTATCCACTATTGCCATGATATGATCCTTTCATCTGTTTCCCTGATGAGATCAGCTCCAACACCCTTCTTTGAAATAGATGCTTCTGGCCGCTGTCTCTGGATATCAGGATCAAAGTATACTCCACACAAGCGACACCTGCCTGTCTATGCTCATGCTCCTCCTTCAAAGAAGACCAGATCAGCAAAATAAAGAGTTAGCCGCATTGGCGATGACGGCATCAAGCGTGCGCCAGGCGCTGCCATTACCAGCGGCGTCTCACTCCGGCTTCTCCCTAACTCAGGCTGGAGTATCAGGCGGCTCAGACAGAAGTTATCATTTGCAATTACTCCTTGCGCAGCGGAGCACTGACCTGGTGGAGGAAGTGCAAAATTTCCTTGTAGGATTGAAGCGTATTTGTCTCGCAATAGGGGATGGAGTGCTCCTTGCAGAAAGCCTTGACGATAGGCTGTGCTTTTCTCAATTTGTTCCGGAGCATCGTTGGGAACAGATGATGCTCGATCTGGTAATTCAGCCCACCATACCAGAAGTCGACCAGGGGAGGTCCCGTGACAGTACGGGAGGTAAGCACCTCTTACACGGGTAGGTTCCTCTGAAAATCGC
>Ga0137380_10001642_pt1 | contig 18370 bp, 18 predicted proteins | sample SagtaG_17_FD_104809 | JGI IMG/M metagenome (GOLD analysis project Ga0137380, IMG submission 104809) | Vadose zone soil microbial communities from Sagehorn Ranch, Mendocino, California, USA - Sage2_L_100_16 metaG | ecosystem: Environmental > Terrestrial > Soil > Vadose zone | place: USA...
CCCGCAGGCGTTGATCGACCCGAGCGCCATCTTGACCGGCCCGGCGCTCGTGCACGCGGGGGCCGTCATCGGCGCCCGGGCACAGATCGGCCCCAACGCGGTGGTCGGCACGGGCGTCCGGGTGGACGCGGGCGGCTCCGTGGTGCGGGCGGTCTGCTGGGCGGGCACCCACGTCGCGGCAGGGGAGCGGGTGCAGGACGCGATCGCGTCGCCCGGCGTGCGGCTGGAGTGCTAGCCCCGCGCGATAGGCGCGCGCTACGCTTTTTCTGTATCGTGCTCGCGGACGGTCAATCGCGGTGGACCGATACCTCACACGAAACGGGCTGGAACGCTCGCTAGCGGCGGGGCGGACCGTCGAGCACTGGTTCGGGGTGCGCCGAGAGGGAGACGTTTGCGTGCTGAAATGGTTGAACATCGAACGAGCGCGCGACGGGTCCACCACGTTGCGGGTACGCGAGGTTGTCGACGACGGTCATCGCGGCTTCCTCGACGTGTACGAGTTCACTCCGTACGATGCCGAGGCGGAATTCGGGACGGAGCGCGCCTTTTCCTCCTCCGAGGAGGCGCTGGAGTACGCGACATCGAGGCTAGGCGCGAACCCCGACCGGTTCATGGGCGAAGGCCTGGTCCAGGAGGAGTACGCCGACTACCTGAAGACGCGCGATTGAGGGAGTATCGCGAGTGGGTAGCGGGGCGAATAGGTCCCGAATCAAGATGTGCTCGGACCTGGTAGGACTTGGAAGATTTTCCGCTAAACAGGCCTGGATGCGATTCGAGGAATCGTCACCGTGACAGCGACCTTCAACGATTTGCAGGACCCGACTAATGGGCTGCATGGAACGCGACTCCACTCGATTGATGGAATGGCGAGTTTATTGGAGTCGTTTACGGGCCGAGCACCGTTTCTATTTGAACTTCGCGGCGACAACGGATTGGTGCTGACAATTGGCTTCGCAGGCGAGCTCGGAACTGTGCAGTACGCCTCCGCGAGCGGGAAACCGCCATACCTGATGGCCGTATCTCGCGACGCGGTCGATGACGGTGGTTTCGTCGAATTTCTTGCGGGCAATACACCCACTCCAATACCCACGCGGTTCTGCATGCCAATTGGCCATATAGTGGAAGTGATCAGGACCTTTCTTTCGCGAGGCGATAGATCAGCAGCGGTACACTGGGAAGAGATCTAGGCGACGTGATGGCGTTCGCGAGCGTGGGCGCGCATTGGGCACGCATACAGCGTGTGATCCGTACCGCTCTGTCCGCCGCGGACGGCCCGGAGACACTCAGTACGGCCTGTACGGCAGCCGCTCGCGCTTGACCCACTCCTGCACCGACCGACGCTGCCACTGTGCCTCGGTGAAGCGGCGGACGGCGGGCGGCAGCTCGAACCCGTTCAGGTTGAGGCGCTGCAGCATGAAGGCGAGGTCGGTATCCGCCGCGCTCCACGCGGCGCCGAAGAGCGAGGTGCGCCCTTCCGGAACCACGCCCTGCGCGAACGCCATCAGCCTGCGCGCCGCATCCTGCGCCGCCGGGGAGAGAGGCTTCGTGGCGCGCTCGTAGAACATGGTCGTCGTCGCGCGCTCCTCGCGGATCGGCATGAGGTCGCTGCGCACCCACGCCATGATCTGCCGGGCGCGTGAGCGGTCACGCACCGAGGTGGGCAGCGCGCGCGGCGTCCCGGGGAACGCGTCGTCCAGGTACTCGACGATCGCGCTCGACTCCGAGAGCGTGAAGTCCCCGTGCTGCAGCATCGGCACGCGTCCCGTCAGCGACTTCTGCTGGTACTCGGGACGGTGGTGGTCCTTGTCCGGCAAGGAGACCGCGCGCACCTCGAAGGGCAATCCCTTCTCCTTCAGGGCGACGTAGCAGGAGAACGCGTACGGGCTGATCCAGAACGAATCCACGGAGAGCGTCAGCGCTGATTCGGCCATGCGCCGGAATTAGCACCAAGCCCGGCAGCGCGCCACCACGACGGATGGCGCGAGCGTCGGAGACTACGCGAGCGTCGGAGACTGCGCGAGCGTCGGAAGCAATATGTCCCGAATCAAGTGGCCGCGGCCGCGACGGCGCGGTGGTGTACGAACGGGCGGAGCGGCGGAAGCGATGTCAGACCCCCCTGCTAGAAAATACACCGTGGGGACGAAGGCGAGACAGCTCACATTGCGGTTGCCGACCTGGGGTGGGCGGCGGAAGCAGGCGGGGCGCAAGCCGAAGGGCGCGCGCTCTCTCGTCTCGCATGGGCGGAGGGAGCAGCTGCGGCCGGGATGGGCGGTCCATGTCACGTTGCGAGTGCGCGATCACGTATGGAACCTCCGCAGCCGGCGTTGTTTCTCCGTGATCGAGCGCGCATTCGCAGCCGCGAGAGAGCGGTTCGGTATGCGGCTCGTGCACTTCTCCGTGCAGGGGAACCACATCCACCTCTTGATCGAAACGACCGATAACCAGGCGCTCGCGCGCGGTATGCAGGGTCTCACGATCCGCATCGCGAAGGCGCTGAACCGCGTGATGAGGCGTCACGGCCCGGTGTTCGAGGATCACTATCACTCGCGCGTCGTGCGCACGCCCACCGAGGCGGCCAGGGCGCTCGCGTACGTGCTTCGGAACTTCGCGCATCACGCGGCGAAGTGGGGGAGACCAGTAGCGGCCGATGAAGCGGACCCGTTCAGCTCCGCCGGGCGAAGCGGCTCGGACCCGCCGCCTGTGAGCGAGCCACGGACCTGGCTCTTGAGCGGCGGGTGGCGGCGAGGGATGCGTCCCGTTGCGGATGCCCGAACCCAGTGAGCTGGCGGCGAGCAGATCGCACGAGTACGGCAGCACGGTGGTTAAGGCCGGCGCGGTGGTGGCTGCCGGCACGATGCCGGCGAGGAGCAGGCGCCGGGCGACGCGGCCGCAGATGTGCGCGCGAATTAGGTCTGCACGAACTGGGCGAGGATGACGGTCACGTTGTCGATCCCGCCGTTGGCGTTGGCGGTGTCGATCAGCTTCTTGGCGGCGGCGTCGAGGACGGGGGTCTTCAGGAGGATCGCCTGCATCATCTCGTCGGAGACCATGCCGGAGAGGCCGTCGGAGCAGAGCATGAAGATGTCGCCGGGCCGCGGCTGGAAGGCGTTGACCTCGACGTCGACGATCTTCTGCTGCCCGAGCGCGCGCAGGATGATGTTCTTCTGCGGGAAGGTCTTCGCCTCCTCCGCCGTGATCTTGCCCAGCCGCAGGTATTCCTCGACCAGGGAGTGATCGATGGTGACGCGCTGGAGGCGGCCGTCGCGGAACAGGTAGACGCGGCTGTCGCCGACGTGCGCGATGAGCGCCTTGGCGCCGGCGCCGTTGCGCTCCACGAAGTGCACCATCACCGCGGTGGTGCCCATGTTCTTTTTCGCGCCGTCCTGCTCGCTCTGCTCGATGATGCGCTGGTTGGCGAGCTTGATGGCGGTGACGGCGCGGTTCTCGTCGTAGCTCTTCTCGCGGTCGGCCTTGAACGGCCAGGTGGCGTCCTCGTCCTTGCCGGTGAAGTTGAAGAACTCCTTCACCTCGTTGACCGCGATGGCGCTGGCCACCTCGCCCGCCGCGTGGCCGCCCATGCCGTCGAAGACGGCGAACACGTTCTGCTCGGGGAACACGAGGAGGTTGTCCTCGTTGTTGTCGCGCTTCATGCCGACGTCGGTCTTCGCTGCGTAGTTGATTCGCATGAGCGCAGGGTCTTCGGCGCGCGGGCAACGCACCTCCCCCTCGTCATGAGGTTAGCAAACGGGCGCCGGGCCGGTCAAACGGCCGCAGGTGGCTCGAACGCCAGCTCGTCGCCCTCCCGCGTGCCGGTGCGCTCGAGCGTTCCGGCGGGCAGCTCCACCACCTGCTCGGCCCGCAGGTGGAACCGCGTCGCCCGCCACGGGCGGAGCCCGGGGAGCGCGCGCACCACGCGCCCGCGCCGGTCGAGGAATACGGCGTCGATCTCGAACTTCATGAAGAAGGTGTGGATCGAGCCGCAGGGAGCGATGGCGAGCGCCTCGCCGTCTCCGAGGGCCGTGCGCCCCAGCAAGCCCCGCATCCGGTCGAGCACCCGTTCGGCGCGCTCGACGCGGTCGGCCAGGATGGCGCCGCGCGTCCGGTTCACCAGGCGGATCCCGCCGTTCATGACCGCACCAGCTCGACCCGCGGCCCCGCCCGGACCAGCAGCCGTCCCGGCGCTGCCTCGATCTCCCCGTCGAGGAAGTACCCGAACGGTCGCGGCGCGCGCAGCTCGACCTCCTCGGCCACCGCTTCCAGCAGGCGGTCGCGGCGCGCCGGCCGGCCCAGGAGGAGGCGCGGCACCTCGAGCGCGAAGCTGCGCGGCCCGGCGGTGAGGCCCAGCACCTGGAACGACCCCGGCTGCTCGGTGGCGCGGCGGAACGGCTTGAGCCCTAGCCCCGCCTCGGCCACGCTCGAGCCCACCACGCCGTAGATGGGCACCCGAGGCCACTCCTCGCCGTCGATGGTGACGCGCAGGTCGATGCGCTCGAACAGCCGCCGGGCGAACTTCCCGCGCACGAACGAGGACGCCGCCGCGCGCGCGAGCACCCGCGAGCTGGCCCACCAGCCCGCCTTGCCGGTTCCGTAGATCTCCTCGATGAAGCGGACCGGAAGGCCCACTCCGAAGCGGAACCCGCAGCGCCCCGGCGCCCGGGAAGGCAGTTGGACCCGGATGGTGTCGCGCTCGGTGGTCTCGAGCTGAGCGCCGGTCGAGATCGCCTCGCTGAGCCTCTTCAGCCGGTCCTCCGCCGCTCCCCGGCCGCCGAGCGGCGCCAGGGAGTCGTACGACCCGCCGCCCAGGAGCGCCAGGGGAGGCAGCTGGTCCTGCAGCGCCTCCGCCAGCGCGGTGACCGTGTGGGTCACCGTTCCGTCGCCCCCCGCGATGGCGACCACCCGCGGCCGGTCGCGGCCCACCCGCTCGGCCGCCTCCCGCAGCTCGCGCTCGGTGCGCGTCTCGTACAGCGCCGCCCCGGGCGCCGCCTTTCGCAGGGCCTGCGAGGCGACCGGCCAGTTCCGGTTCCTGTGCGCGTTGGGATTCGCGATGATGGCCAGCCCGGACACGATTCCGACATACCAAGAAGGAGACGGCCTGTGTTCCTCGATCCTCCCGAGCCGCGGCTCAAGCTGGTGCTGGTGCGGCCCCAGATCCCGCCCAACACCGGCAACGTGGCCAGGCTGTGCGCCGTCACTGGCACGCCCCTGCACTTGGTCGCGCCGCTGGGATTCGCGCTGACCGAGAAGAAGCTCCGCCGCGCCGGGCTGGACTACTGGGACAAGGTGCACGCCGCGACCCATGCGAGCTTCGACGAGCTGGTGCGCGAAGGTGGGTTGAACGGAGACAACGTGCACCTCTTCACCAGCCGCGGGACGCGCGGCCTGTGGGAGGCGCGCTTCCGCCCCGGAGACTGGCTGATCCTCGGCGAGGAGCAGCAGGGGCTGCCCGAGGAGGCCCTGGAGCGGTTCCCGGAGCGCTGGGTGCGCGTGCCCATGATCCGGGAGCCGTCGGCGCGCAGCCTGAACCTCTCCACCTGCGCGGGAGTGGTGCTGTACGAGGCGCTGCGTCAGTGCCGCAAACCCGGGCAGTTCCCTGGGTGAGTCCCAGGAGTCCGGATAGGATGTTGCCGGCGTGGACACCTTCGAGCTGCTGCCCTCGCTGGCGGAGGGCGACCTGGGCGAGACGACCGTCGCCGAGCTCGTGGCGGCGGTGCTCCGGTCGCGGGCCAGCGGCACCCTGGCCATCGAGACCCCCGGCACCGGCGAGATCCGCGCCTTCTTCCGCTCCGGTGACATGTGCGGGACCGCGAGCTTCACCGGGTTTCGCACCCTGGCGCACGTGCTCCTCGCCACCGACCGGATCGACGCGCTGAAGATCGAATCGACGCAGCAGGCGGCGGCCAAGGCGGAGAAGCGGCACGGCGAGCTGCTGGTCGAGCAGGGCCTCCTCACCGCCGAGGAGCTGCGCGCCGCGCTGGCGGCGCAGCACCGCGAGAACCTGCACGTCTTGCTCGGCCTCGCCGAAGGCAAGTACGAATGGCGCGGCTGGGAGCCGCCGCCCGCCTGGGCGCGCGAGGTCACCGTGGACCCGGTCTCGTGCATGGTGGATGCGCTGCAGACGGACGCGCTGCGCGCGCGACGGGTCCGCGTGCTGCGTTGGCTGGCCGGCCCGGCCCGGCTTTCCGCCGACTGGGCGGAGATGCAGACGCGGGTTGCCCTCGATGCGCCCGACCGGCGCGCGGCGGCGCTGCTCGCCACGCCGCGCAAGGTGGACGAGTTCGTCTCCGCCTCCAAGCTCGCGCCCGCGCGGGCCGAGGCGCTGCTGGTCTCGCTGCTGCTCTGTGGCTGCGCCGAACCGGCCCGGGAAGGCGGGGCCGCCGATCCCGTTCCGCAGGAGGCGGAAGCGATCGACCTGACGCCGGTGGAGCCGCTCTCGGAGGTGGAGCGGCGGCTCGACGCTGCCGCCGCCGACGATGCCGACGAGCCGCTCGAGCTCGACCGCGACGAGGCAGCCGAGGAGCGCGCCCGCGAGCTGCGCAAGCGCATGCTGCAGCAGGGCCTGCGGAACCTGGGTAGGGGCCCGCAGGTGCAGGGCGCGGAGCTGGTCGAGGAGCCGCCGCGGGGCCCGTCGCCGCCGGTCGAGCACGAGGATCCCGCCACCCGCGCATTCGTGGTCGAGGTGGAGCAGCGCGTGGCCGCGCTCGACACCCAGAACGCGTACACGCGGCTGAGCGTCCCCAATACCGCGACCACGGAGCAGATCAAGAGCGCCTACCTCGCGGCGGCGAAGCGGTTCCACCCCGATCGCGCGTCCTCGTCGCCCGGGCTGGTCAGCATCCTGCCGCACCTGCAGGCGCTGTTCAGCGCGCTGAAGGAGGCGCACGACGATCTCGGGACGCCCGAGGCGCGCGCCCGGTACGACCACCAGCTCAAGCACGGCGGCACCGGCAAGGTCGCCTCGCGCAGGGAGGAGGCGAGCCTCTCGCTGAAGATGGGCGAGGTCCTGCTCAAGAAGCGCGACTTCGACGCGGCCCTGCACAAGCTGCGGCGGGCCGTCGACCTCGACCCGACCGGCGAAACCCTGGCGGCCCTCGCCTGGGGAATCGTCTCCGACCCCAAGGTCTCCGCGGCCGGGAAGGAAGAGGCGATGTCGCTCATCAGCCGGGCAGTGCGCGCGGCGGGAGGCACCGCTCGCACACACTACGTCGCCGGCGTGCTCTGGCGCACCAAGGACCCGGAGTCGGCCGCGGAAGCATTTCGCAAGGCGCTCTCGCTCGATCCGAAGCATTCCGACGCGTCGCTGGAGCTGCGACTTCTGGAGACCCGGCAGGGGAAGGGCCCGGCGAAGGGAAAGGACAAGGAAGGCGGAGTGCTCTCGGGCCTGTTCGGCCGCCGGAAGCCTTGACACACCCCGAGCGCGGGTGCTGCTCTCGAACGAGAGCCGTGCCCCGCCGTTCGAGAAGAGCGCACCCTTGCCCAAGCAGAGCCTGCTCGTCGTCGACGCGGACCCCCGGAGCCTGCGCATCCTCGAGGTGGCGCTGCGCAAGGCAGGGTTCGCCGTCACCACGGCCGCGGACGGGCCGGAGGCGCTGCGGAAGGTGCAGCGCAACCCACCCGACCTGGTGCTGTGCGAGCTGAACCTACCCGGGCAGGACGGGGTGGCGCTCTGCCGGGCCCTCCGCGGCGACGCGCGCCTGGGCGGGCTGCCGGTGCTGCTGATGAACGCGGACCGCGCGCAGCCGGCGCGGTCGGCGGCCCTCCAGGCGGGCGCCGACGATTTCCTGGTGAAGCCCCTGCTCATCAAGGAGCTGGTGGCGCGCATCCGCGTCCTGCTCGCGCAGCGGGAGCAGGCCCGCTACACGCAGCGCGGGGCGGCCGCGGCGCTCACCGGCAGCGTGGCTGACCTGGGCCTGGTGGACCTCTTCACCTCCCTGGAGAACTGGCAGAAGACGGCAACCGTCCTGTGCGAGGCGGGAGATGGGCGCAGCGCTCGCGTGTGGGTGCGGGACGGGCAGGTGGTGGACGCGGAGGTCGATCCGGTCGCCGGGGAGGCGGCCTTCTACCGCCTCTTGAACTGGGAATCGGGGTCGTTCCGCGTCGAGTTCGGCCCGGTGGACCGCGAGGCGCGCACCGAGGCGGGGACGCAGGCGCTGTTGATGGAGGGCATGCGCCGCATCGACGAGATGGCGCGGGTGGCGGAGGCGTTGCCCCTTTCCGCGGTGTTGGGGGTGGATTTCCCCGCACTGGCGGCGCAGCTGGCCGAGATGCCCGACGAGCTGAACGGCGTGCTCCGCCTGTTCGACGGGAGCCGCACCGTGCGCGAGGTCCTCTCCGAATCGCCCCTGGACGATCTGTCCACCATGGCCGCCGTGCAGCGGCTGATGAGCGACGGCGTGCTGGTGCACGGCGCCGCGGTGGGGCCGGCCCGTCCCAGACCTTCGCTGCAGCAGTGGCTCGGCTCCGACCCGCCGCCGCCCCGGGATCCGGAGCTGGCCGCCGCGCCGGAGGCTGCTCCGGCCCTCGAGGTCCCGCCGCCGCTCGCCGCCGACGCGCTCGAGACGCCTCCCTCCGGCCAACCCGGAGCGGCCGACCCGTCCAATCCGGAGGCCGCGCCGCGTCGCCTGGCTGCCGTCGCGACGGCCGGCGCCGCTGCGGCGGTCAAGACGGCCGGCCGGATCGCGCTGTTCCGCTATCCTCCGCTGCGGGGCATGCGGCGCGAACGGTTGCGGCGTGAAACCGAGGAGGCCCGCCAGGCGATGACTGCCGGGCGGCCCGTCCGCCTCACGCACGTGCTCGAGCTGCCGCCCACGCCGGGCGGCACCGATGCCATGCCGCAGGGCGCGCGTCGCATGTCGGTCGCCGTCGGAGAGGCCGCCAAGCGGTTCGCGCCGGACCTGCCCGTCGCCCGCGTGGTGCGGCCGTGGATCGCGCCGGGGGCGAGCCCGGACCTGGAGCAGCCCGCGCCTGCGGACGCGGCGGCGGAGCCGCGGGGAGTGGCCCGTGCGCGCACCGGGAGCGATGACGCGGCCTCGGACGAGATCAGCGCGGCGCTCGCCGATGCGGTTGCCGTCGCGGCAGCGGACACCGGTGCTGCGCCCCTGGACCCGAAGGCGCAAGCGGTGATGAATCCCGGCGCCGTGACGGAGCGCAAGGGCGGCAGTGCCGTCGTGCTGGGAGCCCTGCGCCCCAGCCCTCCCGTCGCTGCGGCGCCGGCCCCGAGCAGCGCCGCGGCGCTCGATGCGCGCTCGCGGACCACCCGCCGGCGCCTGGCGGTGGCGGGCGTCGCCCTGGTGGCGCTCGCCTCCGTCGCGGTCTTCGTGCGGCGGCCGCATCGCGCGCCCGCCCCACCGGCGGAGGTGCCGCAGGCCACTTCCGCACCGGCGGCTGCGGCGGCCCCGGCGGTCCCGCTACCGGCGCCCTCCGCCGCGGAGGAGCGGGCGCCTGCCCTGGCGACGAGCACGGTGTCCACGAGCGCCGATCCCGGCGAATACGCGCGCGCGCTCGCCGGCGGCGAGACGCTGCTCAAGCGGGGCAAGTACCGCGCGGCGGTGGCCGAGTTCCGCAAGGCCGTCGCGCTGCGTCCCGACTCGGTTCCCGCTCTGCTCGCGCTGGGCGACGCCTTCCTCGAGGGCGATCAGCTGCGCAACGCGGTCAAGCCGCTGCAGCAGGCGGCCCAGCTGGACCCCAGGAACGCCCGTGCCCAGCTCCTGCTCGGCACGGTCTTCCAGGGGCTCGGTCGCGAGAAGGAAGCGATCGTCGCCTACAAGCGCTATCTGGAGCTCGAGCCGCACGGGGAGTTCGCCGGCGACGTGCGCGCCATCGTGGCGAATCTGTCGCGGTAGGGCCAGTCGCCGCCAGCCGCCGCCGGTAGGGCGGCGCTGCGCTCTTGAGATCGTCGGCGGCGCTGCGCTTTTCCATCGCGGACCCGGTGGAATGCGCGTAGACAGGGCCCGTGCGCGTCCTGGGCCTGGAGACGAGCTGCGACGAGACCGCCGCCGCGGTGGTGGAGGTCGACGGGGCGGCGGGCGAGCGCCCTCGCGGCCGCGCTCTCTCCGACGTGGTGCACACGCAGGCGGACCTGCACGCGCGCTACGGCGGGGTGGTCCCGGAGCTCGCCTCGCGCGACCACCTGCAGCGCGCCCTCCCCGTGGTCGACGAGGCGCTGCGCCGGGCCGGCTGCGAGCTGCGCGACCTGTCCGGCATCGGCGTGACCAGCGGGCCGGGCCTGGTCGGAGCGCTGCTCGTCGGCGTGCAGGTGGCCAAGTCCCTCTCCGCCGCCGCGCGCCTGCCGCTCACCGGCGTGAACCACCTCGAGGGCCACCTGCTCGCCGTCTGCCTCGACGACACCGCGCCGGCCCTGCCCTGGCTGGGGCTGGTCGTCTCGGGTGGGCACACCTCGCTGTACGAGGTGCGCGGGCCGGGCCGCTACCGCGCGCTCGGGCACACGCTCGACGACGCCGCGGGAGAAGCTTTCGACAAGGTGGCCAAGCTGCTCGGCCTGCCGTACCCCGGAGGCGCGCACGTCGATCGCCTGGCGAAGGGCGGCGATCCGCGCGCGATCGCGTTTCCGCGTGGCCTCTCGGCGCGTCCGCGGGACGAGCTCGACTTCTCCTTCAGCGGGGTGAAGACTGCCGTCCTGCAGCACGTGCGCGCCCTACGCCGGGTCCCGCAAGGGCAGGAGCTGGCCGACCTGTGCGCGTCGTTCCAGGAAGCAGTCTGCGACGCGCTCACCCTGCGTGCGGTGCGGGCGGCGCGCGCGGCGCGTCTCCCCGCCCTCGTGCTGTGCGGCGGGGTCGCGGCCAACTCGCGCCTGCGCGCGCTCGCCGCCGAGCGGGCCGAGGCCGAGGGCATCGCCCTGCACTTGCCATCGCCGCGGCTGTGCACCGACAACGGCGCGATGATCGCGATGGCGGGCGCGCTCCGGCTCGCGCGCGGCGAGCGTGCCCCGTCGCGGCTCGCGGCCGACCCCGGATGGCGGCTGTGACGCAGCGCCCCTCCGAGCTGCTGCGCCGCCATGGCCTGCGTCCGAAGAAGGAGTGGGGACAGAACTTCCTCGGCGACCCGCGCATCCTCGGCGCGCTGGCGGAGCTCGCCGAGGCCCGCCCGGGCGAGACGGTCGTCGAGCTGGGAGCGGGGCTGGGGCACCTGACGCGCGCGCTCCTGGCCACCGGGGCGCGCGTGGTCGCGGTCGAGCGCGATCGGGACCTGGTGCCGATCCTCCGGACCGAGCTGCCGCGAGTCGAGGTCGCCGAGGCGGACGCCAAGTCGTTCGATCTCGCCGCGGTAGCGCGCGGCGAGCGCATCGTGGTGTGCGGGAACCTCCCGTACCACCTCAGCTCGCCGATCCTGTTCCACCTGCTCGACCACCGCGCCGTGCTCCGGCGCGCGGTGCTGCTCCTGCAGCGCGAGGTGGCCGAGCGGGTCGCGGCTCCGCCCGGCGGGCGCGACTACGGCCTGCTCTCCGTGCTGGTGCAGCAGGTCGCGGACGCGCGCATCGGGCTCCAGGTCGACCGGCGCGCGTTCACTCCGCCCCCGGACGTCGAGTCGAGCGCGCTGGTGCTCGATTTCCTGCCGCGGCCGCGCGCCGAGGTGCGCGACGAGCGCCGCTTCCGCGCGCTGGTCAAGGCCGCCTTCGCGCAGCGCCGCAAGACGCTGTGGAATGCGCTCGAGCCCATGCCCGGCGGGCGCGAGGCGCTGGAGCGCGCGGGCATCGATCCCCGGCGCAGGGGCGAGACGCTCTCGGTCGCCGAATTCGCGGCGGTGGAGCGCGAGATGCCATGATGGAGTGCGCGGGGGGGCCGCTGCAGCTCTTGTTCGAGCGGGAGGGTTTGCCCGCGTTCGACCTGCCGGAGCCGCTCCGGAACGGCTACGGCGGCGCGTTCGGTCTCGGGGAGCAGTGCGTGTACGCGAACTTCGTCGCCTCGGTCGACGGGGTGGTCGCGCTGCGGACCCGGGAGGAATCGGGGCACATCATCAGCGGAGGCAGCGAGGCTGACCGTTTCGTGATGGGGCTCTTGCGCGCCTGCGCCGACGCCGTGCTGCTCGGCGCGGGAACGTTCCGCAAGGCAGGCGGGCACCTCTGGCACGCCCAGCAGATCCATCCCGCGTGCGCGCCGCAGTTCGCCGAGCTGCGGCGGCGGCTGGGCCTTTCACCGCAGCCTCCCCTGGTCCTGGTGACCGCCACCGGCGAGATCGATCCGGCGCAGCCCGCCCTCCGCGACGCGATCCTCGTCACCACGCCTGCCGGCGAGGCGCGGCTCCACGGCCGGTTGCCAAAGGCCACGCGGGTCGAATCGGGCCCGATCCGCCTCGGGCCGCTGCTCGAGAAGCTCCGCGCGCAGGGCTACCGCCGCATCCTCACCGAAGGCGGCCCGACGCTCGCCTCTCACCTCGCCGCCGAAGGGCTGCTCGACGAGCTGTTCCTGACGCGGTCGCCGTCCTTGTTCGGGCGCTTCGCCGCCGACGGCCGCAAGGGGCTGATCGACGGCGTCGACCTGGCCGGGCGGCCGGTCGATCTCCTCGGCGTGCGCAGGCACGAGTCGTATCTCTTCCTGCGCTACGCGCTCCGGACCTGACCGCGCGCGCGAATGCCCTGTCAGGTTTGCGTGCGCAGGTGGAACGACTTGCGGCGGGTCAGCGAGAGGAAGCCGTAGCGCGAGAGCGAGTTGCCCTTGCCGCTGTCCTTCACGCCCGTCCACGGCAGCGCCGGATCGAGGTAGTCGCAGCGGTTCATGAAGAAGGTCCCGGTCTCGATCTGCGCGCCGATACGCAAGGCGCGCTCCTGATCGCGGGTCCAGATCGCGGCGGTGAGCCCGTAGGGGCTGTCGTTCATCAATCTCACCGCCTCGTCGTCGTCCGCCACCTCGGCCACGCCCACGATCGGGCCGAACGACTCCTCGACCATCAACCCGTGCATCTGGTGGGTCGCGTCGGCGATCAGGCAGGGATCGAAGAACCGGCCCTTTCCGCCGACGCTCACCGCCTTCCCCCCGCACAGCACCCGGCCGCCCTTCGCGCGCGCCTCCTCGACCTGCGCCTCCAGCTTCTGCGGCGCGCCGGGCTGCGCCATCGGACCCAGCGTGGTAGCCGCGTCCATCGGGTCGCCCAGGCGCAGCTTGCGCACCTCGGCGAGCGCGCCCTCCACGAACCTCTGGTAGAGGCTGCGGTGCACGTAGATGCGCTCGATGCCGCAGCAGCTCTGGCCCGCGTTGTAGAACGCGCCGTCGACCAGGTTGGCGACGGCGTGATCGAGGTCCGCGTCGGGGGCGACGTAGGCGGGATCCTTGCCCCCCAGCTCCAGGCCGGCGTCGATGAACCGCTCGCTCGCCTCGCGGTAGATCTCGTGGCCTCCGCGCACCGACCCGGTGAAGCTGACGTACCCGACTTCCGGCCGCGCGATGATGCGCGCGCAGACGTCGTGGTCCGCGTGCACCGCGGTGACCAGCCCCTCCGGCGCCCCGGCGCTCGCGAAGGCGCGCTCGAACGCCTCGCCGCACAAGCCGGTCCGCATCGCGTGCTTGATCAGCACCGCGTCGCCGGCCAGCACCGCCGGCACGACGACGTTGACGGTGATGAGCAGCGGATAGTTCCAGGCGCTGATGTCCAGCACCACGCCCACCGGCTCGTGTCGGACGAACCGGGTGAAGCCCGGCGAAGGGGGCAGCCGCTCGTCGGCGAGGGCCTCCGGGGCGATCGACATCATGTGCCGCGCGCGGGCCACCGCCGTCTTCACCTCGCCGCGCGCCTGGGCGAGCGGCTTGCCCATCTGCCGGGTGATCTCCGCAGCGATGCGTTCCGAATCCTGTTCGAACGCGGCGCAGAAGCGCTCGCAGAGCGCGACCCGCTCGGGGACGCCGGTGCGCGCCCACGCGCGCTGGGCGCGGGAGGCGCGCGCCAGAACGTCTTCGATCTCGCCCGCCGCCAGGTACCTGCGCTCGGCGACGATCTCTCCGCTGTACGGATCGTCGATCCGGAAGCTGCTCGCCATGCGGGCGATCCTGCGTCCTGGTCCGCTCGTGCGCAAATGAACGGCCGGGCGAATGTCAAGCCTCGCAACGAACCCAGCCTTGTGCTTGACTGCGCCCCCCGATGGACCGGCTGAAGCACCGCTACATCGTGGTCGAGGGGCCGATCGGCGTCGGGAAGACGACGCTGACGCGAGCGCTGTGCAAGCGGTTCCGGGGCCGGGGGCTCTACGAGATCGTCGAGGAGAACCCGTTCCTCGCGAGCTTCTACCAGGACCGGCAGAAGTACGCCTTCCAGACCCAGCTCTTCTTCCTGCTCTCGCGCTTCAAGCAGCAGCAGGACCTGTTCCAGCAGGACCTGTTCAGCAGCGTGACCATCTCCGACTACCTGTTCGCCAAGGACCGGATCTTCGCCTCGATCACCCTCGATCCGAACGAGCTGGCCCTCTACGAGCGCGTCTACGAGCACCTCGGGCCGCGGGTCCTGAAGCCGGACCTGGTCATCTACCTGCAGGCGCGCCTGGACGTGCTGCTCGCGCGCATCAAGAAGCGCGGGCGCGAGTTCGAGCGCCGCTTCGACGCCGACTACCTGAGCGAGCTCTCGCGCACCTACAACGACTTCTTCCACCGCTGGGACGAGACGCCGCTCCTGGTGATCAACACCAGCGACATCGACTTCGCCGAGAGCGAGCAGGACCTGGACGACCTGGTCCGCGCCATCGCCCGCTGCAAGGGCACGCAGTACTACCAGCCCCTCGGCGCCCGGGTGTAGGCCTGTGTGAGTAGCGCGGGGGCGCAGGAATGCTATCTTCCGATACGGACCGGTGTGGCCCGAGGCGAGCTGTCCGGCGCTGAACCCTTCGGGGTCGGCGACCGGCGCGCGGCGACGCGGAAGGCGCGGTCCCACAATCCGGAGGTGAACCTTGAAGAAGGTTACCATCCACACACTCCGCAAGATGAAGCAGGCCGGCGAGCGCATCACGATGCTCACGGCCTACGACGCGTCCTTCGCCCGGCTGCTGGACCAGGCGCAGATCGACGTCCTGCTCGTCGGGGACTCGCTCGGCATGGTGGTGCAGGGCCACGACACCACCCTGCCGGTCACCATGGACCAGATGGTCTACCATTGCGCCGCCGTCGCCCGGGGCACCGAGCGCGCCCACCTGGTCGGGGACATGCCGTTCGGGTCGTACCAGGCCGGCGCCGACGAGGCGGTGAAGAACGCGATGCGGCTGGTCGCCGAGGGCGGCATGGAGGCCGTCAAGCTGGAGGGCGGCGCGGAGTATTGCGACGTCATCGAGCGCATCGTGCGCGCCGGCGTCCCGGTGATGGGCCACATCGGGCTCACCCCCCAGTCGGTCCACAAGATGGGCGGCTACGTGGTCCAGGGCCGTGGCGAGGACAAGGCGGCGCGGCTGATCGCGGACGCCCGGGCGCTGGAGGAAGCGGGCTGCTACTCGCTCATCCTCGAGGCCATCCCCGGCGACCTGGGCGCGGAGATCACCCGCAGCGTCGCCATCCCGACCGTCGGCATCGGGGCGGGGCTGGACTGCGACGGGCAAGTGCTGGTGATCTACGACCTGCTCGGCATGAACCCGGAGTTCTCGCCGAGGTTCGTGAAGAAGTATGCGAACCTGGCGCAGGTGATCGGCGACGCGGCGGCCCGCTACCGCGAGGAAGTGCGCGGCGGCGCTTTCCCCTCCGCGGAGCACACCTTCTGCTCGGAGAAACCGAGCGCGATGCCCGCCGCGGTCAAGCTGTACTCCGTGGCCGGGAGCGAGTGACGCGTGCTGCCGCTGGTCCGCACCGCGCACGACTTCCGCCGCGCCTGCCAGGAAGCGCGCCTCGACGGACCGCTGGCCCTCGTGCCGACCATGGGGTACCTGCACGAGGGCCACACCTCGCTCATCCGGGCCGCGCGGCAGGCGGCGCCGACGGTGGCGGTGACCATCTTCGTGAACCCGGCGCAGTTCGGGCCCACCGAGGACCTGGCGCGCTATCCGCGCGACCTGGACGGCGACCTGCGCAAGTCGGAGGCCGCCGGCGCCTCCTTCGTCTTCGCGCCCGCCGGGCCGGAGGAGATGTACCCGGCCGGCTTCCAGTCGTACGTCGAGCCGGGGCCGCTGGCGCAGCCGCTGTGCGGAGCGCGGCGCCCCGGGCACTTCCGCGGCGTGTGCACCGTGGTCGCGAAGCTGTTCGCCCTCTCGCGGGCGGAGTGCGCCTTCTTCGGCGAGAAGGACTTCCAGCAGTTGCTCGTCATCCGCCGCATGGCCCAGGACCTGAACCTGGGGACCGACGTGGTGGGGCGCCCCATCGTGCGCGAAAGGGACGGGCTCGCGCTCTCGTCGCGCAACGCCTATCTCTCGCCCGAGGAACGCCAGCGCGCGCTGGGCCTGTCGCGCGCGCTCTCGGAGGCTCGCGCGCGGTTCGCCGCGGGCGAGCGCGACGTCGCCGCCCTGGAGGGCCTTGCGGCCGAGGTGCTGGACCGGCACGGGCTGCGCGCCGATTACGCGGAGCTGCGCGATCCGATCGAGTTGCAGCGGCCCGCGCAGGCGGACGAGTCGACGCGGCTCCTGCTGGCGGCCTTCGCGGGCAAGACGAGGCTCATCGACAACGGCGCGCTGGGCGAGGGCGGATGAGCGAGGGCGAGAAGTCGCACGTCAAGATCATCGCGAAGAACCGCCGCGCCTTCTTCGACTACCACGTCGAGTCGCGCGTCGAGGCCGGCATCTCGCTCACCGGCACCGAGGTGAAGAGCCTGCGCGAGGGCTCGGCGCAGCTGTCCGACGCCTACGCGGTCGGGCAGCACGGCGAGCTGTTCCTGCTCAACGCGCAGATCCCGCCGTACAAGGCGGCCGGGCCGCTCCTGAACCACGAGCCGAAGCGCACGCGCAAGCTGCTCCTGCACCGGCGCGAGATCGACCGGCTGCTCGAGCAGCAGCAGAAGGGCGGGTACGCGCTGATCCCGCTCTCGCTCTACTTCAAGGACGGCCGGGTGAAGGTCGAGATCGGCGTGGCGAAGGGCAAGCGCGCCGCCGACAAGCGCGACGCGATCGCGGAGAAGGACGCGAAGCGCGAGATGGACCGGGCGCGCCGCCGGTGACCGGGTTCAGCTCGCCTTGACCGACGTCAAGTTGGGCGCGGACGACACGCGCCTCGAGGCCTCGACGTAGCGCGACCACACCGAGAGGAGGGCCTGCACCAGCCCGGCCTCCTGGGTGACGAATCCGTACTCGGTGAGCTGGTCGCCGAAGCTGGGGATGGCGAACACCGCCTTCTCGCCGTCCACGATCCAGAGGTACATGGGCATCAGCCCCGGGTACTCCCAGCGCTCGGCGAAGCGGAGATCGGCGTCGAGAGCGCGTTCCTGGCGGGAACGCATCTCCGCGATGAACTTCTCGCGAGACTCGGAGACCTGGCAGTTCTCCAGCTCCTCGTACAGGCGGCGGCTCTTCTGGAACCCGCCGCGCTTCAGGTACTCCTTCCAGCGCGACTCGGGGAAGCGTTCCTCGAGGACGCGCTCGCGAGCGGTGCCGTCCAGCGTGAGCAGCTGGATGTTGAGCGGGTGCCCGCGGCGAACGCGGTCGGCCTTGCGGTTCTCCAGCGCCTTCACGTAATTGCCGTAGCGGCCTCGGTCGGTCCAGGCCCCGTGGGCGGGGAAGTCGGTGGCGACGAAGATGGACTCGCGCGCGTCCGCGATCAGCAGCTCCACCTCCTGCATGTACGCGGGAAACGCACCCGCCTCGCGGGTGGTGAGGTGATCGAAGACCGTGCGCAAATCGCGGGTGAGCTTCTGGCCGTCCTTGATGGAGAGGACCGCGAACAGCGTACCGAGGACGGCCAGCATCAGCGCCAGCAGCTCGAAGGGGGCCTTGTTGAGCCCGTACCAACGGTAGGCCGTCCGTAGAACGTCGAGCAACATGGCGCCCTCCTGCCCGGCAGCCTAGCAATTTCAAAGGGAGAGGCCGATGTGGGACGGGGTGACGCGGGGTAGCTTGACCAGCCGTTCCGGCCGGTTATGTTGTCGCGGCAGCCGCGAGGGCATTCCGCCCGAGCGGGGTTCGCTTTGGGGGCGAACCGGTTTCGACGAGGGCAACGAAATCTGGAGCGCATGCAGAGGGTGCACGTCACCTCTTCAAACGACGGGCAACGCAACAAACGCCAACGACAACGTTGAGCTCGCGCTCGCCGCCTAGAGCGGTCTGAACGCGACGGGACCCCGGAGCCCAGCCGATGGCGCCGGTCAGTCCCGCCAAAAAAGTCGGCTGGTCCGGCGTGGCGCCCTGACGGCGCCGGACGAGATCCATTCGGGGATGGTCCGGGGGCAGGTTGCCCGTGGTCGGCTCCCGGATGACGAAAAGCACGGGCTAAGCATGTAGTGCGACCAGACAGAGTGCTTTCGGACGCGG
>Ga0137380_10001647_pt1 | contig 18353 bp, 21 predicted proteins | sample SagtaG_17_FD_104809 | JGI IMG/M metagenome (GOLD analysis project Ga0137380, IMG submission 104809) | Vadose zone soil microbial communities from Sagehorn Ranch, Mendocino, California, USA - Sage2_L_100_16 metaG | ecosystem: Environmental > Terrestrial > Soil > Vadose zone | place: USA...
AGGTTTGCTTCTTTTCTTGATCCGATCGAAGATGCGTATTCTTTACCAACACTCTTGTCTGATGCCGCGACTGCGCTAACCTCGAACCATGGGTGGTGGGCTAGTAGCTGGACGAATTTCTGACCCATCATTCCGGTCGCGCCGAGGACGGCTACCTTTCTCTTGTTCACCATTCTAGTTGTTCTCCAGAGAGTTTCTGATCAACTTACCCGCCTGTTTCCTGACTTTCCAATCGACGAGGACTAGGACAGAGGATGTTATGGTGAGGACGCCGAACATGTTGATGTTACTTGAGCGAAGGGCATCGCTGATTCTCGCGACGAGTCCGGGTGTTTCCTCGAGGCCGACTCCTTTGATTGTGATGAGGGCCATTCCCATCCTTGCAGCAATCGCTAGACCGTGGGGATCCTTTGCAATTACGTCGTGGAGTCTGGATATTTGTCGTCGTAGGCTTGGTGTCTGGCTTAGGTAGAGTATCGCGCTATCCCTGTCTTGTGAGATGGCGACCAGATTCGTTCTGATGATCTTGGTGACTTTCCGGATGAGTTCGGGGTTCTGGGGCAGGTCTCTTCCTACCAGGGTGATGGAGGCGACTGGGTCTGGATTGTGGATTCTTACTTCCAGTTCGGGCAGGGGTCCGCCTGTGATCTGCGTTCCCTGTGTGTCGAGTCTTCCTGCTGCGTTGGGTATGACCCGGATGTTGATCGCTGGGTCTTTGTATCGTAGCGCTTTTCGATGGATGAATTTTGTTCCACTGTCAGCGATTCCGATTAATGTTTTCATCTCGATGGTTCTGAGAACGTGCGCTCCACTGACTATGTCAGGGTCGCCTGTGAGGATTCCTGGAGCGCTCGTTACAAGGACAACCTCGTCTCCTCCCAGTGCGGTGGCAAGGAGGAGTGCGGTGGTGTCGCTTCCTCCACGTCCCAGGGTGCTAATCCTTCCGTCTCTAGTCCGGCCTATGAAGCCACCGATGACCGGGACGATTCCGTCTTCTACGACCGGTTTCACATATTTTCGTATTCGTTGAATGCTAGCTGCTCTCAACGGGTTTGCGTTTGAAAAGTCGCGATCCGTTATGATTGGCCAGTCTCGATCTGAAGGGTCGAAGTAGCGGGCCTGTATCCCGCGTGATTTCAATGATGCTGCAAAGATCCTGGCGCTGGTTCTCTCGCCCATCGCGAGAATATCATCTCTATCGGTTTCTACTATTCCCGCGCCATGGTTTGTGAGTTCGAGAAGCTCGTCAGTGGTTCTTCCGACCGCGCTGACCACTACGACGAGTCTGTTTCCTTTGGAGTATTCTCTAGCGACCGATTCTGCTGCCAGATTGATTTTTTTCCCGTTCGATAGACTGGACCCGCCGAATTTCGCGATAATCAGGCGGCGGCGTTGACGCCTTCGAAGAGCCTTGTTCGGTCGGTATCTTATCTTGGTCGCTAATGTTAAAGTCTGATTCTGGTGCTTAGACCTGGATGAGGGTCTCGGGAGCGGGCTTATGCCAGTAAAGATGACCACCCATCCCCGTTCACACCAGAGATATCTTTCAGTTGTCCCGCCCGCTTATTTAGCGTTATGGAATGAGGTTCTTCGATCCCTCTCCATCCCTAGGGGAAAGGACGCGGGTGGGAACTGGCCCTGGAGCGGCCCAGGGTGGAGATAATCTAGCTGGCTCCGATTATCATCAGGATTAGGGCGATTCCGAGGAGGGCGACTCCTAGTCGTCCGGCCATTCCCATCCTCCGTTGCAACCTCGCGATTTGCGCCAATGTTGGATCTTGAGTAGCTCGTTCTCCTTGTGGTTTGGGACCTTGTTTTACGAGTGATATGAGTTTCCGGCCTGATGGGACTAGGACGCCAAGTGCAATTATGAGGACGATCAGGCCGAGCAGGGCGCCTGCTTGAATGTAGACGAGTCCGGGGAAACTTGAGGCGGGAGAGGGTGCGAAGTAGTACCCGTAGAGGATGAGTCCGGCTATTATTGCGAGTATTGAGCTTCCGGTGATGAACCTGAGGTATCTTGGCAGCGCGGACATAATGAATTCAGCTCTGGAAGCAGGAGACATTTTCGAGAGCGAGGGAATGATGACGGAGACGAAGAGTGCGGCTCCTCCCATCCAAGCAACTATTGCTCCAATGTGGAGGATTAGGAGAACGAGGAATAGTGCTTCAGCCATTTGTTCGAACCAGTTCGGAGTTGACCGTTCTGATTATTATGATGTACTATTCCGTTCTCGACTCTACCTTTTTCCGTAGAAAACATAGAATGGCGAGAATTGCCGAATCAGAACTTGGAATCGCCATGAGACATTAGGTCCCAAAAAATCGCTCTTTGAAACCCGTTACGAAACGACATCTGAAACTGGCTTCCTGAAACCGCTCTTGAAAGCGGTCTGAAATCACGTCTCGAAACAAGCAACCGGGATTTTGCGGGCACCCCCGGGGGGCCTACTCAAGTCTCGCGCCGCCCCTCACGTTCCGTTCAAGAACTCTTAATGCCAACCCAACCGACTATTTCATTCGTCCTTGTGTGGAATATTTGGCTGCGTACTCCACGACGGCAAAGAAGCCGCCCCGCTCATCCACTCAGCCCTCAAACGGCTAGAATATCGAGGATACGACTCCGTCGGCGAAGTAACAATCGCAAATGGAACCCTCACAATAAAGAAGGACAGCGGACGACTCGACGAGGTCCACGCCAAATACAACCTCGACGATCTTCCCGGACCCGTTGGCGTTGGGCACACCCGCTGGGCAACACACGGCCGCCCGGTCAAGGAAAACTCTCACCCGCTGGTCGACTGCAAATCCCGAATCGCAGTCGTCCATAATGGTATCATAGAAAACTATCTGGACCTCAAACGCGAACTCGAAACCAAAGGACACCGGTTCCTCTCACGAACGGACACTGAGGTCGTCCCGCACATGGTTGAAGAATATCTCAGCCAGGGGCTCAGTCTCGAAGAAGCATTCCGGAAAACCATCAACCGACTAGAAGGAGCCTACTCCATCGTCCTAACAAGTGTCGAGAAACCGAAGACAATTCTGTGCGCCCGCCAAGAAAGCCCCCTAGTCCTCGGACTCGGAGACGGAGAATACTACTGCGGCAGCGACATAGCCGCCTTCCTCCCCCTGACTCGAAAAGCGTTGATCCTTGAGGAAGGAGAAATGGCCGTTCTCGACCCGAACGGGATCAAGATCCTCAAAGCGAAGAACGGGGTGGCAGTAAAACGTGATCCTATCACGATAACATGGGATCCAGAGTCCGCCAAGAAACAGGGCTTTCGACATTTCATGCTCAAGGAGATCCACGAGCAAGTCCATACGATAAGGGACGCGATGAGAACTCACGAGATCTATTATGATCTTCTCGCTAGCAAGCTGATGCAAGCCGATAAGGTGTTCATTGTCGCCTGCGGAACCTCATACCACGCCGGTCTCGTTGGAGGGCAAGCTCTCATGAAACTTGCAGGAATGAACGCGAGGGTCGTGATCGCATCCGAGTTCTCAGACGAGGCCCTCGACCTCGTCGACTCCAAGACAGCAATCCTCGCAGTAAGCCAATCAGGCGAGACCATGGACACTCTTAACGCGGTTAGAGATGCGAAGGCAAAGGGAGCATCGATTGTCAGCGTAACAAACGTCCTAGGCTCGACGCTGATGCGACTGTCCGACGTATACATTGGACAGAACTCGGGACCCGAGATTGGTGTCGCGGCAACAAAGACGTTCACCTCGCAAGTCACTGTTCTCCTCCGGCTAGCGATCGCGATCGGCAGAAAGAAGGGCGAGGTCTCGTCCAAAGAGATCAGCGAGCTAGAAGATGCCCTTCACCGAACCCCTGCCCTGATCCAGAACCTGCTCAATACGAAGGTGGAGGAAGTGAAGAAGATTGCCGAGAGCTGGAGCGGCGCGTCGAGCATCTGCTTTCTCGGGAGAGGAATCAACGTGCCAACATCCTTGGAAGGACGATTGAAACTGCTAGAGCTTAGTTACATTCCAGCGATGGCATACCCTGCGGGCGAGAGCAAGCACGGCTTCATCGCGCTCATCGAAGAAGGATTCCCAGTTGTATTTGTTGCTCCGAAGGACGAGACGCACAAGAAAATTATCGGTAACATCATGGAGATGAAGGCTCGCGGAGCAAGAATAATCTCGATCATAGAAGAGGGAGACGCGGAGGTCAGAAACCTATCCGACGACGTAATAGAAATACCCGATTCCCTCCCATCGCTCGCTACCCCCATCGCCTATGTCGTTCCGCTACAACTCCTGGCCTACTACATGTCAGTAATTCTGGGCCATGACCCCGACTATCCCAGAAACCTGGCCAAGAGCGTCACCGTAGAATAGTCAAGTCAAGGTCCCTTTGATGGACGCCGCTGAAGAACAGCGAATGCTAGAGGAGAAAGTCGTCAAGGCCTTGGATGAGGCAAGAACCAAGCTCGACCTGGCTATGGATAATCTCTCTAAGGGTGGAACCGACTCCGAGAAGAAGGTCTGGCTTGCGGAGGAGGCATCCGAATACAGCAGTCTCCTCTACTCTCTCACCTACGGTCTTGAGGACGAGGATCCCCCTGTACCTGTGAGGAAGAGGAACGCTGAGCCCATTCCCTTGGTCAAGGAATCATCGGAATCCTTACGCCGCGCGACAGAGCTTCGCGGCAAATCACCCCTAGAAGGGTACCGATATCTCAGGACAACAGTCTACAAGCTTAGACAAGCCCACCACATTCTCGAAAAAACTGGTCCGAAAAAGCGCTAGCCTTTAACTAGGGGCTGGGCGGGCGCAAGCCCTCTCGCAGGCGCTTCACGATGTTCCGATCAGTGGTATGTCTCGCAGGCGGGGTTGGCGCAGCACGTTTCTTGGACGGGCTTGCGCAAGTCTATCCGCCGGAAAAAGTAACGGCAATCGTCAACACAGGAGACGACCTTGACTACCTCGGTGTCCACATCAGCCCGGACATTGACATTGTGACCTACACGCTAGCAGGAATTGTTGACACGGCAAAGGGATACGGGATTGCAGGGGACACCTACAACTGCATGGCTCAACTCGAACGGTATTCAGCCGAAACATGGTTCCGGATTGGAGACAAGGACTTCGCAACTCACCTCCTGAGAACGGCCTTTCTCCAACAGGGATTCAGCCAGTCAGAGTTGACCGAGAAAATTCGAATACTCCTAGGCGTGAAGGTCAAAATCCTGCCGATGACTGACCAGATGGTGGCCACCAAGGTCAAGACCTCTGCTGGACTCTTGGATTTCCAGGAGTATTTTGTCAAGAGAAAATTCGAGGATAATGTAGAAGACGTAAGCTACGAGGGAGCGAGCATCGCGACGCCTGCGCCGGGCGTGGTGGAATCCTTAGAAAAATCGGAGGTCATCATCCTCTGCCCCAGCAACCCCATTCTCAGCATTGGACCAATCCTCGCCGTCCCCGGAATTCGTAACGCTCTAGCGAAGGCCAAGGGCCGGATTCTCGGTATCAGTCCAATCGTTGGTGGAAGATCGATAAAGGGTCCGTTAGATCGTATCATGCGCCACTTGGGTTTGGAGGTTTCTCCCCTCGGAGTCGCCCAGCTCTACAAGGGACTCTTGAGAGGCTTCGTTATCGATGATATCGACAAGGCCGCTGCCTCTAAGATTAACGACCTTGGAATGAAGGTCGCCTCAACCCAGACAATAATGGACTCATCCGCAGCAAGGGCCAGGTTGGCAGAGGACACCTTGAAGCTGGCGGAGACGCTTTGACAAGAGACTTCGCAATTATCCCTGTCAAAGGGTTGCTTGAGAGCAAGGGCAGGCTTTCCCGCTCCCTAGAATCCCGGGACAAGAAAAAGCTCATTCTCGCCATGCTGAAAGATGTGTTGACCTCAGTCGAGGACTCTGAACTGTTCAGCAGAGTCCTAGTTGTTTCCCCTGACCAAAACGTCAAGGCGGAAGCGAATTTGCCTGATGGATCATTTCTTCACCAAGAGGGACAAGGGCTCAATGCTGGCGTTCGCCAATCAACGCTCTTTGCGACTCGCGAGAAGGCGTCGTCCTTACTCGTTCTGTTGGCGGACATTCCCTTGGTGGAAGCGGGAGATTTGAAGGAGCTGTACTCCGTGGGCCACATCGCCCCCAGAGTTGTCTTGTCCCCTTCCCTAAAGGGAGGGACCAATGCAATGGTGAGAGAGCCTCCCGGCATTATCGCGCCCGCCTATGGGAGATGGAGCTTTAGCAACCATCTTAGAACCGCACAAAGAACAGGACTTCCTGTTTACTCCGTCTCAAATCCCCGTTTGTCCTTCGACATCGATACCCCTGAAGACTTGGTCACCATGCGAAGAAGGGATCCTCATGGAAAGACGCACACTGCTCGATTTCTTCACGAAATGACACTGCCTCACCTCTTGGCCCGAACCTCGAAATAGCACGGGTTAGAGCTGCAACTCAATTGTGAGTAGAAACTCTTTTATGAGTAGAACTTAGCCAGCGGCTCATGACCGTCCAGCGAACTAATGTTTCGAGAACCACCTCGCTTACAGGAGCTGCGGTGTTTGGTGCGTTGGCAGCGGTAATTGCCTTTCTAGTTCAGATACCCTATCCCGTTCCAGGCTTTACGTTTCTTCAACTAGACCTTGCCGAGATCGTAGACGTTCTGGCTTTTCTGTTGTTTGGGCCCGCTGTCGGGTTGCTCACGACTCTTATCCATTATTTGGTTCTCAATTTCCTACCAACAGCGTCCCCCATATTCGGGCCCCTGCTCAAGCTGTTCGGCGTAACCAGCATGCTCTTGGGAATGTGGCTGGGATATGGAGCCTACTCTCGAATTCTCAAACGGACAGGCGGGGTGATAACTGGCTTTGGTATCATGTTGGGAACAGGCGCTGCCCTTCGGGCAATCATGTTGACTCCAATCAACTACGTCTTTCTGATTTTCGTCTTTGCACCCAATACCGTTTTCTCGACATCATTCCTGAGTTTCTATTTCGGTGGGCTCGCAATATACAATGTCATTCAAACTGTGCTAGCCGCAATCGTACCGTTCATTGTCGTAAAGGCTCTTTCAAGAGCTGCGCCTAATTTGGAAGTCAGAACTTGGTTCGCTAGGATGAAGCCGTCAAGGGCCGCACAAGCTCCGAAGACCTCGTAGACCCGCGCTATCTTCTAGCCTCGACCTGCCTAATTTTCGTGCGCTCTAGCATGGGTTGGAGAGCCATAGCCGCGCTGTTTCGCCTTCGGTCAATGATGTCCTCCTCTCCAGGTCCGGTTCCAATCAAAGTAACCGGGACTCCAGTCTCTTGCTCGATCTTCGAAACGAACTCTCTCGCTTCCCTATTGAGTTCGTCCAGCCGTTTTTTGCCTTTGGCGCTAGGGAACAAAACGTCGAGTTTGGTCAATGCGATCTGGGTTGCCCCGTTGAGCTGGATCGCTCTCTTCGCGAGCTTGAAATCGAAAGGTGCAGCCCTTCTCTCTCGCCCTGTAACGGTTCCGAACTCTGTCCAACCACGACGTGCAACCTCCTCTCGCTCTAGCTGGCCCTCAAGGGGTCCCTCACCCACTCGTGTCACGTAAGCCTTGAAGATGACAATCACCTCGTCGACTTGTGTGGGACCGACGCCGACATCTGCGCACGCCGCAGAAGCGGTAGTGTCCTTCGAGGTAACGTAGGGGTAAGTTCCGTGATAGAGACTGAGAAAGGTGCCTTGGGTCCCTTCAATCATGATCTTCTTGTTCTCTGAAAGCGCTTTCTGGATTTCCCCGACGGTATCGCCTACGTACGGTTTGAGGCTCGGGATCTGCTGAGCCAACTTCGCCATTCTCAGGGCTCGTTCTGCATTACATGCTCCAACTCCGCTCTTGGTGGAGCCAACTTTCTTTGACAGATGGTCTGATCGTGATTCCTGCTCTTTGTGGCGCGGTTCAACGATGGCGCACTGATTGTCAACCTCGATCCTTCGCTCGGAGTCGGTTTTCCGGAGCTCGTCGAGTAAAACGGTCGGGTCAACAGGGACCCCGGGTCCGATCAGAAGGCGGGTCGAGGGGTTGACAAAGCCGCTCGGGATGAGTCTGAGGGAGTATTGGACTCCGCCGTGGATCACCGTATGGCCGGCATTGGGTCCGTTCCCTCCTCTTACGCAAATGTCGGGTTTGTCCTTCATTGCTAGGTAAGCGGCTATCTTCCCCTTCCCTTCGTCTCCGAAGAATCCGCCAACAATAACCGTGCAGGGCAAGTGGTATCCAAACAGCGATAAACCATGGGACAATAAGACTTTTGAAATGATTCTCTGAAAACTAATTCTGATCTAGGTTAGGTCTCGGACTCCTGTCTAAGCCAGGCCGCAAGATGAGGAAGGAGGTCTTGGTTCAATAATCGGAGAGTTGTCACAGTAGGTCTTGGAACTGGTTTGAAAAACGGAGGAAACTGTGGCGGTAAAGGCCACACATTGGTCAAGACTAGGGATTGTGAGAGTGTTCGTAGCCAGGGACTGGGTGCGGTAGGTAGGGAAATATTGACAAGAACGGCGCGGTATTGGGCGGCTGGACGGGATTACCTGCGGGGATGCCTTGGGTTACTAGACTGACGGCACCGTCCGTGGTGAAGTTCTTGTCTACCAACGGCAGGGTCGCTCCGGCTATCGCCTTAATTTCTATATCTACCACGTCGTCCAGTACTCTTCGTCCGTTAGGGAATCCTGCTGGGTCCCCGCCTACGAGTCCTAGCCGGTTAGGGTTGGTGGTGTTCGGAGGGATTGCAAGGTTGAGGCGGAGATAGTCAGCTTGAAGGGCCCCAGTGAAGTTTTGGAATCCCGGAATTATGCCCGCTGGTATTCCTGTCAACAGTATTGCAATGAGGTCCGCCCGAGCCTGAGTTACAGCTGCCAGGTTCGGGAAGACCCCAGGGTAGAGGACCGGGAGCAGCTTCTGAAGTTCGGGTGTCTGGTAGTATTGGAGGAACTGGGAGTCGAACCGAGGAAGCGATGTGTTCCAGAAGTCTTTCTTTCCTAACGGGATTATTACCTCGTTGATGAGAGGCATTCCTAATCTGGAAACCTGGGTGAAAGGTCCAGTCACGACGGCGTCAGATTCGTTGTCGCCGGATCGGTTGCCATCTCCGTCAGTCGGAAGGATAACGGCCCTTCGTCTGCTTGCTGACGCCCATATTCCGATCGTTGAGTTCTTTCCTAATGGATCAGTGGGGTTTGACCCATCACTTGTCAGCTTATTCTTGGTGACTTGTATCGCGATACTGTGAACGCTGAACCCTTTTGTCGCGTCAACGCCTGGGGCTGCGGGTGTAGGTATGAGGTGGAAATTCTGTACTGGTCTGAGGGCTCCGAGGTCGAATATCGATCCCAGATCCACGAAGAACGCTTCGTCTCTCTGACCAGCGAACACGGTCGAGCCATCGCTCAACGTATTGATGGCTGCATTTGCCAGGTCCGTATACTTCGGTGTTGATCGTGGTCCAACGTTGACTGGTGGGGTTGGGAGGTCGCGGCCTAGAATCGTGGATACGCCTGTCCTCCGGGGTCCGACTACCTTTGTGACTGAGTAGAACTGTTTCACATTCCACGAGGAGTCGGTGAGAGACCCGATAGGTCCAGTGTTGTAGAGGAAAGTATCGGGATTTCCAATCTTTGTCTTGAATCTGAACTGGTAGGTTACGTTTTCTACTCCGTCACCGTTGTTGTCTATCACTATCTCATAGAGTACGTCGTCCCCGAAGGAGTTGAAGTTAGGGCCGCCGGCAGGCTCCTCCAAGGGAATGTAGTTAGTCAGAATGGTTGCCGTATCAGGCTTGTCGGGACTAACAAAGGCGTAGAGGTCAGTATTGTCAGCGACCGGGTCCTTCGAAATCTTGGGAGCTTCCCTGTGGGATGTCATGGTCTAGTTCCCTGCCCGTAGCTTGTCTGCAATCTGAGCGGCCAATCCTGCATCCTTCACTTTCACAGAAACCGCTCCATTCATGACCGTTAGCTGATCACCACTTACGGACGCGACAATTGGGTCTGCGCTGTCATTCGCCGCGGGGGATTTCGGCTGCTCGGCTGGGATAGGGGTCCTGCCCATGAGGGCTGTAGCGCCTGCCGCTACTGCGGCGGCTCCGACACCGTATTTCAAGAAGTCTCTTCGGGATATCTTGTTGGTGGGGTCCTGTTCGGACTCAAATTTCTCGTCAGTTTTCTTGTTCTCGTTCAAGAGGATTTCTGGCTGACATCCCTTGGATCGACTCTTAACGGTTGTTCCAAATCTCCCCGGAATCTGACCCACATTCTACCCCGAGATAGCCGGAGCTGGATAATAGTGTAGGTACTGCAAAGAAGGAGCTGGTCGCGAGTCGAATCTCTACGGATCTTTCTTGTTCTGCCTACATGCTGAGAATGAGTTTCTGGTTGTCGAGTTTGTGTTGGGGAATGGGTTGCGAGGGGTTAGGTACTCCCTATTTCCAGGTCACTCTTAGCAGATTTGCGATGGCCAAGGCTTCCCCGACATTCACTAGGAGCATGTAGGTTGAGGCTTGATCCACAAGGGTGCCCGCTGAGCTCACATTTTCGAATAGAAAGAGCCAGAATACGAGAATTGCCAGGTTTAGTACTACGAAAAAGGTTCCAAAGAGAACGAGACCCATGGTGAACGAAGACTTGACCTTTCTATACGTCCCAAGGTAAATTGCCAGCAGCGCGAGGGTCATGGCTATGTTTGCAAAAGCGACTATTGCGCTAGCCCACAGTGCAAAACCCAAGCTCGGTCACTCTACCCCGCATTTGTTTTGTTTATCTTTCTTCTTCCAATTCTGCTCCAAATCTCGTCGAGGATCGGAAGCGCTTCCTCCATCTTCGAAGTTAGAAAGAGAACCGCACCGTACGTTCCCTTGTCCGATGGAATGATGAGGCCATTCTCCTCTAGAATCCTAACGTGGTGTTGGATGGTTTTGTAATCTACGTGGAGAATCTGGGCAAGCTGATTGGCGTTGCTGGGGCGATTCTGAATAGCCTTGATCATCTCAGCCCTGCTGGGTCCTCCGCGGGTTCCGGCGAACAGATACCAGATTAGTCGTTTGAGATACTTCTCGCCGTAGAGTGATGCCTTGGGGTCTTCCTTTGCGGTCGTCAGTAGAAATGGAATCCCTCGAAAAAGTTGACCAAGTTCAGGAAGCAGTTGCGACTTTGACGTTATCAAATTGAACCGTCTATGATTGTTAGGCGAGTCCGTTGGAACACTCTCTTTGGTCATGTTATAATATTTCTTCGAATCAGTTTGCGAGAGGGCCATGTCGCAACAATTCGCCATTTAGTTATCTGAAGGGTAATGGTGGAATGAAATTTCGGGAAAAATGGATTCGGGCGGACAAATGTCCTATTATCAGCCCGCCCGATGTCGTTCGTCATTGCGTTGGCTGAGAACGCTCCGTCCGCATGTGTTTGCGGAAATTCATCATCTAATTTCGACACTAGATCTGGCTCTTTTAACTCATCTGGAGCGTTCCGATGATAGGTGAACGCTGAGTCAAATCCTCGCCTTTCCGCAGCGGCCGCAGAACACCCCAGTCGTATCCATGTCGCCTCCACAGAAGGTGCATGTTGTTTCAACAGGCATGCTCTTTGGCTCTTCTTCCACGCGCCCTTTTTCGTATCTCTTCGCGTACCAGATTGAGCCTTCGAGGAGTATGATTATCGGGACGAAAAGAGCAATGTCTGCCAAAGGGCCGCCATCCGGCGAGGCGACTGCGGTCAGAATCAAGGTTACCGCCCAGACATATTTTCGATTCTTGGTAAGCATCTTAGTCCCGAGAACATGCAACTTGACTAGGAGAACGAAGAAGACGGGAATCGTGAACGCGAAACCTGCCGCTACGATGACGAAGAAGATGAGGTTGTAAAATTGGTCTGCGTAGATGAAGGGGGATATTCCGAGACCTTGGAAGAAAGGCAGAGAGAAGTAGAATACGAAGGGGAGGAGGACGAAAAACGCGAATGCAGCGCCTACCAAGAATAGTGTCGAAAATGCTGCAACGAAGGGGTAGACTGACTGTTTCTCGTTGGGCTTGATGGCGGGATCTATGAACTTGTAGATTTCGTACGCGAGCACAGGAACGCTCGTGGCGAATCCAAACACTGCCGCAGCTACAAGGATTATTTCCAGAGGTGTTGTAACCGTTCCTCCTATCAGAATGTATCCTGACGGCAATAGTCTCGTTTTGATCCCGAGAAGTATGGCTGTGATAATGGGGTGGTAGCCTTGAAATGGGTTCTGTAGAAAGGAGAGGTCAGATGGTATCAGTAGGTAGAGGAGCGTTGAAATTACAAAGGAGTAAATCCAAACTTTCGCTCGTCTCGAAAGCTCTGAAATATGGTCCCAAAGAGGTTGAATTCTTTCGTGCGATTCGTCCGCGGGCAAGAGCTTCTGATTCCTCTGCGGGCCTAATTAAAACTCTACAAGATCATATCTCGTACTCAACCGGCCTCATCACAAGTGATGTTTAGGCCGAGCTGCCGGTCGGAACCAGTTCGACTATTTCGACTTCGCTGCGTTGACGATCTCGTCGGATATCTCTTGGCGGGTCTTGCCTTGCGTGTTGATCCCGAGCTTCTGCGCAGTATCTATCAGTGGATCAGACGCGGAGACCCCTTGCTGAAGAGATCCCGTAGGGTTCGTTAGCCCTTTTGAGGCGTCGTCGAACTCCTTACGTGCCCTACCAATAGATCTCGCTAGCTCCGGTATCTTTTGTGGGCCCCAGATCAGTATGACTGCCAGCACGCCTAGTACGAGTAAGATGTTGACCGGGTCTGTTAAAGCCATGTTAAACCCGTTCTAACAAACAACTGTTCCGGGCTTTAACTGTTTACCATAATTGCTTCAGGAACCCACCACGCTCAAGGAAACCTTATTCTTCGGCTGAATTTGGGTTCGGCTAGGCGGCTAAGAACTGAAGGTTGTCGTGTGCGTGCGGCGTGTTCCGGACACAGCGACCCGCATCAAGATAGCGCCAGATGGGAAATCAATTGTTACTAGCGACGCAGAGTTCGTAATCAACCCATTCGAAGAATATTCCCTAGAGCAGGGCGTCCAGCTAAAGGAGAAACACGGCGGAGAACTCACCGTTCTCACTCTCGGCCCCGAAAAGTCAACCAGCGTAATTCTCAAGGCCCTAGCGCTTGGTGCGGACAGGGCTATACATCTCAAGAGCGAAAATTTTCCCGATGACCCAAGCGCGATCGCCAGGGCAATTGCCGCTGAACTGAAAACTGTCGAATTCGATGTTCTGCTGTTCGGCAAGAAGGGTGTTGACGACGACAACCAACAAGTTGGGCCAATGGTAGCTGAACTTCTCGGAATTCCTTGCGCCACTCAAATCGTCAAACTCGACATCTCCGACGGCAAAGCGGTGGCTCATCGAGAAGTCGAGGGAGGGATAATCGTCGTCGAGACTACCCTTCCTTCCGCATTCACAGCGGAAAAGGACTTGACGGTTCCCCGATATGCATCTCTAAGAGAATTGGTTGCTGCTAGAAAGAAACCTATTCTCGTAAAGGAGCCTCAGCAGTTTCCCGGCGCGCTAGAGACGATCTCGGTCCAATATCCTCCACCTCGACCTCCAGGCAGGGTCCTAGGGAAGGGCGTTGAAGCTGTTCCAGTATTGGTCAAGGTTCTGCACGAAGAGGCTAAAGTGATCTAGGTAGATGCAAGGCCCGATACTTGTCTTCGCGGAATCCTCAGGGAGCGAGTTCCGGAAATCGGCATTCGAAGCTGTAACAGAGGCCAGACGGTTGGCCGACCGCTCAAAGAGCGAGGTCCATGCATTATCTATAGGTTACAGAATAAGGGACCAGGCAAACTCCCTCGGTAGGTTCGGCGCGGACAAGGTTTTGGTCGCCGACGACGAGTCGTTGAAGCTCTTCCAACCCGACTTCTATCGACAAATTGCTCTCGACTTGGCGAAGAAGACTAACCCAAGCGTCATTCTTCTCCCTGCCACTTCGACCGGCAAGGACCTAGCGCCGCGTCTCGCAATCCATCTCAACACGGTCGTCGCAACCGAGTGCACTGAGCTGGAAATCAGTGGTGACGATCTCATTGCAACTCGCCCTGCTTATGCAGGCAAGGTGTTGCTGAAGGTCAGAATGGGGGGGAATCCCAAGGTTGCAACTCTTAGGCCGAATGTGTTCACCGCCAAGGAGAGAGTTCCTGCAACGAGTCCGTCTGTCGAGTCTCTATTGTTCGAGAAGCCATCCACTAGGATGACGGTGAAGGAATTCGTCACCTCGGGGGCAAAAAAACAAGACCTCACCGAGGCAGGAGTCATCGTATCAGGGGGAAGAGGAATGGGTGGACCTGAGAACTACAAGATTCTGGAGGAACTCGCTATTGTCATGGGCGGTGTTGTCGGAGCATCGAGAGCTTCAGTCGATGCAGGTTGGAGGCCACACTCGGACCAGGTTGGACAGACGGGTAGAACCGTCTCCCCAACATTGTACATCGCCTGCGGCATCTCTGGAGCCATTCAACATAGAGTTGGCATGATAAACTCGAAGGTGATAGTCGCGATCAATAGAGATCCTGAGGCGCCCATTTTCGGATTCGCGGACTACGGGATCGTGGGGGATGTTTTCGAGGTTGTCCCGGCTCTCACTCGGGAGATGCGAAGGTATTACGGGAAGAGCTGAACTAGGTTTGTCAGACGTCCTCGAGCTTTGTCTTTAGGAATTTTGCAAGTTCTTGGCTCAGTGGGCTTCGAGACACGTCAATTACCGGCATCTCAATGTTTCCCGACCTCACATTGTGGACAAATTCTGCCATGGGAGCATAGCTTATGGAAGCTATGTAGAGTTCCCCGCGGGCATATTCCTCCGGCATGTCCGAGGGCGGGATTGGCTGTGATACAAACACCATATTCTCAGCCCATGTTAGTAAAACGGGTTGTCCCATCTTCATGATGAACGACAACGCACTCACGAGTTGTTGTGGATTATCGTACTTGACGAGTTCTCGGACAACGATCCGTTTCAGCGGCTCGTGAGCTATTTCGACCATTTGACTGCTCATTTCTGATCTCTTGACTGCGAAGGCAATAGGTTGCTGGTTAAGAGGGTTTCCAGGCTCAGCCCAGCTTGAAGCTTACTCCCTTTCCGCCGGAGGGGTACTTCCAGCTTATGGCTTTGGCACCTATTTTGTGACAAACGATGAGGCAAGCGCCTGTTTCCATGCAGCCCTCAGTGTTGTAATTCAGTTGGTCTTGCCATGAGTACACCTGGGCTGGACAGATGTAGAGGCATGGCTTCTTTTCGCATCGCTGGCAGAGCTTCGTGTCAACTACAATGAATGGTTCCGGGTCTTTGATGAAGCTCACCAGGGCCAAGCGTTTGTCAAGACTCATTTGCTCTTGCTTCTCGGACATGTCTAGAATGTCCTCGCTCCAGCAAGAAGGTCGCGGATTAAGCTGATTGTGGAGACCTTACCTTTCGTCTGAGCTCTCAGTTCTTTGTAGATTTTTCGCTTTTCGTTTCCGTCAACCCGATAGATTGCCTCTGCAGCATTGCAAACTAGCTCCGGGTAGACGTTGTAGAGCCTGTTATTGCGTAGATATCTTGGCACTCTGCTGAAAGTGTACATGTCTTTAAGGGCCGGCTCCTCTCTCAGCTTCCGCTCGTAGGCTCGGAGCGATTGCGCTGAATAGTCCTTCCTCTTGCGGGCCTCAAGTATTGTTTGGGCTGCAGCAACGCCTGAGACAATTGCCATGTCGACGCCTCTGAACGTGTAGCCATTATTGAGGAGGTGTCCTGCTGCATCTCCCGCTACGAGCATGCCACCTGTGTAGGGTCTGGTCAACATCTTAGGTCCCGCTTCAGGGATCATATGAGCGTCATACTCGATTGTCTTCCCGTCCCTTAAGAACCGCCGGACCTTCCGGAGGTTTCGTAGTCTATCCATTAACGTGTGGGATGAGACTGCTTTCGTTGACGTATCATCAGCCCCGACGACCATTCCCAAAGCTAAGCTGTCTTTGTTCGTGTAAAGGAAGCCTCCGCCTCGCAATCCGCCCGAGCATTCTCCAACGAAGACGTGGGCGGCTCCCTCTTCCGGATCAAGGCCAAAGCGTTCCTCGATCTTGTCAGCCGGTAATTCAATGACGTCCTTCATACCCATCGATACCTCTTCAGGTTCGAGCATGGTGGCGAGTCCAGCTTTGCGGGCGAGGCTCGTTGTGGTTCCATCACATGCGATCACGACATCGGTTGGAATCTTGTCCTGTCCCGCGATTATTCCCCTGACATTTCCACCTTCGACTATGAGGTCGTCTACCCTTGAATCCGTAATCAGAGATGCTCCGGCTTTCTCGGCCTGTTCGGCCAACCATTTGTCGAACTTTGCTCGGACGGCAGTAAAGCTTCCTTTCGGGTCTTTCGCTTCGTATTCGATGCTAAACGAACTGTCTGCCGTCATGAAGGTGATTCCCTCTTTTCTTATGAAACGCTCTACCGGCGCGTCTTTCCATTGGTCTCCAAGGAGACGTTTGAGGGCGTAACTGTAGATGCGTCCGCCAAAGACGTTCTTTGAACCGGGGAATGTTCCGCGTTCAACGAGTAGAACTTGGACCCCTTCTCGAGCGAGGGTGAGAGCGGCCGCGCTTCCGGCCGGACCCGCTCCGACCACTGCGACTTCGAATCCTTCTAGTGACAACTCTGTCTCCCTTTGGGACCAGGTCTCGGGGGTTTATCGGGTTTAGCTCTAGGCCCATCCGTGCGCAGATGGAGAGTCAGCGCGACAAGCTATCATTCTCTTTCGTCTCCCCACTTTCCCATCTTCGTTTCAATATCTTCTCAATCAAATCCACCGCCCGTTTGATCTGCCTCTGCATAGCCATCGGATCATAGCCGACCGGCGGCTTGCTGTCCAGGTATCGTCTGTACATGTCAAAATCTAGGAATTTCTTGCTCGTCTCAAAGATCGCCATGAGGGCAGAAGAGTCCATCTTGTCAAGGTCATCGCGTCTGCAATGATAGAACCCGTTGTCCTTCACGAAGGTTATCTTCTCATTGCCCACAGAGTCATTGTAGACGTCCTCCCAAAGGTTCCTGTCGACTTCGTTCTCCTCTCTTTTCCCGGAAGCTATCTTTGACTCGAATTCGCGATAAAGTTGAGTTGCCTCCTGCTCCGAAACCTCAAGCGCTTTGGATACCTGTTCGAGGCTAAGACCCTTCTTCAGCAGATAGTAACATGCCTCCTGTAGATACTGAGACGAATCTTCGTCCTCTTTCTCAACATTCAAGGGGCGATGTTCTCTCCAAGAACTCGAAGGAGTATCAGGCGCTCGTGGCTAGTTATGATCTTCTCTAAGAACTCGTGTACGATCTTTGCCTGCACTTCGAGCCCCAAGTCCACTGATGGGATGGCCACTACTCTGAGTCTACTGAGGTCTCTGCATATTGAGTCCTCTTCGTCTCTTGGATGTCCTAAGCCTCCTAGGGAACCTCAGCGATGGATCCGTCCGTTAGAGTAGAGCTGGCCTATTTCTTGAAGTATCTTCGGCATTTCCTGCATTGGAAACGGTTCTCCGAGATGTTCTTGAGTGGCACGCTGCAGAATGGACATGTGTCCAGAACCGCTAGAGTGCCTTCCGATCCCTCTAACACCCGCACCTTGAGAGGGCGTAATCCGTTCCCGATACTCGCTTGTTGTCTTCTCGAGTATGCCCTGTAGGAGCCTCCAGCAATGGCCGCGGAAGCCAGTAGCCCAATCGCGACGGCGATGCCAACCGAAGAAAATATGCTGGCCAGGTAGTCTTGCATGAACCTGTTGTGGACGTATTCGTTGAAGAGCCAAGCAGCTAAGAAAATATTGAGAATTGATTGAACCCCTATCGTCAGCGTCTTTCGAGACACTTGGTTCATGCTAGCAAGTCCCATAGAAGAAACAGACTCTCTTCCGAATCCAAGAGTTAGACTAGGCGTTCTCGAAAATAAGGCTACCCAAAAGTGGGGTGTCCACACGGAACTAGCGTTGGATCTAAACTCCGTCGAAGATGGGACGGAGGGCTATCGATATGCTTCGAAGTCTTGCCCGAGGAGGCTTACCGCGATCTTTTGAACCATAATCTCGTCAGTTCCTTCGTAGATCCGGCACACCCTTGTGTCAACCAAGTGCCTGGGTGCTCTTGTCTCGAAGCTGTAGCCGCTTGACCCGAATATCTGAACTGTTCTGTCGGCGGCATCAAATGACGCGTTTGATGCGAAATATTTCGATTGAGCTATGAGTATGTCTGCTCTTTCACGGATCTCCTTGTCTTCTGGTTGTTTGTCGCTGCGTTGTTTGAGCAGTGCCGCTTTGTATACGAGGTTCTTCGCGGCCTCTAGATTTGTTGA
>Ga0137380_10001663_pt1 | contig 18321 bp, 19 predicted proteins | sample SagtaG_17_FD_104809 | JGI IMG/M metagenome (GOLD analysis project Ga0137380, IMG submission 104809) | Vadose zone soil microbial communities from Sagehorn Ranch, Mendocino, California, USA - Sage2_L_100_16 metaG | ecosystem: Environmental > Terrestrial > Soil > Vadose zone | place: USA...
GGCACGGCGACGTTGAGGCGCAGCATGTCGGCCTGCACCGGCCCGGTGTAGTTCTGGAAGCCCGGGACGATCCCGGACGGGATGCCGGTGAGCAGGATCGCCGCCAGGTCGTTGCGCGGCTTGTTGGCCTTCACGTACACGGCCAGGTTCGGGAACGCGGCCGGGTAAAGCACGTTCGCGATCAGGTTCGCCAGCTCGGGCTGCAGCACGTACTTCGCGAAGTCCTTGTCGTCCGAAGGCTCCTGCGCGTTCCACCGGTCCTTGTGCGCCATCGGGTTGATGACCTCGTTGACCAGCGGGTTGCCCAAGCGCGACACCTGGCAGGACGTTCCCAGGTTGCGGTAGCGGTCGCCGCTTCGGGGCCGGATGCGCGCGGTGCTGCGGTTGGCCGTTGCCCACACGCCGATGACCGCCTTGGCCGACATGACGTCGGTCGGCCGGCTGCCGTCGACGGTCAGGTCGGTGATCGGCACCTGCAGCGCGATCGTGTGGACGTTCAGGCCGCGCAGCCCGTTCACGCCGGGCATGCCGCCGAGTACCGGCGGGATGCCGTCGTTGTAGGCGCCCTGGAACGGACGAAGGTCGCCCAGGTCGAAGATGCTGCCCAGGTCGACGTGGAAACCGTCGGCCCGCTGCCCGGCGAACACCCTCCGGTTGCCGGCGAGGCTGTGGTAGGTCTGCGCGGCAAGGCTCGGGTAGTCCGGCGTGCTGTGCACGCCGACGTTGACCGGTGGGCAGGTCAGGCCGCGTCCGAGAATCGTGGCGCCATGACCGCGGGTCAGCCGGGTGAGCGTGTACGTCTGCGGGCGGTTCCAGCTGGCGTCGGTGGGCGACGTGATCGGCCCGGTGTTGTAGAGGAACGTGGCGTCGTTGCGGATGCGCGTCGAGAACTGGAAGCGGTAGACGATGTCGGCCCGTGCATCGCCCCGGTTGGAGATCTTGATCTCGTAGGTGACGCCGTCGTCGAACTCGTTGAAGTTCGGCCCGCCGTAAGGCAGTTCGAAGGGCAGGTAGTTCGCGATCAGGGTGACCGTGTCGGGCTTGTCCGGGCTGACGAACGCGTACACGTCGGTGTTGTCGGCGGACGGATCCTTGGAAATCTCGGGTGCTTCTCGGTGCGAGGACATGGTTGACCTTCCGTACGGATCAGGGACGGGTGGCGGACGCGAAGGCGCGAGCCAGGCGGGCGACCAACTTCTTGTCGGTGACGATGACCTCGCGGCCCTCCACCATCAGCGCCACTTCGCCTTTGTGCAGGTCGTGGATGTAGGCGGCCATGGCGCCCTCGGCGCCGGCCGGCAGCGTGGCGTCCTCGGTCGAGGCGCCGGCGCTGGGCACGACGGCGGCCGCCACTCCAGCAGCGGCGCCCAGGCCTGCCAACGAGATGAACCCTCTGCGTGTTGTGTCACTCATGCGAACCCCCGGGTCCGTCGACGTCGCTCCGCCGGGTGTGGCGAGGCGTCAAGACAAAGGGACGCGTGCGGGCGAACGTCCCCTCCACCAGGTCGTGCGCACGCGTCCTCCATCAGTTCGTGGGAGATGGCGAGGTCGGTTTCACCGGCGACAAAGTTTCTGGCGCGTCCCTGGCCGTTTCGAATGGAACCGTTCGCGGCACGCGGTACGAATAGCCTGACGTGGACGCATCTCTGGCCCAGATCGGGGAACGGCTCGTCCATGGCGAGCCGGATGCGCTCGAGGACTGCTACCGCAGCCTCGGGCCGTTTGTCGTGTCCTATCTGGGACGCTACGTGCCGCGGGATGACATCGAGGACGTAGTGCAGCGAGTCTTCTACGACGTATGGCGGGCGCACGACCGCTACGACCCGGCACTGAGCCTGCGTGGCTGGGTGCTGGGTATCGCCCGCAAACGCGCCATCGACCACCTGCGAACCCGCAAGGGCGCGGTCGTCTCGCTGGACGCGGTGCGTGAGATCGCGGGAGATGACGGACGGGAGATCGCCGAGCGTCTGGCGTGGGCCGGCGAGGTCCGCGATGCGTTGCGGCAGCTGCCGGAACCGCAGCGCGAGGTGATCGAGATGGCTTACTTCGAGGGGTATTCGCAGAGCGAGATGTCCGTCGCGCTGAACGTACCGCTGGGTACGGTGAAGACCCGAACGGCGCGGGGACTGCAGCGTCTGGCCGCGTTCCTGGAGAGCAGCCGGGGGCCGCGATGACCGCGCACATCGACGACGAGCTGCCCCGCCTGCTGAGCGGCGAAGCCGACCGGGCCACCGTCGAGGCGGCAGCCGAGCACTTACGCGGATGCGAGGACTGCCAGCAAGAGCTCGTCTCGGCACTAGTTGCGCACGCGTCGCTGTCGTCGGCGGCACGGTTCGCACCGGACGCGGCGACGCCGGTGCACCTGGTCGACCAGCCGCCGGCCGAGCTGCCTGACCTCAGCTCGGTGTTCGCGCGCGTACGCGCCGAGGCGGCGCGTGCTCCGGCCCGGCGGTGGCGGACGCGCTGGCTGGTCGCGGCGACCGTCGCCGGGGTGGCGATCGGGGCAGGCGCGGTCACGGTGGCCGAGAACGCCGGCTCGGGGCCGTCAGCGCGGACCGTCGCGCTCGCGGCGTATGACCGGGGCCGCACGTCGGGTACGGCCAAGATCGGCCGCGATGAGATGCGCGTGGACGCCACGTCCCTGCCGTCGTTGCCGCAGGGCAAGCGATACGAGGTCTGGCTGACCGACGCCGAACGCAAGCACCTGCAACCACTCGGGTGGGTGGGCACGAACGGCAAGACCGACCTCACCGTGCCGCCGGATCTGATGAGCCGGTTCAGTGCCGTCGAAGTCAGCGTCCAGGACGTGAACGCGCCCTACCAGTACTCCGGGGTGAGCGTCCTGCGCGGCACCTACCGCTGACGTCAGCCGGGCAGCTTCCCCGCTGGAATCGCGAGGAACCGCCGCTCGAGGTGGTCATTCCAGCGGGAAAGCGAGCGCGGGGACAGCGCGGTCGGCATGGCCGGGAAGCGGCACGGACCGACGTCAGACATGCGGTCATCGGCCGAGCGACGGCGGCGCGGTTCAGCGTCCGTGTGTCAAGCCGGTGAGTGAGGCGGCACCGTCACCTCCGCATTGCGTCGACACGACGCTCATACCGCCGCCGGCGTGGAGGAGGTCGCCTTCGGTGGCGAACACGTGTCCGTCGGGGTCGATCAGTTCGGTCGGGTTGAATCGAATCCGCCAGCCGGCCGGCCACAGCGTGGGCTCTTGGATGTTCCCGAGCCAGGCACAGGCGTGGCCGTTGACGAGAGCGGCATGGAACGGCCCGAAGAACGTGGCTTGGCGGGTTCCGTCTCCGGGCCGCCACCCGTTCGAGGGCAGTGGGTCGCGTGCATCCGGCTCGGCGAAATTGGACAAACCCGATCGAGATCGTTCTTATGGCCGCATCTCGGCCCCGGCCGGATGTCTTTGTCACAGCCTGCCCCTACACTGCGCGGAGCATCCAGGTCAGGTGGGGGGCGTTATGCGGCAGTGGGCAGAGTTCATCCTTCGGCATCGCCGGTGGGTGGTGGCGGTGTGCGGGGTCATCCTGGTGGCCGGCATCGCGTTGGCGGGCAAGACGACGAGCCGGTTGACGGTCGACTTCTCGCTGCCCGGTCAGCCGGGCTCGCAGACCGCGCACAAGATCAACCAGGCCTTCGGCAACGGCGGGAACACGTCGCCGTACCTGGCATCGGTCACCCTGCCGGCCGGGCAGACGATCACCGGACACGAGACGGACGTCGCCAAGGCGTTCGACGCCGTTCCGGCTGCGCTCCCGACCGTTCGGGTGATCGACGAGGCCAACAGCGGCGACAAGGCGTTCCGCACGAAGGATGACCGCACGGCCTTCGCCTTGGTGTTCTACCGGTTCAACCCGTCACCGAGTCAGAAGCTGCTCACCGATCCGATCCGGAACGCGATCGACGGGGCCAAGCCGGCGGGCGCGTCGGTCGGCGTCACCGGCGAAGACACGTTGGCCACGGGTGGCGACGAGAACGGCCCGGGCGTGCTGGGCGAGACGCTGCTCGGCGCCGTCGGCGCGCTCGCGGTGCTCGCGTTCGTGTTCGCGTCGTTCCTGGCGTTGCTGCCGCTGCTCGTGGCGGCGGTGTCGATCCTGGCGACGTTCTTGTTGCTGCTGCCGCTGACCTATCTCACCGACGTGTCGTTCATCGTCCAGTTCCTGGTCGCGCTGATCGGGCTGGGTGTGGCGATCGACTACTCGCTGCTGTTCGTCAACCGATGGCGCGAGGAACGCGACCACGGCCGCGACAACCATGAGGCCGTCGTCGTCGCCATGCAGACCGCGGGCCGCGCGATCGTGTTCAGCGGCGTGACGGTGGCGATCGGACTGCTCGCGCTCATCGTGTTGCCCGTGCCGTTCATGCGCAGCATGGGCTACGGCGGCGCGCTCATCCCGCTCGCCAGCGTGCTCACGACACTGACGTTGGCACCGGCGATTCTCGGCGGCATCGGCCCCCGTATCGACTGGCCGAAGATTCGCCACGAGAACCGCGCCAGCCGCGCGTGGAGCCGGTGGGCGGCGCTGGTCGTGCGCCGGCGGTGGATCGCCGCGATCGTCGCGGTCGCGTCCCTCGCGGCGTTGATCGGTGTCTTCCTCGGCGTCAAGATCGGCCTGGCGTCCTCGGACTCGCTCGCCCGCAGCGGCCCCGCGTACGAGGCGTTGCAGACGCTCGAACGGGGTGGGGTGTCCACCGGCAACCTGACGCCGATCGAGGTACTCGTCTCAACCGATCAGGCCAAGAACGCGGCCACCGAACTGGGCAAGGTCGACGGCATCGATCACGCCTACACGCCGAGCGGCCCGGCGAGCAACCGCGACGGGCGGAGCGTCATCGTGCTCATCCCGAGCCACGAGACGGTGAACTCGAAGAGCATCGACGTGGTCAAACGGGTCAAGGCTGCGGCCAAAGATTTACCGGGCGTCGTCGGCATCACCGGTGTGGGCGCCGCGCAGATCGACTTCCTGCACGCCGTCTACGGCAACTTCCCGCTGATGCTCGCGATCATCGCGATACTCACCTACATCCTGCTCGTGCGCGCGTTCCGGTCGGTGCTGCTGCCGTTCAAGGCCGTGGTACTCAACCTGCTCTCGCTGGGCGCGACACTCGGGCTGATGGTGCTGTTCTGGCAGCACGGCGTCGGCTCGGACCTGGTGTTCAACATCAACGCCACCGGCGCGATCACGTTCTGGATCCCGCTGATGGTCTTCGCGTTCCTCTTCGGCCTGTCGATGGACTACGAAGTGTTCATCCTGTCGCGCATCCGCGAGGAGTACGACGGCGCACACTCGACGAATGCCGCGGTGATCGAAGGCATCGGGCGCACCGGACGGCTGGTCACGAGCGCAGCGCTGATCCTGTTCCTCGCGTTCGCGGCGCTGGCGTCCGGGCCGGGCACCGATCTCAAGACGCTCGCCACCGGGCTCGGCTTCGGCATCCTGCTCGACGCGACGATCGTGCGCTCGCTGCTCGTCCCGTCCCTGGTGTCCTTGTTCGGCCCGTGGAACTGGTACCTGCCGGCGCGCTTCGCCCGCGTGCTGCGCGTGCAACCGTCCTACCCGCACCCCGAACGAGACGAGCCGCTCGAACCACTACCCGAACCCGTCCGCTGAGCAACGCCGGATCGGCTGCCCAGCGGACGGTCAAAGGGCGGCACGGTTCAGTAGCCGTTGCCGTACGAACCGCTGTTGGACGACTGCGAGGCCGACGATGCACTCAGACTGGTGATCTGCTGGCCGGTGGGCGCGACGAGGTACCAGAGCGCGCCGAATCCGTTGACGCCCTCGCCGTTGGTTTGACCGGCCGCGCTGTCGCCGGAGAAGTAGTACAGCGGGTGCCCGGCGTAGCTGACCTGCTTGGTGCCGTCAGACCGCGCGATCGTGCCGAGGTCGCTGGCTGTGGCGCCGGTACCTGCTGTCGGCGTGCCCTTGGCGATCAACGGCGGCCAGGCTGCGGCGCACCCGCCCGAGCACGTCGACGTGGTGCCCGTGTCCGACTTGAACAGGTAAAGCGAGCGGCCCGAGCTGTCGGTGAGGAAGGTGGCGCCGCTGCCGGTACGCACATCGACGGTCGTCGCCGACGAGCTGCCGCCAGCTGCGGCGGATCCAGAACCGGAAGGCGAGTTGTTCGAGCCGCCGGAACTGCAGGCCGTCGCGAGAACGGCGGCGGCCGCGAACGGCAGGCCTAATTTGAGCGCTAACGGGATCTTTCGGGATGACAGTTTGGTATCCATTTGCTGTGACTCTCCTCTGTCGCGGAATTTGATTCCGCATTGGAATTTGGATGCGGTCCACTGCTGAATACGCGGGGCGAGTTCCGAGAGTTCAGCCGCTCGCCATGCCGTACATCACCAGGTGACTCGAGCCTGATCAGCGGTCACAAGGCGTGGCCGGCGTCACCTGAACCCCAGCCGGCTCGCCGGCGTGTCTGTAGGCATGCGGAACTACGTCATCGACACATCCAGAGGACTCGCTGCGGCAGGAGTCTTCCTCGCAGCCGTCGTCCATCTTGACCTTTGGGTACAGGGCTTTCGCTCGATCGCAACGATCGGGCCACTGTTCATGCTCAACTTCGTCGGCGGAATGATCATCGGTGTCGGCGTGCTCGTGTGGCGCCACTGGCTGCCGGGCCTAGCCGCAGCCGGTTTCGGCGCAGCCACTGTCGCCGCATTCTGGATCTCCGTCATTCACGGGCTGTTCGGCGTGAAAGAAACCGCAACCGGGTCGCCCGCAGATACTTGCCGAACTCGCGGAGTACGGAGCCGTCGCATTCGGGCTCGCGGTCTTTGCCGCATTCCTGTGGCAGCGCCGCACGGAACGGTATAACGCGGACATGCGAATAGTTGATCGGGTGGGCGACCCACAGATCGGCTCCACCGAAGCCGAGCGCCATTCCGGGGCCTCCGAGGCCTGGGTGTCGTAGCGGGTGTCGCGCGCGATGCGCCCGTCGTGGTCGAGCTCGAGGATCAGTACCCACTCCCCTTACGACGGGTTGGGCGCTTCGATCCGCGCATGCAGGCGTCCCATGGTCTCCCGTAGCTGCTGAAGTTCCGCGGCACTGACGGCGTCGATGACCAGGTCGCGCACGGTGGCCACGTGCGCTGGTGCGCTTGCGACGAGCTTCCGAACTCTTCCGGCAGGCCCTGGAACGCTTCGGCCACGCCCTGCTACCCGTTGGCGTGCACTCCCCCGGTCACGGCGCCGCCACCGACGAGCAGGCCCGCGAACAGTTCTGGCCGCACTACCACGACGTCATCCGCCGCGTCAGCGAAACCCGCGGATTCGCCGTCCCCACCAAGGAATCCTTCGAGGGTGAGATCGGACCACACGGAGCGCTCTACGTCGGGTCACCAGAAACCGTCGCGCGCCAAACCTTCCCGCCCTCGGCGCGACACGCTTCGACCTCAAGTGCGGCATGGGCGGCCTGTCCCACCAGGCACTCATGACCAACATCGAGGTCTACGGCGCCCAGGTCATCCCACGCGTCCGCGAGCTTCTGGAGCACGATCTCTAGCAGTCGGCGGCTCGCTTGCTGGATCGGCGGTGGACGCCAGGATCTCGGCGAGTGCCTGGTGCAGGCCGTTCAGCGTGGCGAGCGCTTCATCGCGCTGCCGAGTCAGGTCGCTCAGCTGCCGGGTCATCTCGGCGAGCCGCGAGGCGGCCGCGGCGTCAGCCTGTTCTCGCTGCTCGCTGGCGTGCCGGTCGGCTTCGGTGCGGTGGGCTGCTGCTTCGGCGTGGGCTTCGTCGATCTGTTGCCGTGCGGCGGCGTGTAGTTGCTCGGCTTCGGCCATCAGTTTCTGCTGCTCCTCGCGAGCGCCGTTGACGATTTCGGCGGCCGCCTCACGTGCCTGTTGCACGATCGTCTCGGTGTCGGCGACGGCACTGGAGCGGATCTGGTCGGCTTCGGTCTGGGCGTCCGCTCGGGTCTGGTCGGCGTCCTGTTCAGCGAGGTGCAGGATTTCCCGCAGACGATCGGACAGGGCCGTCGGGCTGTTGGTGAGCTGGTTGCGTACGCGCCCAAGATCGTTCTGCACGGCGCGGAGCCGTTCGGTGGTCTGGGCATGCGCTTGCGCGGCGCGTTCGTACGCGGTTCGGGTGGACGCGAGCTCGCTTTCGACCCTCGAGCGGTAGGTGTCGACCTCCACGCGGTCATAGCCGCGCCAGCTGACTCCGAATCCACGGTCGGCGCTCGGCACGAGCGCCGGGTCAACATCTAGCTGAGGCCGCGAAAACTCCCTGGTGTCAGTGTTGGACGAAGTCGGCCGCTGTCTGACGTCGGTTGGCCTATCCGCGTCTGTGCGTCCGGGACCGGTAGCCGGACGAGTCATGCCCACCTCCTGTTCGTCCGCCTCGACAACGCGCCGGGGCGCGCGTCGGGCGGTCTGGCCGTGGCGTAGAGCGTCCTAGTATTCCGATCGCTCCCCAGGACGTTGCAGCGGCCGGTCAGCAGCGAGGTGCCGGCAGATCACTCGGCCGACGGGCCGAGCAATGCGCGGGACACATCTGCGATGTCGACCATCCCGACGAGGCCGGCGCCGTCGACGACCGGCAGGTGCCGGAACCGGCCGTGCATCATCGACTTGGCTGCGTCGCGGATGCTCGTGGTCTCCTGGCAAACCGTCAGGCCGCTCGTCATCAGGTCACGGATCCGGACGTCGTTCACGTCGTTCCCGTCGGCCACTACTCGCACGATGTCGGCCTCGGTGATGATGCCAAGGGGGCGCTTGGTCTGCTCGCCATCGACTATCACGAGAGCTGTCGCTCCCGCACGCTTCATCAGATACGCCGCCGCGGCCACGTGGGCGTCCGGCTCCACTGTCGTCAGCGCTGGTCGCATGACATCCGCGACGATGGACGATGCCACCGGCGATGACGGCTCGTAGCTTTCCGTCATGATCAACTCTGTTTCCGGGACCTCAACAAGATCCCCGAGAGATCCGATCCTTGCAAGTGAAGGAACGCGGACCATACCGCATTCCGGGTCCGGCCAATTACGTGCGGTCAGCCCTGCCGGGCACTCCACCGCGGGTGTTTCTTGTTGATGACGAACGTGCGGCCGCGGCGCCGGACGACGATCGCGCCGTCCTTCTTGGCAAGCGACCGGAGCGAGTTTCTGATCTTCATGAGGCGGTCCTTCCTGACGGTGCGCGAAACGGTCTCCGACGCTCTGGCATTCCCGGTTCGGCCGGGGCGTACGGCCTCGGCGGGTGGCCGGTGTCGTCCTAGACTCCGCGGTGCCTACACCGCAGGAACGAGGTAACCGTGGCACTACCGCAGACCGGCATATTTGCTCTCGGCAACCCGTCCCACGCCTACCTCGAATTCGATCTCGTCCAGGGCGCCGATGCGCTGACGCTCGTGACCGCGGTAGCCAACCTCAGCGAGCCACGCACCACGATGGGTGGCGTCAATCTGGTTACCGGATTCCGTCCGGAGCTGTGGTCCGCTGCCGCCCCGGCACGCGCGCCACGAGAACTCGCCGGCTTTGACCAGCCCGTAGTTGGCGCCGACGGATACACGATGCCGGCGACACAGCACGACCTGGCGCTGTGGATCGCGGGAGGCGCTTACGACGTCGTATTCGATGCGACCCTCGGAGTGATCGCAGCACTGCACGAGTCGGCCGCGCTCGCCGACGAGACTGCCGGCTGGTCCTACCACCGCGATCTCGACCTCACCGGCTTCATCGACGGAACCGAGAACCCGTCGCTCTCAGCAGCGCCGGCGCGCGTGCTCGTCCCGCCCGATCAGCCCGGTGCGGGCGGCACGGTTCTGCTGCTGCAGAAGTGGGTGCACGACAGCGCCGCCTGGACATCGCTCAACACGTCCGAGCAGGAACAGGTCATCGGACGGACCAAGCGCGACAGCGTCGAACTAACGGATCGACCGGCAACCTCGCACGTCGCCCGCACCGACCAGGATGCGCTCGGCACGATCTTCCGGCGGAATACTCCGTACGGGTCGGTACGCGAGCACGGCACGATGTTCGTCGGCTTCAGCGCCGAGCAGCGCCCGCTCGCGGCAATGCTTGACAGCATGGCCGGCGTGCACGGCGGTCCCCGCGACGAACTCACCCGATACGCCCGAGCGCTGACCGGCGGCTACTACTTCGTGCCGTCACTGGACGACCTGGCGGTATTCGGTACTGACAACGAGTAACAGGTCTAACGCAGGTCCGCAGGGCGAAGGCGGTACGCCTGCAGGTGCAGGTCGTGGTACTTGTCGGTCTCGCCGACCCATTCCATGCCGATCCGTCGGACCGTGGCGATCGCACGAGTATTCGTCGGCCGCACGACGGCGATGACCTGCTCTATTCCCTGCTCGAACGCCCACCGAGCGAGTGCTTGTCCGATCTCTGTGGCATAACCGTGTCCCCAGGCATCGGGCTGAAGCTGCCAGCCCACCTCGTATTCCTCGTCCGGTTGCAGCGGCAGCAAGGTCGCCCCGCCGATCAGCGACCCGTCCTCGCGACGCTCGACTGCCCAGCGACCGGCCGGGGTGAGCATGCGGGCGTCCTCGCCGACCCACTGCTGCAGGACGAGGCGCATCGCCGATTCGTCGGGAACCCGGTCCATCACCGGAACCAGCCACCGCGCGACCTCGGCCGCGCCATAAGCGCCCAGCGCCGCCGCCGCATCGCGGGCGGTCCACGACCGCAGGAGCAGACGATCCGTGACGAGTTCTTCGGCCATCACGTCACGATAACGGCCGGGAACATACCCGGGACGTGATGACTTGAGTCTGGAGCACTCAAGAAAGAGGACATGTAATGACGGAACGATTGCTGCCGCCCATCAACCTCCCGATGCTGTCCCTGCCCGAGATCGTCGTGCTGCCGGGCATGGTCGTCCCGGTGGAACTGGACGACGCCGCCCAGGCCGTCGTCGACGCTGCGCGCGCCGGCTCGGACGGCCAGTTGCTCATTGCACCCCGGCTGGCGGACCGCTATCCCGTCTACGGCGCGATTGCCGAGATCGAGCAGGTCGGTCGGCTGCCCGGCGGCGAACCTGCCGCTGTCCTGCAGGCCAGCGCCCGCGCCAAGATCGGTTCGGGCGTGAGCGGCCCCGGTGCCGCGCTGTGGATCGAGGCCGCACCGGTCGACGACCCCGAGCCGACGGCCGAGACGCGTGAGCTGGCCGCCGAGTACAAGCGCCTGGTGATCGCCGTGCTGCAGCGCCGAAACGCCTGGCAGGTCGTCGACTCCGTGCAGCGGGTCAACGACCCCTCAGAGCTCGCCGACCTCGCCGGGTACGCGTCGTACCTGTCCGCGGAACAGAAGCGTGAGCTTCTCGAGACGCCCGACGTCGACGCGCGGCTGCGCCTGGTCATCGAGTGGGCGCGTGAACACTTGGCCGAGCTCGAAGTGTCGGAGAAGATCCGCGACGACGTACGCGACGGTATGGAGAAGAGCCAGCGCGAGTTCCTGCTGCGCCAGCAGCTTGCCGCCATTCGCAAGGAGCTCGGCGAGGACGAGCCGGAGGGCGCCGAGGATTACCGCACCCGCGTGAGCGAGGCCGCCCTGCCCGACAAGGTTCGCGACGCTGCGCTGCGCGAGGTGGGCAAGCTCGAGCGTGCTAGCGACCAGAGCCCCGAGGCGGGATGGATCCGTACCTGGCTCGATACGGTGCTCGACCTGCCATGGGGGATCAGTACGAGCGACCTTACCGATATCGCCGAGGCTCGTGCCGTGCTCGACGCCGACCACCACGGGCTCGACGACGTGAAGGATCGCATCGTGGAGTACCTCGCGGTGCGCGCGCGCCGCGCCGAGCGCGGTCTGGAGATCGTCGGCGGACGCGGCTCCGGTGCCGTCCTCGCGCTCGTCGGCCCACCCGGCGTCGGCAAGACGTCCCTGGGCGAGTCGGTGGCGCACGCCCTCGGCCGCAAGTTCGTGCGCGTCGCCCTCGGCGGTGTTCGCGACGAGGCCGAGATCCGCGGCCACCGGCGCACGTACGTCGGTGCGCTGCCGGGCCGCATCGTGCGGGCGATCACCGAGGCCGGCTCGATGAATCCCGTCGTACTGCTGGACGAGGTCGACAAGGTCGGCTCCGACTTCCGCGGCGACCCCGCGGCGGCCCTGCTCGAGGTGCTCGACCCGGCGCAGAACCACACGTTCCGCGACCACTACCTCGAGGTCGAGCTGGATCTCTCCGACGTGCTGTTCCTCGCGACGGCGAACGTGGCCGACACCATCCCGCCGGCGCTGCTCGACCGCATGGAACTCATCACGCTCGACGGCTACACCGAGGACGACAAGGTCGCGATCGCCCGGCAGCACCTCGTGCCGCGTCAGCTCTCGCGAGCAGCGCTGTCCGACGACGACGTCACGATCAGCGACGAGGCGCTGCGGCGCATCGCCGCGGAGTACACGCGCGAGGCCGGCGTCCGCCAACTCGAGCGCGCGCTGACCCGGGTGCTGCGCAAGGTCGCGACCAAGCTGGCCAGCTCGCCCGAGCCGCTCGTCGTGGACGACACAACCCTGCGCGACTACCTCGGCCGGCCGCGGTTCACGCCCGAATCGGCGGAGCGCACGGCCGTCCCCGGCGTCGCCACGGGTCTCGCGGTTACCGGGACGGGCGGAGACGTCCTGTTCATCGAAGCGAGCGCGATGGACGGCACCACCGGCCTGACGTTGACCGGCCAGCTCGGCGACGTGATGAAGGAGTCGGCGCAGATCGCGCTGTCCTACCTTCGCTCGCACGGTGCGGCTCACGGCATCGACACCGCGACGCTCAATCGCTCCGTCCACCTGCACGTGCCAGCTGGTGCAGTGCCGAAGGACGGCCCGTCGGCGGGCGTCACCATGGTGACCGCGCTGGCCTCACTGGCCTCCGGGCGCCCGGTGCGCGCAGACGTCGGCATGACCGGCGAGGTGACCCTCAACGGTCGTGTGCTGCCGATCGGCGGGGTGCGCCAGAAGCTGCTGGCGGCTCAACGTGCCGGCCTGAAGACGGTCTTCCTGCCGGAGCGCAACGAGCCCGACCTCGAAGACGTGCCCGCCGACGTCCTGGCCGAACTCGACGTGCGGCCGGTGGGCGACGTCGCCGACATCCTGGCCTACGCCCTGGACACCGCAAGCGCGCACCAGGTCGCCGCCTGATCCTGGGCGGTCCGAGACTCCGGGCACCGCGCCACCTCGAACAGGTCGGGTCGATCGTCTCTGCAGGAAATGCGCAGGGACGCAGTGCCGGCAGAGATGATCCAGCTCTGTGCACTCCCCAGAGAGGTCGGCCGTGTCGACCCGTGAGACGACGCGAACTCGCGCTCAGAGCCGGCGCACTGAAGAGTTGGTCCAATGAGAATCCTCTTCGGTTCGTGGCCTGGTCACGGTCATCTGCTGCCGATGGTTCCGCTGATCAGGGCAGCCCAAGGCGGCGGCCATGATGTTGTCGTGTCGTCCGGCAGCGACATGGCCGGCCTGGTCGGCCAGCTCGGTGTCACCGCTCCCATCGGCTCGCGGCCGTCGGAAGGGCATGCAACCTCGTCGAGGGGCACAGCCGCGATGCGTCTGCGTACGGCGACCCGCTTGACCGGCCGCTACAACGGAGGCGATCCAGGCCAGCGGCGTGCATGACAGATCTCCCGAGCCGGTCGCAGAACGCATGCACGACGCGGGCCTGTCGATTCCACCCAATCCGGACGAACCAGCCGCCCCCTCGGCGGTAAAGAGTCACCGATAGGTTTGGGACTCGATCGGGGACAGGAGTGCATCAGGTTCATGCGTCTCGTCGCTGCGCGCATCCAGAAGTATCGCTGCATCCGCGACACAGGATGGTTCGACATCGAGCCCGCGAAGACCATTTTCGTCGGGGCTAACGAGGCAGGTAAGACTGCCATCTTGCAGGCGCTGCAGCAGCTGCGTGCACCCGTAGGTGTCGCCGGGTTCGATTCGCTGCGCGACTATCCCCGCTCGGAGTACAGCGATTTCACCGTTAGCAGGGCCGACCCGGAGAGCATCGATGTCGTGTCGGCGAGGTTCCGTCTCGACCCGTTGGATATAGCCGAGCTGCCACCGGGATACGAGGACGCGACCTACGTCTGCGGCCGCAGACTCGACAACAGCTCGTGGCACCGGATCGAAGGTGGGCCGGAGCGTCTCGCTTACACGGCCGACCTGGACGAAGCCCTGGGAGACCTGGCTGCGCACATCGACGGCCAGCACGCCGCCGCGGCGCAAGGCGAGCCCGAGCGCGAGCCCGAGGAGCCTGGCCAGCCCGAGCCCGACGGCGAGCCCGAGGACGCGCTGCCTAGCGGCGCTCTGGCAGCAGTTACGTCAGGGTGGACCGAGGACGCCGCGCTCACCGTCGAGATGGCCACCGGCCTGCGAGCCTGGCTCGACCAGGTTGCGCCACTGGTCGACGAATCGAACGCGGCCGAGAAGGAGCGGTACGACAGGCTGCTCGCCGTCACCGAGATGCCGGCCCTTCACGAGCAAGCGTTGTCGACGCTCGCTGACCTCGTCCCGGTCTTCATCATGTTCAGCAACTACATCCGGGTCCGGCCGCTCATTCACCTCGGCCATTTGGCGACGCGACTCGAGTCCGACGTGCTCGACGACGACCAATACGACTACGGCAACGCGTGCTTGATGAAGCTGCTCGGCTTCAGCGCCCGCGAACTGTCCGATCTCGGCAGGGTCGCCGAGCCGGCCGCACATGACACCGAGGGGCTCAAGCGATATCGCGACCAGCTCGACCGGCGCGCCTATCAGCTCAACGCAGCGAGCGTCCGCCTGACGAATGAGATCCGCCGCGTATGGAGCCCGAATCCCGACCGCCCGGAGGCGGATCGGCTGCGCGTGATAGCCGATGGTCAGTACCTCAAGGTCGTCGTCGAAGACGAGCTCGGTGTGGAAATCGAACTCGACCAGCGCTCAGAGGGATTCCAATGGCTGGTCTCCTTCTTCACGGTGTTCTTCGCCGAGTCGGCCGGCAAGCACGCGAACGCGATCTTGCTGCTCGACGAACCTGGCCTTAGCCTGCACGGCCTCAAACAGCGAAGCTTCCGATCCACATTGAGCCGGCTCGCCGGCAGAAGCCAGACCATCTTCACAACGCATTCGCCGTTCCTGGTCGGCCCGGACGAGCTCGATATCGTTCGTCTCGTCGAGATGACCGACCGGACGTCCGGTACGAAGGTGCACACGACAATCAAAGCCGCCGACCCGGTCTCCGTTGTGCCGCTTCAGGAATCGCTGGGGTATGACCTCGCTCAGAGCATGTTCACCGAACAGCGCAACCTCGTGCTGGAGGGACTGAGCGACTACTGGTACGTCGAAGCCACAGCGCATTTACTCGCCGAAGCGGCGATCGTCAGAATGCACGACGAGGTTGCAATGCACTCCGCCGGCGCTGCCGGGAAGGTCGTGTACTACGCGACGATCCTGCACGCCAGCAAGCTCAAAGTAGCCGCGTTGCTCGACTCGGATGCCGCCGGTGACAACGCCACGAAGCAGGAGCGCCTCGTACGCTCACTCGGCCACAAGAACGTTCTTCGCACCAAAGACGCATACACCGGGACAGCGACCAAGCCGGTAATCGAGGACATGCTGCGAGAAACGCTGATCAACGTCGCAGCGTCTGACCCGGGCTGGGACGTGCGCGTGGCAGCCGCCAGCCGACCGGACCGGTCCATCGTCGAAATCTTCGCCGACGAGGTGGCGAATTTCTCGAGGTACGAGCTCGCGAAGGCCTATGTGCGGTGGACGCGTGCACACAAGGCTGACGACCTGACCGTGGCCGAACAGGTTCAGTGGGAGAACCTCGTCGACCTCATCAACGCCGCATTGGAATGACGCGCCAGTGCGTCTCTAGAACGGACGCGCGCCCAGCTTGCCGGACGCGTCGAGCAGCGCGCGTCCAACTGCGGCCGCCTGGTCGACGCTCAGCTCGAGGTGCACCGGCCCGCCTGCACCTTCCAGCTGCACCTCGACATAGCGCCGCGGCTTGATCACGATCGTGCGACCGTCGCCGGATACGTCTGGCGCGTCGACCCTGGTCGGCTCGTAGTGCTCTCGAGAATTCATGCCGTTCGGTTCCCGGTCGACATGGACTGGGCGGTCCTGACGAACGGCCGCCATCGGGATGGGCGCGTTGCTCGGGTCAGTCATCGGTGTCTCCCCGTTCTGGGTCGGTGTCGGGACTGTAGTCGCCCACTAACGGCACTAGGCGGGTGGCCCCCGGTGGCACTCGTTACCACTGCGCCAGGCGCGGGTAGACCCACGGTTGAGTCGGCGCATCAGCGCCGACCAAGGAGGTGTCCTCGTGCGTATCGGTGCCAGTTTGTTCCTCATCGCGCTTGGCGCGATCTTGAAGTGGGCGGTCACCGGCCACGTCAGCGGTCTTGACTTGGACGCGCTCGGCACGATTCTGCTGGTCGTCGGCGCGATCGGTCTGCTGCTGTCGGTCGTCCTGTTGTCCATACGCCGCCGTACGGACGTGATCCACCAGGGCCGGGTCGGCTATGGCGACGGTCGTGGGATGGTCGGGCCGGGCACGTCACGAACGACCTACATCGAGCCGAGAAGCTACGACGACCCGAACCTGTAAGCGTGCGCGGCGTCAGCCTGCTCGGGTCGCCTCCTGAGTGCGCGTTCTGATCAAGCGCCGGGCTCCGTGAGCGCCCTAGCCTCGGGCCTGGCGATATGGAGGAACGCATGGGCATTGTTCAGGTCACCTTGTCGATGTCGCTCGACGGGTACATCACCGGTCCGGATCCCAGTGAGGAGCTACCGCTCGGTACCGCCGCCGACGTGCTCGCTCCCGGCGGCGAACGATGGATGGTGGACGAGATCTTCGCCGGCGCGGGTGCGGTAGTCGCGGGCCGGCGGGTGTACGACCACGTGAACGGGTGGGGCGAGGAACCGCCGTTCAAGATGCCGGTCTTCGTCCCGACGCACCGGCCACACGACGTCCGGGTCGCCGGTGCGACGACGTTCACCTTCGTCCGCGACGTCGAGAGCGCGATGGCGCAGGCCAAGGCAGCCGCGGGCGACAAGAACGTGTACCTCATGGGCGGCGCGAGCACGGTCGACCAAGCATTGCGGCTCGGGCTGGTGGACGAGCTGAATCTCCACATCGAGCCGGCGCTGCTCGGTGGCGGTGTGCGCCTGTTCGCCGACGTGGGCAGCGACCGGATCAGGCTGGAGCGGACGAGATTGATCGAAGGTCCGGCCACCACCCACGTCCAGTTCCGCGTACTGCGATGACCGGTCTCGCCGAGCTGCGCAAGGCGCTGACCGGCGACGTGATCGAGCCCGGCGCGCCCGGTTACGAGACGGTACGCAAGCCAGCCATGGCGCAGTTCTGGCATGTCCGGCCGCAAGTGGTGATCCGATGCGCGTCCGTCGACGACGTCGTGCGGACGCTCGGTTTCGCGCGCGAGTCCGGCGTGCACGTCGTGCCGCGCGGCGGCGGTCATTGTTTCGCCGGACGCTCTTCGACGGACGGGATCGTGCTCGACCTGACGCCGCTGCGATCCATCTCGGTGTCGCCGACGGGCATGGCAACCGTCGGCGCCGGCGCGAGGCTGGCCGATGTGTATGACGCGCTGCACGAGCACGGCCTGACGCTTCCGGCCGGCTGCGGTCCGTCCGTCGGGATCACCGGCCTCACGCTCGGAGGTGGGCTGGGGATTCTCGGCCGAAAATATGGCCTTACCTGCGATCGCCTGCTCGGCGCTCAGGTCGTGCTGACCGACGGCCGGATCGTCGACTGCGACGCGGACCACGAGCCGGACCTGTTCTGGGCACTTCGCGGCGCCGGCGGCGGGCAGTTCGGCGTGGTGACCTCGCTGGCCTTCGACACGGTGCCGGAGCCGGACACGACGCGGTTCGAGCTGACGTGGCCGGCTGCCGACGCGCCTGCCGTCATCGCCGCCTGGCAGGCCTGGGCGGCGGACGCGCCGGACGACCTGAGCGCGAACCTCAAGCTTGTCGCCGCGGACGGGCCGGTGCAGGTCATCATGTTCGGCGCCATGCTCGGCACGCAGGCCGACACCGCGGCGCAGATCGCCGAACTCGTCGGGCGGGTCGGCACGCATCCGCAGTCGGAAACCCGGGCCGGCCTGCCCTACAGCGAGCTCAAGCGTTCGCTACTCGGGATCGGTTCGGCCGGGCAGCCCGAGGAAACCGTGCCGATCGTCAGCAAGTCGGAGTTCTTTCGCCAGTCGCTGCCGGCTACCGCAATCGCCGAGCTTCTGGACGTCTTCGCGCGCGATCGCCCAGCCGGCGAGCGGCGGGAACTCAACTTCACGCCCATGGGCGGCGCGTACAACCGGGTGCCTGCGGATGCCTCTGCCTTCGTCCACCGCAGCGAGA
>Ga0137380_10001665_pt1 | contig 18316 bp, 19 predicted proteins | sample SagtaG_17_FD_104809 | JGI IMG/M metagenome (GOLD analysis project Ga0137380, IMG submission 104809) | Vadose zone soil microbial communities from Sagehorn Ranch, Mendocino, California, USA - Sage2_L_100_16 metaG | ecosystem: Environmental > Terrestrial > Soil > Vadose zone | place: USA...
ACACAATTTCCCAATTACCAAATTACAGAATTGAGGAAGCATTGCACTCATGGCAAATACAGCAACGTTAAGCAAAGACGAACGCAAGAAGGCCAAACGCACCGCGCGCAAGAAGCATAAAACTGAGCGTCCGCTCAAACCTCGCGAGTACGCTCGCGGATCGCAAAAACGGAAAGTGAAGAAGCTGGCGCGAGGCACGGCGAAGCGGTAGAAGCGTACTTGGCATTTAGCACTAGGCACTTGGCCGGCGAACGCACAATGCCTTCGCCGGCTCAGTTCCTTGCTGATATCGAGGTTCACCAGAACTTGAGGAGACATCAACCGCTTGCCAGAGCCAGTGTCGGGCCCATCCGAAAAGACCATCCGCGTTTCCATTCGCACATCGGACAACCAGCTATTCTGCTGCAAATCCATCGACAACCTGATCTCCGACTCGGAGGAACCGGAACGGAGGCTTAAAAAGACCCTCGGCCCAGTTTCCCTGACCGCTCTCGGAATCGGCGCAGTGATCGGCTCAGGAATCTTCACGGTAATTGGCACGGCCATCGCCGGGCAGAAGTTCGACACGTCATCCATCCTGAACGCGCCGCTGCTCGATTATCTCGTCAGACATACAGCTTCATTGGGTCGTCCGGGAGCAGGGCCTGCGCTGGCGCTTTCGCTGGTTCTGGTCGCGATCGTGTGCGCGTTTACGGGATTGTGCTATGCCGAGCTGGCCTCGATGATCCCCATCGCCGGCAGTGCGTACACCTACACCTACGCGACCATGGGTGAGCTGATTGCGTGGATCATCGGCTGGGACTTGATCCTGGAATATGCGGTCAGCAACATGGCCGTGAGCGTGGGGTTCGCGCAGCATCTGGTGAACATGTTTGACTGGTTTGGCTGGCACCCTGCGTTGCGCTGGATCTCTCCTGCATATTTGCCCGCCGGATTAAGCGGATTACAGGGGGAAATGCTATACCCTCCAGGATTCCACTTCGGCTTTAATTTCCCAGCATTCTTGGTCGTGATGATTCTTACAGTCGTGTTGGTTCGCGGCATTCGCGAGTCGGCGGAAGCCAACAACACGATGGTCATTTTGAAAATTGCAGCGATTCTGGCATTCATCATTGCCGGCGCGCACTATGTGAATCCTGGACTGTGGCATCCGTTTGCGCCCAATGGATGGTCTGGAGTCCTTACTGGTGGCTCCATCATTTTCTTCACTTACATCGGATTCGATTCGGTTTCCACCGCCGCAGAAGAAGCTCGTAATCCGCAACGCGATCTACCCATCGGAATTATCGCGACGCTGGTCGTCTGCACCGTGTTGTATATCGGCGTGGCGGTCGTGCTCACGGGAGTCGTGCCCTGGCAGACGGTAAGGGACGATGCGGCGCCGGTGGTCAATAGCATGAAGCATCTGACCGAGATTACTGGCTCGCCGGCGCTGCGCTGGGTGCGGCTGGGCGTGCTATTCGGCGCCATGATGGGAATGATCTCGTCGCTCTTGGTGTTTCAGTTGGGGCAGGCTCGGGTGTGGTTTTCCATGTCGAGAGACGGGCTACTTCCGAAATTGTTTGGAAAAGTTCATCCGCGCTTCCGTACTCCCGCAACCGCAACCTGGATTGCCGGATTTGTGGTTGGAGTCCCAGCGGGAATTCTGGATATTGGAACACTTTCCGATTTGTCTAACATAGGCACGTTGTTTGCATTTGTGCTGGTGTCTCTCGGCGTCATCATTTTGCGATACAGGGATCCGCACCGGCACCGCGGTTTCCGGGCTCCCGGCGGGATTATCGCCCCTGTGCTGAGCGTGTTCTTCTGCGTGCTGCTGATGGGGGGGCTGCCTATTCTCACCTGGCTACGCTTCTTCGGATGGTTGCTGATAGGGCTGGGGATTTATCGCTTCTACAGCCGGAAGCATAGCGAGTTCGCCGCGCCCTCCATGTAGGCCCGGACGCCCTCGTCCGGGCTGGGCGGACGAGGGCATCCGCCCCTACGCGGCCATTTTTGGTGCACAATCTTAGGTGATGAGTTCGCAGTTTATCCATTCCCTTCCCAAAGCCGAGCTACATCTTCATCTGGAAGGCTCCGTCACACCGGAGACCCTGGGTGAGCTTCGAAAGAGACATGGGAAGAAAAGCACGCTGACCGACACCGAGGCGCTTTATCAATGCAAAGATTTCTCCGGCTTTCTGATGGCGTTCAAGACTCTCACCGAAGACCTGCAAACTCCAGAAGACTACGAACTGATTACATATCGGCTGATCGAGCAACTCAAAGCAGAAAACGTCCTGCACGCCGAGGTCTATGTCTCTGTCGGCGTGTGTCTGTGGCGGAAGCAGGACTTTGACGCCATCTTTGAAGGATTGGATCGGGGGCGGCTTCGCGGCGAGCGGGACTTTGGCGTCTCGGTGCTCTGTATTTTCGATGCCGTTCGCCAGTTCGGGCCGGGGGCTGCGCAGGATGTCTTCGAACTGGCAGCGCGCTATCACGATCATAACGTCATCGGCGTGGGAATTGGAGGCGATGAGCAGAAAGCTCCTCCCGAACTTTTCCGCGAGGCGTATGCGTATGCCGCAAATCAAGGGCTCAGGCTCACGGCCCACGCGGGCGAAAATGCGGGGCCTGAGTCCATTTGGGGCGCATTGAATTTCGGGGCCGAACGAATTGGGCACGGACTGACTGCATCCCAGGATCCAGAGCTGATTGAGGAGCTGGCGAGGCGGCAGATTCCGGTTGAGATCTGCCTGACCAGCAACCTGCGGACCGGATCCTGCGGCAAAATTTCAGAGCATCCAGTGCGAAGGTACTTCGACCAGGGACTGATGATCACCCTGAACACTGACGATCCTGCGATGTTCGGGACTTCGCTCACACGGGAATACGAACTGGCGCAGGCGGAATTTGGTTTCACTGACGAGCATCTACGTGAGCTGGCGCGGAATTCTTTTGAGGCGTCGTTTCTGCCGGCAGAGAAGAAGGTGCAGTTCTTGAACTTGCTGGATTCGGTGACGGTGCGGGCTTAGGTCGTTCCACGATCCACGTTTCGTGTAGGGGCAGGTGCCCTCACCTGCCCCACCACGGGTCCGGGGTCGAGGGTCGGGTGGGTGAGGGCACCCGCCCCTACGCAAGTCCCGGCGCTGGCGCTGGTTGCCATTCGCTTCTGAAAACTCTCCATACGCTGTTCAGAATGATGCACTTAGCTGCTCCCTATGATCTAATACTAGGGAGCTAGAAATGTCTTCCCTCCATACCAGACTACATCGGCGGCTAAAGTCCGCATCGCGGGCTGTTCGAGGCTTGCGCAAGATAGCCTGGGCCTTGCTCTCGACCGACCATCCGTTGCTGGCGCATATCATCCCCATTCGGCGCTGCAATCTCGCCTGCGAGTACTGCAACGAGTACGACGATTTCTCGAAGCCTGTGCCCGCCGAGGTCATGTTCCAGCGCGTCGACAAGCTCGGCCACCTGGGAACTTCAGTCGTCACTATCAGTGGCGGTGAGCCGCTGCTGCATCCGGAACTGGACGAGATCATCGCACGCATTCGCAAGAACGGCATCGTTGCCGGGATGATTACAAATGGCTACCTGCTGATCCCTGAGCGAATCGAGCGGCTGAACCGCGCTGGCCTGGAGTGGCTGCAAATTTCGATTGATAACGTGAATCCGGACGAGGTCTCGAAGAAAAGTTTGAAAGTGCTCGACAAGAAGTTGCAGCTCCTCGCCGAGTATGCTGATTTCCATGTGAACATCAATTCTGTGGTGGGAGGCGGGGTACACATTCCGCAGGATGCACTCACCATCGGCAAGCGCGCGCTCGAATTGGGATTCAGTTCGACCATTGGGATCATTCATGATGGTCAGGGGCAGCTTCAGCCTTTAGGCGACGAAGAGCGACGTGTGTACCACGAAATGAAGGCACTCGAGAAACGCAGCTTCACCCGGATCAACTCTTTTCAGGAAAACATCGCTCTTGGTCAACCGAATCATTGGCGCTGCCGCGCCGGCGCGCGGTATCTCTACATTTGCGAAGACGGCCTGGTACACTACTGCTCGCAACAGCGAGGCTATCCGGCGATTCCGCTGGAGAAGTACACGGTGGATGACATTCGGCGGGAATATTTGACTGAGAAGTCGTGCGCGCCCCATTGCACGGTTTCGTGCGTGCACCAGGTTTCGATATTTGATGCCTGGCGCGGGACACAGCGGCCCGCGCCTGCGGGGACTGCGGAATCGCGGCCCAGCGAAATGGTGCAGATCGATTAGCATTGCCTCAAAATATTGACCAGTTCGGCGGCCTTTCGAACTACAATCAGGCCCATGCATTGGCCGTTGCCGGCAAAGGTAGGAATTGGCATTATTGCGGTCGGAATCGCGCCGTACCTCTACGCCCTAGGCCTAATCTATTCCCATGATTGGGAACCGCTTCGAGCGCCGGTGAGTCTCGTCCCCGGCTATTTTCAGTCTCCCGAGTTCAAGACCGACCGCAACGGGGGATATCTTGTTAACTTGGCCTTCGATCAGAAAGCGGATTTCCCGGATTTGTGGGAACTGTGCATGATCGGGGAAACTTCGCTCGATAAGTGTTATGGCGTCACACAGATTCTCGAATTCAATTGGCGCATTGTCTCGAACGACGGCCAGGTACTACAGAATGGCTCTTACCAGTGGCTTGGTTCCGGCGGGGTCGACGGCGGCATCGGAACGACCTTCGCTATCTTTCAAGGAAAGCAAGGAGGACGCCAGCATGTCGTCTTGGAAATCAAGCGAGATGCCGGGAAGCTAAACACTGTGCATCCCAGGGTGGTAGTCGAACCGGGCGGCGAATATTTCGAAGGGATCCCTGAACTGGTTGCCTATTCAGTCCTTTGGGCTAAGGCGGTTGGCTCCTTAGGCCTGATATGCGTAGTTGTTCCCCTCGGCTTCCAGTTTGCTGAGTCGGCGCAAGTCGATACTTCATGGTTCAAGCAGCTGATTGTACGAAGCTCGTCGGCTACCTTCTTCTGGCGAAGCACAGACCTGACCAGGTTTCGTCAATCGCACAGACTTTGTAATCTACCCAGTCCTCGCCGAGACCGAACTCGCGGACAACGTTCTCTTTGAGATCTGTGGAAATTCCGGAGGCCTGCTTCGGCCACGCGATCCAGAGCGCTGTCTTTTCGGGAAGGGCTTTTGCGAGTGGGCCGAAATCCCGAACGAGATACGCTTGCGAAGTTGCAAAAAGCACCGCCACGTTCGCACTATCAGCCTCGGTCCCGATTTCTGCTCCGTCCGGCAACGGCTCAAGCTTTCTCTCAAAGCGCACCGGCGCGTTAATGAGTACGACCGAGTAATTTTCACGAATGCCCAGTTTCTTTGGCAGAGGAGTGCCCGAGTACCCGGCTGTCGCAACGCTCTTTAATTCGTGCGAGGATGACTTCCGGCTGCCCTTCCCCACCAAACTGTCCTTGCGCTGCAAAGGATTGTCGAGCGTTGCTCGACCGGACGGGCGACGGCGCCCGTCCCTACGTGATTTGTGGAGAGGTCTGGCGGGTTTCAACTGATCGCTTTCTTCTCGAACTGGCGCAGGCCAACAACCAGCAGCAGAACATCAAAAAAGAGCAGGGCCAGAAGCACGGCGATGGTCGACAGATGCGGAAACTTCGGCACCAGCATCGCTCGCAATCCTTCGCTGGCATAGACGAGCGGGTTGATGAGCACAGCCTTTTGCAGGATGGGAAACTTGTCGAGCGCGCTCCAGGGATAGTAAGTGCAGCCGAAAAAAATCATTGGCGTGATCACCATGCCGAACATCAGTCCGATATGCTGCTGGTTGATGCTGCAGCCCAGAGCCAGGCCTCCACAGGCTGAGAACGTTGCCACCAGTACAATAATCAGAATGAACGTGAATGGAGTGCCTATACTGATCTCGACGCCGGGCCGAAGCACGAGCCACGCCAGTGGGATTACGATAAGTCCGGCAACCAAGGCCTGCAGCATGCCGGCAATGACTTTTTCGATTGCAATCCAGGTAATGTCGATGGGAGCAAGCAGGCGGTCTTCGATTTCGCGCGTCCACTGAAATTCGGCAATCAATGGCATGGCTACAGCCCAGATTCCGGTGAACACCATGCTGATGGCAATGATGCCGGGCAGCAAAAGGCTCTTGTAGGCCGGAGGCAGATAGCCGCTGCCGACCATCACCCGGCCAAAAATAAACACGAACAGCAACGGCTGCAAGAAAGTCTGCAGGAAGAGCTGGATTGCATTACGCCGCGCCACGTGGGCGTCGCGCGCCAGCATTGCCATAAAGGTTCTCCAGTTCAATCGCGCAAGCTCCTTCCCGTGTGGTGCAGAAACAAATTCTCCAGACTGGGCTCGAGGATGTGGACGTCCAAAAGCTCAGCTCCCGTGGTCGCGGCCAGACTGGCAACCTCAGGAATGAGCGACCCGCCGCGATCGGCGTAAACGTCAGCGCCCGTACTGTCCTGCGAGCGAACTTCGCGAACTCCGGAAAGTGACCCGAGGCCCTGCAACAAACCCGGCGTCTGCTTGCCAAACCGAAGCCTCAATAGAAATCCGCCCGGAATCGAAGCCTTCAGCTCAGCAGGAGCGCCCAATGCAATAATGCGACCGTGATCGATGATGGCCAGCCGCTGGCAGAGGGCGTCGGCCTCTTCCATATTGTGAGTGGTCAGTAGGACAGTCTTCCCGGCCTGGTTATATTCGCGAATGATCTCCCAAAGCAGGATTCGCGTCTGCGGATCGAGCCCAGCGCTTGGCTCATCGAGGAAGAGGACCTGGGGATCGTGCATCATGGCGCGCGCGATCGAAAGCCGCTGCATCATCCCGCCCGAAAATCCGCGCACCATCTGGTCGGCGCGGTCGGTGAGTTTGAATTTTTCCAGCAGGCTGCTCGCACGCTCATTCCTAGCTTTCGAGCTGAGGCCAAAATAAGCGCCATGGAAAGTGAGGATTTCTCGCGCGGTCAGGGAAAAATCAAGATTTGGGCGCTGGGGAACGACCCCGATCAATAGTTTTACTGCGACTTGATCTTTCCAGACTTCGTGCTCTCCGATCCACGCCTGGCCGCTGGTTGGGCGTACGCGCGTGGTAAGAACACCCACAGTTGTGGATTTGCCTGCGCCGTTCGGGCCCAGCAGGCAAAAAATTTCGCTGGGAGCAACTTCCAACGAAAGCCCATCAAGAGCAGGAATTTGGGCTTTAGGTTGCTTTGCTCCTTTGGCATCAGCACGGGCTATAAATCCCCCGCCCGCGCCCAGCGGAGGTGGCGAACTATAGATCTTGCGCAAATCCTGGGTGCGAATGCCAATCGCCATCAGACAATTCCTAACGAGGAGGTGATTCCGAGTTCGAAATGCGGTGCTAAAGCGCCGCTATTACTTCTTCGCCGTCGGCGGCAGCAGCCCATTGAGCCGGAGGTACAGCGCAGCCATCCCGTAATGGTCCGCCCAACTGCTGGCCGCACCCACGAAGGCCCAGGCCCGCGGCCGCGGCTTGCCATCGAACCAGGTTATGTTCTCGTTTACCTTGGAGTCGCTGGCTTTTGCCAAGGCGGTTCCGCAAAAATCAAACGAGGCTTTTACCGCAGCAACCAGTTTGTCTTTGCCTTCCGTCCCTTTCAACTCGTCGCCCTTAGGCTGCGGAACGTCGCCCACATTGGCGCAAAAATAGTTGTTGCTCTCGACAATGTGGGCAGCCAGATGTCCGAAAGTCATCTGTTCAGGCGTAGGCTTGTAATCGAATTTGTCCGCAGGCATCTCTTCAAAAGCCGCAACCGTATTTTTCTGCCGGCCCTTGAGCATCTCGCGAAGCACGTCAGAAACCGGATCCTTTGCTTGCTGCGCCAGAGCGGCGGTAGACAAGAGAACGGTGCAGAGCACTACAAACACTTTCATGTGAGCCTCCAATAATGTGCAAGGAAGGATAAATCGGCCTGCAGCGGAAGTCTACACCGCGATTTCTGGCGTAGCTTCGAGCAGCGTCTTCGTGTATTCGTGTTGCGGATTCTCTGTGATCTGCTCCGTCGTATTGAGCTCTACGATCTTGCCCCGATGCATCACCGCGATCCGGGTCGAGAGATAGCGGACCACGGGCATGGAATGCGATATGAACAGGTAAGTGAGACCGAATTCGCGCTGCAGTTGCGCCAGCAGATTCACGATCTGGGCGCCTATACTGACATCGAGAGCGGACACCGGTTCATCGCACACAATGAACTTTGGCCGCAACGCGAGCGCGCGGGCAATGACGATGCGTTGCCGTTGTCCTCCGCTGAACTCGTGGGGGAAGCGGCGCACGGCGGAGGAGTCGAGTCCAACTGCACCCAGCAGTGCTTCGACTGTGGTACGAACCCCACCTTCTCGCGAGGAAGGCGATGGGGCACCCGTGTTCTTGTGGATGACCAGAGGCTCGGCGATCAAGTCTTCCACTCGCATCCGGGGATCAAGCGCGCTGAACGGGTCCTGAAAAATGATTTGCATGTCGCGACGAAGGCGGCGCATGTCGCTATGGCTGGCGCTGAGCAGGTCGCGCCCATCGTACTGAATGCTCCCCGAAGTGGGCTCAATCAGGCGAAGCAAAAGCCGTCCGAGAGTACTCTTGCCCGATCCGGATTCTCCGACCAGGCCAAGTGTTTCGCCTTCATGAATGTCGAGGGAAACATTATCAACAGCGCGGACTTCGCCTTTGGCCCCACCGCCGAAGATGGATTCTCCAAGCGGAAAAATCTTGGTCAGTTTGCGAATCTCGAGCAGCGCCACGACGCGATGTTAGCAGAACCGGCATTACCCTCGAGCGATCATCGGAACTGCTGCCAACGCCGCGGCCATGCCAGCTGTCTTCCATGGCGTGAATCGCTCTTTTAGAATCATGCCCGCAAGCAAGATGGTAATTACCGGATATAGCGAAGTGAGCACAACGGTTGTGTCTAGCCTGCCAGTCTGGGCAGCGCGAACAAACATCACTGTGCCGCTGACATCAAGGCATCCGGCCAGGGCCCCGATCACCGCTCCTTTCGCGTAAAACGGGCTGAATTTTTTCCCTGCAACAGTGATGATCGCAGTTACAACCAGCGATGCTCCGCGCGAGCAGGCTGCCAGCCACAGGGCCGTGCCGCTTCCCGCCTCCTTCATGAAAATGTAGAACCCGGCAAACCCAAGTCCAGCGATAGCGGCGAGTCCGAGACCCTGTGGCCGCCCTGCATCTTCGGGACGCGAGATCAGCCAGATTCCAATCAGTGCGAGGGCGAATCCGGCGATGGCGAGAGGTTTGGGGAAGCCCTCGACCCAAAAGCTGAAGACCGCCGGAATCGCTGCTCCAATTACGGTTGACACCGGCGCTGCCAGCCCCATGTTTCCCTGCGCCAACGCCCGATAGAACAGCGCCAATGCGGTGCCGCCCGAGGCGCCCGCCATCACTGCCCATGCCATGCCGCGGGGCGCAGGAAGCGCCATGTGCCTGCCTGCGGCAATCGCGAATACCATGAAGAATCCACCGGCATGGCCGATGGTTGCAAGGAAGAAAGAGTTGAAACGCCGCGCTGTGTGACCCCCCAGAAAGTCGCTGGTCCCCCAGGTACAAACTGCGCCCAGAGCGTAGATCGCTGACGTGAATTGTGCGGACGCTGCCATAAACTCTCAAGTGAGATTAGCACGCGCCTCATTCTATGAGTGACGCGCTTCGTTAGGCGCGCCATTTCAGGCAAGTGTAACTAGAGCTGATGCCGGTATTGTTCCAATGCTATGCGAACCAGCTGACTACGAGACCGCACGCCCGTCTTTGAGAAAAGTTGCTGCAGCGTCGCTTTCACCGAACTTTCGGATACTCCGATTCGTTCCGCAATTTCTTTGTTGATTAAGCCTTCGAAAACATAAGAAAGGACCTGCCGCTCTCGTTCCGTGAAGCGCTCCCCTTTAGATTCTTGAACAGAACTTGCGCCCATGGCCGCCTGCAAGAAGTCCCGATCAAACCAAACCTTCCCAGCCAGCACGTGCCGGATGCCTTCTACAAGTAATGCCGCCGAGTTATGTTTCATGAAAATTCCGGAGATGCCGTTGCGAATTAAATCGGCAGCCTGTTCTTTTTCGACAGGCGCTGTAACGACGAGGATCTTGCCGACAAATCCCAGTTGCCGCGCCAAACGAATGAACTCTCTGCCGTCGCGTTGACCCAGGTCGAAGTCCAGAAGCACGATATCAACACGTGCTTTCTGCAAGGCGGCAAGGGCTTCCTCGATTGAACCGCAGAGCGCAGTAACTTCGAAGCCCGGTTCGCTCGTCAATAATCGGCCCACGCTCTCCCGGAACAAGGCATGATCATCCACTAGCAAGATGCTGGTTCGCTCTGCAGAAGAATCAGGCATTCACTTTTCCTCAACCCTGGCTACTGCGGGCACGACCACGGCAAAACAGCATCCCTGAGCTCGGGGTTCATAAAGTAGTTCGCCGCCAAAACTTCGCATGATTGAACGGGAGACGTACAAGCCAAGTCCAGCCGTTTCTGCGCCGGGTTGGAATGGGCGAAACAGATTTTCTGGATGGGCGATTCCGGTCCCGGTATCTTCAACCCGAACGGTCATGTGCTCGTTTTCGAGTGATGTACTCACACACAATTTTCTGGTCTCCGTCGACTCCATTGCGCGTTGGCTATTCTTCGCCAGATTCAAAAACACCTGGATAAGACCGTAGCGGTCAGCACGCACCAATGGTGGGTTCTCCTGAACCCGCCATTCGATTTCAATGTCAGATTCGCGATAAGCGCCCTCGATCAGAACTCGGAGTTCGTCTAGAAGAGACGTCAGTTCTACAGTCCCCGCAGGATCCGAAGTCGCCTTCACGCTGAGCGCTGATATTCGCTCCAAACTCTGGATCAATGAACTCAGAGCCTGGAAATCTTCATTGCGCTCGAGGCCAGGGACGCGTGAAAGATTTTTGTGCAAGACCACGGCCGCGCCGCACAAGTTCCGTACCTCGTGGGCCATGGCCCCAACGAGAATCCGGCTGCTCTTTAGCAAGTGGTCCAAGCTCAAATCCTCACGGTTTCGCAGGTCCTCGGACAAATCCACCACTACTGCCGCCAAACGAGGGCCGGAAACCGTGTTGTAAGTGGAAAACCACACGCCGGCCAAGAAGACTTCTCCGGACGAGCGCTGTCCTCTGCACTGCAATGTGGTTCGGAATGCTCTTGAGGGCTGAGCCTGAACCACGGTCTGCAGAGACGGCAGATAGGACCTGATCGGCTGGCCCTTCAAAGAAGGTGCGTCTGGTGCAAGTAATTGCTGCGCTGCCTGGTTCGCCAAGAGAATTTTTCCATTCGTGTCAATAGTCACGATTGCCGCGGGACTGCTTTCCACCAAGACTTGCAGCTGATCTTCGGCGTCGCGCCGCAATTTGACTTCACTTTCGAGCTGTTCCACGTGCTCAAGAACAATGCGGCGATTTTTCAGGAGCTCTGAGATGAAAAGACCGGTGCCGCTAAATCCTATCGAACTCAGGACAAGCCGGAAAATGGCTTCGTTTTCCGGCAGATTGCTAAAGGCTTCTTGCAGAACCGCGCAGACCAGCGCTACACCGATTGTCTGCTAGCGCGAGAGAAACCCGCCCACAATAATTATGGGAAACAGGTAGAGAAATCCGAGAGAAATGTAAGGCTTAGTATGCCAGTCGGTGACCGCAATTGCTGTGACGAGAATACCAGCGACCGCAAGCAGCCTTGTGCGGTTCGCCGGTACGAAGATAGACAGCAGGCCTTTCATCCAGATCCTCAGTATTGTGCTGTTGCATTCCACAGGAAAGCACTTTCTCGCGTCAGCCGAAAGATAGGCTTTGTCGCCCTTTAAAGATAGTGAAGTAGCCCTAAGCATAGGAGCTTGAACCCAATACTATAAGTCTAAGGTGCTTGCACCTGCGGTCCAGAGTAGTAAGGCAACACAGGCGACCGAGGACGAGCTACGATCCGCAGTTGCAAGTTCGACTCTTGCCCGCGCCACCAATGCGCAACTCCGGTTAGGGTGCCTCGAATGAAAACTGATTCATCCAAAGACAGGCTCGTGACCCTCCTCAGCCAGTGGCGCAATGAAGCAGTGGTTTTGGAATTCAGAGAAGGCGTCAATTCCGTATCAGGATTCTGTGTCTTGCTCACAGTCTCCGACAGGGAGTTGCGATTTGCGTTTGATCCTTCCATCCGTCCAAATTGTGATTTCGGAATCTTTCTAGATGACCCTATCGCGACATTAACCGTGGGCAGCTTCGACAATGCCGTGGAAAACATCCTTGGCAAACCGCTCGATGCACTTCAGCCCGAAGAACGCAGCGCATTTTCGGGCAAGCTGGTCGAGCAAGTAGCTGATGTTCGTTTCTCCAGAGGAGCTAGATTAATACTTGGATTGGTCAGAACAGGCCTTATCACCGCCCACACTTCCATAGCATAAAGTGCTGATTTTGAAGCACTCCCGACGTGACATCATGAACACCCGCCGGTTTCTTATTGGTTCAGTTAGATCTCCAGGCCTCGTCCGCGATTCTATTTCTGCTCGAACTCCACTTCCACTGTGTGAGCCGTCTTGCTCCAGCCAACGGAAGGCAAAGTCAATATTCCGGACTCTGCTCTCCAGCCTGCCAGCGAATGATGATCGGCGGTGACCCGTTTGACGGTTCCATTGATTCCGTAAATCTCCAGTTGCAGTTCACGGAACCATGGTTCGTAGGTCCCGGTTGGCGCGGAAATTTCTACCGCCACGCGAGTCGTGCTTGCTTCACATGTGAAATTTAAGCGTAGAGTTTGGCTCTTCTGATAGGCCAAGGTGTTGCCATCGTCCGCGTACAGACTTCCCGCGCATTGTGGGCCGGGATACACGCGCAAAAGGAGTGGTCCACGAGGGGTTTCGTCCGTGTCCTGCACCACCGGTTGTTGCGGAATGATACTACCGGCGCGAACGTAGACCGGAAGGGTATCGAGTTTCGGATCCACTTGCAACGATTGACCACCGGCGGCCTTCTTACCGCTCCAATAGTCATACCAGTCGCCCGGTGGCAGCGAAACAGAATACGGATCCGTGAAGTTCCACACCCTGGGCGCGACCAGCAAACTGCTGCCAAACATGAATTCCTGGTCGTTCAGTGCCAAATTAGTTTCCTTGGGGAACTCAAGAAACATAGGCCGCATTAGAGGCACTCCGGTGCGCGAGGTTTCTTCGATACCGGTGTAGATGTAGGGCAGGAGGCGGTAGCGGGTCTCGATGTAGCGCCGACGGATGGCTTCATGTTCAGGCCCGTCCACCCATGGTTCGCGAAAGCGCGTCCCTTTGGCAGCATGGTTGCGATAAATCGGATTGAACGCTCCCAACTCCATCCAGCGGGTGAGCAGTTCAGGCGTGGGACTTCCGTTGAACCCGCCAATATCCGCGCCCACGAAAGCGTATCCAGAAAGGCCGAGATTGATGAGCTGGGGGATGGAAATCCGCATGTGGTTCCAGGTTGCGCTGTTATCGCCAGTCCAGGTTGCGGCATAACGTTCCGTGCCGGCATAAGCGGCGCGGGTGAGCACGAACGGACGACGATCAGGCTGGAGCTGAAGCATCCCCTCATAGGTGGCGCGCGCGTTCTCCATTCCGAAGACGTTATGAATCTCGCGGTGGTCAGTGTCTCTCCCTTCAACGCTGTGTACCGTATCCAAGGGCATGGTCTTGGAAGGCACGAAAAAAACCGAGGGTTCATTCATGTCATTCCAGAAGCCGCGAATGCCTTCTTTAACGAAATCCGAATATAGCGTTCCCCACCAGCGGCGAACTTGCTCGCGAGTGAAATCCGGGAAGACACTGTCGCCCGGCCACACTTTCCCTACATAAACCGAGCCATCAGGATTCTTCACAAAATAGCCTGATTTGATCCCTTCATCGTAGGGCCTATAGCCGGGCAGCTTGGCTAAATGGAGATCAGTAATGGCGACGACCTTGAAACCTTCGTGTCCCAGGTCTTTCAACATGCCTTCGAAATTCGGGAAGCGCTGCGGGTCCACGGTGAAGGGACGATTGTCTTGCTGGTAATCAATGTCGAGATAAATGACATCGGCAGGGATCCTGCGCTTGCGGAACTGAGAAGCGATTTCGCGGACCTGCGACTCCGGATAGTAGCTGTACCGGCACTGTTGGTAACCTAGCGCAAACAGGGGCGGAAGCGGCATTCGACCGACCAGTTGCGTGAACTGTTCAATTACCCGTTTGGGATCCGGGCCGTAAAAAAAATAGTAATCCAGATCGCCGCTCTCGGCGCCAAAGGAATACGTATCGTGGAACTCTTTGCCGAAATCAAAGTTGCTGCGATAAGTGTTGTCTAGAAAAATGCCATAGGAGGCACCGTTGCGAAGAGCAAATATAAAGGGGACGTCCTTATAAAGAGGATCAGTGGATTCCTGCCATCCAAAAATGTCGGTGTTCCACATGGTGAACGCGAGATTGCGATGGTCCATCGGCCCGGTCTTGTCGCCCAGACCAAAATAATGTTCGTCCTCGGGCATGGCCTTCCAAACTTTGAATGCGGTACCTTCTGCGGCGCGGTCAAAGACCGGTGGCCGGTCGGGCAAGTCCTGCGAGATCACGCTGCCCGATGCGTCCTGGAAGACAATCCGCAGCGGAGATTTTTCAACGCGGACAACCAGGGCACCCGTTTTTAGAAATATTCGCTGCGCGGAGTCCTCTACCTCGAATGCAGGAGTCGCGCCCTGAAAAGCACCTGGTAACACGGCGAACGACGAGCGCTCAGAAAATTTGGCCTGGAACGAATATCGGACGCGCACTACCGTCGCCGACAACACCGAAATGCGAACACGCCCGCGCTGCGTCCGAATCTCAATTCCGTCTGCCTGCTTCTCGAAAGAGGAAACATCGCCGATGGTCTGCCATCCCGATTGCGCGAACGCCGCCGAAGCGATGAACAGAAGTATCGCAAAGGTCTTCATTAGAATTAGACTGCGCATTATCCTCCCAAAGTTAAGCAGAATCTCTGACAGCGAACTCGGTGTTTACCTTGCCTGACTCGCATCGCGAACCATATCAATTTCCCCTTCGCGGGGCTAGCGTAACATGCGAAGTGTTTTCTGTTTGCAAGAAAGTTCAAAGAAGGTCCAAGCCATCGGAATTGACTATCTCGGGTAAGCTGCCGAGAAAAGCGTGCCATGTCATCCGTCAGCGAGGATAGATGACGGCCACAAACAAACCGCGAAAGATATCGAATCGCAGATACGCACAACTCAGTTCCCCGTCCGAGAGTGAAGGTGAACCCATGCCCCTCCACGCCGTCGTCAGTCTCAAGGATGCATACGCCGCCGAATAGTCAGGGTCCCTGTTCACCGCGTCCGATCCGATATGATGTTTCGAAGTCGGGAAGCGGAGGTCGAGAACGCGCGCGTTAGTGATCTTAGGGTCGTTCAAAACGGGTACAATTCTCCGGCCCATATAAGTTCGGCTTGTTTGATTCCTGGATGTTAACTTTGACAGACAAAATTATCCAGCTAAGATCACTGCCGAGTGTCACGGCCAATGTCCGTGCCTGTGGCAGGCTGGCTGTGGTTCTGCTCTCGTGGCTTTTGGTCTTTCCTGGTCTACGAGCTCAGGCGCCCACGCACTACGAGGCGACGCTCGAATCCCTCAATCAGCACCCCCTGCCTCAGTGGTATGCCGATGCCAAGCTTGGGATATTCATTCACTGGGGCCTTTACTCCATACCGGGGTGGGCGCCCTTGGTTCATCCCGAGCATGACTTCGCTTCCCAGGACTACATTACGCACAATCCGTACGCGGAATGGTACCTGAACAGCATGCGACTTGCGGGGTCGCCGACCCAGGCCTACCATCGCGAGCACTATGGCGCCACCTACGACTATTACAACTTCGCTCCTATCTTTGACCGAGAGATTCAAAAGTGGAATCCCGATGCGTGGGCCAAACTGTTTCATGAAGGGGGCGCGAAATATGTAGTCCTTACCACCAAACATCATGATGGATTCACTCTCTGGCCCAGTTCAACGCCAAACCCCAAGCTGCCCGCCGATCGTCAGCACGCAACCAGAGACATCGTCGGCGAGTTGAGCGCCGCGGTGCGTAAAGAAGGCTTGCGAATGGGTCTCTACTACTCTGGCGGCTACGACTGGACGTTTGTGCCGGGTCCCATTCGCACGGCATCCGATTATGACAAGGTAAAGCCGCAGAGCGAGGCCTATGGCACGTACGTTGACGCGCAGATGCGGGAGCTCATCTACCGTTATCATCCTGCCATCTTGTGGAATGACATCGATTATCCAAAGTCGGGGCATCCGCTCCAGATCATGGCGGATTACTACAATGCGGTTCCGAACGGACTAATCGACGATCGCTTTGGCGTTAAACACTCTGATTTCAAGTCTCCGGAATACCAGACTTTGGACAAGATCAGTGAGACGAAGTGGGAGGAATGCCGAGGCTTGGGACGGTCCTTTGGCTATAACCGTGCCGAAGGGGAAGCCGAGACAATCGCTCCGGATGAGCTCATTCATCTGTTGATCGACATTGTGAGCAAGAACGGAAATCTTTTGCTCGATGTTGGTCCGGAAGCCGACGGCACCATCCCTCCAATACAGCTGGGCCGTTTGCAGGCGCTGGGAGCGTGGCTTCAGTTAAATGGGGAAGCCATTTATAGCACTCGCCCTTGGAAACGGGCCGCAGGGGAGACCAACGAAGGCATCAAGGTTCGTTTCACCCAAAAGGATTCGACCGTTTACGCCATGCTTCTCGGTCAGCCGAAGACTCCCACAATTACGCTCAAATCGCTCTCGCTGACGCCGGGCTCGCAGATTTACCTTCTCGGTCAGGACAAGCCGCTAGTTTGGTCTCAACAAGGCGACAATATCAGGGTGCGTTGGCCTTCTGCCGTTTCTGGACGGTACGCTTATGTGCTGAAGGTTATAGGGACAATATCCTGAACTAAGGATTCGCTGATTTCAAATAATCACCGCGAGTTCTCGATTTCCAGACGACGTAAGAGCGGTTTAATGCCTTCGAATTAGCTCGAAATATGTCAAGCCGCGATCTCAACGCCGGAGCTTTTAGATTGGACGGCAAACTCGCGGTTGTGACTGGGGGTGGCCTCGGCATTGGGCGGGCGATCGCGCTTAAATTCGCGGCGCACGGGGCAGCAGTTTGCGTCTTCGATATCAACCAAGAATACGCCGAGGCCACGTCGCGTCAGATAACTGAGTCCGGCGGAAGCGCGACGGCCTATGTCTGCGATGTAACGGACCAAGCGAAAGTTAAATCTAGTTTCGACACAATCTGCACGAGTAATCGCGTTCACATCTTGGTAAATAACGCAGGCATTTCGCAAATTGGCACCGTCGAGAGCACGAGCGAAGAGGATTTTGACTCCATTCTGCGCGTGAACGTTAAGGGATACTACAACTGTATTCGTGCCTGCATCGGCCACATGAAGGACCATGGCGGCGGCGTGATTCTCAACATGGCCTCCATCGCCGGATCTGCCGGACTGGCTGATCGGTTTGGGTATTCCACCAGCAAAGGCGCGGTGATTGCGATGACCTATTCGGTCGCGCGTGACTATATTGGCCACAACATTCGCTGTAACTGCATTTCCCCGGCCCGGGTGCATACGACATTCGTCGATGGTTATCTGAAAAAGAACTATCCCGGCCGCGAGCAGGAAATGTTCGAGAAACTGGCGAAGACGCAGCCGATCGGCAGAATGGGAGAACCGGAGGAGGTTGCCTCGCTTGCCCTGTTCTTGTGTTCGGACGCGGCTTCATTCATCACCGGAGTGGATTACCCTCTGGATGGCGGTTTCATGAATTTGCACGGTTGATTGCGAGAGAACTGTGGACCTGCAACTTGACAACAAGGTCGTGCTCGTTACCGGCGGAGCCAAAGGCATTGGCGCCGCGATCGTACGAGTCGCCGCTGCGGAGACTGCGATTCCTGTCATTGTGGACCGTGATGCCGAAGCCGGCAAAAGCCTTCTTGCCGAGGTACGCACGAGCTACGTGATCATCGCGGATCTGTTATCCCCAGCAGATTGCCAAACTGCGGTCGATTCGACAGTTGAGAAATTCGGCCGCCTTGATGCTCTCGTGAACAACGCGGGCGTAAACGACAAAGTCGGCCTGGAGCACGGAACTCCAGACCAGTACGTAGACTCACTTGGTCGCAATCTGCTGCATTACTACAACATGGCGCATTTCGCGCTTCCGTATCTCAAGAAGACGCGCGGCTGCATTGTGAACATCAGTTCAAAAACCGCTATCACCGGTCAAGGTGGTACGTCAGGATATGCATCATCGAAAGGAG
>Ga0137380_10001666_pt1 | contig 18312 bp, 19 predicted proteins | sample SagtaG_17_FD_104809 | JGI IMG/M metagenome (GOLD analysis project Ga0137380, IMG submission 104809) | Vadose zone soil microbial communities from Sagehorn Ranch, Mendocino, California, USA - Sage2_L_100_16 metaG | ecosystem: Environmental > Terrestrial > Soil > Vadose zone | place: USA...
CTTGACCGGTACGCCTATGAGTGGATGTGGTGGCACGGCGGGTGGAACGTCCTCGTCCCGGGCGAACCGCCCCCTCCGCCGCCTGCCGGCGTCCGCGAACCCCGTCGCCCGACACCCACGCCACGGTCAATGCCCGGCATGATCGACGAGACGTCCGGCGAGGCCATCGGCTGACCGGGTTGGGCCACCACCGATGGGTGACGTCGGTGTCCGCTGTGGGCGGCAATTCCGAATGTCCGCCGAACGTGAAATGGACGCGGTCCGCCTACTTGAGCCAGATGACAAAGACGTTGCCGTCGGCACCTGCCCATAGTGCTGGCCAGGTGCCAAGTAGGTCCCGAATGGCATGTCGTAGGTCGTGCTCTGCCCGATCTTCAAAGGTCTTGGCGGTCGACCGCGAAGTACACCGTCACAGTGACGCCGTGCTGATGGTAGGCATTGGTCGCGTTGACCAGGCGCAGCCGCTGCGTGCCACCGACGATCATGCAGCCGGAGCCGGGCAGCATTCCGGCCGGATCAATCGTCAACGTGACAACCGGAGCGTGATACGGGGAGCATCCGTGCGCGGTTTCGGTCGACGTCGAATCGGGTGGGGCGAGTCCCCCGGTCGTGGTCGACGCGGTCGAGGACGACGGCGAGACGGCGGGAGTGTCCAGTCACTCCTCATGCTCGACGCGCCAGCGTATTGATCAACGACAAGCAGCGTCGCTCGCCTGCGGCCAAGCACCGGCTTGAGCACGACGCAACCCAGCCGCGCCCTTCTCGGCTGGCCGCCTTCGGCTAAGACCGGTCGCAACAACAAGAAGAGCGGACCGGAACAGGTCGTCGGTGTCGCGGTGTTCGTGACCGCGACACCACGCGTGTCTTCGATGCCGCCACTGACTTCGGCATCGGACAGCCGAGTGGTCTTGCTGCCGGCCGGATCGCTGTTGCTCCGGAATCCCCCACATTGCCGGGAATCGGCCTGGCTCGTCGTACCCGAAGGCTGGCCGAGCGCCTTAGCCTGGTTGTTATTCGTGGGCGGACCCGGGGGTTTCGATGGCAGACGCTGCCCGCATGCCGTGGACCGAGCGTGCTGCCGAGACGCTCGGCCACTACGCCGGCCAAGTGTTGATCGCGGCCATACTCGCCGTGGTCACCCTTCGGTTCTACTCGCTGCCCGCCGAGCTGGCGCTGGCCGCATCCTTCGTCGTGATCTGCGTCGTCCTGCTTGCGTGGCTGCTCATGCGCCAGCACGACCGGCGCCTATGCGAGCGGTGCGTGCGCTCCCTGCCACTCAACCCCTCGCAGGACGCGGTCAGGCTTCGCCGCCGGTTCTGGGTGACCCACACGGCCGCGGAACCACGCTTCCTGATTCCCTACCTCGTCGTGCTGATCGGCTCGAACTTCGCGACCTCGACGCCGGGACGGGTCGGCTGGGCGATCATCCAGCTCTCGATGGTCTACCTGATCATTGCGCATACGACGCACCGCCGGCTCCAGCCGTGGTGCCCGTGGTGCAGCCCGGACGGCGGTGGAAACAGGGCCGGTGATCCAGATCCGGTCCGGCCACACGACGACCGACAGCCGGTCTGACGGTGTGCCGTCCGCACGGTCACACGATCCACGGCGACGCGTCGTCTCGTCGGATAGGTGAGCGGCCCGGCGCGTGTCGCACAGGACCGTGGGGGCCAGGACGCCAGCATTCTGCTCAGCCGCTCGATATCCGATGGGCTCGCCGGTGGTCGGTGGGGCGGCACCTTGACAGCACAAGGGCCGATCCCCATACTTTCCGCATTAGTTAATTAGCTTCTCCGGAAAGTACGGGAGCATGACGACAGCGATCAACGAGGCCCGGCTCAGCGAGACCTTCGCCGCGCTGGCCAACTCGACCCGCCGAGCGATACTGGCCCGCCTCGCCCAGGGTGAGGCGACCGTGAACGAGCTCGCCGAGCCATTCGAGATGACGCTGCCGGCCGTTTCGAAGCACATCAAGGTGTTGGAACAGGCCGGGCTGGTCGTACAGGGAAGACGAGCCCAATTCCGGCCGTGTGCCCTGGACGCCGCACCACTTGAGGAGCTCTCCACGTGGGCTGAGCAGTACCGGCCCGTGTGGGAGGCGCGCTTCGACCGGATGGACGACTACGTCACACAACTAGTCCGAACGCAACGAAGGGACCGGCGAACACGATGACCGACGACAACACTTCCCAGGACGCGCTCGTTATCGAACGTCGCTTCGATGCCCCGGTCGAGCTCATCTGGCAGATGTGGACCGTCCCGGAACACTTCAAGGCCTGGTACGGCCCCGACGGCGCCGCCATCCCCGTCGCGAAGATGGACGTGCGCGCCGGAGGCACGCGCCTAGTGTGCATAGAGATCTCCACCCCAAAAGGCGCGATGCAGATGTGGTTCACCGGCCAATACCGCGAAGTCGTCGAGAACCAGCGACTCGTCTACACCGAGTCCATCTCCGACGAGAACGGCACCGTGGCATCGGCTCCGGACACCGGCATGCCTGAGGGGCATCCCACCACGACCGAGGTCCGCGTCGAACTTGAAGACCTCGGTGGCCACACCAAGATGATCATGACCCACACCGGGATACCCGGCGACTCCCCGGGAGCGGCCGGATGGGCGATGGCGCTCGACAAGCTCGCAGCCCACGTCGACACGCTCGGCGAGCAATAGCGCACCATGCCAAGCCCGCACCAGCGGTATGCCTGCAGCCCGCAATGCCACGGACCGGCCGGGCGCTCGAATCGACCAGACTCCGGCTGGCCAAGCAAGCGCCAGTCGGGGCATCGCTGCGCGCCGGACGGCGCACAAGCGGAGCGCCGATTGATCAGTCCAGCGCTAGCGGAGCAATAACGCGGCCAGGTGCCACTGCTCGTCGGGAACACTCGCCAGCTCGAGGTCGACCTCGCGTCCCGTCGAGCCGCCGTCCAGGGCGAAGTGGAGCCAGGTGAACTCGCCGCCGGCGAGGTGTCCGCTCTCAGCGAAGGGTGCGGTGTCGGCGCGAATGTAGGTGGGGTGCGAGTCGACTGTCGCGTCCCCGACGAGCACGAAGACATCGTGACCGCCAGCCGGCACCGCGAGCCTGAGCGTGCGCGCGGACGCGTCGTTTACGAAGTCTCGCCTGGTGACAGCCGCCGATAGTCCGGGAGGACCGGGCTCGAGGTGGTACCGGCGTCGAGCGCCAACGTGACGCTGTCTGCTGTGGGAACCGCCATCACCTGGAGCTCGTGGCGGTCCGCTGCCGCGCCGCCACCGACGGCTGCCTCGACCTGCAGGCTCGTTATTACCGGGTCGCCGTCGGGGATGACGGTGATCTCGAACTCGGCGATCGCTCCCGCGGCGATCGTGCTCGTCGCGTCCGTGGCCGACCAGCCGTCCGGCACGACCACGCGCACCGTCGCCGAGAGGTCCGAGTCGGATGTGTTGGCCACGAGCGCGGTCAGGGCGGCCGGTCGGCCGGAGACGATCAGCGAGTCGGCGGTCACGTTCGCCAACACGAGCTGGGGTATCTCGATCCTCGGATCGGGGATCGCAAGAGCGACGAGATGCCAGTGCTGGTCCGGCACGCTGCTCAACTCGAGATCGACCTCGCGTCCCGTCGACCCGCCGTCCAAGGTGAAGTGGAGCCAGGCGAACTCGCCGCTGGCGAGCTGCTCGCTCTGGGCGAGCAGCACACCACGCGAGCGCACGTAGGTCGGGTACGAGCCAACTGTGGCGTCACCGACCCAGCAGGTGGACGTCGTGGCTGTCGGCGGGAACGGCGACGTGCAGCGTGCGAGCCGTGGTGTCGTTGACGAAGTCGCGGCGGAGGGCGTCGAGCGTACTTCTGTCGCGCGACTGCGGCTTGTCGCCTACCCAGCCGTACCCCTTCTGGACGTCCCATCCGTCCGCGCGAGCTTCTCGGCCTCCGTCATGGTCGGCGCAGTGCCCTGCAGCCTGAGCCGTTCGCCCGTCACCGGATCGGCTCCAGCCGATACGCGCACCTGGTAGCCGGCGCGGTGCTTTCGAATGGTCCCGCGACTCCGCTTCGTGGTCTTCTGGGCGCTTTCGACGGACGTACCGTGACTCGACTTGGCCCACTTTGGGGCCGGCTCAGTATCGAGCGTCCGGTCGCGGCGGAATGCAAGGTTGTCCGCTGGCCTAAGCGGCGATCAACCCACCTCCAGAGCTGATCTACAAATTGCGCGCACTGCCGGGAGGCTAGAGGCGGAGCCGACGCGCGAACTCGAACCGCGAACCGCCCGATCAAACATCACCGAAGACAAGATCCAGGCCGAAGCGCGCATCATGCACGACCAGCTCCGGAATCACGGCTAGAGAAGGGTGATCTACGTGTCCGGGCTGTCTGGACCCGGAAGGACAGACTCGGGCGCTGTCACGGTTGTCATGAGTGGCACGCGACGGTCGCGTTCGATGACATGGCCGATGACACACCGTCCACATTGGACGGTCCGGCCATGAGCGCGAGCACCTCATTCGTCAATCGCCTCGTGCAAGGGCACTAGAGGGTTTGGATGCTGACACGTGCGCGGAGGCCGCCGAGTTTGGAGGTGTCCAGGGACAGTCTTCCGCCGTGGCGGTTGGCTTCGGCTTCGACGATGGCGAGGCCCAGTCCGCTGCCTGCGGCGGTGGCGCCGGGGCCGCGTTGGAAGCGGCGCATGACGCGTTGACGTTCTGCCGGCGGGATACCGGGGCCGTCGTCGTCGACGAGGATTTCTGCTCCGCCGTTGAGCGGGGCGACTTGCATGGTGATGTGCCCGCCGGAGCGTCCGTGCCGGGCAGCGTTTTCGAGCAAGTTTTCGATCACGCGCCAGAGCCCGTCTCCGTCGCCGGTGACCGTTGGTCCGGACTCGGGCAGGTCGACGTCGATGGATAGATCGGGGTGGCGGGTGCGGGTGACGTAGGCGGCGCTGTCAGCGATGTCGCCGAGGTCGACCTCGGTGCCGGATTGAACGAGGCCGGCTTCGCCGCGGGCGAGGCTTTGCAGCCCGTCGACGAGTCTGTTCATCCGCTCCGACTGCCGGGTCACGACCTCGATCGCGAGCTGCCGCTCATCCTGGCTCGCGTCCGGCGAGCGTGCAATATCGAGGTTGGAGCGGATGGTCTGCAGCGGGGTGCGCAGCTCGTGTCCGGCGTCGGCGGCGAAGCGTCGCGCCGCGACGAGCGCCTGCTCACGGGCGGCGACTGCACTGTCGAGGCGTGCGAGCATCCCGTCGAGTTCCCCCGCGAGTGCGGCGACCTCGGTCGGTTGTCCGGGCTGTTGGACACGGGTGCCGAGGTCGTCGACGTCGCTGATGTGCGCCGCCTTGCGACGAAAGACCTTCAGCGGACGTAGCGCGCGGCGGGTCACGAGCAGCGTGGCGACCAGTGCGATAGCGAGGCCGGCGATAGTGCTCCAGATGACGGTCGTGCGCAGCCTCGCGGCTCGCGCGGAGATCCGTTCGGGTGCTCCGACCTCGATGAGCAGCCCGGCAGGGCCGCTGATGACGGCGCTGCGCCAGTGGGCACCCGCGATTGCCGTCGTGCGCACCCCGCGTCGCGTCCACATCGCGGGGAATCCGCGCGGGACCGTGCCGAGGATGAGCCGCTCACCGTTTTGCGGGTTCACGGCACGTACGAAGGCGATCTGCCCGACCGGGCTCGCCGTGTCCCCGCTCGCGGCGAAGGCGTCACGGAGGGGCTCAAGCGATGTGTCGGGCGGCGGTGGCAACGCGCCATTCGGTGCCGGAGGCAACGCGCCATTCGGTGCCGGAGGCAACGTGCCGCTCGGTGCCGGTGGCAGCGCGACCGGCTGCCCGTGCGCGTCGAGCAGTTGCAACGGCACGGCTGAGCCGGGTGAGTCCGGGGGCCTGCCGATGCCGAGGGTGCCCGCCACCCACGGGGTGAGATTCCCGGCGATGCGCCGTAGTTCGCCGCCGGCGTCGCGGCGGTCACGCTGCTCGGTCACGCTGACGATCAGAAAACCGCCGCCGATGAGCACCGCGGCGACAACGATCTGCACGCCGGCGGTGACTCGGACGCTGAGCGAGGACTTCATCATGGTCGACGCAACACGTAGCCCACCCCTCGCACGGTCTCCAGTATGCGAGGCGCGCCAGCGGTGTCCAGCTTGCGACGCAGGTAGGAGATGAACACGTCGAGCGCGCGGCTCTCCGGCGCGAAGTCGTAGCCCCATACCAGTTCAAGCAGCCGGTCGCGGCTGAGGGTGACGCCCGGGTTGCGGGCGAGCGTCTCGAGCAGGGTGAGTTCGCGCCGGGTCAGGCACAGGTCACGACCGTCCCAACTGGCCACAGCGGCATGCGAGTCGATCAGCAATCGGCCCAGCCGCAACGGCGGGTCGACGCCTCTTGCCTGTTCTGAGTGATATGCGGCGCGGCGCAGCAGTGCTCGCAGCCGCGCCGTCAGCTCGTCCATCGCAAAGGGCTTGACCAGATAGTCGTCCGCGCCGGCTTCCAGTCCGGCGATGCGGTCGTCGACCTGATCGAGCGCGGACAGGATCAGGATCGGTGTCTCCAGGCCGCCGGCGCGCATCCGTGCGGCTACGATCCGGCCGTTCAGATCCGGCAGGCCGACGTCGAGCACGACCGCATCGAGCCGGTCTGCCTCGACCGCCCGGAGCGCATCGGTGCCATCTGCAGCAGTCACGACGGAGTAGCCCTCGAGCTCGAGCCCGCGCCGCAGCGAATCGACGATCCCGTCGTCGTCGTCGACGACGAGGACGCGCGCCTTGGTCATGGGACGAGGCGCGCGGGCGGGGGGTGACGCGGTCGGTCGAACAATCCGCTGCCTTCCGAGTCGAAGTGCGGGGCGAGCCGGTCGATCTAGCAATGCCTGTACCAGTTCGTCAGGATCGTCGGTGCAGGAACCAGCTTTCAGCGGACCGCGGTCACCTCGAGGATCACCGCGACAGTAAGGCCGACCCCGATCTGCTTGACGGGCGGGTTGCCGTTGAGCCGGAAGCTGCCGAACACGAACACCATGATGAGCGCTGCGGTAACGCGTGCACATGTCACCAATCCCGGGATGACGAAGCGGTTGTCGTCTTCGCCGGCGCGCACGGATGCGGGATCTGGCCGCGCCCGGAAGACCTCGACGGCTGAGCAAGCCGACTGGAGGATCGCCGTCAGCGCCCCATACGCCACGACAATTGACAACACGTTCGCGACGCAGCCTGCGCTGGGATCACTCACGGTGCGGAAGGTCGGGTCAGCGGCGTGAAGCTGAGCGCGATCAGCGCCAGGATCCGCCGCGGCAGCTTGGCCGAGGTCGTCGACGTGGGATCTTCGTAGGCGGTGGCGCGGCCGCATGTTCGTGCCGCGCTCGGCCTTGGGGGTCACCGGCGAGTGCAGCCTGTCGACGAGGTCTGCGGTTGCGTTCTCCGATAACCCCATACTGCGAGATCGCAGTGCAAGAAGCGGTCGTGCCTACCTTGTCGCATCGGCGTGATCGCCTCGATGCCCGGCGTCGCGGCGACGTCCTTCTGACCGACCTGGCCATTGCCGCCACGTCCTGCTGACCCAGGCCTAACAAGAACAACCGGATGATGAGCGAGACCAGGATCGCAGTTGCCGGTCCCTCCAGCCAACGGCTTCCTCGCGATCCTGGCCGCCCACCGCGCCAACGTCCTGTGGAAGGCGCGGTCGTTTGAGCTCGACGGCCGCGATGGCCGTCATCAATCTCGTTGTTTGACAAGGCGTGTGGGCGCTCGCGCCGCCCGGGCTCGTGGCGTACTGAACCAGCTTGATCACCCGGTCCGGCCGTCGACGGCCACCTGTTGGGCGATGTCAGCGTCCATCGACCAGTCCATCAGATCGAACGCCGTGATGGCAGCGCGTCGGCCAGCGCGAGCCGATCACGGACCACTGTCCCGCGCGTGCGGTGACCGATGCACGACCCATTGGCGGATACGTGCTGCCCGGCGGCCGCCAGCACAGCAGCGATGAAGCTGCGGAAAACGACCCAGCGCGCCATGACGCAGCACACTCGCACCCCACTGTTAGGAAATCCCTAACCCGCGGCTGGGCCGCTCGCGGCCGATGGAACGGCGACAGGCGTCAAGCCTGGCAACGCAGCATTAATCACCAACACAGCCTGATACGGCTGGGCCTGGGCACGCCGTGTGACGGGGCGCGGGGCCCGCCCTCGACCAGGAGGCAGCACGCGGGCTCGCGCGTAGGACGAGGAACTGGCCGGGGAAGGTGCGGATGTCAGGCTGTGATCCCACGTCCCAAGAAATCTCGTGTCGGTCCGACCAGGGTTGCCCACTGTGTCCGTTCACTTGTATGCGCGGTCGCGGCAGCGCCGCAACTGGCCGTAGAACTGCTCCAGCGTCTCGGTAGGACCTGGGCACCAGGGTCGTCAGCGGCAGGTCGCCGAGCGCCGGGAAAATGTAGATGCGGATCAGGCTCTCGTAGCTCTCCCGGGTGTCTTCCTTGACCTCGTGCTGCGGCAGCCACCGGTCGCCCGCGCCCGGCCAGCCAATCCCGCCCCGGCATACCCGCCACGTCCGCCGGTGCCGCCCGCGCCGCCAGCCGCCGGGACCAACCCGTCACAGCCCGCGCCGGCCGGGAACCCGCGCGCAGCCCGCGGTGCGCGAGCAGACCGCCTCAAGCGATGATCAGACCCGATCCGACACCGATCCGATACCTCCCATGCCGGCCAGACAAGCCGGCAAAGGAGCCGCCTCGAATCACGACGACCCGTAGCGCCGCCGAACTCGGCATCCGTCGGGATATCTTGCGTTGCGCGACACCCTCTGCGCTCACATCGGGTCAACCATGCGCCGGGCCGAGGTCGGCCGCGGGGCTGGCGAGGCTTGAGGTCGGCCGTTCACGGCAGGCGCAAGGCCCCGCTCTGGTGTCACGCGGCCGCCGCGCCCGCGGGATTCGCTGTGCGTCTCGTTGGTGACCTACCCGCACTCCACCGGGGAGGTCCGCGGAACAGTGCCCCGCGATCAGCAGCTTTGTTCGCGCGCGAGCAGTTCCCTCGAACGGCGGAGCTGTCCACCTGAAGAGTCGCGCGATCGAGGCCTACCCGTGTCCCGTAGGGCTCGGCGATCAGGCTCGGTCGGGCTCGGGTCGTGGCCGCCGGTGCGTTTCAGTGCGGCTTGGGCTGATTCGACTGACCCATGGCCGAGCGTTTGGTTGGCTCCCGCCTGCGCAGCTGTGCTTCCTCGTATGGGTCGAAGGCTTGCCGGCAGGTGAGGCAGATCGTCTCGGCGCTGAACCAGCCCCAATGACTCTCGCGAGTGCGATGCCGATGGCTGCACTGTGCTGGTTCGACGGTGCTGCGTGAGTTGGCGTAGGTGTCGGTCATGTCGCCTCTCGCTGGACTCGCATTCGTCATGGCCGCTGTGACGACTTCGTTTCGGACGAGCGCCATGAAACCGTGCCTCGCCGGTGTCGTCCGGGGCGCCGGTCGCACCAATGCGGTCTGGGCGTTGTAGGTGGTTCGGTTGGCATCAGGGGAGCACTGCGTACGGGTGCGATCGCCGCGCAGTGTCGGTGCTGGTCATCTGAACCGTCGTCCAGACGATGTGGCCGCGGCTGGCCTCACAGTTGAGCTGCCTGGGGAGATCGGATGCGCGCAGGTCCAGGGCTGGGGCTAGGACAACGGCGCATCGCCTGCCGAGGTCGCGAACTCGTTGCCACCACTCGCTGCGTGACGCTGGTGGGCGACCGCATCGAGTCAATGTTCGCTCGTCGGGCGGCGGGCAAGGCACGAGCAGCAGCGGTAGCCACATCTGCGCGGTCTGTGTGTCGGCGTCTGAGCGCATCGACCGGATCGGTGTGAGCCGGATTGGGGGCTCGGCGTAGGCCCATCCGTGCCTGACGAGGTGGCGCAGGTGGGAGTGTGGCGTGTCGGGCTCACTGTTGTCGGTGAGCAGGATGGTCGGGAGGCAGCCAAGTGTCGTCCTGGTGTCGTCGCGCTGGACTGTGGTGACCATGCACGCGAGCTGGGGCATCTGGTTCAGCCCGTCGCGGGCCGGCGGAACGGGAGCGCTGCGGTCGCGGCCCGGGCGATGGCTGCGTCGCGTTCGGCCGCCGGCTGGGAGGTGGCTGGCTTGTCCAGCCCATCGAGCACGACCAGGGCCATGTCGGCTACCCTACGCCAGGGTTGAAGAGTTCATCAATTGTGTATGTGGTTTAGGCGTTGTGGTGGAGAGGGTTGGTCGTGCAGGTTCCGCTGTATCAGGCAAAGGCGGAGTTCTTCCGGATGCTGGGTCATCCGGTGCGGATCCGGGTGCTGGAGTTGTTGGCTGACGAGCCACGCCCGGTTCGGGATCTGCTGGCGATTATCGAGATCGAGCCGTCGAGCTTGTCGCAGCAGTTGGGGGTGTTGCGCCGATCCGGGATCGTTACCGCGACCCGTGCCGGCAACACCGTGGTGTACGCGCTCGCTGGTGGCGATGTGGCGGAGTTGATGCGCGCCGCCCGGCGGATCTTGACCGAGTTGCTTGCCGGACAGACCGAAATGCTTGCGGAGCTGCGGGAAGCGGAGTCCGGGTGAGTGGGGCCGGCGGGCTGGTGGCGCCGTGTTGAGTTTGTTGCGCAAGATCCGCGCCACCGGTCGGGTGGCCGAACCGGCCCCGCCCCGACCCGCCGCGCCAGGCCCGGACCGGGCCGTCGAGCTGGGCGGGTCGGTGCAGGTGCGGCATGTGGACGCGGGTTCGTGCAACGGCTGCGAGGTGGAGATCGCGTCGGCGTTCGGGCCGGTGTACGACGCGGAGCGTTACGGCGCTCGTCTGGTGGCGTCGCCGCGGCACGCTGACGTGCTGCTGGTGACCGGGCCGGTGACCCGCAACATGGAGGTGGCGCTGCGCCGCACGTTCGAGGCTGTGCCCGAGCCTCGGCTGGTGGTGGCCTGCGGGGATTGTGCGCTGAACGGCGGCGTGTTCGCCGGCGCGTACGGGGTCGTCGGGCCGGTCTCCGATGTAGTGGCAGTGGACGTCGAGGTGCCGGGCTGCCCGCCGGCACCCGAGGTGATCGTGGCGGCGCTGCGCGGGCTGACCGGTCGATGAGGCTGCGCACGGCGACGCTTCGGGTCAGCGGGGGCGTCCGGCGATGAGTGTTGCCGGATCGGCGTTCACCGTCGCATTGGGTTTGAGCGCGGCGGCTGCGGTTGCCGGGTTGGCGGCGCCGCGTCGGACCCGGCCGCTCCTGGTGGGGCTCGGGACCACGGCCGCCGGTGTGGCCGGCGTGGTGGCTGGGGTGGCCGCGCTGGGTGGGGGGTCGTTCTCCGCGTGGTTGCCGGATCTGCTACCGCTGGCGGGGGTTCGCCTGGCGCTGGACCCGCTGGGCGGGCTGTTCGTGGCGGTGACCGGTGCGGTGGCGGTGTGCGCGGCGGTGTACGGCGTCGGCTACGTGGCGCCGAACGCTGTCGAAGACGGTTCGCACGGCGACGGCCGGGCGGTGCAGGCGATGCTGCCGCTGTTCGTCGCCGCGATGCTGCTCGTGCCGGCGGCGGCGAGTGTGAGCACATTGCTCGTCGTGTGGGAGCTGATGGCCCTGACCTCGCTGCTGTTGGTGCTGGCCGAGCATCGGCGCCGCGCCGCGGTCGGTGAGGCCGCGCGGTGGTACGCGGTGATGACGCACCTTGGGCTGTTGGTGATCCTCGCCGGCCTGGTGGGTTTCGCCGCGGCCGCGCACGGGGAGTCGTTCGCGCAGTTGCGGGCCGCGGCGGGCGGCATGTCCCCGGCGGTGCGCGGTGCGGTGTTCGCGACGACGCTGCTCGGGTTCGCGTCGAAGGCCGGCGTCGTCCCGCTGCACGTGTGGCTGCCGCGCGCGCATCCGGAAGCGCCCAGTTACGTCTCGGCGCTGATGAGCGCGGCGATGGTGAACCTCGGCGTCTACGGCGTGCTGCGGGTCGGGCTGGATCTGCTCGGCGGCGGCTCGCGGTGGTGGTGGCTGCTGGTGCTGGCCGCGGGCGCGGGCTCGGCACTGTACGGGATCTTGCAGGCGGTGGTGGCCGTCGACCTCAAGCGGCTGCTGGCCTACTCCACGACCGAGAACATGGGCTTGGTGTTCATCGGCGTCGGGGCGGGCGGGTACTTCGCCGCGACCGGTTCCCGAGTGCTGGCGGGGCTGGCGTTGACGGCGGGGCTGCTGCACCTGGTCAACCACGCGGGATTCAAGACAGTGCTGTTCTGCTCGGCCGGGTCGGTGCTGCGCGCCACCGGTAGCCGAGACCTCGACGCGCTCGGCGGGCTTCGCTCGCGCATGCCGGTGACCACGGCCCTGTTCGCGATCGGCGCGCTGGCGGCCTCGGCGTTGCCGCCGGGCAACGGCTTCGTCAGCGAGTGGCTGCTGCTGCAGAGCCTGGTCCACGCCCTGCCGACGAGCGCGACCGCGACGGCAGTGGTGATGCCGCTGGCGGTGGCGGTGGTGGCGCTGACCGCGGGGTTGGCCGTGGCGACTTTCGTCAAGGCGTTCGGGGTGGGGTTCCTTGCTCGTCCGCGAGGCCCGGGCGCGGAGCAGGCCAGGGAGAGCCCGCCGTCGATGCTCGCCGGGACGGGGCTCGCGGCGATCGCATGCGTCGCGTTGGCGGTGGCGCCGGCGGCAGTGCTGCCCGGCCTGTCCCGGGCGGCGGGGGCGGCGCTCGGTGCGGGAGCCGTCGACTCCGTGCACGGGCCGGTGACGCTGCGCCTGACCGGTTTCGCGGGCAGCATGTCGCCGTTGCTGATCGCGGTCGCGCTGCTTGCCGCGGCCGTGGGTGCACTGGCCGGCGTCCGATCCCTCGTGGTGCGACGTGCCCGGCGGGTGGCCCGCTTGTGGGACTGCGGCGCCGGGCCGATGACGGCCAGGATGCAGTACACCGCGACCTCGTTCGCCGAGCCGCTGCAGCGGGTCTTCGATGACGTGCTCGCACCGGAAACCGACGTCGATGTCACCCCGACCGCGGAGTCGGCGTATCTGGTCGAGCGGGTCAAGTTCCAGGCGCGGGTGCCGGACCGGATCGAGTACCGGCTGTATCGGCCGGTGCTGGCCGCGACCCGAATGGTGGGCGAGGCCGCCCGCGGTCTGGCCAACGGCAGCGTGCACCGCTACCTCGGCTACGGGTTCTTCGCGTTCACCGGGTTGCTGATCGTGCTGGCGGTAATCCGGTGACCGCGTCAGGGGCGCTCGGCGCGGCCGCGCAGGTTGCGGTCGTCGGCGGCGGGTCGCCGCTGCTGGTCGGGTTGATGCGGCAGGTGCGGGCCCGGATGGAGGGCCGCGCTGGCGCCGGCGTGCTGCAACCGTGGCGGGACCTGCGCAAGCTGCTGCGCAAAGAGCCGATCACCCCGGCCGGCACGGCGTGGGTGTTTCGTGCGGCACCGCTGGTGCTGGCGGCGACTGTGCTGGTGGTCGCGGCGGTGGCGCCGTTCGCGACGACATCTTCGCCGCTGGATCGGATCGCGGACCTGTTCGCGGTGGCCGCGCTCCTCGCGTTGGGCACGGTCGCGCTCGCGCTGGCCGGGCTGGACACCGGGACCGCGTTCGGTGGGATGGGCGCCAGCCGCGAGATGACCGTGATGGCGCTAGTGGAGCCGACGATCCTGCTGTCGGTGTTCGCGCTGTCGGTGCGGGTCGGCTCGACCAACCTGGCCGCCATCGTCGGCGAAGCAGTGCGAGACCCGCGCGCGGTGATCTCGCCGGTGAGCCTGCTCGCCGCGGTCGCGCTGGCGGTGGCGACGGTGGCCGAGGCCGGGCGACTGCCGGTCGACAACCCATCGACCCACCTGGAGTTGACGATGATCCACGAGGCGATGGTGCTCGAGTACGCCGGACCGGACCTGGCGCTGGTCGAGTGGGCGTCGGCGATGCGGCTGAGCGTGCTGCTGGGCTTGCTGACCAGTCTGTTCGCGCCGTGGGGGATCACCACCGGCGCCGGACTGGCTGTCCTTCCGTTGGCGCTGGTCGTGTTCGCGGCCAAGGTTGCCGCGCTCGGGGTCGTCCTCGCCGCCGGCGAGGTGTTCCTGGCCAAGCTGCGGCTGTTCCGGGTACCGGAGTTGCTCGCCGGCTCGTTCCTACTCGCGCTGCTAGCCGTGGCAGCGTCCTTCTTCCTGGGATGAGGCCGCGATGAACGAGACGACCTACGTCCAACTGCTCGACCTGGCGTGCGGCGTGTTTCTGCTGGCCGCGGTGCTGGTGCTGTGGCGCCGCCGCCTGGCCGCAATCGTGCGGCTCTTCGCGATCCAGGGCGCCGCGCTGGCCGGGCTGGTGGCCGTGCTCGCCGTGCATCAGCACGACGCCGAGCTCGGCGCGGTCGCGGTCGGCATCTTGCTGCTGCGCGCGATCGCCCTGCCCATCCTGCTGCGCCGCGCACTGCAGGCTGCCGGAGAGACGCGCGAGACTCAGCCGCTGGTCAATGTCGCCGCCTCGCTGCTCGCCGCGGCGGTGCTCGCGCTACTGGCCTATGCGGTTACCCAGCCGGTGGTGCGGCTCTCGCCGTCGCCAGCCAGTCACGCCGTCCCGGTCGCCGTGACCGTGTTGCTGCTCGGGTTCTTCGTCCTGGTCACCCGCCACCGCGCGCTGTCGCAACTGGCTGGGTTCTTGCTGATGGACAACGGCATCACCGCGGCGGCGTTCCTCACCACCGCCGGGGTTCCGCTGGTGGTCGAGCTCGGCGTGTCCTTCGACGTGCTGCTTGCGGTGCTGGTGCTGCAGGTGCTGACCACGCGGATGCGCGCCGCGTTCGGCAGTACCGACCTGGACGAACTGCGGGAGCTGCACGACTGATGATCACCCTTCTTCTCGCGCCGATCGCGCTGCCCGCCCTCGCTGCGCTCGGCTACACGGTTCTCGGCTGGCAGCGGCGCACCGCATGGCTCGGCACGCTCGCCGCCGCGGGCTCGCTCGCCAGCGGAATCGCGCTGGCCACGATCGTCACCGGGTCGCGGCCACGCACCGTGCTCGGCGGGCTGCTGCGGGTCGACGCGCTGTCCGCGTACATGGTCATCGTGATCGGCGCGATCGCGGTGCTGGCCATGGCCGCCAGCCCGGCCTACCTGGCCGGTGAGTTCGCCGCCGGGCACACCAACGCCCGAACGGCGCGTCGCTACGGGACCCTCACCCAGGCATTCATCGCCGCGATGAACACCGCCGTACTCGCCGCCAGCCTCGGCGTGCTGTGGGCCGCGATCGAGGCCACCACGATCCTCACCGCGTTCCTGGTCGGGCACCGGCACACCCGCGGCTCGGTCGAGGCCGCCTGGAAGTACGTCGTGGTCTGCTCGGTCGGCATCGCGCTGGCGTTCCTCGGCATCGTGCTGCTCAACTACGCCGCCGTGCACACCGGCCTGCCCGCCGCCCACGCCATGGACTGGACCAGCCTCACGGCCAACGCGCACGCCCTGGACCACGGCGTGACACGCATCGCGGTGGCCTTGCTCGTCCTCGGCTTCGGCACCAAGACCGGGCTGGCGCCCATGCACGCCTGGCTTCCCGACGCACACAGCCAAGCACCCGCCCCGGTCTCCGCGCTCATGTCCGGAGTACTGCTGTCGGTGGCCTTCTACGCCATCCTGCGAGTCAAGGTCATCTCCGACGCCGCGCTGGGCGGCGGCTTCGCCCGCACGCTGCTCCTCATCGTCGCGCTGGCCTCGCTCACCGTCGCCGCAGCACTGCTGCTCGCCCAACGCGACTACAAACGCATGCTCGCCTACCACAGCATCGAGCACATGGGCCTGCTCGCCCTCGGCGCCGCCGCTGGCAGTCAGCTCGCCCTCGCCGCCGTGCTGCTGCACGTTCTCGGCCACGGGCTGGCCAAGGCCGTGCTGTTCCTCAGCGCCGGGCATCTGCACCAGGCTCTGGGCAGCAGCCACATCCACGCGGTGCGCGGGCTCGCCGGCCGCGCGCCGCTGCTTGCCGGCACGCTCGGCGTCGGCTTACTTGCGCTGCTCGGCCTGCCCCCGTTCAGCCTGTTCGCCAGCGAACTCGGCATGTTCCGGGCCGGATTCGCCGCCGGTCTGGGCTGGGCGGTCTCGCTCGCCCTGCTATCCATGCTGGTCATCTTCGCCGCGGTCGCGTCACACGCCGGAGACATGCTGCTCGGCACCCGCACAGACCCGCCCGCCGAGCGCGACCCAGCAAGCGCTGTCGCGCTGCGACTGCCCGCAACCGCCGCCGCCGCGCTGCTCGCCGGGCTGGCCACCTGCGCCGTGCTCGGCGTGACCGCCTGGCCGCTGCGCGCGCTGCTGCACGCCGCTGCCCTCGTCGCCGCAGGGACCTGACATGCCCGACCCGATCTTGTCCGTCCCAGCGGCGGCGGCAGAGCGAGCGATCATCGACCTCGAGCCCGAGTCACTGACCAGCTGGGCCGATCAGTTCCTCGCCGACGGCTACCGGCTCGCCCTGGTCGCCGCCCACGACGACAGCCCGTCCCCCGCCCAGCGGGCGGCGCTGCGCGTCGTGTACCTGTTCACCGACGGCCCTCCCGACTCAAGGATCGAACTGCACGTCCGCCTCGACCCGCACCACCCGCAACTACCTAGCCTCGCCGCGATGTCCTTCCCCGCCGGCCGCTTCGAACGCGAGATGCACGACCTCTACGGCATCGTCCCGCTCGACCACCCCCAACCGCGCCGGCTCGTCCGCCACCACCACTGGCCGCGCGGCTGGCACCCGATGCGCGCCGACGCCGGCCCGCCTCCCGAATTCGACAACCCCGAAGGCCCCTACCCCTTCCTCATCGTGCAAGGCCCCGGCGTCTACGACATCCCGGTCGGCCCCGTCCACGCCGGCCTCATCGAACCCGGCCACTTCCGCTTCTCCGTCGTCGGCGAAACCATCCTCAAACTCAAAGCCCGCCTCTGGTTCGTCCACAAAGGACTGGAGAAGCTCTTCGAAGGCCGCTCCCCCGCCGACGCCCTACCGCTCGCAGAACGCGTCAGCGGCGACACCACCGTCGGCCACGCCCTGGCGTACTGCCTCGCCGTCGAGGATGCCACCGGCTGGCAGGTGCCGCCCGACGCCCAGCGCAAGCGCGCGATCCTGCTCGAACTCGAACGCCTCTATAACCACATCACCGACATCGGGGCCCTCTGCAACGACGTCGGCCACGGCATCCTGCACGCACACGCGATGCGCATCCGCGAACAACTGCTACGCCTCAACGCCGACGTCACCGGGCACCGGCTGCTCCGTGGCGGCGTTCTGCTCGGCAGCGCGCACCTACGCACCCTGCCCGGCACCGGCCACCTGCAGACCATCGCCGCCGACATCGCCGAAATCACCCACCTTGCCCTCGGCCACACCGTCATCGCCGACCGGCTCACCGGCACCGCCGTACTCAGCAACCAAGCCGCCCGCGACCTCGGCGCCCTCGGCTACGTCGCCCGTGCCAGCGGCCTGCACACCGACGCCCGGCACCAGCACCCATTCCACCGCGCGATCGAAGACTTCACCCCCGCCATCCGCGATACCGGCGATGTGCTGGCCCGATTCCTCATCCGCGCCGACGAAATCAGCGCGTCCATCGCACTCATCACAGCCCTGACCCCTACGGTCACCGCCGATACCACCCGCACTGAACGGCCAACCACAACCGGACACGGACCCCGGTCCGGCGTCGGCATCGTCGAAGGCTGGCGCGGCACCATCACCCACCGCATCGAACTCGCCCCCGATGGCACCCTCACCCGAGCCAAAATCGTCGACCCGTCCTTCTTCAACTGGCCCGCCCTGCCCGTGGCCCTCTCCGGCGCGATCGTCCCCGACTTCCCCCTCGTCAACAAAAGCTTCAACCTCTCCTACGCCGGCAACGACCTATAGAAACCCACCCCGGGGCGACGCGATGCCGGGTCTGTGCAACGGTTCACGCGGTCACCGTCGATTCGCTGGCCGCATCATCGACGTTGACGGTCTGCCAGCGTCGCCAACCCAACCCTCCCGACAGGTGCCCGGCTTCCGTCGCCGGCACCGTGCCCAAGTCCGGCCTCGTCGGCAGCCATCCTCACTCAGTTGGTTACTTAGGTGACGGCCGGGCATCTGCCTTGGCGCGGGCCCGGCGGACCGTCTCGCGCGATTCGCATGGTGCGTGACTTGGCTCACTCGGCCGCGGGACTTTAGTCCCTACTGGATGGAAATCGCCCAGCCAACGATCAGCGAATGCACTCCGGGGCGATCATCCGCGTGTTCTGCGTCGACGGACCGTGCGAAGGCTTGCGATACCTGAATCCTGACACCGGCCGCGTGCTGTTCTCCGATGTTGCCGAGGCCGAGCGGGCCGTCTACAAAGTGCGCGACGAGGAAACATCAGGAACCATTTTCGGCACGTATCCAACCGCGTACTTCGATCGATTCGATCCACCCATCACCTGACGCCGCTGAGCTGCAC
>Ga0137380_10001675_pt1 | contig 18268 bp, 12 predicted proteins | sample SagtaG_17_FD_104809 | JGI IMG/M metagenome (GOLD analysis project Ga0137380, IMG submission 104809) | Vadose zone soil microbial communities from Sagehorn Ranch, Mendocino, California, USA - Sage2_L_100_16 metaG | ecosystem: Environmental > Terrestrial > Soil > Vadose zone | place: USA...
AGCAGGACCGGTTTCTTGTCCTTCTTGGCCCGGTCGAAGGCTTCGTCGCCCCAGGGGTACCAGTTGACCGGGTTATGGGCATGCTGAAGGAGGTAGGGACTGGATTCCAAGAGCAGGCGGTTAGTGTATTGGGGCGATCCGTCTGGGCGTAAGTGACGGGTGCGCGGTTTATAGTGAGCGCCCTTGGCTTTCAGGGCTTGGGCTAGGCGCTGTTGCAAGGCCGCGGGAAAAGCCTCGGCCCCGGGCAGTCGGTTCGTGGACTGGGCGGCGAGGCTCGCAGCACGCCAGAGCAGAAGGCCAGCGAGCACGACGCTGACTGTACTGCGTTGCATTTGATGAAAGTATCACAAGGTAGAGGGCGGGGCGCTACCCCTGAACGCTCTCCACGCACTCACGAAACAGCCGGTGCCAGTTCGTCACCGTGCCAAACTGTTGGACGTAGGAATCGAGGCCTAAGAGCGCGCGGACCAGGAACAAGCGGTGACCTGGCGCGTTGAAGATGCGGTTCTCCATGCCGATGGCCGTGACCTCCATCGCCTTCTCGACCGAATGAAAGTCATGCGGATCATACACCCGGTCCTGCAGCACCGGCTCAAAAAGGATATACATGATGCGCACCAGCGGCGCTGGATCGTCGGCAGGATCAAGATAGCCCAGTAATACGAAGCAGCGGGCCATGGTCTCCTCGTCCCGTGCCAGGATCGCCCGGGCTAAGGTGTGGTAACCTTTGCGGATCTCTTCGGGAAAGAGACGCACACTGCCAAAGTCAAGCATCGCCAACTTCGGATGGTAGGTCAGCAGATAGTTGCCTGGATGCGGATCGGTGTGCAGCGCGCCGAACGCCAAAAGCTGGCGCCAGGTGATCTGAAAGTACTTCACCGCCACCCAGTCCTTCAACTCTCTGTCCACTCCTGGAGCTAGGATGTCCTGGAGCTTGTAGCCGTCGATGAACTCCATGGTCAGGACGCGGCGCGAGGAAAAGTCCGGGTACACGCGCGGGATGATCACCTCCTCATCAGCCGCGAACAGGCGCTGGAAGAGGGCAAGGTTATTGGCCTCGTGCACGTAGTCCAGTTCCTCCCGTAGCCGCTCTTCCATTTCCTGGTAGATCTCGCTGGCGTCAAACGGCTGGCGGAGGACATCACGGGTGATGAGCGTAAAGATTTGCAGCAGGGCCTTGAGGTTCTGCAAGTCCTGCACCACGGTCTCGTCCACACCCGGGTACTGGATCTTGACGACCACCGCTTCCCCGCTCTTCAGCCGAGCTCTGTGGACCTGGCCCAGCGACGCGGCGGCGAAGGCCTCGCGGTCAAAACTCTTAAACAACTGCTCTGGGTACTTGCCTAACTCCCGTTTCACCTGGACGCGGATCAGGTCGTAGTCCATCGGTGGGATCGAGGACTGCACCACGGCGAGGATGTTGAGCACTTCTGAGGGAAACAGGTCGTTACGCATGCTCAGCATCTGCACCAGCTTCATGAAGGCGCCGCGCAGCTCGCGCGAGCTGTCTACGAGGCGCAGCGCGTTCTTGAGGTGGAGATCGAGCAGCTCCTGTCCCTTCCTACCAGCAGACTGGAATGGCCGCTTGAGCGCGTGCCACAGATAACTGCTACCTACTGACGTGGTAAGAGAACCGACCTGCAAGGCGCGTTTTGTGCGCCCCCGGGTCAGGCCGGTAGAGCGCTTTCTAGCAGGCACGGTCGACTTGCAGGGTCAATGGAAAAGTTAGGCCGAAGCGGATTGCGGATTGAAAAGGCAAAGCTGCAATCATAAAGTTGCAACCTCTTATCTGCTGAGCTTGTTCATCAACGTCGCCGCGGCGGCAGCGCCGAAGCCGTTGTCGATGTTTACCACGGTAATGCCAGGGGCGCACGAGTTGAGCATCGCGAGCAACGCCGCCAGGCCGTTGAAGCTCGCCCCATAGCCGACGCTGGTAGGAACGGCAATGACGGGCCGATCCACTAGCCCACCGACCACACTCGGCAGCGCTCCTTCCATACCGGCCACCACGATCAGTACAGCTGCGGCGTGTAGTTTCCCCACACTATCGAGTAATCGGTGCAGCCCGGCCACCCCCACGTCGTAGAGCCGTTCGACCCGGTTGCCGAGCAGTTCAGCCGTGACTGCCGCTTCTTCGGCCACCGGCAGGTCCGCTGTACCCGCCGAGATCACCAGGATCAGCCCTTGTCCGGCAGGCGGTACCGGGGGCTCGCCCAGGGCGCCAAGGCGACCGTCGGGATAATAGCGCAACTCGGGGAGGGTTGCGCGCACCTCCTGAGCCTTCTGCTCATCTAGACGGGTGATCAGCGCGTGCTGGCCACACGCGACCAGCCGTTGGGCGATCTCGGCGATCTGGCGCGCCGTTTTGCCCTGCGCCAGGATCACTTCGGGAAAGCCTTTGCGCAGGGCACGGTGGTGGTCCACCCGGGCAAAGCCCAGGTCTTCAAAGGGCAGGGTCTTGAGGAGAGCGAGGGCTGCGTCAATGTCCAGGGCGCCGCTCTGCACACGGGCTAACAGGTCATGAAGACGGGCGCGGTCCATGCTCAAGCCTGGCGGAAATGGTCATAGCCGGCATACGCTGGCGTATACGTAGCCCCATCCGGACCACGCACGCTGAGCCCTTCAGCCTGCGGGACGATGCAGCCAATGCGGGTGATGGCGCAGCCGCCGGTTTGCGTCAGCGCATCAACTGCCGTACGGTGTTCCACGGCAGCGGAGAACAGTAATTCGTAGTCTTCACCACCGGTGAGAGCACCACTCCAGTCTTGCTCTCCCAACAGGGCACGGTACTCGACCGACAAGGGCAACCTGGGCGCCTCGACCACCGCACCGACGTGACTTTCTTCGCATAAGTGGCCGAGGTCTTGTAGGAGCCCGTCGCTCACGTCGATCATCGCCGTGGCCAGATGGCGGGCCGCCACCTCCCGGCCGATCGCGAGGCGCGCAGCAGGGCAGAGGAACCGGGCCTTCACCGCTTGGGCTGCCGGGCCGTCCCGCTCTTCCTGCAGCAGGCGCAGCCCCAGAGCTGCATCGCCCAGGGTGCCGGTTACATACAGGTCATCGCCCACCTGCGCGCCCGAGCGAGTGATCACCCCGTGCGGTGCCTGACCAAGCAGGGTCACAGACAGCATCAAGCACGGCGCCGCACTCATATTCCCCCCAATCAGCGCCGTGCCACAGGCCTCTGCCGCCCGGACAAACCCGTTGAAGAATGCGTCAAGGTCTTCGACCTCACACTGCTGCGGCACCCCTAGGCCAAGCAACGCAAAGGTCGGTTCCCCACCCATAGCAGCAATGTCGCTGGCGTTGACGGCAAAGGCTTTTTCTCCCAGCGTGGAGAATGAGGTCCACTCACGGCGGAAGTGGACGCCTTCGATCATCGCGTCGGTGGTGAGGAGGGTCATGCCAGGTAGTGAGAGGACGGCACAGTCATCGCCTAGGCCGAGGAAAACACGGGGGTCAGCCGGCACGCGGTCGCGCAGACGGCGCAGGAAGGGAAACTCACCGAGGTCGCGGAGCTTCATCCTCTCCTATGCCTTTAGCCGAAGAGTTCCTTCACTTTCTCAAAAAACCCCTTGCTCAGGGGATGTAAGTCCGCCCCATCGAGCCGGGCAAACTCCTCAAGCAATTCACGCTGTCTGGCGGTAAGTTTGCGGGGGACCTCGACCACGACCCGCACCAACTGGTCCCCCCGGCCGCCACTGTGCAGGTCCACGATGCCTTTGCCGCGTAGGCGAAACACGTTGCCCGATTGGGTTCCGGGGGGCACCTTCATTTTGAGTTTGCCTTCGAGGGTCGGCACCTCGATCTCGGCCCCAAGGGCAGCTTGAGGAAAACTAATGGGCACCTCACAGATCACTTCATTGTTGTGGCGTTTGAACAGGGGGTGCTCGCGCACCCGGATGAGGACGTACAGGTCACCGGGCGGCCCGCCCGCCGGACTGGCTTCCCCTTCGCCCCGCAACTTGAGACGCGCACCGCTATCCACGCCGGCAGGAATCTTCACCTGCAGGGTTGCGGTCTTCGGCGCCGCTCCAGTCCCTCGACAGGTTGCACAGGGATCGGTGATCACCACCCCCTGCCCCCCGCATTGGTTACAGGTACGCGCGATAGTGAAGAACCCCTGCTGGAACCGCACCTGGCCGCTGCCACGGCACGTGGCACAGGTCTTGGGCGAGGTTCCAGGCTTGGTGCCTTTCCCTCGGCAGGTATCGCAGACCGCCATGCGCGGTACCGAGATCGTCTTCTCAGTGCCAAACGCCGCCTCTTCAAAGGAGATCTCCAGGTTATAGCTGAGGTCTTCCCCCCGCCGGCCCCGCCGCCGGCTGCCGCGTCCAGTACCGGTCCCAAAGAAGTCACCGAAGATATCGCCGAAGATGTCCTCGAAGCTGGTGGAGAAATCGGACCCGCTGCCAAAGCCGGTCCCGCCCTGCTCGAAGGCGCCGTGGCCGTAGCGGTCGTACAGCGCCCGTTTCTCCGCATCCGAAAGAACCTGATACGCTTCGGATAGCGCCTTAAACTTTTCTTCGGCGGCCTTATCACCAGGGTTGCGGTCCGGATGATAGTCCTTTGCGGCCTTACGGTAGGCCTTCTTCAGTTCTTCTTCACTGGCGCTGCGGCTCACGCCGAGCAATTCGTAGTAGTCAGCTTTGGTTGCCATACCCGGTGCCCATCCCCCTATAACAAAAAGCCCCCACTCTTCCAATAAGGGAGAAGTGGGGGCTCTGAACAGGAAGACGATCGCTGGCTTTCGCGACTCGTTACTTCACTTCTTCGAAGTCCGCGTCGACGACGTTTTCCCTGTCCTGGGCTTGCCCGTTCCCCCTGCCGCCTTCAGGCTGGGCATCCTTATCCTTGGCGCCAGCCTGCTCTTTGGCCACCCGCGCGTACATCGCTTCGGCGAGCTTGTGCGAGACCTGGGTCAACTCGTCGATCGCGGCTCTGGTCACTCCTGTATCCTCACTCTCCATCGCCTTCTTAGCTCTTTCCAGGGCCGCCTCGATGTTGCTGGCGGTTGTGGGATCGACGTCGTTACGGTGGTCCTTGAGCGATTTCTCAGTTGTATAGATCAAAGAGTCGAGTTGGTTGCGGGCCTCGATACGCTCGCGTTTACGCCGGTCTTCTTCCGCGTGCGCCTCGGCGTCCTTGACCATCTGCTTGATCTCTTGGTCAGAGAGGCCGCTTGAGGCCGTAATCCGGATCGACTGTTCCTTCCCGGTGCCAAGATCCTTGGCATTGACGTGAACAATGCCGTTAGCATCGATGTCGAAGGTCACCTCGATCTGCGGGACACCACGCGGCGCTGGGGGGATGCCAACCAGGTCAAACTGCCCGAGCAGCTTGTTATCCGCCGCCATCTCACGTTCGCCCTGGAAGACCCGGATCGTCACCGCGGTCTGATTGTCAGAGGCAGTAGAGAAGATCTGGCTCTTCTTGGTCGGGATCGTGGTATTCTTTTCGATCAACCGCGTGAACACCCCGCCTAGGGTCTCGATGCCCAGGGACAGGGGGGTGACATCAAGCAGCAGCACATCTTTCACCTCACCCTTGAGCACGGCCCCTTGGATCGCTGCGCCCACAGCGACCACTTCGTCGGGGTTGACACCCTTATGGGGCTCTTTGCCGAAGATCTTGCGCACCCGCTCCTGCACGGCGGGCATGCGGGTCATGCCACCAACCAGCACGACCTCATCGATCTGACGCGCTGACAAGCCGGAATCCGTGAGGGCAGTGCGGCAGGGAGCTTCGAGCCGGTCGAGCAGGTCCGTACACAGGGCTTCGAGCTTGGCGCGCGTGAGCTTCATCGTCAGGTGTTTGGGACCGGTCTGGTCGGCTGTGATAAACGGCAAATTGATCTCAGTCTCCATCGACGAAGACAGCTCGCACTTGGCCTTCTCTGCCGCCTCCTTGAGGCGCTGGAGCGCCATGCGATCCTTGCGCAAGTCTACCCCCTGGTCCTTTCTAAACTCATCGGCCAGGTAGTCCATGATCCGCTGGTCAAAATCGTCGCCACCGAGGAACGTATCACCGTTGGTGGACTTCACCTCGAACACGCCATCTCCGACTTCAAGGATGGAGATGTCGAACGTGCCGCCGCCCAGGTCAAAGACCGCGATCTTTTCGTCCTTTTTCTTGTCAAGCCCGTAGGCCAGCGAGGCAGCAGTCGGCTCATTAATGATACGCAGCACATTCAACCCGGCGATCCGCCCAGCGTCTTTGGTCGCCTGGCGCTGCGAGTCGTTGAAGTAGGCCGGAACCGTAATCACCGCCTCGGTCACTTTCTCACCTAGGTAATCCTCGGCCGTCTGCTTCATCTTCTGCAGGATAAAAGCCGAGATCTCCGGCGGACTATACTTTCTGCCTCGCACCTCTACCCATGCGTCACCATTGTCGGCTTTGACCACTTTATACGGCAGCACCTTCATGGCCTTGGCTACCTCAGCCTCCTCAAAGCGCCGACCCATTAGGCGCTTAATAGAAAAGATGGTGTTCTCGGGGTTGGTAATCGATTGGCGTCTGGCGATCTGACCGACCAAACGCTCCCCACTTTCGGTAAAGGCCACCACGGAAGGCGTAATGCGACTCCCCTCGGCATTGGTGATGACCTTGGGTTCACCCCCCTCCATCACTGCGACCACCGAGTTTGTCGTCCCCAAGTCAATACCGATTACTTTTGCCATACGTGTTCTCCTTAAAAAACCCTTTAGCCCTGCCGCCCATTACCAGGAACCTTTAATCATCCGCCAGAGGATGTGCAACCTTTATTCATCAGATTTTTTCTCCTCTTTCTCCTCAGCAGGCGCCTTGGCAACGGTCACCAGGGCGGGCCGTAGCAACCGACCGTGCAACAGATACCCAGGATGAAGTTCACTCACCACAGTGTTCGGAGTAACGTCAGCCCTCTCGATTTGGTCCATGGCTTCATGCTTACTGGGGTCAAACGGTTCGCCCTTCACCGTGGTGAGGCGGCTCACCCCGTACTTTTCCAAGATATCAAGGAACGAGCGCAGGACCAGAGCAACCCCCTTAACCAAGGGTTGGCCGTTGCCACCACTGCGGGCGTGTTCAACCGCGCGTTCCAGATTATCGACCACCGACAGCAGATCACGAAGCAAGGGTTCGTTAGCGAACCGTAAAGACTCGGCCTGCTCGCGCAGCATCCGGCGCTTGAAATTTTCCATTTCGGCCCGCTCGCGCAAGAATAACTCGTAATTGGCCTTGGCTTCCGCTTCCTTCTCCTGCAGCTTGGCTAACAGCGTGGCGGTATCTTCCCCGCCTGCAGACTTCTGGATTTCCGGCTGTTCGTCCGACGCGACCGGGCAGTTCTCACGGTCTGTCTTTTCCATGCTCTCTACCCCTTGTGAAAATGTCTATCTTTTTTATTCTATAGGAGGAGACAAAAATGTAAGGACCACCCGCCATAGTGTCAAGGTGAAGATGCGCGAAGAACGTACACCAGCTATTGTCCTACGTAGCCGAGCGCATGGCGAATCGGATAAGATTGTCACTTTCTTAACGCGCGACTGGGGAAAAGTCACCGGCATTGCCAAAGGGGCCAAGCGGTCGCGCCATCGCTTTGTCAATGTGTTGGAAGCTTTCACCCAGGTGCAGTTGCGGTTCCGTCCGGGCAGAGCCGATGATCTGGCTTTCATTTTCGGCTGTGACCTGATCCGCAGCTTTCGCAGTCCGAGCCGTGACTTACAACGGTTCGCCTTGGCTAGTTACGTGGTCGAACTGATCGACGTCATGGTGGCGAGTCGCGAGTCAGGCCAGGAAACCTACACGCTACTACTCCACGGCTTGACTGTGCTTGAGGAGCAAGCAGAGCTTTCGCCGCTGTTTTTGCCAGCGTTCGAACTGCTGTTGTTGACATACGTGGGCTATGAACCGCACCTGACAGGCTGCCAGCAGTGCCGGCTCAGCCTCAGCGGAGAGGAGACGCCGCTGGTTTTTTCCCCCAGTCTCGGCGGCCTCCTGTGCCCGCGCTGTCGTGAGCGGGGGGGAGCGACACTCCTGCTCTCGGCTGAGGCCCTGCACCTCTTGCGCCGACCAAAGGCTGGGGGCCTAGAAGCGTTCCTGGGGATTCCCGCTTCTCCCCGTGTGTGCCGCGAAACGCGCGCCCTGGTTACTGGTTTGCTCTCCCGCCACCTTCCTAGACCATTGAAATCACGGACCTTTCTCGAACAGGCGGGATTTCTCAGCGGCGCTCACGTTGACGCCTCCGGGGGGGAATGATAGGGCTGCTGGCTTATGTCGGTGACTATGGACAAGATTGTCAACCTGTGCAAGCGGCGTGGGTTTGTCTTCCCCTCCAGCGAGATTTATGGGGGCTTTGCCAGCACCTGGGACTACGGTCCGCTTGGCATCGAACTCAAACGTCACATCCGCGAGATCTGGTGGCGCTACATGGTGACGGCACGCGAGAACGTGGTCGGCCTCGAGAGCGCCGTGCTCATGCATCCTCGGGTGTGGGAAGCCTCGGGGCACGTGGCTGGGTTCTCTGATCCGCTGGTTGATTGCCGCGCTTGCAAGCGGCGCTTCCGTGCCGACCAGATCCCTGTCCGGGAAGAGCGCCAGTGTCCCAAAGGCCTGGAGTGCGATCTGACCGAGGCTAGGCAGTTCAACCTGATGTTCAAGACTTTTGTTGGTCCGGTCGAGGAAGACGCGGCGGTGGCGTTCCTGCGGCCGGAAACTGCGCAGGGCATGTTCGTGAACTTCCTCAATGTCCAACAAGCGAGCCGCCTCAAGCCGCCCTTCGGCATCGCCCAGATCGGGAAGTCGTTCCGCAACGAGATTACGCCTGGCAATTTCATCTTCCGCACGCGGGAGTTCGAGCAGATGGAGATGGAGTTCTTCGTCAAACCCGGCACCGATGACGAGTGGTTCGACTACTGGCGCGAGCAGCGTTTCACCTGGTATACGATGCAGCTCGGGGTCAAGCCGGCGAACCTGCGCTTCCATCACTATGCCAAAGACGAGCTTGCCCACTATGCCAAGGCCTGCTCGGACATCGAGTACCAGTATCCGTTTGGCTGGAGCGAACTGGAAGGCATCGCCAATCGCACTGACTTCGACCTGCGGCGTCATGCCGAGTGCAGCGGCAAAGATCTGACTTTTTTTGATGAAGAGACCCGCGAGCGCTACCTACCCTACGTTATCGAACCGGCGGTCGGGGTGGACCGCATCCTGCTCATCCTGCTCTGCGACGCTTACGACGAAGACGTACAGGACAACGAGTCCCGCGTTGTCCTGCGCCTGCACCCGCGTCTGGCACCGATCACCGTGGGCATCTTTCCCCTGTTGCGCAAAGACGGACAACCGGAAAAGGCCCTGGCCATCCGCGACCTCCTTCAGCAGCGGTTTACGGTCTTCTACGACCAAGCTGGCTCGATCGGCCGGCGCTATCGCCGCCAAGATGAGGTCGGTACACCATTCGGCGTGACCGTAGACCACCAGACTATGCAGGATAACACCGTGACCCTGCGTGAGCGCGACTCTACCCAGCAGGTCCGTTTGCCGATCGACCGCTTGATTCCTGAACTGAGCAGCCGCATGGAAATCTAACGCGCTTTCCTGAGCGCTAGCAGCGGTGCACAGCAGCAGCGGATTTTTTTCTCTGCTGCTCTTCTGCTATCCTGAACCGCAAACGCCGTGCCCAATTCCAGGGAAGGGAAGGTTGGAACAGTCTCATGAACGCACAGCAACACAACGGACAGGGAACAAAAAGCCGGAGCAAACGCTACGTTTACTCTTTTGGTGGTGGCAAAGCTGATGGTCACGCCGGGCTCAACTGGCTGCTCGGTGGCAAGGGTGCGAACCTGGCCGAGATGGCTCGCCTGGCGTTGCCGGTGCCGCCGGGCATGACGATCACCACCGAGGTATGTACCTACTATTATGCGCGCCAGCACAGCTACCCACCTGAGCTGGATAAACAGGTCCGTAACGGCCTGACACGGATCGAGAAGATCATGGGCCGGCGCTTTGGCGATCCTGAGAATCCGCTGCTGCTCTCGGTCCGCTCTGGTGCCCGGGTGTCGATGCCGGGCATGATGGACACTGTGCTGAACCTGGGCCTCAACGACACGACCGTCCAGGGTCTGATCAAGCAGTCCGGCAATCCTCGCTTCGCTTACGATTGCTACCGCCGTTTCATACAGATGTACGGAGATGTGGTCCTGGGACTCAAACCGGAATCCAAAACTGAGCGTGATCCCTTTGAGACACTCATTGAAGACAAGAAAGCCGCCAGAGACATCACGCTGGACACCGAGTTGACAGCAGATGATCTGCGCGAACTGGTCGCCGAGTTCAAAGCCCTGATCCAGGACAGACTCCATCTCACCTTCCCCCAGGATCCGCAGGAACAGCTCTGGGGTGCCATCGGTGCAGTGTTCGGCTCGTGGAACAATCCGCGCGCGGTTACTTACCGTAAGATCGAAAACATCCCGGAAGAATGGGGCACCGCAGTAACGGTGCAAGCGATGGTCTTCGGCAACCTGGGAGAGGACTGTGCCACCGGGGTCGCTTTCACCCGTGATCTCTCTACGGGTGAGAAAGTATTGAATGGCGATTTTCTCGTGAACGCCCAGGGGGAAGATGTCGTCGCTGGCATCCGCACCCCGCTACCGATCACCCTCGCCGCGTCACGCCAGCGAGCCGCGCGCGAGGGTCGTTCCGAGGAAGAAAGGAAGACCCTCTATCCCTCCCTAGAAGAACGGATGCCAGAGTGCTTTGCCACGCTGCAAGAGATCGCCCAGACGCTGGAGGCGCATTACAAGGACGCCCAGGACATCGAATTTACCATTCAGAAGGGTCAACTGTGGATGCTGCAGACCCGCGCCGGCAAGCGTACTGCCGCGGCTGCACTGAAGATTGCGGTCGATATGGTGCATGAAGGCCTCATCGACGAGCGCACCGCAGTCCTACGGGTCGCCCCAGCGCAGCTCGACCAACTGCTGCATCCCACTCTTGACCCGGCCGCGGCGAAAGAGCGCCTCGCACGCGGCTTGCCTGCTTCCCCTGGCGCTGTCAGTGGCGCAGTGGTGTTCTCGGCCGACGATGCTGAGGCAGCGGCGCGGACAGGCCGCAAGGTGATCTTGGTGCGCATCGAGACCTCACCGGAGGACATTCACGGCATGCACGCAGCGCAGGGGATTCTCACCGCGCGCGGTGGGGCGAGCTCGCACGCGGCCCTAGTCAGCCGGGGCATGGGCAAGTGCGCAGTGGTCGGCTGCGAAGCCCTGGAAATCAACTACGAGCGTCAGCAGTTCGGCGTACGGGGCTCTGACGTCGTGATCCACGCAGGTGAGCTTATCACCCTGGATGGGTCAACCGGGGAAGTGTTCCGTGGCCAGGTGCCCACGCGTGATCCCAACCCTGACACACCCGAATTCAAGACTTTCATGCTGTGGGCGGACCACTTCCGCCGCCTGCGCGTGCGCGCCAATGCCGACACTCCGCACGATGCCAAGGTCGCGCGGGAGTTCGGAGCCGAGGGGATCGGCTTGTGCCGCACCGAGCATATGTTCTTTGAGGGTGACCGCATCGATGCGGTCCGCGAGATGATCCTCGCCGAGGATACCGCCGGACGCAAACGCGCGCTGGACAAGCTTATGCCGATGCAAAAAGGCGACTTCGTCGGCATCCTGCGGACAATGGCCGGGTTGCCAGTGACGATCCGGCTCCTTGACCCACCGCTCCACGAGTTCCTGCCCCACACCGAAGAAGAGATTGTTGACCTTGCGGCCAAGCTCGGCGTGCCGGCCGAGCGGCTGCGCGCCAAGCGTAACGCCCTGCACGAAGTGAACCCCATGCTCGGGCACCGCGGGTGCCGCCTAGGGATCACATTCCCTGAGATCTACGAAGCGCAGGCCCGTGCAATCATGGAGGCGGCCTGTGAACTTGCCCGGGAAGGGGTAGAGATCATCCCAGAGATCATGGTCCCACTGGTCGGATACAAGCGCGAGCTAGAAATACTGCGGGAGCGCATCGTACGGGTCTGCACCGAGGTCGCCAACGTTCAAAGGGTAACAGTACCCTACACTGTCGGTACCATGATCGAGGTCCCTCGTGCCACCGTCGTAGCCGATACCATTGCCGCGGCAGCAGATTTCTTCTCCTTCGGCACAAATGACCTGACCCAGATGACGCTAGGGTTGAGCCGCGATGATGCCGGCAAGTTCTTGCCCGACTACCTCAACCAGGGCATTTTCCCCCAAGACCCATTTGTCTCCCTGGACCAGAGTGGAGTCGGGCTTTTGGTTGAGCTGGCCGTGCGCAAAGGGCGCGCTGCCCGGTCAGACCTGAAGATCGGCATTTGTGGAGAACACGGCGGAGACCCAGCCTCGGTTCAATTCTGTCACCAGGCTGGCCTCGATTACGTATCCTGCTCGCCTTATCGGGTGCCGATTGCCCGTCTGGCAGCGGCGCACGCCGCCCTGCACGAAAAACCCCTCACCAGGGCCCGCAGCACCGCTCGGGGCAAGCAGACGCAGACAGCCCCGGCCGCGGCGACAGCCTAGCCTAGGGAGAGGCATAGTTTACTCAGGAGTTCCAATTTGAGGGAACAGCGAGGCTTCTAAGCTTTTTGCTGCACCCTTTTTCTCCCTCTCCTGCTCTGCGGGAGAAGGAACCCGCACAGCCGATACAGGCATGTCAACCCACGCAATCAGCGGGCAAACGCGGGTGGTGGGGATCTTCGGTGATCCGATTACGCACACCCGTTCACCGGCGATGCAAAACGCCGCGTTTCGCGTACGGCACCTGCCCTACGTGTATGTGCCATTTCTGGTGCGGCCCGCTGACCTCTCCAAGGCGGTCCACAGTATCCGTGCTCTCAACCTAGTGGGAGTGAACGTCACGGTCCCCCACAAGGAGCGTATCGTGCGCTACCTCGATGCGCTCAGCGCCGAGGCCAACCTGTGTGGCGCGGTGAACACGGTGGTCAACTGCGACGGCACTCTGTTTGGCGACAACACCGACGGCCGCGGTTTTCTCTTGTCATTGCAGGAGCGCTGCTTGTCTCCACGCCGGCGCGAGGTCGTGGTAATCGGCGCTGGTGGCGCGGCTCGGGCGCTCCTCGCGTCTTTGATCCGCGCCGGCAGCGCTCGGGTCACGATCTTGAACCGTACCCAGGCCAAAGCCCAAGTTCTGGCCCGCACTTACCGTTCCCTGGGAAAGACCCGGATCGAAGCTCTCCCGCTCGATACGCTGCGTGACCCCGCCCTGCTGCAAAACGCTGCTCTGGTGGTGAACTGTACACCGGTCGGCCTTCACGGAGAGCAGTTCCTGCCACTAGCCTACGCTGCCACCCCACGGGGTTGTCTATTTTACGATTTACTCTACCGCCCGGAACTTACCTCTTTTCTGCGGCATGCACGGGCAGCGCAACGCCCGATCCTGGACGGCCGACGCATGCTCCTGCATCAGGGAGCCCTGGCCTTTTCCCTCTGGACCCGCACCCCAGCCCCTCTCGACGCGATGGCGCAGGCGCTGAAACGCACGCTGCGTAATCAGTAGGGGTGACCGACCGGGCGTCCCCACTCCGTTGGACTTAATTTCCCCATCGATTTACCGATGGTCTCCCCGCGTGCACAAGAACGGTTATGACGAAACTAGGCTGGACCAATTTTTGCACTCTTCGGACTCTGTGACATAACACCATATTGCGTCCTAGCCGGTCATATCGTATGGGGTGCAGGTCTCATTACTGAGGGCGGCGAAGGATCTTGTAACCTTGCGGAAAAGCAGAGAGATTCTTCACTGCGCTGCACCCCGTTCAGCATGACAGGCAAAGGACCGTGCAAACTGCCCAGAAGTTTGGACGGGGGGAAGGAGCCGTGGCGGAGACGTTGATAGACACGCGCCTAGGAGATCTGCTCGTGCGCAAGGGGTACATTACCCCTGAGCAGCTATACAAAGCGGCTGATGAACAGCGGCAGCACGGTGGGCCACTCAGCCGGCACCTAGTAAAGCTCGGGTGTCTAACCGAAGACGCGCTGCTCGCCTATCTGCAAAAAGAATATCGTCTGCCGCTCGCCGATCCTGCCAGCCTGGAAATCTCCGACGAGGTCATCCAGTTAGTCCCACATGTGCTGGTGACCAAGTATCACCTGGTACCGATCGGCCTTAACGGCTCCAGCCTGACCTTAGCCATGTCCGATCCCTCCAATCTCGTCGCCGTAGATGAGGTCAAGTTTCTCACTGGCTATGACGTCAAGGTTGCTGTGGCCACGGTTTCGTCCATCCAGCAGGTGATCGAGCGCTTCTACGACCGGGCCATGAAGTATGACCAGGTGCTCAACGACCTGCGCGGCCAGGATGTGGAGGTCCTCAAAGAGGAGAGCGATCTCGCCCTCGATCAACTGGAGCTAGCGTCCGAGGACGCGCCGGTGGTGCGGCTGGTGAACACGCTGTTTACAGACGCCATCCGTAAGCAGGCGAGTGATATCCACATCGAGCCGTACGAGAAGCTCTTTCGCGTACGGTTCCGTATCGATGGCGTGCTGCACGAAATCCTGCGGCCACCGCTCGCGCTCAAGGCTGCGGTCTCCTCGCGTATCAAAGTGATGGCCTCGCTCGATATCGCCGAGCGCCGGCTACCCCAAGACGGCCGCATTAAGCTCAAGCTGGGTCGGGGGGAAGCCATCGACGTCCGCGTGTCTGTGCTCCCCACCCTGTTCGGCGAAAAGGTTGTCATGCGTATCCTGGACAAGTCGAATCTCCAGACCGACATGACGAAGCTCGGGTTTGAAGAACGGGCACTGCAAAATTTCAAGGAGGCGATTTATAAACCCTACGGCATGGTGCTGGTCACCGGCCCCACCGGGTCCGGCAAGACCACGACGTTGTACTCGGCCCTGGCCGAGTTGAACAAGATCGCCACCAACATCTCGACCGCCGAAGACCCGGTGGAGTTTAACCTGCTGGGCATCAATCAGGTACAGATCAAAGAAGATATTGGCTTGTCCTTCGCCGCGGCTCTGCGCTCGTTTTTGCGTCAGGACCCGGACATTATTATGGTGGGAGAGATCCGCGATCGCGAGACCGCCGAGATCGGCATCAAAGCCGCTCTCACTGGGCACCTGGTGCTCTCTACCATCCACACGAATGACGCCCCCTCCACCATTAGCCGGCTGCTGAACATGGGAGTCGAGCGTTTTCTCGTCACTTCGTCGGTGAACTTGGTCCTCGCCCAGCGTCTGGTCCGCAAGATTTGCGCCAACTGCAAGGAAGACCTAGAGGTCACCCCGGAGACGCTGGTAGACCTCGGCGTGCCCGCAGAGGAAGCCAAGACCTATATGTGCAAGCAAGGTGCTGGGTGCCCCAACTGTGGGCTCACCGGCTACCGCGGCCGCATCGCCATTTATGAGGTGATGCCGATGTACGACGAGGTTCGCGACCTAGTGCTGTCTGGTGCCACGTCGACCGAGATCAAACGCGCCGCCATACGAGGGGGCATGAAGACCCTGCGCCAAAGCGGCCTCACTAAGGTGCGCGAGGGGGCCACGACTATCGAAGAGGTGCTGCGCGTCACCATAGCAGACTGATTCCGAGTGCGGATTGGCAGAACCGCGCTAAAGACAACCGGCTGGCGTGCCGATACATCTAGAGAATCTGGTCCCCGCCCCTCTGAGGTGTATATGGCAATGTTTCGTTGGCAAGGAATTGGCCCCGGCGGAGAGACGCTGCAGGGCGAGATGGAAGCAACCACCCCCGCAGCGGTGATCACGCGCCTGCGCACCCAGCGCATCCGGCCGCTGCCGAATCGCATCCAGCAAAAGGGTAAAGGTTTAGATAGAGAAATCAAAATCCCAGGGTTTGGCGAGAAAGTTAAAGCGAAAGATGTAGTGATCTTCACCCGTCAGCTCGCCACTATGATCGACGCCGGCCTGCCAATCATGCAAGCGCTCGACATTCTCGCCCAGCAAACTCCAAGCAAACTGTTTGCCAAGACGATCAAGCAGGTCAAACAAGACGTGGAAGGTGGGGAAACATTCGCCGCCTCGCTGACCAAGCACCCTAAGATCTTCGACGACCTTTACACCAATATGGTATCGGCGGGTGAGATCGGCGGCATCCTTGACACCATCCTGGCCCGCTTAGCCGGCTATATGGAAAAGGCCGTCAAGCTGAAGTCCAAGATCAAAGGGGCGATGATCTATCCTGCCAGCATCGTCGCGGTAGCCGTGGGGGTGACGGCGATCCTGCTGATCTATGTGATCCCGGTCTTCGCCGATATGTTCTCGAGCTTCGGCAAAGCCCTGCCCATGCCTACGCAGATCGCTATCAACCTTAGCTACGTGACCATCGCCTACCTCAAGTACATCATCGCAGCCATAATCGGCAGCATCTTCGGCATACGCGCGTTCTACCGAACGGAGAAAGGACGGTTCGCGATCGACGGCCTACTGCTCAAGCTGCCGATCTTCGGCGACATCATCCGCAAGGCAGCCGTGGCCCGCTTCACCCGCACGCTGAGTACTTTGCTCTCGTCTGGCGTGCCGGTCCTCGACGCCTTGTTCATCACGGGCAAGACTGCAGGCAACAAGGTGGTGGAGAAAGCGGCCCTGGCCTCACGCCAGACCATTAGTGAAGGGAAGACGCTCACCGAGCCGCTGGCAGCCAGCGGGGTGTTTCCCCCTATGGTTTGCCAGATGATCAACGTCGGCGAGACCACCGGCGCCCTCGACTCCATGCTGAGCAAGATCGCCGACTTTTACGACGACGAAGTAGACGCCGCTGTATCGAACCTCACCGCCTTGATGGAACCGTTGGTGATCGTCTTCCTCGGCGTGGTGATCGGCGGCCTTGTCGTCTCGATGTACCTACCGATCTTCCAGCTCGGCTCTGTACTCAACTAACAGGGTGCGGAAAAAGGGGGGCGCATGTTTCGACCGGCTCAGGCTGAACGGAAAATGTATCAATGATTTCAGGGCTTGTCCCGTTCGCCCTGAACTGGTCGAAGGATGAACGCGGGGGGAGATCGCACCCTGCTCAAGGACGGGGTATGCCGGACGTCGCGTATAACTTGCGTCGGCGCCTGCAGTGGTTCCTGCTGCTGCGGGTGGGGCTCACGACGTGCTTGTTGGCCGCCACCGTCTTTCTGTATTACCGGCACGGGGGGGACAACACGCCGGCTGGTGAGCGGCTGCTCGCCGCGCTGGGGTTCACGTATTTCATCTCCTTGGCGTCGGGGCTCCTGCTCACCCGCGTGCGCAACCTGGCAGTGTTCTCGTACGTGCAGGTGGTGTTTGACATTCTGTTCGTCACCAGCATCATCCTGCTGACGGGGGGGCTTCACAGCCCGTTTGCTTTTCTCTACCACCTGGCTATCCTGAACGCCGCCCTGCTCCTGTTCCGGTGTGGCGCGCTGGTGGCGGCGTCTCTAGCCGCGATCTGCTACGGCGGGACTGTAGATTTGCTCTATTATGGTGTGCTCCCGCCCGCGGGGTTCAGCCCAGCAATGTTCCTACTTGAGAGCCCTGTCTCAGGCTTGTACATGACCGTGCGGCTGGCGGTCACCCTGTCCTCATTCTATGTGATCGCGCTCCTGGGCAGTTATTTGACCCAACGGCTCTCGCACGTTGAAACCCTGCTGGCCGAGCGAGATGGCGCCTTGGGCCGTCTCTTATCACTCTATCAAGGGGCGATCCAAAACCTGGAAAGTGGGGTGCTCATCACCAATGCCGCCGACCGCATCGAGTATACCAATGCACTCCTGGGAAAACTCATCGGCACTGCCCCCAACCTGCTAGTGGGACGGGCGGTCAGCGATTTCTTTCCTCTGCCCCAGACCTGCTTGTCCACCATCGAGCCGTTCGAGTTGACGTTGCAGGAAGAGGATGGCAGCGAGCGGATCTTGCACGTCCTGCACTCGTCGCTCAATGATGCCGTAGGCACCCGCGTCGGCACGCTGTACAGCGTACAAGACGTGACCAGTGTGAAGGCTATAGAGCGCGGGCTGCGAGAGGCTGAAGAGTTAGCCCGAGTGACTGCCCAAGACGGGGCGACAGAGAGCGAGCTGTTCGCTGGCTTGGTAGGGCGCAGCGAGTGCATGACCAAGGTCTATCAGCTCATCACCAAAGTGGCCGAGAGCACCAGCACCGTGCTGGTCAGCGGCGAGAGCGGCACCGGCAAAGAGCTCGTGGCACGGGCCATCCACGAAAAAGGGGAACGGGCAGACCAACCGTTTGTGGCGGTGAACTGTGGGGCTATTCCCGACACGCTTATGGAAAGCGAGTTGTTCGGCTCTGTCAAAGGTGCCTTC
>Ga0137380_10001685_pt1 | contig 18230 bp, 16 predicted proteins | sample SagtaG_17_FD_104809 | JGI IMG/M metagenome (GOLD analysis project Ga0137380, IMG submission 104809) | Vadose zone soil microbial communities from Sagehorn Ranch, Mendocino, California, USA - Sage2_L_100_16 metaG | ecosystem: Environmental > Terrestrial > Soil > Vadose zone | place: USA...
AGGGCCCCCCCTCGGATGTCCAGTCCGACGCTCGCGTCGTCGAAGCCTACCTCGGCCGCGGCCAGTGGGGGCGCGCCCGGAGGGACCGTGCTGCGGGTTGACGAGCTCCACGTGTTCTACGGGGAGATCCACGCGCTGAAGGGCGTGGGGCTCGAGGTGCGCGACGGGGAAATCGTCGCCATCCTCGGCAACAACGGCGCGGGGAAGACGACGACCCTCAAGACCATCTCCGGGCTCCTGGCGCCGCGGCGGGGCGCGATCCTCCTCGAGGGCGCCTCGTTGAGCGGCGTGCCCGCCCACGAGGTCGTGCTCCGCGGCGTCGCCCACGTGCCGGAAGGACGGCGTATCTTCAACCGGCTGACCGTCCGCGAGAACCTCACGATGGGCGCGTACCTCCGGACCGACGCCGCCGCCGTCCGCGGCGACCTGGAGCGTGTCTTCGAGCTGTTCCCGCGTCTCCGGGAGCGGATCGCGCAGGTCGCGGGCACGCTCTCGGGAGGCGAGCAGCAGATGCTGGCAATCGGGCGCGCCCTGATGGCGCGCCCGCGGCTCCTGCTGCTCGACGAGCCGAGCATGGGCCTGGCGCCCGTGCTCGTCGAGCAGATCTTCACGGCGATCGGCGACATCAACCGGCAGGGCACGACCATCCTCCTGGTGGAGCAGAACGCGGCGATGGCGCTCGGCGTCGCCCACCGGGGCTACGTGCTCGAGACCGGGCGCGTCGCACTCGAAGGCACCGCGGACGAGCTCGCGGAGAACGCCGAAGTGCGCCGCGCCTACCTGGGAGAGTGAGCGGATGCGAAGCCAGGGCGCGACCTTCGAGGAGCACGCGATCGGCGCCAGGTACCAGACCCTCGCGCGAACCGTGTCGGAGACCGACATCGTCACCTTCGTCAACCTCTGCGGCTTCACCGAGCCGCTCTTCATGGACATGGAGTACGTGAAGAAGGCGTCGGTCTTCGGGCGGCGCGCCGCGCCCGGAGCTCTCACCTTCGCGCTCGCCGAGGGGCTCATCATGCAGACGGGCCTCATCCACGGCACGGGCATGGCGTACCTGGGCGGCGAGATGCGCGTGATCGCGCCCGTCCTCGAAGGCGACACGCTCCGTGTCGAGATCGAGGTCGTGGACAAGCGCGAGACGAAGAAGCCCGATCGGGGCATCGTCACCTACGCGCACCGCGTCCTGAACCAGAAGGACGAGCTCGTCCTCGAGGCGCGCATCCAGCGGATGATCCGGCGCAAGACCGCCTGAGGGGCTGGGCGATGCTCGTCCTGTCGCGCGCGGACCTCGAGCGGCTCCTGCCGCCCCTCGACGTGATCGCCGCGCTCGATGCCGCCTTCCGTCGGCTCGCCGCCGGCGGCGTCACGGTGCCGCCACGGTCGACGCTCGAGGCGGGCGACGGCGGCATGCTCCTCGTCATGCCGGCGCGCGCACGCGCGGCGGGACCGGAGCCCGGCGCGCTCGGAACGAAGCTCGTCACGGTCAACCCGGGCAACCGCGCCCGGGGCGCGCCCACGATCCAGGCGTCCTACGTGCTCTTCGACGAGGCGACGGGAACGCCCCTGGCGCTGCTCGAGGGCACGTTCCTCACCCAGCTGCGCACCGGCGCGACCTCCGCCCTCGCCGCCCGTCACCTGGCGCGTCCCGCCGTCGGCCGCGCCGCCTGCTTCGGTGCCGGGCCCCAGGCCGAGCTCCAGCTGCGCTGCCTCACGGCGGTGCTACGCCTCGAGCGCGTGGACGTCGTGGGGCGAGACCCTTCCCGCGCCCGGGCCTTCGTCGAGACGATGGCCCCGGCGCTCGGGGTCCCCGTCGTCCTCGCGGGCGACGCGCGGGCCGCGGTACGCGAGGCGGACATCGTCACGTGCGCGACAACCTCTCCGGTGCCCGTCGTCTTCGGCGCCGATCTGAGCCCGGGCGTCCACGTGGACGCGGTCGGCGCCTTCCGTCCCGCCGAGCGCGAGCTGGACACCGAAGCCGTGCGCCGCGCCCGCGTCGTCGTGGACACGTACGCGGGCGCGCTCGAGGAAGCGGGCGACGTGCTCGTGCCCCTCGGGGAGGGCGCGATCGCGCGCGGTCACATCGTCGCCGAGCTGGCCGAGCTCGTCACCGGCCGGGTGCCGGGCCGCACGCGCGACGACGAGATCACGCTCTTCAAGTCCGTCGGCTTCGCCCTGGAGGACCTCGCCGCGGCGCGCCTCGCGTACAATCGGGCCATGGAGCGCGGCATCGGCGTCGAGGTGATCTTGTGACCGGACGCGTCGTCCAGGTGAGCGTCTCGAGCGGCGGCGTCACGAAGTGCTCCGTCGCCGAGGCGCGCGTCGGCCCCCTCGGGCTCCAGGGCGACGCCCACCGCGACCCCGAGCGCCACCGCGACCCCGAGCACCACGGCGGCCCCGAGCGCGCCGTCTGTCTCTTCTCGCTGGAGGCGATCGAGGCGCTGCGCGACGAGGGCCACGCGATCACGCCCGGCGCCATCGGCGAGAATGTGACCGTCCAGGGGCTCGACTGGCGCGCCGTGGAGCCGGGCGCCCGCCTCCTGCTCGGTGACCGCGTCCTGCTCCAGATCACGCGCTACACCAGTCCCTGTCTCAAGATCGTGCGCGCGTTCAAGGACGGCGACTCCTCCCGCGTGTCGCAGAAGCGACACCCCGGGTGGAGCCGCGTGTACTCCCGAGTTCTCCGCGGCGGCGTGATCCGGCCCGGCGACTCGGTCCGGCTCGTGGACGAGATCGAAGCCGCCGAGGTGCTCGCGATCGCGCGCGGATGACGCGCACCGCCGACGTCGTCGTGATCGGCGGCGGCGTCACCGGCTGCTCGCTCGCCTACCACCTCGCCCGGGCCGGCGCGCGCCGTGTGGTCGTCCTCGAGCGACGCGCGTTGGCCTCGGGTGGCACGGGCCGCTCCGTCGGGATCGTCCGCCAGCTCTATCCGACCCCCGAGACGACTCGCATGGTCGTCCGCTCGCTCGCGGTCTTCCAGCGTTTCGCCGAGGCCGTGGGCGGCGACGCCGGCTACGTGGCGTGCGGCGCCCTGATCGGCGTGTCCGCCGAGGCGCGGCCGCGCCTCGAGCGGATCGTCGCCGGGCAACGCGGCCTCGGCGTGCGCGCCGAGATCGTCGATCCCGGCGCCCTCGACCGTCTCGAGCCGCGTATCGACCGCGATACGATCGGGGTCGTGCTCTGGGAGCCGGACTCGGGCTACGGTGACCCGACGTCCGTCGCGCTGGGTTATGCCGACGCGGCTCGGCGTCTCGGCGTGACGATCGAGCAGGGCGCCGAGGTCGTCGGCGTGGCGCGCACGGGAGACCGCGTTGGCGGCGTGAGCCTCGCGTCCGGCGACACGCTCGAGGCGCCCGTCGTCGTGAACGCCGCCGGCCTGTGGTCGCCCGCCGTCGCGCGCCTCGCGGGCGTCGAGCTGCCGATCGTCGTCGGGCGTCACCCGGTCTTCGTCGTCGAGCGCGCGCCGGACTTCGGGCCAGCCCACCGCGTCTACCTCGACCTCGCGGGCGGCGCCTACGTACGTCCCGAGACCGGCAACCTCACGCTCACGGGCTCGCTCACCGACGACGAGGCGAAGCACCCGATGGATCCCGAGTCGCTCGGCGCCGAGGTCGGCTTGGACGAGGCCGTGCCGGTGCTGGAGCGGACCGGACGCGCCCTGCCCCGGCTCACGGACGCCGCCTACCGGCGCGGCTGGGCCGGCGCCTTCGACATCACGCCCGACTGGATGCCGATCCTCGACGAGTCGCCCCTGACCGGATTCTGGATCGCCGCGGGTATGAGCGGCCACGGCTTCAAGCTGGCGCCCGCGGTCGGCGAGATGCTCGCCGCCGCGATCACGGGCGGGACGCCTCCGGTGAGCCTCGCGCCGTTCCGCCTGGACCGCTTCGCGGGCGCCGCGGGCGGCTCGACCTTTGTCGCCTCGTATCTCGGCTAAGACCGCTAGCGTGGGCTGTCGCGGATCTCCAGCACGAGCGCCTGGAGCACGAGCTCGAAGCCGACGAGGAAGGGCAGCACGCTCAGCATCACGGTCCCCGTCGAGGCGAAATGGTTGTGGAGCCACGACTGCAGCCACGTCCAGGCCCCGAAGCCCGTGCCCCACGCGAGGAGCGGGACGCCCGTGAGCATGAACAGCGCGACGGGCGAGAAGTCCCGCAGCACGTGCTTCTGGTAGAAGCGCCACCAATAGCCGCGCGCCAGATGGATCGGGAAGGTCGCGAGGACCCGGCCGACACGCATGGACGAGCGCTCGTCGCCGTAGCGCGCCGACATCGCGACGTCGCGCACGCGAACGTCGAAGACGTTGAGGTGGATCAGCATGTCGTTCTCGAAGAACCAGCGCGGGCTCAGCCGGTCGAGATCCAGGAGGCGGAGCGCGGCGGTGTGGATCGCCACGTAGCCGTTCTGCGGATCGAAGACGTGCCAGTAACCGGAGGCGAGCTTGGTGAGGAACGTCAGAGCGAAGTTCCCGGCCCGGCGGTGGGCGGGCATGGCATCCAGCGCGCGGTCGAACAGAAAGCGGTTGCCCTTGGTATAGTCGGCCCGCCCGTCCACGATCGGGTCGAGCAGGCGCGGGAGCATCAACGGGTCCATCTGCCCGTCGCCGTCCATCTTCACGACGATCCCGTCGCCTCGCCGGAGCGCCTCGGCAAAGCCCGTCACGCTCGCGCCGCCGACGCCCCGGTTCTCCCCGTGGACGAGGACGGAGACACGCGGATCCGCGGCGGCGCGGGCCCGGTCCGCCGTCCCGTCGTGGCTCGCGTCGTCCACGACGATCACGGCGTCCACGAACGTCGGGATCGCCGCGAGCACGGCGCGGATCCGTTCGCCCACGTCGAAGGCGGGAATCACGACCGAGACGCGCGTGTCACGGTACACGGCTGGCTCCTCCGATCACCGGCGCCCGCAGAAGAACATCGTCCCCGCCCGGCCGCGCGGCCACCGCTCGGCCCACGCGACGAGGAGCGCCGGGCCGAGCAGGAGGCCGCCCGCGAGCCGGCGCAGCAGCGCTCCGGGCGTCGAGCGCGGCGCGGTGAGCGGCGTCGCCGCGCCCGGCAGCCAGGAGAGCGCGACGTGGCCCGCGTTCTCGAGGGCGGGCGACGGCACCGCCGCGACGTCGCGAAAGCCGGCGGCCGCGAGCAGGCGGCGCGCGCCGTCGAACGACGGCAGCAGCACGTGCCGCGGCGCCTCGGTGACGGCGCTCCAGCGCGCCCCGAGGAGCCACGCCTGCCCGCTGTCGATCACGGGCAGGCCGAGCACCACCCACCCGCCCGGCTGGAGCGCCCTCCGGATGCGTGCGAGCGCATCGTGCGGATCGGGCATGTGCTCCATCACGTAGACGAGCAGCGCCAGGTCGTATGCGTCGGCCGGGAGCGGCACGGTCTCGAGCGACCCTGCCCGCACCTCGAGGGCGAACCGCTCGCGCGCGTAGGCCACGTCGGTCTTCGACGTCTCGAGTCCGTCGACGATGTAGCCCGCGTCGCGCAGGAACCGCAGGAAGAGACCGCTGCCGCAGCCGACTTCGAGCACACGCCCGGCGCGCACGCCGGTGAGCGCGCGGATGATCCTGAGGCGCGCCGCGTAGCCGCGACGGTAGAAGAGCCGCCACTCCAGCTCGGCGAGCCAGCCCGGTGGTCCGGACGCGCCCGCGCCGCGCGGCTTGAAGGTGTAGTCATCGACGTAGAGCGCGGCCAGCCGCTCGGGCGTCGGCAGCGGGTCGAGGGTGGCCGAGCCGCACTCGTCGCAGCGCAGGAAGGCGAAGGTCCCGGTCGCGACGCCGTAATGGTCGCGCACACCGGTGTAGAGCGGTGCCTGACGCGTGGAGCGGCACACCAGACAGGCCATCAGTCCTTCAGCCCGAGCTCTCGGAGGCCCAGGCGGTGGCCGGCGAGCCAACGGCCGAGCGCGCGACGCGGCACGCGGCGGAGCGCCTGCACGCGGCGCCGGCGCCGCCACATCTCCGGCATGCGTGCCAGGGCCGCCGCCCAGGCCCTGACGACGACCGCGGCGAGCGCCCACGGCGGGACGCCGTCCGCGAGCCGCCCGGCGGCGCCCCGGCCGCGTAGCGCCCCGTACGCCTGGACCAGGTAGCGCGCGAGTGTCCACGGCACGCTCGCCGCGATCAGCGCGGGCGGAAAGTTCTTCACGACGACCCAGATCCGGTTCCGCTCGACGTGGAAGGCCTTGAACGTCGAGTAGGCGCCGGCGGAGCCGGAGTAGCGGTGATGGACGATGGCCGACGGCGCATAACGACAGCGCCAGCCCGCCAGCCGCGCGCGCAGACCGAGGTCGGAATCCTCGCAGTACGCGAAGAAGTCCTCGTCGAAGAGGCCGATCCGGTCGAGCATCGCGCGCCGGTAGAGCGCCGCGCAGCCGCTCGGCACGAGCGCGTCCTCGTCGCGCGCAAATTCCGCCCCGTCGGGCTCGAGCCGGCCGCGCCCGCGCCCGACCCCGTCGCGTGAGATCAGGAGTCCCGCGCTGTCGAGGACGCCGGGCCGGTCCTGGACGTAGATCCTCGACGCACACATGCCGATCGCCGGGTCGGCCTCGGCGGCGCTCACGAGCGCGCCGACCCAGCCGGGATCCGCGACCGCGTCGTTGTTCAGGAGCGCCACGTACTCGCCCTCGGCCGCGCGGATCCCCGAGTTACTGCCGCCGGCAAAGCCGAGGTTCGCCGGGTGCTCGACGAGCCGCACGCGAGCCGCCCAGTCCCGGCGCAGCAGCGCGAGCGAGCCGTCGGTGGAGCCGTTGTCCACGACGACGATCTCGAGCCGCGGGTACGTCTGTCGCACCAGGGATTCCAGGCACGGAGCGAGGTAGCGCTCGCCGTTCCAGTTCACGACGACCACCGAGACCAGCGGTCGCTCGACCGGACCCGGCTGAGCGGGGACGTGGGATGGCTCGAATCCCGTAGCGGGCATCTCGGCTCGTGTGCGAGACTCGGAAACGACGCACCCACTATAGCGCGGGGGCCGGCAGCGTCGTGACCTTTGATTACGAGGCGTATCAGGACCACCTCCACCTCGTCCGCACGTACGGCCCCACGGCCCTGTTCATGGACAGGGTGCTGCAACGGGTCAGCGCGCCGATGCGCGGCCAGCGTGTCCTCGACCTCGGCTGCGGCACGGGACACAACAGCCTCCTCTTCGAGCGCGAGAACGCGCTCGTCTCCTACGACCCGGCGCTGTCGGGCGTGCGCGTCACCCGCGCGCGCCGGGCCCGCCCCGGCGGCTGTGTCGTCGGGGGCGGCGAAGCCCTACCCTTCAAGACCGGCGCCTTCGACTGGGTAGCGATGATCGACGTCCTCGAGCACATCGAGGACGACCGCGGCGTCGCCGCGGAGGTCCTCCGCGTGATCCGGCCGGGCGGCCGGGTCCTGTGCATGGTGCCGGAGAACCCGCGCCTGTACTCGCGTATCGACGCCGCCAACGGCCACGTCCGCCGCTACACGCGGGACGCGCTGCTCTCCGTCTGGGCGCCCTGCACACCCGAGGTGCTCTTCGACTACGGCTTTCCGTTCATGCGCACCTATCTCGCCCTCCTCGCGCGCGTCCACGACTCGGTCGTTCCCGAGGTCGAGCCGACCGGGCTCAGGCGACTCGCCCTGGGAGTGTTCAGCCGGGCGCTCACGACCCTCTTCAGCCTGGATCTGGCATTCGCGGGCTGGTGGAAGGGCGTCGAGCTAGTGGCGGTGCTCCGGAAGCCCGCGTCAGCGCTCTAGCTGGCGCCGGAGCTGCCAGGCCATGTAGGAGCGCGGCTCGAGCCGCACGTACTCGCGCAGCTCCGTGCGTGCCGCGCGCTGATCGCCGAGCTGCCGGAAGATCAGCCCGAGGCTCAGGTGGGCGCCGGCGAAGCGAGGGTCGAGCACCAGGGCCGCGCGGTGCTCGCGGACCGCGTCTTCGAGTCGGCCCAGCGCCAGATACGCGTCGCCGAGCGCGGCGTGCGCCTGCGGGTCCTTGGGCGTGAGCGCCACCGCCGCCGCGGCCTCCTTCGCGGCCTCTTCCGCTCGGCCGCTCCAGACGAGCCCGGGGACGCGCCGCCTCCGCTCCACGCTCTCGCTCTTCGCCAGGGCCGCGCGCCACTCCGGCTCGAGCGCCGCGCCGCGGCCGGGATCGCCCAGCCGACGGTACGCCTCGGCAAGCGCCGGGTACGCGGCGGCGAGGTCGGGCTCCCGGCGGCACGCGCGCTCGAGCGCGTCGGCGGCTCCACGCGCGTCGTCGGCCTCGAGCAGGACCGATCCCAGAAGATAGTCGACGCGCGGGTCGCCTCCGAGGGCGCCGGCGCGTCGATACGCCGCCGCCGCGCGTCCCAGGTCCTTCTTGCGCCACCACGCGAGCGCCTCACCCTGGAGGGCCGCGGCCCGCGTCCGCTCGTCGCGCGCCCTGTCGAAGGCCGCGATCGCGCCGTCCGGATCGCCCATCTCGAGGCGGCCGAAGCCCAGCAGCGTCGCGCCCGCCGACGAGCCCGTCTCGGCGACGTTGCGCGCGAGCTCGGCCCGCACCGCGGGCCACGCGTCGCGCGAGGCGAGCGTCCGCATCAACCCCGGGGCGCCGTTCGCCGGCTTGACCCGACGGTACTCGTCGCGCTCGATCGCGGCGTGGAATCGGCCGCCGCGACGGAGATAGACGAGCGCGACGTCGTCCCAGTACACGAGCGCCCACTCCGGCGAGGTGAGCGCCCGGTCCGCGTCGGGTCCCACGACGTCCTCGATCCGCACTCCCGTGTAGGTGGGGTACTCGACGACCGCGGCGTCGAAGCCGTACGTCTTCGCCAGCCGCGCGAGGTGTCCGGGATACACGCGCGCGAAGTGGATCTCCTCCACGAGGTCCGGCGGGACGTAGCCGCGTCCGTCCACGATCGCGGAGCGTCGCGGGAAGTCCCGCCACGCGACGTAGCCGCCCCAGTGGAACGCGTTGAAGATGCGCCCCTCGGCGCCGATACGGTCGAGGTAAGCGAGCGCCCGCTCGGGCGCGTGGCGTTCATCGACCCCGACGCCGAAGACTTTGCGCGACTCGGCGAATGGCCCCCGCCCCGCGAGCGCGAGCCCGCCGAGCACGAGGTCGCCGGCGAGCAGCAGCGCAGCGACCGGGAGCGCAACTCGCCGCGCCGCGCCCGATGGGAGCCATCCGGCCAGGGCGGCGAGGTTGCGGGCCGCCACGGGCGCGGCGACGATCGCGAAGAGGAAAACGAACCGGGTGGCCGAGAACCCCAGCCACGCGAACGGCGCCACGAGCAGGAGGTCCACGATCGACGCCCGCCGTCCCCGCGCCAGAAAGGTCACGACGAGGAGCGCGGCCAATACGTACGGTGCCGGGTGCTCGGAGAGCGTGGGTCGTTGAAGCTCGCCGATCTCCTGCGTGAGCCAGGGCGTCGTCGCGAGTCGGAACGGCAGCGTGAGCGCGTCGACGCCGTACGGGTTCAGGAACGAGGCCAGCACGACGAGCACGAAAACGACCAGGATGGTCCGGATCCGCCCGTCGCGTTGGAGGGGGTCGGAGGCTGACCCCGTGGGCGCGTATCGGCGGCTGAGCCACCGATCGGCCAGGGTCCCGGCGACGGCGGCGGCGAACGGGCCGGCGACGACGATCGCGCTCGGGTGGACGTTGACCCAGACCGCCTGGACGAGCGGCAATCCCCAGAGCCAGCGGCGGCCCTGAACGAGCCACGCGCGCAGCGCCAGGATCGTGCACGCGATGAAGAGCATCAATCCCAGATCCGGGCGCTCGACGAAACGGTGACGGATCGAGAGCATGACGCCGAGGACCACGGACGCGGCAAGCACGGGGCGGAGCGCGTCTACGGGCTCGTCGGACAGGATCGCGTCGCGCCAGAGGATCCAGGCCACCAGCGCGAGGACGACCGCCTTGAGGAGGACCACGCCCGCGAACCCCGAGGCGGCCCAGACGAGATAGAGCCCGGCGTCGAAGAGCCACTCGGTGTCGTAGAAGGGCATCGCCACGCTCGGGTAGCTGAGGACCTCGTGGGACGGGAAGCCGCGCAGCCCGGCGATCAGCCGGCCGAGTGCCAAGTGGGTCCACGCGTCCGAGTCCTCCACGCGCGTGAGGCCGAGGGCGAACGTGACGGCGACGACGAGCGCGCCGGAGACGCGCCGCGTCGCGGTGGCGGTCATCCGGCCGGCCTGGGGCGGGTCGCGACCCACGCGACGAGCGCGGCGGCGTAGCACGCGGCGCCCGTCCAGAACGCGGCCGAAATGGAGGCGCCCAGCGCGATCGCCGGCGCCAGGACCGAGCCGCAGACCGACGTCGCGCCATTCACGCCCCACAGCCACGGCGTCAGTCCCGGCGAGCGGCTCGCGGCCCGGGCCATGCCGAGCGGGAACGCGGTGCCCATCAGGAGACCGAGCGGAAAGAGGATCGACACCGACACCGCGACGCGGATCGGCGTGGTCGCGCCCTGCCACGCGCGGATCAGCGTCGGCGTCGTGAGGCCGAAAAACAGGAGGGCCGCGAGCAGGAGCAGCAGCGCGAGACCGCCGCCACGCTCGGAAAGGCGCAGCCGGCCGGCGAGCCAGGCGCCGAGCCCGCTCGACGCCAGCAGCGCGAACAGCACGACGGACAGCCCATAGGTCGGATGGCCGAGAAACACGATGAGGCGCTGCATCTGCGACACCTCGATCAGCATAAAGCCGAGCCCGATCGCCGCGAAGAAACCGAGGAGCGTCCATCCGCCCGCGAGCGCCCGCACCGACACCGTCGCCAGGAGCGGCACGATCACCGTCAATGTGGTCAGCGTCAGCACGGCGACGAGCAGTGCGCCGAGCACCGACACCGCGCGCATGTTCACGTTGTCCGCGGACGCGCGCCAACGCTCCGGATCGAACACGTCACGGAAACGGAGCGTGTGGAAGAAGAAGGGGCTGTCGTCGGTCGGCGGCGCGATGTTGACGGGAAACGTCGCGAGGAGGGCGGCGAGCCCATCGGGCGACAGGATGCGGACGAAGGTCGGATCGAGCGCCCGCCGCGGACTGAGCACCACGTCGAAGCCCAGCCGGGCGGCCTGCGCCTCGAGCGTGTCCAGATCAGCCTCGGCGAACGGACGGCGCGCGACGAGCACCGTGGCGACGCCGTCCGGACCCCGGCGCGGCGACCGCCGAGCGAGCTGCCGGACGATGACGACGTGCCGCCTCGGCTCGGTGACACCCTGCCGTCGGAGCGCGGCGGCGCCGAGCGTCGTCAGGCGGTAGATCTCGTCGGGTCGGGCGCTGGCGTAGAAGCGCGAGACGGAGAGGACACCGGGGTCGCTCAGCCGGTCGAGAAAAAGCGTCCACGCCTCGACCGTATAGAGCGAGTTCTCGCTGAGCACGAACGCGCCCGCCGCGGTCGCGGCCCAGGTGTCGATGAGCGACACCTGAGTGATGTCGAACCGATCGCGCGTGCGCGCGACCCAGCTCCGGGCCTCGTCGTTGACGAAGGTCACCCGGGGGTCCCTGTCGAGGTGCCCGGTGAAGTCGCCGTAGGTGCGCGTGACGGTGTCGATGATCGCGCCGTTGATCTCGACACCGACGACCGACCGTTGGGCGAAGAGCAACGCCGACAGCACATCACGCCCACCTCCGGGACCGATGACGAGCACGCGGGCGTCGCGGCGGATCCAGTGCGCAACGTTGGTGACGTCGTAGCGCAGGAACTCGAGGGGGTCGAGCGTGCCGTCGTAAGCCGTGATGGGCGTCCCGGCTCCGGCGTCGATGAGGAGCAGCAGCTGCCGCACCTTCGCGTCCTTCGGCATCCGGTCGCTCAGGCCCCAGCCGAAGGCGGGGGTCGCGTTGTGGGGATCTCCGAAGACCGTGATCCGCGAGAACGAGTTCCAGCGCTCGTGCAGGGGCCGCGCCTCCGGGACGCCTTTGACCCAGCGCAGCGTCAGCAGCGGCGCCTGCGCGCGCGCGAAGGCCCCGTTGGTCACGGCCAGGCATCCCAGCACGAGCGCGGTCAGCAGAGCCGCGCGCGCCGGGCCCCGCCCGCGCTCGGCGAAGCAGACGGCGCCGAGGGTCGCCAGGGCCGCGATGGCGACCACCGCGGTCGGGCCGTCGGCGACCTCCAGCGCCACGACGACGAGCAGGCAGGCGAGCGCCGCCCCCGCCAGGTCGGCCGCGTAGAGGCTGCTCACGTGACGCGGGAAGCGCGTGAGCGCGAGGCAGACGGTCACGGCGCTCAGCACGAAGGGGAGCGCGAGCACTCCATAGCCCCAGGTCGCCGCCAGGATGCCGGCGGGCGTGAGGTCGCCGCGGAGGGGCTCGCGCAGGTGAAGCTCGAAACTCACCACGATCGACACGCCGAAGCCCAGCGCAGACCACGCGAGCTGGCCGCCGACACCCGCGACAGGAAACAGCCGGGGAGCCAGGTACACGATGAGCGCGCCGACGGTCATGCCGAACATCGCGACCGAGATGGCGACGAAGGCGAAGTGGTACCACATGGTGACGCTGAAAATCCGCGTGAGGACGATCTCGTACATGACCGTCGCCAGTGTCACGAGGAAAAGGCCGAGATACGTCCGACGCTCGGGGACGGGCGAGGGTGTGACCACCGGGGTTGATTCTAGCGGAACGGCCCCGCGGTCAGGCGCGGGGCGATTCGCCGATGGCGAGTACGACCAGAGAACCCGGTGCGGCTGTCGGCTGGACGCCGCGCCCATACGCGGCGACACGCTCGGCGACCCAGCCGACGCACGGCGTACGCTCGTCTACGAGCGAGCGGATCGCCGACCACTCGTCGGCCGCCGCACCGCCGAGGAGCTCCCGACGGTCCGCGCTCTCGATCACGAGAACGAGGTGCGCCGGGCGACCTCGAGGCGCTTGAGCGCCGTCAGGGCGGCGTCGGCCGCGCCATGAACGAGCTGGACGGGGGTCACCCCTCCCCCGTCCGAGGCCGCCGCGTCGTGGTAGCCGAGCCCCGTCGCGTACGACGCCTCGATCGCCGCGACGCTCGCCGTCGCATCGGGGGCGCCGTGGACGACATTCGAGGCCACGGTGCAGCACACGGTGCGCATCTTGGGCCCCATGTAGTCGCGCCACGAGTCGAGGAACGCCAGGGCCGAGTTGTCGGTCGCGGCGCGCGCGAACGCGATACCGAGCCCGCGCGGATAGTGGGCGCGGAACGGCCAGCCCGCGAGGGTGAGGCGGGCCACGGCCTGGCCCGCATCCCGGGGCTCGCGGGCTCCGGTGGCCGCGGCGCCGCTCGCGGCGCCCTCCGCGTTCGCGATCGCGATCACGAGCGCGCCGCTCCGCGCGGGGCCTTGGTCGGTGAGCAGAGCCGCGACCTCACCCCCGGCGACCGCGACCGGGCCGAGCACGCCCCGGGCGTCGCCCACGATGTCGCCGTGACGCCCGCCGGCGGTGACGACGAGCGCCAGATCGGCATCCACGCCGTTGAGGCGCTCGCCCGCGAGCGTCGCGGCACGGACCACAGCCTGAGGCGCCTCCGGATGCGTCGCGGAGCCGCAGCCGATCTCCAGCCGCGAAGCCAGCAGCTCTTGGGTGAGAATCGTCGCTGCCATACGCGCTTTTCTGAGTGCAGCCGGGATGCCAAGCTGTAAATGGCTGAAATAATTGAGGAATGGTCGTCGGGAGTGGATGTTTTCGTGCCGGAGCGGCACGATGTGACTGACGGCCTTGGGCAGTCTCAGAGCATCCCGTACTCCTTGAGCCGGCGGTAGATCGTCCGGCGCGAGATACCGAGCGCCTTGGCCGCCGCCTCCTTGTCGTCCTTGAGGAGCAAGAGCGCTTTCAGGATGAGCTCGCGCTCGACGTCGCCGAGCGTCGGGATCGTCTGGGGCGTGGCGGCGAGCGGCGCCGAGGTCATCGGCGCCTTCGTCAGGATCGGCAGGTCGTCGAACGTGATCGACTCGCGTGCGCCCATCGCGAAGGCGCGCTCGAGGAGGTTCTCGAGCTCGCGCACGTTGCCGGGGAAGGTGTAGCCCGCGAGGGCCGCGAGGGCATCGGGCGCGACGCTCTTGACTTCGCGGTGGAAGCGGCGGTTGAAGCGGCGCAGGAAGTGGTTGACGAGCGCCGGGACGTCTTCCCGGTGGTCGCGCAGCGGAGCCAGCTGGATGCGCACGACGTTGAGCCGGTAGAAGAGGTCCTGCCGGAAAACGCCCTCGGTCATCGCGCGGTCCAGGTCCCGATTCGTCGCCGCGATCACGCGCACGTTGACCGGATACGCCTTCGTCGAGCCGACGGGGCGCACCTGCATCTCCTGGAGCACGCGCAGCAGCTTCACCTGGAGCGGCGGCGACAGCTCGGCGATCTCGTCCAGGAAGATCGTGCCCTCGTCGGCGCCGCGGAAGAGGCCGAGCGCGTCCGACACGGCGCCCGAGAACGCACCGCGCACGTGCCCGAAGAACTCCGACTCGAGCAAATCTTGTGGAATAGCGCTGCAGTTGACCGGGATGAACGGGCGCTTGGCGCGCGACGACAGGCGGTGGATGGCGGCGGCGACGAGCTCCTTGCCGGTGCCGCTCTCGCCTTCGATGAGCACCGGCGAGTCGGCGGCCGCGACCTTGCCGATGATCTCCTTGACCTTCTGCATCTCCTCGGAGCTGCCGATGAGCTCGTTCACGGTGAGCTCTTCGCCCAGCCGCGCGCGCAGCGAATGGATCTCGCCGCGCAGGAACCGGCGCTCCATCATCCGCGCCATCAGATGGCGCAGCTCGTCGAGGATCAGCGGCTTGGACAGGTAGTCGTACGCCCCTTCCTTGAGGGCCTGGACCGCCGACGTGATCGTCGGATAACCGGTCATTATGACCACCTCGATCGATTCGTCGTGCTTGCGGACCTTCCGCAGCAGATCGAGGCCGTTCATGTCCGGCATCCGGATGTCCGTGATGAGGGCGTCGAAGATCTCCGTGCGCAGCAGCTCGAGCGCCTCGGCGGCGGAGCTGGCGCAGGTCACTTGGTAGCCCCACTGGGTGAGGGCTTCCTTGAGCAGCAGCAGGATGGGCCGCTCGTCGTCGACGACCAGAATCTTTGCGGCTTCCACGACACACCGACTCTAGCACGTCGCGGTGTCAAACTGACAAGCATTAGTTAGTCCTATGCCGGCGTGCCGGTTGCGCGGGATCGGTCGCCATGTTAGCGTGGTCGTTGACCTTTTCCGAGGAGATCAGCCAATGGCCGACACGGCAACACTCCATCTCACCGAGCAGAACTTCGACGAGGCGCTGGCGGCGAGCCCCGGGCTCCTGATGGTGGACTTCTGGGCCGAGTGGTGTGGGCCCTGCCGGGCCGTGTCGCCTGTCCTGGAAGAGCTGGCGCGCGAGTCGGCGGGGCGCGTGACGCTGGCCAAGGTGAACGTGGACGAGAACCCCGGTCTGGCCGCCCGCTACGGGATCCGGTCCATCCCGACGATCCTGTTTGTGAAGCAGGGAAAGGTCGCCGAGCAGGTGATCGGTGCCGTACCGAAGGCCCGGCTGCGCGAGAAGCTGGACGCGCTCTCCGCGTAGCGCGCCGTCGAGCGCCGCATCAGCCCCGCCGGCATAGCCATCCCTTCGCTGTCGCCGACCCGCGACGAATTCCTGGCGCTTGCGGGACGGGGGAACCTCGTCCCGGTCTTCGCCGAGCTGCCGGCGGACCTCGACACGCCCCTGTCGGCCTATCTCAGGCTCCGCCCGGGACCGTACGCGTTCCTGCTCGAGTCGGTGGAGGGCGGCGAGAAATGGGCGCGCTACTCGTTCCTCGGCACCGACCCGCTCCTGATCTTCGTCGCCAAGGACGGCAAGCTCACCGTCCGCCGCGGCGGCGGCCGCGCCGAGCGGCTGCCCGACGGCGATCCGCTCGAGGCGCTGCGTGGCCTGCTGCGCGAGTTCACGCCGGTCGCGGTGCCCGGCCTCCCCCGCTTCCAGGGCGGCGCCGTCGGCTACCTGGCCTACGACATGGTCCACCACATGGAGCGGCTGCCGCGCAGGACCGTCGACGACCTCGGCCTGCCGGACGCGGTCTTCATGCTGACCGACACGCTCCTCGTCTTCGACAACCTGCGACACCGCCTCCTCGTCATCGCGAACGCCCGCGTGGACAAGCACGACCGCGCCTCGCTCGACCGGGCCTACGATCGCGCCGCGGTGAAGATCGGCATGACGCTCGCGAAGCTCGCGCGCCCGATGCGAGCCCCCGAACCGCTGCCCCTCGTGCCGCCGGGCCCCCTCCTGGCACTCGGCGAGGACGGGTTCAGCTCGACGATGGACGAGCCCACGTTCGTCACGGCCGTCCAGCGTGCCAAGGAATACATCGCGGCCGGCGACGCCTACCAGATCGTGCTCGCCCGCCGGCTCGACACGCGCCTGCGATCGGACCCGTTCACCGTGTACCGAGCGCTCCGGACGATCAACCCCTCACCGTACCTGTTCTACCTTCGCCTCGGCCGGATCACGATCGTCGGCTCCTCGCCGGAGGTGCTGGTACGCGTCGAGGGCGATCGCGTCGAGGAGCGACCCATCGCCGGCACGCACCCGCGCGGCGCCACGGAGGCCGAGGACGCGGCCATCGAGCACGCGATGCAGACCGACCCGAAGGAGCGCGCCGAGCACGTCATGCTCGTGGATCTCGGGCGCAACGACGTCGGGCGCGTCGCCGAGCTTGGCTCGGTCAAAGTGACCGAGTTCATGGTGACGGAGCGTTACTCGCACGTCATGCACCTCGTGAGCCACGTCGTCGGCCGGCTGCGCTCGGGCGCCGACGCCTTCGACGTCCTGCGCGCCTGCTTCCCGGCGGGAACGGTGAGCGGCGCGCCGAAGATCCGCGCCATGGAGATCATCGACGAGATCGAGCCCACCCAGCGCGGGCCGTACGCGGGTGCCGTCGGCTACGTCTCGTACTCCGGCAATCTCGACTCGTGCATCACGATCCGCACGATCGTCTGCCACGGGGCGCGCGCGTCCATCCAGGTCGGCGCGGGGATCGTCGCGGACTCCGATCCCAAGACCGAGTGGCTCGAGACCTGCTCGAAAGCGCGGGGGCTGGTCTTGGCACTTCGTATGGCCGATTTACGGTCTCGCGTATGATCCTCGTCGTCGACAACTACGATTCGTTCACCTACAACCTCGTCCAGTACCTGGGCGAGCTCGGCGCGCGGATGGAGGTCGTCCGCAACGACGCCGTCTCCGTGGACGACGTCGCCCGCATGCGTCCCGAGCGCATCGTCATCTCGCCGGGCCCGGGCACGCCCGACCAGGCCGGCGTGTCCATCGACCTCATCCGCCGCTTCGGCCCGACGACCCCGACCCTCGGCGTCTGCCTCGGCCATCAGGCGATCGGGCGGGCCTTCGGCGCGACGGTGGCACGCGCCGGAACGCAAATGCACGGCAAGACCTCGGAGATCCGTCACGACGCCCGCGGCGTGTTCGCGGGGCTGCCGAGCCCCTTCACGGCGACGCGCTACCACTCGCTCGTGATCCTGGCCGACACGGTGCCCGACGAGCTCGAGGTCGCGGCCACGGCCGAGGACGGCGAGATCATGGGAGTCCGCCACCGTCGCTACCCGATCGAGGGGGTACAGTTCCATCCCGAGTCCATCCTGACGGTCGAAGGCAAGCGACTGCTCCGGAACTTCCTGGTCCAATGAACAGTCCCCCGACAGCCGAGGACGCGCTGGTCCGCATCATCGCCCACATGGCCTCCGCCACGGGCCGGGGCAGCGGCGTCAGAACCGGGATCGGCGACGACGCCGCCGTGCTCGAAACGGTGGGCGGCCGGCTCCTGCTCGCGACGACCGACCTCCTCGTCGAGGACGTCCACTTCCGCCGGCGCTGGGCGGGCCCCGCCGATATCGGCTGGAAGTCCATCGCGGTCAACCTGTCAGACATCGCCGCGATGGGCGGCGTGCCGCGCTGGGGGCTCGTCGCGCTCGGCTGCCCCGGCGACGTCGGCGAAGCGGAGATCCGGGCCTTCTACGATGGCGCGCTCGCCTGCGCGTCCGAGCACGACGTCGCGGTCGTCGGCGGCGACACGTCGGCGTCGCCCGCGGGTTGGCTGGTGAACGTCACGCTACTCGGCGAGAGCGCGCACCGGCCGCTCTTGCGCTCGACGGCGCACCCGGGGGATGTGATCGCGGTGACCGGTGTGCTCGGCCGATCGGGCGCGGGACTCGCCGCGCTCGAGCTCGAGTCCGTCCCCGCCCGAGTCCCGCCGGCGACGTTCGCGGCGCTGACCTCGACACATCTCCGGCCCCGGCCGCGGGTACACGAGGGCCGCTGGCTCGGCCGGGACGGCTCGGCGAGCG
>Ga0137380_10001701_pt1 | contig 18167 bp, 18 predicted proteins | sample SagtaG_17_FD_104809 | JGI IMG/M metagenome (GOLD analysis project Ga0137380, IMG submission 104809) | Vadose zone soil microbial communities from Sagehorn Ranch, Mendocino, California, USA - Sage2_L_100_16 metaG | ecosystem: Environmental > Terrestrial > Soil > Vadose zone | place: USA...
ACCGCGCCGCGCTCCATGCAATCGAGCGTCGACGACTCGCGGGTGCCGGCCGAGCTGCGTGTCTTGTACCGTGAAGATGCCGCTCGCCTCGCGCTCCGCGAGCTGCAGGCCCGGCCGGGCGGCTACGGCGACATCGCGATTACCGCAGAGCTGATCGACACCTACTACGCTGCGCTCGTCCAGGTATTCAACGCGGACGGCCTGGGCGCGCGCGATACCGTTGTGGACGTCTATGGCATTCACACCTTCGGCCAGCCGGAAACGCACCGGCTGCTGTTGCAGGCCTCCGCGGATCAGGAATGGGTGCGGCGACTCGTGAACGGGGAACTGCCTACCGGTAACGCGCGCGTAGATCGTCTGCTCGAGGACTACGGGCTTTCTCTGGACTGGAAATACCCGCTGTCTACCTCGAATGAGATGCTCATCGTGCTGCGGTCCGCCGCAACGTTGAACATCGCCGCGCTCGCGCACCTGTTCGAGGGAATTGCGGGCATCCGTTATTCCGAGCCTGACGGAACGGGGGGTGACGGTAACGACATTCGGGCGTCAGGCGCCAATCCGATTCTGCTCGACTACAGTGTGGGATACGGTGACTGTCCCGCAGGCTGCATCGCGCGGCGTTTCTACCACTTCGCCGTCCACGATGACGGCACCGTCGAATACCTGGGCGCCTCGGGCTCTCCGCCACCGCAACCCGGTAGCCCCTAGAACAAAACGGGCCCCGCGAGGGGCCCGTTTGCATTTTGGGTACCGGCTACTGCACACAGTTCCCGTGCGGGTCCGGCTTCGGCTTGTCCACGACCACGCGGTGATCGAGGTTCGCCACCGCGGTCGCCACGTCGTACACGAACTGCGACACGTGCGCCAGCTTGTCGTAGTCGATGTACTCCGGCTCGTCCGTCACCTGATGGTAGTCGCGGTGGTTGCCCGTCGTGAAGAACGCGATCGGGATGCCATAGCGCGCGTACATGTAGTGATCGCTGCGGCAGTAGTACTGCTCCGGATGTCCCGAGGCGTCGAACTGATAATCGAACGTGAACGGCTGCTTCCGGGCCTTGTTCACGGTCTCGATCAGATCGCCGAGCTCGGTCGAGAGGCGGCGCGTGCCGATGAGCTGCAGGTATCCCGGCCCGCCGCCATTCTCGTCATCGGCGCGGCCACGGCCCACCATGTCCATGTTGAGCTGCGCGACGATCGAGTCGCGCGTGACCGTCGGATGGTCGGTGAAGTACTGCGAGCCGAACAGCCCGAGCTCCTCGCCGGTATGCCAGACGAAGATGATCGACCGCTTCGGCTTGACGCGCGCGCCGGCGAACGCTTCCGCGATCTCCAGCACCGACGTCGTCCCCGAGCCGTCGTCATCGGCGCCGTTGTAGATCGAATCGCGCCGCGCGGGATGCACGCGGTGCAAGCTGTCCACGTTCACATGGATCTGCTGCATCTGGTCCAGCGTCACACGGTGGTTGGGCGCGGCCAGCTCCAGCCGCCGCAGGGCGTCGTTGAACGCGCGCAGGGAATCGTGATCCGCCGGCGTGTTGTCGAACCCGATGTGATCGTTGTGGGCGCCGATCGCCACGTACTCGCCCTTCAACTTCGGATCGCTACCGGGCAAAATGGCAACGACGTTGCGCGCCGGCGCAGGCGTCTCGACGAACGCGACGGATCCGTGCACGCTCTTGCCCGCAGCGCCGACCCGCGCGCTATCGAGCGGTGCACCGAGGAGCAGCCGGGCACCGGCAGCGCTCACGTACACGTACACCGGCAGGCTGATCGTATCGGACGTCTGCGGCGCGTCCCGGAGGATCGTTTGCGGCTGCCGGAAGAAGTTGATTGCCTGCGGCGGGAATGTTTCCAGCGCGACCACCGCGATGCCCGCGGCGCCGCGGTACCGCGCGAGAATTGCGCCACGATTGATTTGCTGCGCCGGCGGCACATTCGGTCCGGTGTGCGCGCCGATCACGAGGAATTTCCCGGCCGCCTGGCTCGGACTGATCATCCCGCTGTCGGGCCAAACACCGCCGTAGACGGCTTGGGCGCCATCGAACGCGCGCGTCGTCCGGCCGGGATCGCGCGGCACGAACTCTTCCCAGGGTTTGAATGTCGTGCCCTCAACGGAGAAAACGGAGCCGGCCTCGAGGCCGCGCTTGACGAGCGGCACATTCTGGAAATAACCGCCGGAGTCGCCCGCGGGCTGGAGCCCGAAGCGCTTCACTTCCGACGCGATGTACGCGGTGGCTTTCAGATTGTATTCGCTGCCGGCCAACCGGCCCATCATGGAATCGTCCGAATAGAGGTACAGACGAGTCATGAGGTCCGCCGGCGTGATCGCCGTTTGCGTGCGCGCCGGCGCGTGCTTCAGCGGCAGCGCACTCTGCGCCCGCGCCTGAGTCGTGAGCGCGACGAATGCACCGAGAACTACGAACCGACCTGCTGCCCGCATAGAGCTATCTCCAGAAAGAAGGAAGGGGTGGATCCAACTTTGCCGATTGGTTGCGCCCTGTCACGTCGGGGTCTCGTTAGGAATGGTCGTCCTGCGGCTGCGCCGCCCCAGTGACCGCGCCAGGATCCCGAGGCCCGCCCGCTGACCCTCACGGCGGGGCATCGCCCGATACAGCAGGATGATGACGACCCACGTCAGCCAGCTGGCCCGCTCACTCCAGCTCAAAGACCGCAGCAGGAGCCACGGCTGGGTCACGGCCGCCGTCCACGGCTGCCAATCGCCCTGCGCCAGCGCGAGCGGCCGCGCAAAGACGCGGTTGGTGTGGAACCCCTGAGCGCCCGGCAGCGAAACGTTCCAGACGCAGGTGACCTTACCCCAGCCGTGATTGTCGCTCGCGCCAACGACCATCAAGTCATGGCTGCCCGCGAGCGTGAGCACCTGGCGGCGCAGCTTCGACGGGAACGCCAGCGCCTTCGGCGCGCAGTTCACGATCTCGAACCCGTCCACGCCGCCCACGACGAACGCGCCGAGATCGTCCCAGTGATAGCGCCAGTACTCGGGGAGCGAGGCGATACTGAGTCCACCCTGGCGTTCGATCGCGGCGAAGATCCGGATCATCCGCGCGGTGCTCCCCTGAAAGCTGTCGCGGGGCAGCGGCTCGACCGGCCCGATCGCCACCACGTGTTGGCCATGGAGGCTCCATTCGACGCCCGGCAACAAGTTGATGGACGTGCCCTCCGGGACCGGAAGCGAGCCGTCGTACACGACGTTGTGATCCGTCACGTACGACGCTTCGAACCCCTGTCGCTCGTGCCACGCGGCGAGCTTCGCGAGCGTCCACCCGGGCCGGCCGTCGTGTGAGGCATTGGTATGCGCGTGGTAGTCGATTACGGTGCCCCCGGTGCCTTCGGTCGTGAGGCGCGGGACGGGGCGCGGCAACAGCACAGCAGCGACGGCGAGGAGAATCAGGACTCCAGGGCCGACCAGCGCGCGCGCGGTGCGGCGGCGCCACGAGAGCGGCGTCTCGGAGCGACGCAGTGCGCCCCATGCGGCGAGCGCCAGGATCCAGACGGCGAGCGCCCACTCCGCGCGGGGCTGGCTGAAGAATGTGAGCGCGTCGAGGGTGTTGGAGAGCGGGGCAAAGAGGACGTACGTGACCGGTCGCTCGAGGTCCACGTCGCCCGGCGTCGAGCCGGTGACCGCGTCGATGAGCGGAGACAGCGGGTGAATCGCGGTCGCGAGAAGCAGGACCACCAGCGCGATCGCAACCGGGTGGCGGCGCAGCAGGTTCACTCGCAAATTCCCCGCATGTCGGGTCGGGTAGAAACTAGTGGTCGGCGGCCCCTCACGCGATGACGAGTATGACGCCGATCGGTGAGCTGCCTGTCCTCGTGCTCGGTCCCCTCCGTGGGCGTGCGGACAGCGAATGGGAGCATGGCCCCCCCGGGAAGTGGACGCCTGCCCAAATCGTCGAGCATCTCGCGCTCGGACTTACGCTGAGCGGCGAAACGTTCCTGGCGCGACGCAACCATGCGCCGATGTCGCGACGCGCGCGCACGCCCGCGCAGCAGGTCGCCAGGTTCTTCATTTTCGGATTGCGCTGGTTTCCTCCCGGCCGCAAAGCGCCGGAGCGCACTACGCCCCCACCGAGCATCGATCGCGCGACCGCGCAAGCACATTTCCTCGCCGGCGTCGAGGCGTGGGATCAGGTCGACCGCGCGCTGTTGCCGGAGCGACGCACCGATCTGTTCGTGAAGCATCCGCGCATGGGCGACTTGACCGTCGAGGAGTGGATGCGCTTCCACGTCATCCACGCGCGCCACCACGCGCGGCAGATCCGGGAACGCATCGGTCTGTGAGCCGCAAGCGCGAGAAAGAAAAGGTCGTGATACGCGTGCCGAACCCGAAGGCGCCGGTGAAAGAGCGCCTGAAGACCCCCTCGCACAAAGTCCACCGTTCCAAAAAGGCGTATCGCCGGCGCCCGAAACATCCGCGCGAGCCGGCCGAGGAGCCCTAGAACCTGAAGCCGGCCGCCAGGTTCAGGTGATTCACGGTAAAATCGCCGGCTTGATAGCGCGTCTGGAGCCGTCGGAACTCGAACCCAAAGACGAGCGGTCCGGGCGGACGCCATTCGACGTGTCCTTCACACACCAAATTCCGGAACCGGCCGTTGGGAAGAACGTCGGCGTCCTTCGGGTCGTCGATGCCGCACCCGCCGCCGAACATCCATCCGCGCGGGGGGCGGAAGTTCAGTTGGCCCCAACCGCCTTTCGTGTGCACCGGGGCGCCCGCAACTCCGGCGTTCTGCCCCACGGCGCCTCCGCCCAGGCCCGCGATCGCCTGACCGGCAAACGCTTCCCCGAGAATCTCGGCAGGCCCGAGCTTCAGCCGGGTGTCGAACGTGACGGCGCGGGACGTGAGCAGCGAGTCGCCCGTCAACGAGTCAAGGCCGCGCAGCCAGCCGATGTGTCCGCCGATGGCGACTTCGCTGGGATCGTCGGTCGGTCCCCACGCGAGCCGCACCCGTCCTTGCAGATAGGGTCGCCCGGTGCGCTCACCGGAGTCGGCCTGCGTCGCGGACGCCCCCTGGATCGCCCCTGAAATCGGTGCGAGGATCGCGCCTTGAACCGCGAGACGCAGCGTGTAGCCATACTCCGCCGTCACGCGCACCTGCGGAATCCAGAACCAGAGATTCCCCGCCAGACTGAAATCCGGAACCCCGACACCAGCGAGCGAGCGGGGATTGCGGTCCGACACGAGCGCCGTCTCCTGGCCGAGCATGAGCTGCACATGAGTCCATTGAACTGTTGCGATGGCGCGGCGCATCCTGAGCAGCGGGAACGTCCGATTTCCCGGCGCGGGCTGCTGGCCTCCGAAGAAGTCGACGTCGATCTCACCGGTGAAGCTACCGCCCAGCACGTCGGGATCGGTGACCATCACGCCCAGCCGCGTCTGACGCATGGTCGCGCTCGCGCCTTTCACGCCGACCGCATCGGTGTCGGCGAAGACCGGGACGTCACTGTTGTTGGTGCGCGCGCTATTATAGAAACCGTTCATCAGCACGGTGCCCGTGAACTCGACGGTGCGCTTGGCCGGAGGTGGAGAGGGAGGGGGCGGCGATGCAGGTTGCTGCGCAGTGATACAGAGGAAAACCACGACCCGCATCACGGCCCGCTCCTGGCGAGTTGGATAGCACTACAGTAAGCTCCACGCCCTTGGACGCAACAGTTTCGGGAGATTGACGATGCGTTTGGTGGTGGGAATCGCTGCGCTGCTCGCCGCTCTCGGGTTTTCCACTGCCGGTCGGGTGGCGGGCCGGATCGTCATTCTGGAGAAAGGCAACAAGCCGTCGCCCGATCTCAGCGATGCCGTGCTCTATCTCGAGACGCCGGCCGCGGTGACGACCGCCGCGCGCCCCGTGACCGTGGAAATCGCGATCACCGACAAGACCTACGCTCCCCACGTCGTGGTCGTGCCGCTCGGCTCGACCGTGCGGTTTCCCAACCACGATCCGTTCAACCACAACGTGTTTTCGGTGAGCGAGCCCAACAGCTTCGACCTCGGATTGTACGGCCGCGGCGAAGCCAAGAGCTATACGTTCGCGCATCCCGGACTGGTGCGCGTCTACTGCAACGTGCATCCGCGCATGGTCGCGTACGTGCTGGTGATGGAAAACCGCTACTACGCGCAGCCCGCCAACGACGGCAGCTTCGCGATCGACAACGTGCCGGCCGGTAGATATCGCCTGCACGTCTGGCACGAGCGCATCCCCAGCGAGGTCATTAAAGACGTCTCGGCCGGGGGCGCGGAACCGGACCTGCAGATCGCACTGAACGCCCGCGGGTACACGTGGCAGCCCCATCGCAACAAGTACGGACGCAACTATCCGACCAATGCCGGACGCGAGCGCTACTAAACCGGCGTTCGGACTGACCGCGAAGATCTTCCTCGCTTCGACGCTGCTCGTCGTGGCGGTTTTGGGAATTACGTTCGGCGTCACATCGGTCAAGGCGCACCGCACCGCCGACGCGTCGATTCACCGCGCGCTCCTGTCCACGCGCCGGGCGGTGGATGACTATCTCGCGGCCCGCACGCGTACGCTGGGCCGCGCGAGCACGGTCGCGACGGACGTCCCGCAGTACCGGCAGCGGCTGCTCGACCAGCGCGCGCGCGCCGAGGCGCTGGATCAGGCCGACGACATCCGCGGGCTCATCGACGCGGCATGGGTGCTGGTCACGAACAGCGACGGGATCCTGATCGCGCGCACCGACTACCGCGAGCAGTATGACCGCGACCTGTCGATCGCCCCGCTCGTCGCGAACGCGCTGAGCGGCGAGCAAACCAGCGGCGCGTGGCTGGACGATGTGCGCGGGACCATGTTCATGGCGATCGGCACGCCGCTGCGCGATCGCCCTACGGCGGCGCCGCTCGGCGCGCTCGTCGCGACCTATCAGATCGACGACTCGCTCGCCACCGCGATCAAGCAGGCCACGAACTCCGATGTCGTGTTCTTCGCGCTCGATACGCTCAACCAGCCCGTCGTGGTCGGGAGTACCGTGCCGGCCCAGGACATCGCGTCGGCTCTCCAGAGCACGGTGAAGACGGATGCGCTCGCCGCTGACACCGGAGGTGAGGGAATGGCGCTCGCAGCGTCGATGGGGAACCAGCATCTCATCGGCCTGGCGGGCGCGATTCGCTCGCCATCGGGAGACCTGCGCGGTGGCTTCGTGGCGCTGCGCTCGCGCGAGTCGGAGCTCGCCGCGTTCAACGCGCTGCAGCGGACCATGCTGTGGGCCGTCGGTCTGGGCGTGGTGCTCGCGCTGATCTTTGCCTTCGTGCAGGCGCGCCAGATCGCGGGGCCGGTGCGCCGGCTCGCCGTGGCGACGCGTCAGGTCCAGGACGGCGATTACAGCGTCGACATCGCGGTCAAATCGCGGGACGAAATCGGCATTCTGTCGCAGGCGTTCAAGAGCCTGGTGGAGGACCTCAAGGCCAAGGCCGCCCTCGTCGAGTACATGATGGCGGCCTCGGGCAGCGCCGCGACGGAGCAGATCGTCACAAAGCAAATGCAAACCGGGATTCGGCTGGGGACGACGTTCGCGGGCCGGTACGACATCAAGGAGAGCCTCGGCGCCGGCGGGATGGGCGTCGTGTACCGGGCGTTCGACCGCGAATTGCAGGAGCCGGTGGCCATCAAGACGCTCAAGCCCGAGGCGCTGGCCGGCGGGTCCGCCGCGCTCGAGCGCTTCAAGCAGGAGATCCGGCTGGCGCGGCGGATCGCGCATCGCAACGTCGTGCGCACCTACGACCTCGGCGAGCAAAACGGGATGTACTACCTCACCATGGAGTATGTCGAAGGCACCTCGCTGAAACAGCTGATCGTTTCACGAGGAAAGTTGCCCGTGGCGGTGACACTCACGGTGGGAAAGCAGTTGTGCCGGGCGCTCGAGGTCGCGCATGCCGAAGGAGTGATCCATCGCGACATCAAGCCGCAGAACATCGTCGTCGAGCCGAGCGGCTTCTTGAAAGTGATGGACTTCGGGATCGCGCGACTCGCCAATCCGCCGCAAGGCAAAGGCCTCACCGAGGCGGGCACGTCGATCGGGACGCCGGACTACATGTCGCCGGAGCAGATCTCCGGCGCCGAGCTCGATCAGCGCAGCGATCTCTACGCCGCGGGCGTGGTGCTGTTCGAGTGTCTGACTGGCCGTGTGCCGTTCGAGGCGGAAACGACGTGGGCGTTAGTTGCGAAGCATCTGGAGGAAGAGCCGCCCGATCCACGCAAGCTCAACAGCGAGGTCCCGCCCGCGCTCGCGGCGGTGATCGTGAAGGCGATGGCCAAGAACCCGGCCGATCGCTACGGCACGGCGACCGAAATGCACGACGCGCTGGCGCGCCTCGGGTGAGAACGCTTCGCTCCGAACTGAATTTCCTCCTACAAGCGTCCCGTCCTGGTCTGTGGCTCACGGCAATTGCGTTCTACATGCTGCCGCTCGGGCAACGAAATGTTTTTCAGTCCGCCGCTTTCTGGCTCGGTGTGCTGTACGTCAGCTTTCCGATGGGCCTGCTGATCTACGGCTGGAACGACATGGTCGACTACGAAGCCGACCGAGTCAATCCCCGCAAAGGCACGTTTTTGTTTGGCGCGCGCGGCACGCCGGAGCAATTGCGCAGACTGCCGCTCCAAATTGCGCTGGTCCAGGCGCCGTTCGTGGTCGCATTCAGTCTTCTCGCCGGAGCAAAGATGCTGCTGGTTTTTGCCGGCATGATTGCGGCGGCGGCGCTCTATAACTGGCCGCGCTTCAATTTTAAGACCCGGCCACCGCTCGAGATTCTGAACCAGGCGGGGTATCTCTTCGTGTTTCTGCTGAGCAGTTGGATGAACCACGTCGCCATTCCCCCGTGGGCCACGATGTTGTTCGGCGCGCTGTTTGCCATGCATTCGTTGGTATTTGGCCAGGTCATGGATCTGGAGCCTGATCGCGCGACCGGCCGGCGTACCACGGCCACTGTCATTGGCCGGATCCCGGCAAAGCTGTTGATCGTCGCGCTGTTATTGTTTGAAGCGGGGCTGCTCGTGAGGTTCTTTGGAGCGAAGGAGCTGGCTGCGTTCCTGTTGGTGACCGCAGTGTGGTTCGCTGTTGATGCCACGGTGATTTGGCGCAGCCGGCCCTACAGCAACAAGGAGATGCGATTCTTCATGCTGGCATGGAACGCGATCGCGCTCATCAGCATGCCATGGATGTGGTCGAAGGCCATCCTGCTTCAGATGAGGTGAGGGGGAAAGGCGGGTGACTCGTATGATCACACTGCTGCTCATCGCGGCGTCCACACTCATTGGCATCGCCGGCTTCGCGGGCCTGCTGCACCTGATCCCCCGACTCGGCGCCGCCGGGACTCGAACCGGCGCATGGCTCTGCCGCGCCCCGGGGCTAGACCTTGTTGTCTCCCTGGTGACGTGGATTCCCCCCACCGTTCTGGGAATCGTATTCGGCTGGCGCGGCGTGGTGGGATCGATCATCGGGCAGGTGCTGGGGATGCTGGTCTGGATGTTCGCCCACGAGCTGGCCAACCGCAAATACGTGAACGGACCGCGCATCGTCAGGTTCCTCAACCGCACCGTCGGGCGGTTCAACAACCATATCGCCCTCTGGGTGACCGCCGTTGCGCTGCCGGTCTTCTTCGTCATCCGGGTGGCGCAACTGTGCGTCTACCCCATCCTCACGCCGCTCGTCGGACTGCCGCGATACCGCAACGCGGACTGGGTGAACGTCAGCCGCCAGAAGTTCAACGGCCTTGTGGGACACGACCTGATCTGGTGCCTGTACTGTGACTGGATGACCGGCGTCTACGCCCTCGGTGCGGAAATGCTGCGCAACGTCGAGAGCTTTTGGTGCCCGATCCGATTCGCCAGCGGGAAGAAGTGCGACAACTGTAAGCTCGACTTCCCGGACATCGAGGCCGGATGGGTAGGGCCCGAGGGGACCATGGGGGACGTCGTGGCGACCTTGGAAAGGATGTACGCTGCTCCGGCGACAGCGAACCTGCCGACAGACCAGCGACACCCGTGGTTCGGGCACACTGTACGCACGACGGCGGGGGGGAGCTGAGTAGCAAGTACGCGTTGGGCTGCCGCGTTAGCGCGTTCGCCCACTCGAGCCCTACGGCCGATCCCCGCGACCAACCGCTACCGTGCCGCTCCACTCACGCCGCGGATCGACGTTCCGTGGATGGTAGGCAATCACGACCGCGCCCTGCCACGCGAGGCACGCGTAGCCCCACGGGACCCGGGGCCTGTCCCACGGGGTCCGAGACATACAATTCGCGCCGAGGACAGCCAGCCGCGGTACCCTGAGCGTGTCGCCGCCAGGCAGGATTTGCACCCCGAACTCCTTACGCGACGGCGGGATTTGCCAGCTGCGCTGCTCACCGGCGGCGAGGCGCACCGGCACGGCCAGCCGAGTCGACAGCGTCGAAGAGCAAGTCATACGGAGGATCACCCATCACGAGGTTCACCGGGCCCCCGCCGAGCAGATCGTGGACCGGCCGGCAGCGGACAACCACCGACTTCGTCAGTGGGCCGAGCGAGGCCCGGACCGTAGCGTCGCCGGCCTGCGTACACTTCACGACACCACGGTCGGAGACTGGGACGGCCACGCCCGACGTCCATTGGAAATGGATGCCCGTATCCGGCAGCGCATGCCCAGCCGCGTCGAACACGTGCATTGGCATCTGCATGGGGTGCACATTGTTCACCACGACCGTGTCGGCGATTCCCGCGACGAGTCGCGCAGGTGGACCCTTGCAAGCAACCACGATGGTGGCAAACACGAGACAGCGGGGCAGGTTTATTGAGCTGGACCCTGCTGACACGCCGGCCGTCCTTCTTCCACAGCGGGTGCGAGCGGCGTTGAGCCGACAAAGATGGCGCAGATCGTCTTCGTCTTGGCATTGCCCATCGTCGCCACCCACCCATCCTTGGTGAGGCGCAACTCCAGAATCTTGTTGTCCGGTGACGGGAGATAATCGACACCGCCGACTCCAATCGTCGTGGTGTACTTGACGGAGTCGGCAAAGAAAGCCTCCTCGGCAGTGATCAGGTTACGGAGATCCGACTTCATCTGGGATTGCAGCGCAAACTCGGCCGACGGGCCGCCGGAGCGGGCCAAGCTATCCCGAATCTCCCTCCCGATTATCTCGCCCCAACGCCCGCCAATCTCGAGGCTTTCCCGCAGTATCTCTGGTTGTGCGTCGCTCAGGTGATGGCCGACAGGGCTCGAGAAGAACTTGATCAACTCGTTGAGCTCAGCCTGGCTGAACCGCGTGGCGTAAACCGGTACAAGCGAGTCCAGGATTTGGGGGAGTTTCTGACGAGCTCGCGCGAGGAACGCATCCCAGACCTCGTCGGGCACATCGGGGTAGGCCCGTCGCTGCGCGGGTACCGCCGCCTCCATGCCCCTGACGATGGCCTCGGCGGTCTTGGTCAGCTCCATCAGGCGGCGAACCGTGGCAGTCTTCGTGGAATCAGCGGCAACCGCAGGCCGCTGCGCGAAGGCTGGTCCGCTGGCGAGCGCGCTCAGCAGCATCACGTTGGTTAGCGGGCGAAGGGGTAAGAGCATATGGTTTTCAGACCCGGGATAGTGGCACATCACCCAATACGAGTGGATAAGCGAGCGCAGCAAGAATGGTGTGGGAGCCTGCCAGAAGCCAGAGGTTTGGCCACCGCCGGTAGAGCAGCGACCACATCACACCAGCGGCGAATGTCAGCATCAAGAGCGCAGGATTTCCTGCGTGAACGCTCGCGAATGCCGCGGCCGTGATTAGCACCTGAAGCCATGGAGCTCTGATCAGCACGCTGAGCCCGCGATGGAGCAAGCCTTGAAACGCGAACTGTTGTGCAAGAGCCCAGAGCGGATAGAGGGCAAGGAGGACAAGGACTGTGGGCTGTCGAATTGGACGCCCGCGCTCGACCGCAAACGCGAGCAGAGCAGCTCCCACCAAAAACGTGCTAGCGCCTACGGGTACCAGGCCGGCGACGATGTTGTCCCGTCGGAATCCCAGATCGCGCCAAGAGTGGGGACGGCGGCGGACGAGATAGAGGATGTACGCGAGCAATGCTAGGCCGGCAGCAAGGAACGACCAACGCTTCGGAACGTGGAGTAACTCGAGGCCGACGTACGTGACCGATATTGCCACGACGAAGGTGACGTCGATTATCGCGATGCGGCGTGATTCCGTGGGGCCGCCTAACGGAGTGCGTCATTCCCTTGAGAAGGGCCCGCAACGTCAGAGTCTGGCGTCGTGGTTCGCCCTCTCAGGGCGTAGACCAGAGCCGGCAAGCCAATGATGAGAAGCCCGAGGAGGGCGTTACGTGGTGAAGCGTTCGACCGAGGCTCGACGAGTGTGACGGGCGCCTTCGAGAAAAACCACTGATCAATCGCGTAGATCGCGTAGAATAGGAATACCAGCCCAGCGACCACGCGACCTGCCCAGCGCAAACGATTGGGCCACGCCAGGGCGCCGGCATACAGAACCGCCGTCGTTGAGAGTCCGGTTACCAAGAGTGCCCGCCCGAGACTCCACTGATCCATCATGAGGGGGATGCTGATCGCGAAGAGGAGTAATGCGGGGATCAGAGTCCGTCGGATGAATGGCGTGGAGGTGAAGAAATGCTCGGGGCGCACGGCCATATGGATGACGCCTAACGGACCGCGCTTAAGCTGCGGCGCGCTGACGAAAGATTCATTCCTTAATCTACGCGCGCCGCCAGCTTCAAGCGCTTGTTAGGCACTGGGCGCACCGTCAATGGCCTCTATCCGTATGTCCCCATCGAACGGCTCGGCGATGTAGGCCGTTAAGCAATCTGAGAACTCATCAGTGAGAGCGAGGCCATCATCATCGTTCTCACTTTCAGCCTCTAACAACAGCTTCGAACCATCCCAGGTGCATTTGGCGCCTTGATACCAAGTACGGTGTTCTGCAAACTCGGCGGTAATGTCGTTGGCGGCTTGAGGACCAGCCGCAGGAGGGACTCCACTACAACTCAAGAGAATCTTGGCCAAGTGCCTAACTAGTAGTTAACCTGAGTCATAGGAGAACCCAATCTCGAAATCTGTCTGTATAACGCCACGCAGCGCCGCGATGCTGCGCGTTAGCCTGCATTGAATCAGTCTAACACACCGTCGCGCGCGTTAGGTTGCCAAATCGATCACACTCCCCCAAACCACGGATAGCCCTGATCCTCCCAGTACCCGCCCGGCCGTTCGGCCGTGAACGTCATTGACACGACATACTTCGTCATCTTGTAGCCCAGCTTGGTGGGCGAATAGAGCCGCACCGGCGCGCCGTGAGTGGGTGACAGCGGATTGTCGTTCATCCCGTACGCGAGAATCGTCTGCGGATGCATCGCGCTCGCGAGATCCCAGCCGTTGGAGTAGCCGGAGTCGAACGAGTCGAAACGCACGTACCGCGCCTGCGGAAGCATGCCACACTGCTCGGCGACCGCGGACACCGGCACGCCGTGCCACGTGGCGATCGCGCTCCATCCCTCCACACAGTGGTGCTTCACCGTATAGTTGGTCCGCGGCATCGCGTGTAGCTGATCGAGCGAGAGCGACTGCGGCTCGCGCACCAATCCGCCGACCTGCAAACGCCAGGCGCTCGGATTCTCCAGCAACGGCATCGTCGGTGAGATGAAGTAGCTCGGCAGCCGCGCGGTCCGCTCGGCTATGGGATATTCGCGGGCGAGCCGGTTCTTCGAAAAGAAGATCTTTTCCCCCATCCAGTCGTTGAAGCGGCTGATGTCGAGCAGCAGCGGGCGAACGGCATTGCCGCCGTCCCATCCGCACGCCGCGACGAGCGAAGCCGTACCCGCGCCGGCGGCGAGTCGCAGCAACGCGCGCCGATCAATCATGACTGGGGAACCGGCCACGATACCAGCCGGAGATCATCGCGCGCAGCGACGCAGGGTCCACGATGAACACCAGCAGCACGTGGACGATGAGAAAGCCGGTGAAAATCCACACCGCCCAGAAGTGCCAGTAGCGCGCCGCCTGGAAGCCGCCGAACAGCGCGGTGAGCCACGAGAGCTGCGTGGGCTTGTAGATCGCGAATCCCGTGAGGACCGACAGCACGCCGAGTAGAATGATGAAGGTGTAGGCGGCCTTCTGAAGCGGATTGTGCTTCCCTTGCGGCGGGTGATCCTTGCGCAGCCGCAGGTAGTATTTCTGCATCTCGATCGCGCCGCGAATGTCGCGCGGCCGAAACAGCAGCGACCGCCATTCGCCGCTCGCCGCGAGGTACGAGAGATAGAGCAGGCCGCCGGCGATGAGCGGCCACATCAGCGTGAAGTGCCAATTCAATCCGCCGGCGAGCCAGCCACCGAGCCGGCTCCACTTGGGAAAGCCGTGGTCCTGAAACGGATTGGGCGCGTAGAACGGACCGTCGCGCTCGCCGAAGCGCGCGTAGGCGCCGTAGATCTGCAATCCGCTCATGATCATCCCGGCCAGCAGCACGAACGTCATCCAGTGCGTGAGCCGCACGATCCAGTGATGGCGCTTGACTGTCGGAATCGGGGGCCGGGGAGGTGGCGGAGTCTGCGGACGCGAGGGAGCCGTCATGGGCTAAGTATATTGTGTGCCATGCGCGCGGCAAGACTGATCGCACTCACACTGATCGTTTCCTGCCGGCCGCAGAACGCGGCCGTTACAACTCGCACATCCGATTCCGACACGCTCGGCTTCGCCGACATGACGCCGCGCGATTCGGCGGACACGTCGCTCAGCAAGCCGCGCCTTATCACCGGACCGACCGTGGTCGTCTTCTGGTTGGCCGGCGCGGATACGCTGTCAGCCGCCGATCAGGCCGAAGCGCTTGACGAGCTCAACTACACGACCGAGGGCATCGCGCCCACACTGGCGCGGCACAACATCAAGCTCGTGCCCACCAATTCCGACACGATTTACGTGGCGCTTCCCAACCGCCAGCGCCGCATGATCCTGTTGACCGGCGTGGACTATCCCTTCGGCTACGTACTGGTGGAACCCGGCACCGCCGAGCGAATCCTCGCCGGCGTCTATGGCGACGACGAGCTGCTCGACGAGGTCGAGGCCTATTTCGACTTGCCGCCGGCCTCGGACAGCACCGCAAAGTATCCGCGGATTGCGACGTGACGTCATTGCTCCTGCTCGCCACCGCGCTGTTCCTGCAGGACATCAGCTGGCAGCCGGCGACTCCGCGCCAAGGCTCACTCATCGTGGTATCCGCGCCCGGCGCGATCACGGGCGACGTCGCGGGTGAGCCGCTGCATTTCCGAAATGGCAAGGCGCTCGCCGCCGTCCCGCTGAGCAGCGCGGACAGCACCAAACTCGAGACACTGTCGATCAGCTGGGAGGGAACGGTCGTTGGGAAAGCGGTCTACATGCCGGTGGAGGAGCGGGGCGCAGGAGAAGAGACAGTGAAGGCTGCCGAGCGTTTCACGCCGGCGCCCGACAGCGCGTTGCAGGTCCGTATCGACCGGGAGCGGGAATTGACGCGAGACGCCGCGAGGCGCGCACACGACGTACCCAAGTTATGGAAAGCCCCGTTCATTCGTCCACGCGCCGCGCGCGTCACGAGCCCCTTCGGCTCCGGACGTCAGGTGAACGGTGTGTGGCGCACCCGGCATTTGGGGCTCGATCTCGCCGGCCGCAAAGGGGCGGCGGTGCGGGCCTCGAACCGCGGCATCGTGGCGCTCGTCGGGGATTTCTTCTACGGCGGCATCGCGGTGTACGTGCATCACGGTGATGGTCTGATGACCGTCTATTTTCACCTGAGCCGCGCGCTCGTCGCGGTGGGTGATACGGTCGAGCGCGGTCAGATCATCGGGCGCGTGGGGGCGACCGGCCGTGTGACCGGTGCGCACCTGCATTGGCAAGCGCAGTACGGCGCAGTCCCGTTCGACCCCACCGATTTGTTAAAGCTTCCTTGAGCAAAGCGCTGCTGCTTCGCGGCGGCCGCCTGGTAACGATGGACGCCTCCCGGCGCATTCTGGAGGCGGATGTGCTCGTTGAGGGCGGGCGCATCAAAAGCGTCGGACCGATGGGCGGACGGGCCGATGGGCGGTCGAAACCCACCGTCATCGACTGCAAGGGTCTCGTCGTTCTTCCCGGTCTCGTGCAGGCCCACATCCACCTGTGTCAAACACTGTTTCGGGGCCTTGCCGACGACCTCTCGCTCGAAGCCTGGCTCGCACAGCGCATCTGGCCGCTCGAAGCGGCGCATACCAAGGAGTCGATTCACGCCTCCGCGATGCTGGGCGCGGCCGAGCTGCTGCTTGGCGGCACGACGGCGATCCTCGACATGGAATCAGTGCGCCATACGAGCGCCGCATTCGAGGCACTCGAGTCGATCGGCATCCGCGCGACCGCAGGCAAGTGCCTGATGGACGCGTCCGCGAACCCCGCGGCGCTGCGCGAGCGGACGGACCAGGCGCTCTCGGAGAGTGCGGACCTGTGTGCCAAGTGGCATGGCGCCGCCGGCGGACGGTTGCGCTATTGCTTCGCGCCGCGCTTCGCGCCGAGCTGCACGGGTCCGTTGCTCAGGGCCGTGAGCGATCTGGCGGACCGGACCGGAGCCACGATTCACACGCATGCGGCCGAAACGCCGCTCGAGCTGGACACGGTGAGGCGCGAGACGGGGCACGACGAGATCGCATATCTCGATTCGGTCGGGATCTCGGGGCCGCGCGCCGCGCTGGCGCATTGCGTCTGGGTGGACAAGGACGATATCGCCGTGCTCGCCCGGCAGCGGACCAACGTGGTCCATTGCCCGAGCTCGAATCTGAAGCTCGGCAGCGGCATCGCCCCCATTCCCGAAATGCTGGCGGCCGGCTGCCGCGTCGGGATCGGCGCGGACGGGGCGCCGTGCAACAACCGGCTCGACGCTTTTGCCGAGATGCGACTGGCGGCCCTCATCCAGAAGCCACGGCTCGGGCCGGACGCGCTGCCGGCGGCACAGGCGTTGGAGCTCGCGACGCTCGGCGGCGCGCGGGCGCTGGGACTCGAAGCGGAGATCGGGTCGATCGAAGCCGGGAAGTGCGCCGACCTGATCGTGCTCGATCTCGACGGTCCGCACGCGCAGCCTGAAGACGCCGACCTCATCTCGCGCATCGTCTACAGCGCGCGTGCCGCCGATGTGCGTCACGTGATCGTGGACGGGCGGATTGTGGTTCGCGATGGTGTGTTGAAGACGGCGGACACGGCGGAGATTCGCCGTGCCGCGAACACTCAAGCTCGTCGCCTACGTCACGCGGTGGGTGTCTAGCGCCGCGTGTTCACGGCAGCAGCGCGGCCACCTGTCGAGGAATCGCCTCGAGCCTGCTGTGCGAGAAGATCACGGTCCCAGTCGCGTCCAGCACATAGTAGTCCGGCCAAGCGAAGGTAACGAACGCTCGCTTCGTATCGCTCCGGTAGTCGTAGAAGACCGGCAAGTCCTCTGCGTGCTTTTCTTTCAGGATCCGACGCAGTTCGACTGAGAACGGACGGTCCACGATCGCGACGACCCTGGCGCCCGAACTCGAGAACTGATTGGCGATGCGCTGAAGCGCACCCAGGTCATTCACGGAGAACCAGCAGGACGGCGACCAGAATGCCACAACCGTGACGTGTCCTTGCGCCAGCTCATTCAGGCTACGGGCCTCGCCGGTGCTCGACAGCAGTCGCGTGGGGCCCGTGAGCGAGCGAGGCTCGGCCCGTTCGAGGACCGAGGCGCGCATCTCTCCCTTTGCTTCGCTCACCCAGGAGGTCCACCGCGCGTTCGACAAATGGGGGGCGGTGACCGCGCGAATCGAGTCCCCAAACTCTCGAGCCGAGCCTGGGTCTGCCGCGACCTTCGCATATGTCCGCAGGGCTTGCACAGTGTCTCCGAGCGCGCCCCAGGTCTGTGCCACGCGGAGCAGCACCGCCGGGCTCCAACCGTAGGATGCCGCGAGCCGCAGCGTGTCCAGTCCACCGGTTGTGTCGCCGCCTTCGATGAGCGCGTTTGCCAGCTGCGCGAGAATGGGCTGCGTCGCGGCGCGGTTCGCGACGCGTTGCTCGGCGATCGTCGCAGTCAGAGGCCGGTAGGCGTCTGGTTCCTGCGCGAGCAGACGAGCGTCATCCCGCAGCCACGCCATCGCCATCCCCCGGAGGGTCGGGTAGGGGAGGAGCTCTTTGCTCCAATAGGCTGCAATAGGTGCCTGTCGCGTCAC
>Ga0137380_10001705_pt1 | contig 18139 bp, 11 predicted proteins | sample SagtaG_17_FD_104809 | JGI IMG/M metagenome (GOLD analysis project Ga0137380, IMG submission 104809) | Vadose zone soil microbial communities from Sagehorn Ranch, Mendocino, California, USA - Sage2_L_100_16 metaG | ecosystem: Environmental > Terrestrial > Soil > Vadose zone | place: USA...
ACCGGTCGCCAATGAAATCAATCGCCGCCCGCCGCCGAATCGCGGATGCGGTAATCAATGCCGGGCGGTATTTCTTGAGCTGACTTTAGCCCAAGCAAGAAGCCTCGGCACCACCAACCTCCCAACGCTGGAGATAAACCGAAATAGTACGAACGCGAATGTGTCGATGGGCTCATCTTCGATGATGGCCAGCAACGTGCCGTTTGTAACTCCGGTGGTGCCCGCCTAAGTGATGCCCAATGAACCGGCGATGTTTAAACCCCTGATAACCAATCGAGCCTGCCGGACCAAACGCTTCGCCGATTGCGATTGGGGCCGCGATCGTCATCACTTTTTTGGCCGCTCTCGAGTGGTGATGCCGTGTAACGTAATGCACGCGATAATGACTTGCGCCTTGCCGATAATGACTAGCCGTCGCCGGCACGATCGACAGCAAACAAAGACCTATGGCTGTCAGAATGGAACATATCTTCCTCTTCATCGGTTTCACCCCCCTAACTAGATCGAGGCAACACCGATGCCAAACGAACGCGCGCGGTGAGCCCGGTAGCCACTTGCCGTGACCGGGTTCATAGACCGATGTGCGGAAACCGACGTTCGACCGTACCAATAGGGTTCGCTTTGCGAATGTCCTGCTTGTAGACACGTTCGGCTTCATTCACTTGACTGGCCGATAACGCTGTGAAAAAGTGTCGTTCGAACTCATAGCACTAGCGGCACTATCAACCTAAAAGGACGTTTGAAGATGAGAACTATCGCGATAACCCTGACTGCTGCACTGGTCTTTCTCGTAACGGCGAATACCAAAGCTGAACCGGCCGATGTCGTGTTCATCAACGGCAACATCTACACCGTCGACGACCGCCAGCCGCACGCCGAAGCGATTGCCGTCAAGGCGGGCAAGATCATCTTTGTCGGATCAAACAAAGACGTGAGGCCTTATGAGGGCAAAGCCACACGCATCATCGATCTTCACGGCAACACGGTCGTGCCCGGAATGACCGACTCCCATTATCACTTGGCTGGCGTGGGCGCGCGTGAGATGAATCTGAATCTCGAAGGCGCCACGACGCTCGAAGCTTTTCTGGCAAAGGTGAAAGAGAGAGTCGACCGAGCAAAGCCGGGCGAATGGGTGACCGGACGCGGCTGGATCGAAACGTTTTGGAAGCCGCCGCTGTTTCCGACACGATGGGACCTCGATAAGATCGCGCCGAACAACCCGGTTTCTCTGACTCGCGCGGATGGTCACGCGATTGTTGTGAACAGCGCCGCTATCAAGCTTGCCGCAGTCGACAGGAACACGCCCAATCCGTTCGGCGGCGAGATAATGAAAGACAAACAAACCGGCGAGCCGAACGGAATGTTTTTGGATCGCGCACAGGGCCTCGTCGCGAGTCATATTCCCGAGCGCGGCGCGGACGCGGCCGAGCAAGAATTACTGCTGGGCGTGAAGCGAAGCATCGAGTTGGGCTGGTGCGAGATTCAGAACGCGGGCAGTTCTTATGAGGAAGTCGCCCTGCTCAAGAAGCTTTACGGAGAAGGCAAGATCAAGCTTCGAATCTACGAGGCGATTCGCGGGCCCGGCGCCGATGCGCAGCGACTGCTCGCGGAGGGCCCGACCATTGGCGCCTTCGATGGTCATTTGACGATTCGTCACATAAAGCTTGTGATTGACGGGGCGCTGGGATCGAAGGGCGCGGCGCTGCTCGAGCCGTACTCGGATTACGATACCGCGGGTTTTCTGACGCTGAAGGAAGAAGCGGTAATGCCCTTATTGCTTGAAGCACTGCGAAAAGGGGTCCAGGTTGAAACGCACGCAATTGGCGATCGAGCAAACCGAACAATTTTGGACTGGTACGAGAAGGCACTTAACGCGGTGCCAGCCGATCAGCGCAAAGTTCGCGAACCGCGCTGGCGAGTCGAGCATGCCCAGATAGTGAATCCGGTGGACATTCCGCGTTTTGCAAAGCTTGGCGTGATCCCGTCGATGCAGCCTTCGCACGCGATAGGAGACTTGCACTTCGCGCCCAGCCGTTTGGGAATCAAACGACTAGAAGGCGCGTACGCGTGGCAAAGCTTCATCAAGTCCGGCTCGATCATCGCCGGCGGATCGGACGCGCCGGTGGAGCGCGGCGAGCCGATGATCGAGTTTTACGCCGCAGTCGCCCGCAAGGACCAAAAGGGGTTTTCAGGCGAAGGCTGGCATCCCGAACAAGCAGTTTCGCGCGAGCAAGCGCTGAAGATGTTTACAATCTGGGCGGCTTATGCAGCGTTCGAAGAAAAGCTGAAGGGCTCGATAGAAGAAGGTAAGATTGCCGACTTGACGGTGCTGTCGTCAGACATAATGAAAATCGCTGAGCTCGAAATCCTCAAGACTCGCTGTGTGATGACGGTGATCGGCGGTGATGTGGCTTACCAACTGAAGTGATTCGTGAAACGTGATGCGTGATTCCGGTCACGCATCACGCATCACGTATCACGCTTCAGTGTCCTACTTCTTCTTGGCTTCCCACTTGCCCGTCATCTGGCCCGCAAAGTCGAACTCACCGGTCATCTTTCCGTCTTTCACCATCGCAGTCATCGTTATCGCGCCATTCGGCGTGTCGAGCGTGAAGCTAAGCTTATTAGCCGCAAAAGAGCCTTTGCTCAATGGTGCCGAGCCCTGCGCTGAGTCGGACGAGCCGGTGACCTTGTCGCCTTCGAGCTTCAACTTCAGGGTGAAAGGAAACTGCGTTCCACCAGCGTCGGCTACAGCATCCCAATCACCGCTAACGGGGTCGCCCGCTGCCGGAGCTGCTGCTGCTTTTCCCGTGCCCGAGCCCGCCGGAGCGGAAGCCCCTGCAGCCGCGCGCGTCAACTGGACTGCCCCGCCTTGGCCGCCGAGTTCCCATTTTCCGGTTATCTTGTCCCCGTCTAATGTGGCGGTGACGGTGCCTTCGTTTCCGCCCGCGTCGAATTTCATGACGATCTTGCCATTGTCGAACGTGCCGCCGGTGATCGCGGCAGGGCCTTGCGGAGTATCAATCTTGCCTGACAGTTTGCCGTTGTCGTTCTTTATCTCGACCGTTATCGGAATATCGCCGAGTTGGTCGCTCTTAGCCACGCCTTCGTATTTGCCCGACAGCGTGTCCTTGTTCTGGGTGTTTAATGAACCTGCTGACGCCAGCGCGCAGAGCGTCATCAACGTAACGATGAGCAGGGGAGTCGCGAACTTTCTTAACCGCATGTTTGGGTTCTCCTGATACAAATTTGGTTTCCGGAACTCAGGCCAATCTACGTCGGCAGAATGACAAAAGTTCGAGGCAATTACTTATACAGGAAAAGCGCCTGACACGAAAGCGAGCGAACGGACTTTATCAAGTGGGAACCTGGTCTTATGAGATATATATTATAAGCGCTCCTTTCGGTTGAATCGGGCTCACACTGCGGCTGGGCCGTTGTGTTGGATCAGCGCGTCGTAGAGTCTCGAAAGGTCATCGTCGGACGAAAACCTTATTTCAATAACTCCGCCCTTTCCGGCATTCGCATATTTGATTTTCACAGGCGCGCCGAGTCTTTTGCTCAGTTTGGCTTCGGCGGCAAGGATATTTGAGTCCTTCTTGTCGGGAGTCGATTTCTTTCGAGAGTCGCCGGAAGAACCGGCTTCGAGCTTCTTCACCATCCGCTCAACCTCTCTGACCGAAAGCGACTTACTAACGCTCTCACGAGCTATTGTGATTTGCGTCTCTATTGAGTCGATCGAGATCAGCGCCCGAGCATGCCCCGTCGACAGCTTCTCCTGCTCTAGGAGTTTTTGAACTTCCGATGGAAGCCTTAGCAGCCTGAGTGCGTTGGCAATTGATGAGCGGTCTTTTCCGACGCGTTGCGCTACCTCCTGCTGGGTCAGGTTTCTTTGTTCGAGCAGCTTCTTGTACGCGTTGGCTTCTTCTATTGGGTTCAGCTCTTCGCGCTGAATGTTCTCAATGAGTGAAAGCTCGAGAACGTTATCGTCCGGAATGTCTTTTACAATGCAGGGTACTCGATGTAACCCTGCCTTTTGCGCAGCACGCCACCGCCGCTCGCCAGCAATTATCTGAAAGCGCTCGCCGAGGCGTCTCACCACAAGTGGCTGAATGATGCCGTTGTGCTTTATGGACTGCGCGAGTTCATTCAGGCGGGCTTCGTTGAAGGCGTTCCGCGGTTGCGCATCCGACGCGTCTATCCGGTCGATATCCAACTCGATCAGTTCGTGATCGAGCGGAGAAACCTGTGTGAACAGCGCGTCAAGCCCCCTGCCCAGCGCCTTTCTTGACATTGTTAATAACCTCCTTTGCCAATCTGACGTAGCTTTCTGCCCCCTTCGACTTTATGTCATAGAGGATGATGGGCTTGCCGTAGCTCGGAGCCTCCGCCAACCTCACATTTCGGGGAATGACTGTTGAAAAAACTTGCGGACCGAGGAACTCTCGAAGATCGTTCATAACCTGGCTCGAAAGATTCGTCCTCTCGTCAAACATCGTCAAAAGGAACCCCTCGACGGCGAGTCCCGGGTTTACGCTTCTGCGGACTCTCACCAGAGTATCCCACAACTCGGAGACGCCCTCTAATGCAAAGTACTCGCATTGAATCGGCACCAGAACAGAATCGGCGGCAGCGAGCGCGTTTAGCGTCAATAGCCCTAGACTCGGTGGGCAATCGATCAGAACGTAATCAAAGCTTTCGGCAAACGGTCGCAACAGCGTCTTGAGTCTGAGTTCGCGATCGGGCAAATCGACCAGCTCGATTTCAGCCGCCACAAGGGCTTTTTCAGAAGGGATCACTCTTAGGTTGGGCAGCTCCGTCTCTAAGCTTATTGCGCTGAGGGGCTCGCCCGTTATCAGTGCGTGATAAAAACTCCTGTGGAATTTCCCCCGCAGCCCGAAACCGCTCGTGCTGTTACCTTGAGGATCCGAGTCGACTACCAGCACCTTCATGTCCGCGACTGCCAATGTCGCCCCGAGGTTTATCGCCGTCGTCGTTTTTCCAACACCGCCCTTTTGGTTTGCAATCGCAATAATGCGCGCCATATCGAGCGCAGCATATCACAATATTGTCCCGCTCGAAATGTTTCACGTGAAACAGTCTGTTCAGCCTTTCTGAAGGACGTGTCGGTCGCTAAAATCTATTTGGCGAAGGGCGGGGCGCTGTGTTATCGTGTTGCTCCTTTTTTGAATACTTTCTAAGTCTCGTCTTGAGAAGGGGATAAATGGAAAACGTTGGAACGGTCATACAGGTCATAGGTCCAGTTGTGGACATCGAGTTTGAAGACTCCGCATTGCCGCCAATCTATCAAGCGCTGCGCATCGACAGCGGCGATTTTGAGGTGCCGGCGCCCATAAACATAATTGTCGAGGTGCAGCAACACATGGGCGAAGGGCGCTGTCGCTGCGTTGCTATGGAGCCGACCGAAGGCATTATTCGCGGAATGCAAGCAATTGATACCGGCGGACCGATAACTGTTCCGGTGGGTCCAACCACTCTCGGGCGCGTCCTAAATGTGATCGGGCAACCAGTTGACAAGCTGGGACCGGTCGAATCTGAAACGCGGTATCCAATACACAGGCACGCTCCGGAGTTTCAGGATCAGTCGACAGAATTGGAAATGTTCGTCACCGGTATCAAGGTTGTCGACCTGCTGGAACCGTTTGTGCGTGGAGGCAAAATCGGGTTGTTCGGTGGCGCCGGAGTCGGAAAGACCGTGCTCATCATGGAGCTCATAAACAACGTGGCCTTGAAACACGGTGGGTTCTCGGTGTTCGGAGGCGTCGGTGAGAGGACTCGCGAAGGAAATGACCTTATACGGGAAATGGTTGAATCTAAAGTGGTTAACTTCGGTGACTCGTTCTACGAACACATGGAAAAGACCGGCGAGTTCGATCTTGAGTACGTTGACAAGAGCGCGATCGCCAAGTCGAAGGCTGCTCTGGTCTACGGCCAGATGACCGAACCACCCGGCGCTCGGTTGCGGGTGGCCCTGACAGCCCTGACCGTAGCTGAATATTTTCGCGATGAAGTCGGAACAGATGTTTTGCTGTTCATCGACAACATCTTCAGGTTCACCCAGGCAGGGTCTGAGGTATCCGCTCTTCTTGGGCGCATGCCTTCGGCCGTTGGTTACCAACCAACTCTCGCAACGGAGATGGGCGAGCTCCAGGAGAGAATTACGTCGACAAAGCGCGGCTCGATCACCTCGGTGCAAGCGATTTATGTTCCCGCGGATGACTATACGGATCCAGCGCCCGCGACCACCTTTGCACACCTCGATGCGGTAACTGCGTTGTCGCGACAGATCGCCGAGTTGGGCATTTATCCAGCTGTTGATCCTCTCGCCTCCACTTCCAGAATCCTTGATCCCAGAATTGTCGGCCATGAACATTACGACGTGGCCCAGGAAGTAAAGCGAATACTTCAGCGCTATAAGGATCTTCAAGACATCATCGCCATTCTCGGAATAGACGAGCTATCGGAAGAGGATAAGCTTACGGTTGCGCGCGCGAGAAAAATCCAGCGATTCCTCTCTCAGCCCTTCCACGTAGCTGAGCAGTTCACTGGATTGGAGGGCAAGTTCGTAGCTCTGGAAGACACGGTTCGCGGTTTCAAGGAATTGATCGCCGGTGAACACGACGATCTTCCCGAGCAAGCGTTCTTTCTGGTAGGTGGGATAGAAGAGGCGGTTGAGAAAGCGAAGACCATGTAACGCAAGTGCGGATCGAAAAATGCCGGAACTAATTCATCTTGAAGTTGTCACTCCCGAACGAAAGGTGTTTGAAGCCGAGGTCGAGCGCGTGGAAGTGCCTGGGCTAGATGGGGAACTAGGCATCCTTCCCGGACATGCCGACTTGGTGTCGCTGCTCAAGCCTGCCGGCCTGCTTACTTATCACATAGCCGGCGAGAGCGGAGAGATGGCTATCGCGGATGGGTTCGTTGAAGTGAACGCCGATCGGGTAACCGTGCTTGCCAATAAGGCCTCCCGTCCGGAAGACATCGACCTGGCACGAGCGCTCAAGCTGAAGCAGCGCGCCGAGGATCAGATGCAGCGCGCCTTGTCGGACCCGGACGCCGACATCGTGCGCGCGATGATCGAACTCGAGCGCACATCCATCGAGCTGACCGTCGCGGAGAAGGCCAGATAGAATAAAATAATAGCTTCAAGTAATTGTATTATTAATTACTGAATCAAGATTCGTGTTGTTTTTTTTTCAGGCGCATGCTAATCTTGGCCGGTCGCTCGGTTGGCTGAGCTGTTAATTCGAGAATTGTGACTCTCTCTTTCGGTTGCTGGGTTTCATCAAACCACGTGTGTGGTAAGCGGTTGGGTCCTCAACAATGCACGCGGACTTGCTTTCATCGATCCTCGAGGCGATATCAAAACGCGTAAACCAGCAAAGCTTCAATATGTGGTTCAAACCAATATCATCGGCTTCAAAGGACGATGCGAATGTCTACCTGGCGGTCCCCAGCGAGGTCTTCCGGGATTGGATAACCAACAACTATTTCGATGTCCTCGAGGAATCGCTAAATGAGGTAGGTCTGAATTCCCACCAGGTGAGATTTACGATCTCCGAAACCAAGCAGAGCGAGACGCTTCGAACAGAAAATGTTAGTAATGCTACATATGCTGTAAAGGCGGCTGCTGCCGGCGCGCCTGGTTTCGCCCTCGAGGCGGTAAGAACCTTGCAGGCGGAGCCGGTCGAGTTGTCGCTCAATCCCAAATACACATTCGATACTTTCGTCGTCGGCTCCTGCAACCAGTTTGCGCATGCCGCATCGCTAGCAGTAGTAGACATGCCGTCAAAGACTTACAACCCGTTGTATATTTACGGCGGCGTCGGTCTCGGTAAGACTCATCTCATGAACGCCATCGGCCACGCGATAAAGCAGCGGGACAAGACTCTTCGGCTCACTTATCTTTCATCCGAGCGCTTCATGAACGAGTTGATCAACGCCATCAGATACGACAAAACCATCATGTTCAGGGACAAATACCGCAACATCGATGTGCTGCTGATGGACGACATCCAGTTTCTAGCAGGCAAAGAGCGAACGCAGGAAGAATTCTTTCACACCTTCAACGCCCTCTACGATGCGCAGAAACAAATCGTAATATCGAGCGATTGTCCGCCGAAGGAGATACCTACGCTCGAAGAGCGGTTGCACTCCAGATTTGAATGGGGATTGATTGCAGACATCGCACCGCCGGACCTGGAAACCAAAGTAGCTATTCTAAAGCGAAAGGCTGAACTCGAACGGATAAACCTGCCCGACAACGTTGCTCTATTCATAGCCAGCAAGATCAAGTCAAACGTTAGAGAGCTGGAAGGATCGCTGGTAAGGCTGACCGCTTACGCATCGATGAAGGGCGTGGCGATGGATCTGGATCTAGCCCAGGAAGTTCTTAAGACGCTAATCACGGAAGAAGCCAGCGGCGTTTCTATTGATCTCATCCAAAAGACGGTCGCTGGCCGCTATTCGCTGAAGGTTGCCGATCTGAAATCGAAGAACAATTCCAGAAGGGTCGCAGTTCCCCGCCAGGTCGCGATGTACCTGTGCAAGATTCTTACCAAGGCCAGTCTTCCAGAAATAGGGCGGGAGTTCGGCGGAAAGCACCACACCACGGTCCTTCATAGCGTGAACAAGATCGCTCAGCTTTACGAGAAAGACTCTGATTTCCACAAATCCATCAACAGCCTAATCACTGATTTGAAATGAACTACTCAGAGTTTTCCACAATATCTGACCTGACGTTGTCTCTGGGTTGGAAGAAAAGCAAGCAGTCAAAGCCTAAAGGGCGTGTCGCGTTTTCTTATCGACATATTTTCCACAAATCCTTGCACAGCGACACACAGCAATTCGCGCTTTTCTTTTCAACCGGTTAGTTTAAGATATCCACTTTTGCACAGGCTCTACTACTTGTGCTAAGAAAATATCTTATTTCTTATCGAGTCATAGCAGACTTCAGTCGCGAGGATTCGCACGGAGGCATTGGATATGCAATTTGTTGTGAGCAAGGCTTCTCTGCTGAAGGAGCTGAACCTTCTCCAGGGAATCGTCGAGAAGAAGAGCACAATCCCGATCTTATCAAACGTGCTGATTGAAACGACGAACGGGTCGACGATTTCTTTGGTCGCCACGGACTTGGATGTGTCACTTCAGACGGAGTGCGCGGCAGAATCAAGTCGACCGGGATCGATCGTCCTGCAAGCGCGAAAACTGTTTGACATCGTAAGGAGTCTGCCCGAAGCCGAGATCAGCTTCACCAAGGAAGATAACGACTGGGTTAAGGTTGTTTGCGCGTCGTCGCAGTTTAGAGTAGTCGGCCAGGCGAAAGAGCACTTCCCCTCAACTCCGAAGTCTGAAAAGGGGGGTGTCATGATTCCCTCGCCAGTGATCAATGGGCTAATCAACCGAACTGCGTTTGCAATTACGCAAGAGGAATCGCGATATGCACTGAACGGCGCGCTCCTTTTGCTCAACGAAGGGAAACTGCAGATGGTGGCGACCGACGGACATCGGCTGTCGCTGGCGTCGAGCAATATAGCCGATGACCGCACAGATAATTTGCGCGTAATAATTCCAAAGAAAACCTTGATCGAGCTTGCCAAACTGACCGTCGGAGTGGAAGACGACTTGGAGCTGTCCAAAGACGAAAACCATTTGTACTTTGAGATACAGAATCGTCACCTGACTTCGCGGATGCTAGCGGGACAGTTCCCAAATTACGAGCTTGTGTTGCCCAAGAACAATGACAAAACAATTACGCTTAACGTTGACAAGTTGAGCCAGGCCATTAGACGCGCGGCGCTGATGGCCGACGAGCGAAGTCACGGTGTTAAGGTTGACCTCGGGCCAGGCAAGTTGAGCATAACTTCGCAGAGCGCCGACGTCGGGGAGGCAAAGGAAGAGATTCCGCTGGATTACACCGGCGAGAATCTCAGCATCGGGTTCAACGCGCAATATCTTCTGGATTTTCTGGGTGTAGTGGGAACTGACGAAGTGACACTCGAGCTCAAGGACGAGCAGAGTCCGGCTCTGATGCGACCATCGGGTGAAGACGCGTCGGATTATAAGTATGTTGCAATGCCGATGAGGCTGCTTTGATCGGGAATCCCAACGTTATGCCTAGAGTTCCTGGCAAACGCGTCCTGATAGTCGACGACAACAAATCGATTCGCGAAACGGTTGCCGATTACCTGACCGCGAAAGGTTACCAGGTGATTCAAGCTGCCGACGGAATCAAAGGGCTCGACTACGGGCTCTCCTCGCCCAACGACGTCATCGTCCTGGACGTAGTGATGCCTGGCCTGGATGGCGTAAGGCTCTGCCAAACATTGCGGGACAAGGGAGTGACAACGCCGATAATAATGCTTACGGAAAGGTCCGGCATTGCAGATAAAGAGGCGGGCTACAACGCGGGAGTTGATGACTATCTCGCCAAACCCTTCAGCGCGCGCGAGCTTGAGCTTAGAATCGAGGCGATTCAAAGGAGATCGCAGAGCGCTTCAAAACGACCGGGAGAGAAGATGGTCAGGCTCGGCGAACTGGAGATCGATCTGACCAGACACAAGGTCAAGGTTGAAGGTAAGGACGTATCGCTGACGCCGATCGAGTTCAACATTTTGAAGCTTCTCGCGTCGACCCCCGGCCGGGTCTACTCACGCCAGGAATTGCTCAACGCGGTATGGGACACAGCTTACGAAGGTTACAAACGCAACATTGATCCTCACCTGACGAGGCTGCGAACGAAAATTGAAGCGGACCCGAGAAGACCGAAGTACATACTGACAGTCTGGGGTTTTGGATACAAATTCAACGACGCCCCGTAGTGAAGCACGGTGGCGATGCGAAAAGCCGAAACGATTCTGTTGCCGAAGCGATTCTTGCCCCCGCCAGCCTGATATTGTATCTTTAAAGCTTGCAATTAACTTCTTGAAGTCCCATTGATGGACGTTTTGTCGAGTCGAAGAATCCAGCACGAGCAGGGGTGCGATTAAGACCGATTAACACAAGTGCGGGTGACTTGTTTGACGATTGATGATGTTTGCTGAAAAACCCAGCCGAAGAGTTGATGGGCCCGGCGTCGATAGCGCTGTCGCTACGAACCCCGATCCCTTTGAATCAGCAAATCCGCGTGAGGTCGATGCTAACCAGCGCATGAAACCGGCGACGCGCGGCGGAAGGGCTTGGTGGGTTCTCGCCGCGGTCTTTGCGCTTCTACTGATCGCACTCACCGCCGCTGCCGTTTATCTCCTGACCAGAAAGCCCTCGACGGTCGACCAGGTAGTCATACTTACGGTGCCGTCTGGTGCAGAGATAAAACTGGACTCGAACGACTACGGACATTCTCCAGTCAAGCTGGAGCGACTGAAGATTGGAACCTATACCCTGACTATAAGCAAAGAAGGATTTGAGCCGATCGTCGAACGAATTACCGTAACCGCAAGTGAATCTAATGTATTCGATTATAAGCTGAAACCGGTTCTTCCCTCGGAGGCGCTTGGTCTTTCAACTGAAGAGCAGCTCAAGCAGTTTCAACAGCGAGCCGAAGAAGCTTTCAAGCGGGGCTTCTACGGGCTGCCTTATGAGGGCAGCGCGCTTTATTACACCGACTTGATCAAAAGCTACGATGCGAACAACAGCTTTGCCCTCGATATGCGCGAGCGGGTCCGCAAGGCTGCGCATCAATCAGCGCAGACCGCAGTGGCTCGCGGGGATCTCGCTCAGGCCCAGGAGATTTACAGTTTCCTAACTGAGAACTATTCTGACGACGAAGAAGCCCGCATTGGCGCCGGAAAGGTTGAGTCTCAACTGGCCGCGCGCCGCGGTGAGGTTCGTGAGTTGGTACGCAAGGCGGAGGAAGCTCTGAAATCCGGTCACCTGACTGACCCGTCTCGCGCAAGCGCGTATTACTACTCCAAGCAAGCGCTGGCCATCGATCGCCAGAACGACAGGGCGCGCCAAATCCGCAACCAGGTAAAAGAGACGCTCGCGGCCGCGAGTGAGCAAGCTTACGCGCGCGGCGATACCGATTCGTCGATAAAGCAATTCGAGCAGGCGGCCCAACTGTTCCCTGAAGACAAACAGCTCCGCAGCCGGGCTCGCGAGATTCAAGCCGCGCGCGCCGAGCAAACAGCCACGGTTAACGATCCCGCCGCCCGGCGCAACCGAGGCTTGGATGAATACCAGAAGGGCAACTATGCCGAAGCAATACCTGATCTTGAGAGCGCCCTCTACCAAGGGCTCGGCGGACCCGCCGTAATCTTTGCGCTCGCGCGGTCACACCAAATGAAGGGTCATTACGATCAGGCAACGTCTTATTTTCGTAGTGTCCCTGCCACAGCCGGCGACGCTTACACATCATCTATAGCCGCGTTAGGGGACCTCGCCTTAGCCAGAGGCGACAGCACCACGGCGGTCGAGCGGTACAAGGAAGCGCGACAGTTGGGCGGGAGCGCGCTTTACACAGTGCCAGCGCTCGAAGACAAGATAGAAACGATCGAGCGTCGGCAGCGAGAAAAGGCGGCCGACCCGACTCCATTGACTATTCAGGTGAAACATCTTCACGGGGGGCTGCTTGGCGGTTCCGACAGCGGCACGCTGACAGTCAGCGCGTCGGGCGTGGTTTACGAAAGTAAAGACGATCACCGCTCGTACAATCTCAGCGCGGTGCAGGTGCGTGTTGCGAAGGACGAGATGGTTATTCAAGTTGGAAAGGACTCGCAAAAGTTCAAAGTCGCTCATGCCGACGCCGAACGTTTCCGGGAAATGCTTACCAGATATCAAGGACGATAGAATCCCGAGCTTACCCGCGTAGGGAATTGATTCTTACAAATTCTCGTGTATAGTAGCGGAGTCACCCAAGAGGTGACGAACGAGCGAAATCGAACCAGGCGCTCAAGCTTCCATTAACTCACTTGTCGCGCCGTCTCCAGATCTTCCCGGTTGCTCGGTTATCAGCCGCGAAATCTCGTCAGCGACCTCTCCTGGAACACATACGCGGTCGATCCGATAGCCGCGCATCCCTCGCACCACTTCTGACACTTCGCTGATTTCACGCAAGGGCAAACCGGGACCGGGCTCGATGTAAATGAGGTTGTTCGGGTCAACGTCGAGCGGCGAGTAATCGCCGTAATAAGGAACGTCGGTGGCCCGATCCGTGACCAGATAATAGCTCGGGTCGAAGCCGCGTCGTCTAACTACTTCCTTGGCCTCAGCCCAAAAGCGATCTGACGCCTCTCCACCGAGATCGATTGCTTTGAATAGCCTTCTGTGGATAAGACGGTTCGCCAGATCGGCGAGTATCACGTCATTCTCGCGTGACCATTCCTTCACCCGAAACAATAAGTCGGTGTCGTCCAGTTGAAGATACCGACTGGCCTCCACCTGTTCTCCCAACAGCATCTTTTCAAAGACCGAGCCTGGAACGTGGAACCGCAATTCCCCGCGTTGCATCAAGAGACGCGCGCGATTCAAGGCTGAAGTCAGCACCGCTTCCGCCGAGCGAAGCGTGCGATGGAAATAGACTTGTCGGAACATGTAGTAGCGCGCTTGAAGATATTCCTCTACCGCGTAAAGCCCCTTCGACTCGACGTACACTCGGTCAGTTTGTGGATCGACTCTCAACGCGTGGAGCACCCACTCCAGGTCGTACACCCCGTATTTCGCGCCAGTCATCAAGCTGTCCCGTAGAAGGTAATCCATCCTGTCGCAGTCGAGCTGTGAGGAAACGAGTTGCCAGATGAACGCCGGCGAGTAGTCGTGTTGATACAATGAGGCAAGTCGGTCCGGAAGCTGGTTGTCGTAGCTGCGAAGTATCTGATTGACGTCAGTCGCGGGATCCAGAATTATCCGCCGGGTCCAATCCTCGTGATGAAAGCGAAAGACCTTCTCGACAACGTGCGAGAGCGGTCCGTGCCCGAGATCGTGGAGCAGGGCGCCTGCGCGGCCAACGACGCGCCTCTCTTCAGTAATCTTGTGATGTGAAGCCAGCAGGTCGAGCGCGCGAGTCATCAGGTGCATCACGCCTATCGAGTGAGTGAACCTGCTGTGCTCGGCGCCTTGATAGGTGAACATTGCGAGTCCGAGCTGCCTGATGCGGCGCAGCCGCTGAAACTCCGCCGAGTCGATCAAGTCGACCAGCAGACGGTCTTCGGGCAGAGACTCGTCCAGCGTGATGATGTTGTGAAGCGGATCGCGATAGTTCCGTTGAGGCACGGTTTGACCTCACCACAACGACGTTGTCTGAATGCATTGAGATATTACCACAGCCTGGTGGGTTCGCATTCGTGCGGGAAGTTCGTGAGTTCAAACTAGTTGAGCCTGTGCAAACTGATTGATAGATAAAATTGATTTTACAAGGATTGAGAGTTATGCAATACTCTGCTCGTCTTAATAGCTATTTCCGCTCTAATTTTCCAATGAACTGAGACTTGGCAGGCATCATCACGGCCTGAGGCTCATCGTGGTGAGGCTTGAAAATCACGTTAGGGCCATATGTCTTGGATTGACTCGCGTTAGCGGGTCAGCAGCGAAAGAGCCAGCAGCGCTACTGCCCTGAGAAAGCTGAGCGCCACTGGCCCAAACGATGACAGACCGTTGAGCAAGAAACCAAGCAGCTCGGCAGGCCCGTCTGTTCTCTGCCATAGACGCGCGGGCCGCCAGCTTGGTTTCGCCTTTTGTTGCTCAGCCATAATTTTCTGAAAGGAGCTAACAAAACCATGCGAACGAGAAGGCGCTTGAATACCCATAAGCTGCTATCGATGAAGGACCGCGGAATTCGTCTATGTTTGACGTTGCTCCTTTGTCTAGTCTTAGGCGGCAGCCCGCTGGCCACAACTACCTACGGACAGACTTACCAGGGGGGATTGCGCGGCGCTGCTCACGACGCGACTGGCGCTGTGATCGTGGGAGCTCAGCTGAAGCTGATAAATGAAGAGACCAACGTTGAACGATCTACGACGACCAACAGCGACGGCGAGTACTCTTTTGCCAATGTGCTTCCCGGCACATATACGCTGGCGGCGACCCACACCGGCTTCAAGAAAGCCGAGTACAGAGGAATTCGAATCGGCACTCAGACGTTCATCACCCTCGACGTTGATCTGGAAGTCGGATCGACCAACGAGGAGATCCAAATATCGGGCGGCGGGCCGATCCTGGAAAACTCGAACGCGTCGGTCAGCTCGAGTCTGGATAAGAAGACACTGGACACGCTGCCAACGGCGGGACGTAATCCCTTCTTCCTTTCGGTCACCGTCCCGAACGTCATCCCGACCGGCGATCCGCAGTTTGTGCGACAGCAGGATCAGACCAACTCGTCGCTGCTGAGCCTCGGTGGAGGCCCACGCCGAGGGAACAACTATCTCATCGAGGGAGTAGCGATCACAGACATGAGAAACCGCGCTGTGATCATTCCGTCGATTGAAGCGGTTGACGAGGTGAAGGTACAGGTCAGCACCTACGATGCGGAGATCGGGCGAACCGGCGGCGGTATCTTCAACACCACGTTCAAGTCTGGTTCGAACGACTGGCACGGCAGCGCGGTTTATCAAAACCGGCCCGCGTGGGGACTAGGTCTGCTTTACTTCGCGAGGAAGAACAAGGAGCAGAGGGAGGCGGCGGGACTTCCGTTTGTTAAGCCCGAATCCTACTTTCATCTCTACGGCGGCTCGTTCGGGGGCCGCATCTTCAAGAATCGCACTTTCTTCTTCGCTACGACCGAAGGTTACAAGACGCTGACGTCTCGAAGCGAGACTCTCATCCTTCCAACCGACCGCGAACGCAACGGCGACTTTTCGCAGAGCGGGATCAACATCTTCAACCCGCTCACCACGCGCACAGTCGGAGGGAAGCTAATTCGCGACCAGTTTCAAAACAACATGATTCCCTCTGGGATGATTAGCCAGGTGGCTCGGAACACGCTGAAGTTGTTGCCGGTGCCAACCTCCGGCCATTCGCTTCCAGCAACGGCAGGCCTTATTGACCGCGCAAATCAATTCACGGTCAAGATAGATCACAAGGTCAGCAGCAAGGACACTCTGACAGGTTCGCTTGCCTACTACAAGTCGCGCGAGCCTGAGACTGTTTTCTTCGGCGGACCGGCCGACCCCGGCGGCGGAGCGCTGTTTCGCACGGCGCATATCATTGCCATCAACAACATTTACATTCTGAGCAGCAACACGGTGATGAGTTTCCGCTACGGCTTCACTCGGTTTACCGACAACGACGTGCCCGAGACTTTTGATCCGGCCACGTTGGGATTTTCACAGTCGTTCGTGAACGCCATTATCTACAAGAAGTTTCCAGACTTTGCGGTGTCCGGGTACGGTCAAAGCCGCTTTGATCTGACTGGCGATCGCGACCCCCAAGATACGACCTACTACGGTCATAACGCCAATGCATCGTTCTCGAAGCTGTTCGGCCGTCACACTCTCAAGTTCGGAGCCGATTTCCGCATTATTGGAATGAAGCTCTTTGCGCGCGGACAGCCCAGCGGAATCTTCTCGTTCACCAAGGCGTTCACCCAAGGACCCGATCCGAACGTCGCGTCTTCCACGGCAGGCGATGCAATCGCGAGCTTCTTGCTTGGGTTCCCGGCGAGCGGACGTGTACCGGTCGCCACCTCCAACGACTTCTACATCAATTACTACGGAGGGTTCGTTCAGGACGACTTCCGCATCAGTCGGAAGCTTACGGTAAATGCCGGCTTGCGATACGAGTTCGAGCAGGGCCTGCAAGAGCGAGACAAGCACATCACTGTAGGATTCTCACGCGACGCGACGTTCCCGGTTCAAGTCGCGCTACCCGACGGACGCAAGCTGGTTGGCGGATTGTTGTATTCGGGCGTGGATGGCCAGCCCACTCATCAGGCCGATCCATCAAAAACCAAGTTCGCTCCGCGCGTTGGCTTTGCCTGGTCGATGAACGACAAGACTATCTTCCGCGGCGGATACGGCATCTTTTGGGCGCCAACGCAGTACCCATTCCCAAGCGAGAACTCGATGGGCACACGTGGCTTCACTGCAGTCACCACCTTCTTTTCCAGCGCAGATGGTGGATTGACACCGGCAGACAAGCTTGATAATCCATTTCCCAACGGCATCGAGAAACCTGTCGGCAGCAAGCTCGGCCTTCTGACCGGCGCCGGGGGCGACGCTCACTTCATCGATCAATTCGGAAAGTCGGCTTACGTTCAGCAATACTCGGTCGATGTTCAGCGCCAGATTCGTGGCGCCATCGCTCTCACACTGGGATACGTGGGCAGCCGGTCCACGCACTTGGGCGTCGGCGGGACGGTTGATTCGACAGTGAACATCAACCAGCTTGATCCGAAGTACCAGTCGCTCGGCACGTCGCTTCAAGATAGGGTGCCGAATCCGTTCTTCGGCAATTCGGCATTCGGCTCATTGAGCACTTCAAGTACCATCGCGCGTGGGCAATTGCTTCGTCCGTTCCCGCAGTTCGGGAACGTCCTCGCCCATCGCGTCACTCAAGGAAAGGCGCGATACAACGCGCTCATGGTCAAAGCTGTGCGACGGATACGCAATGGGTGGGGAATGAACGTGAACTACACATTCAGCCGGATGAACGACAGTCAATTCGGTGAGTCGAACTTCTTCGCCAATCGCGGAAACGGGGCGCTGAACGCTTACGACTTGGATCGAGAGTTCTATCGCTCGATTCTGGACACACCGCATCGGCTCAACATAAGCGGCACCATCGAGCTTCCGTTCGGCAAGGGAAAGCGTTGGTTGGATACTGGAGGGGTGGTCAATGCGTTGCTCGGTGGATGGGCTGTTACCGGCATCGGCTCCTACCAGAGCGGATTCCCAATCGGCATCTCACAGGCCAGCAACAACTCCGGTCTATTCGGCAGCATCCAGCGACCGAATCTTAACCCCGGGGTGAACCCCAAAGCCTCGGACGCCGGGTCATTTGATTCCAAGAATAGCTGGGTGAACTGGCTTGACCCGGCGGCCTGGAAGTCGGCTGACCCGTTCACGTTTGGAAACACGCCACGCGTGGATCCGCGGGTGCGCACCCCCTTCAAGAAGAACTGGGACATCGCGTTTCAGAAGTCCCAAAGCATCGGCGAGAGGAAGACGGTCATGGCACGGGCGGAGAT
>Ga0137380_10001707_pt1 | contig 18120 bp, 16 predicted proteins | sample SagtaG_17_FD_104809 | JGI IMG/M metagenome (GOLD analysis project Ga0137380, IMG submission 104809) | Vadose zone soil microbial communities from Sagehorn Ranch, Mendocino, California, USA - Sage2_L_100_16 metaG | ecosystem: Environmental > Terrestrial > Soil > Vadose zone | place: USA...
CCCTTCGGGCAGGGCCAGGCTGCGCGCTTCCAGGACCGAGAAGCCCCGGAACCCGCTCTCCAGCGCGACCAGGCGGATCTTGTCGCCCGACACGTCGAGGCCCACGATTCGGTGCATCAGTCTTCCTTCCAATACAAGAGCTTGCCGAGCAGGTCGTCGTACCGCACCACCGCGGTGAGCGTCTTCTCGATGCGCCCCGCGCGGCCGGTGGCGGTGATGCGGAACGTGTCGCTGGTCGAGGTGAGGAAGTTCTGCGGGCTGGCCGGGTTGGTCAGCGCGGGCAGCACCGCGATCCCGTTCCTCGTCAGGATGGCGACGAAGTCCTGCGCGGACAGACCCAGGAAGCTGAACATCTTCTGCACCTGGATCTCTTGCAGGACGATGGCAAGGAGCCGCGGATCGCGCAGCTTCGGATCGTTCGGGTTGGCGGCCGCGCTGAGGATGTTGGTCAGCATCTGCAGCGGGTCGTTGGTGTTGATGTTCAGCTTGCCGTCCACTGTGAGCCAAACGGTCAGGCGGTCGCCGAACGCCGCCATGTACCGATCGTTCACCCCGCGCACCATGTACAGCTCTTCCAGGCTGTCGAGCGGCGCGTTCTTCGCCTTGTAGCGCGGCACGTAGCGGTCGTAGGCGGAATTCTCGTCGGAGAAGCCGTTCACGAACTGGTTGGTGGGGTTGGTCGGATCGAACGCGCTCCCCGTCTCGTCGAGATCGATCCAGTCCTTCATCGCGAGCACGACGTCGTCGCGGCGCACCCGATCGTGGTTGGCGTCCTCCTCGTCGAAGATGAAGTCGTACTTGGGATCGTTCGTCATCGCGCGGAGCTGGGTGACGGCGGCCATCGGCGCGGCGCCCACGCCGTCCAGGCCGCGGACGTTGATGCGGCTGTTCTCGTCGACGATCTTCGCCTTGAACGCGCCCTCGAAGCTGCCGAAGGAGTGCAGCGGCGGCCCCTCGATCTGCGGGCGCCGGGTCTCGTCGCGCGGGGCGGGCTGACCGTAGGGATCGGGCGCCGGCGAGCCGAGCGCGGACAGGTCGCCGCCGCCGAGCAGGGCCGACATGGCGCTCGAGTCGACGGGCAGGATCTCCCACAAGCGGATGCCCAGGTTGTTGGCCGGCGCAGGCGCCTGCAGACCCGGCGTCTGCACCGTGTGCTGCCCTTGCCCGGCGAGGAGGCCCGACAACATGGGGCCGAGCTGGCCGCCCATCTGGTCGACCTGCTTCTGGAAGTGGAGCAGGAGGCGCGAGAGGTTCACCGCCGAGCGCGCCAGGTAGTAGGCGCGCAGCTCGTCGCGGGCGTTCTCCGCCAGGCGCAGGCTCACGCGCGACTGGTACCCGAACTCGACCGCGATGGAGCTGAGGATGGCCACGGTGGTGAGCACCAGGATGAGCGCCACCCCGCGCCGCGAGCGGATGCCCGCCGCCCGGCCTCGCCGCGCCCGGGAGCGCTCGGTGGGAAACGGTCTCCGCATCAGAAGTCCAGGGGCTGGGTGAGGTAGATCTTCGCCTGCGTGGTGTACGTCTTGTCCTTGCCGTCCTCGTCGCGGACGGTGAGCGACAGCTTGACGCGCGGGGGAACCAGCACGCCGCCGGTGCGGTCGGCGCCGTTCGAGTTCCACTCGGCCCGCCACTCCCGGTCCTTGGGTTCCCACGCCTCCACCGAGAAGCCGACCACGCCTTCGGCGAGCACCGCCTTGTCGCCGCCGCGCTCCGGGTCCTCGTCGAGCAGCGGCTTCACCCGCCGGAACAGGTCCCGCTTGGAGCCGTCCCGCGGATCCGGGCCGATCGAGTACTCGTACAGCGCCTGGTCCGATTCCTTGGCGTCGACGTGCAGGCGCTCGTGGCCGAAGGAGGTGAAGATCAGGTCCGCCTCGCGGCGCCCGTCGCGCAGGCGGAAGAGCGTGGGACGCTCGCGGAACCGCTTGCGGTCGTAGTGCTCGGAGAGGAACGTCATCGAGACCTCGCGCGCCAGCCGGTTGAGCGCGCCGCGCACCATCTGGTCCCGCTCCTCGGCCTGCTCGACACGCGCCTTGACCGCGTAGGCGCCGTCGAAGCTCTTCCAGGTCAGGCCGCCGATGAGGGCCAGCACCGCCACGGCGATGAGCACTTCCAGGAGCGTGAAGCCGGACGCGCGCCTCATTGCGAGTCTCCGTCGCCGGAAGCGCGCCCCACGCGCTGCGGCACCTGCTGCCCGGGCAGGACCGGGGCCGCCTGCGGGGGCTGCGCCTGGACCTGGCCCGCCTTGCCCACCGTCTCGGGCAGGATGACCATCTCCTGGGAAGCGGAGATGCTGCGCTCCTCCTTGCCGTCCTTCCAGGTCACCGTGACGCGCACCTCGCGCACGCTCTTCTTGAGCGTCTCGATGAACCCTTGCGCCTGCCCCTGCAGGAGCCCCGCCAGCGGGCCTCCTGCGAGGGCCGCGGCTCCGGGCATCCCCGGGGTCCCGGGCGCGGGGCCGCCGATCGCGCTCGCGGCGGCGGCGAGCCCCTGCGTGAGCGGATTGGCGCTCTTCGAGGCGTCGCCGGGCTTGCCGGGGCCCACGCCGAGCAAGCCGAGCAGCTGCGCCGGATCGATCTGGACGTCGGGCTTCAAGATCTCGGCCCGCCACGCATAGGCGGGCGCGCCTTCCTCGTCGAAGGTGCCTCGCTTGTCGTCGTCGAAATCGGAGAAGCCGTCCTTGTGCAGCTGGTCCTCGAGATCGTTCATCTTGGCGCGCAAGAGCAGCGTCGCCTCGGTCGCGCGCCGCGAGTACGCCTCCATCGCCACGGCGCCGCCGGTCAGGCCGGAGATCGCCACCAGCGAGATCGCCAGGATGGCGAGGCTGATCATCACCTCGAGCAGCGTGAAGCCTTTGCAGGGTCGCGGTGCGCGGCTCATTTCTGCCCCTCCGCGTCCACGCGGCCGCTGGCGATGCGCACCTTCCCGGTGAGCGGCTCGACGAGGAGCGTGTTCACGTCGTCGCCCTGCGCGAGCTGGATCGAGGCCGTCTCGGTCAGGCCGCTCGGCCAGAAGTAGAGGAATGCCTTTCCAGCGACGTACCGCTCCGGCTGGTGCGAGACCCACACGGCGGCGAACCGGACCGAGCCGCCCAGCTCGGTCTTGGGGATGTCGCTCGTCTGCGCGAACGCGCTCTTGCGGGCCAGCTCGGCGCGCGTGCGCTCCTCGTCGGAGATCGCGTCTCCCCGCTGGGCCACCGTGGCGAGCAGCTCCTCCTCGCGGGTCGCCTCCCGCGCGCCGCCGCGGGCGCGCTCGCCGCCGGCCGCGAGGCGCACCGCGCCCTGCGCGCACTCCGACCAGTAGGCGCTGGCATCGAGGTCCATCACCAGCCGGCAGCTCCGGCCAGCCACCGCGGAGGCGCCGTAGAGCGAGCGGATGCCTCCCGCGAGCTGCCCGGTCCGCTGCCGGAGCTGCACGCGCGCGACGCTGGAGATGGTCGGCACGGCGAGCGCGATCAGTCCCGCCACGATGGCGAGCGCGATGCCGATCTCCAGCAATGTCATCCCGCGGGCGCGCACGCCGTTACTTGCCTCCCTGCGCGGTGGGCGTCGTGCTCTCGCCGCCGTGGACGGTGATGTCGTCGCTTCCGCCCTGCGCCTTGTCCGGGCCGTAGGAGTACACGTCGTATCCGTCGCCGGATTTGAGATATTGGTACTCGTTCCCCCACGGGTCCTTGCGCAGATCCCGGACGAACTTGGGGGTCAAGGCGGTGAGCGTCTCCGGCCAGTTCCCCGTCTCGACGTGGTACAGATCCACGCCCTGCGAGATGGCCTGGAGGTCGAGCCGCGCGGTCTTGATCTGCGCCTCCTTCAGGTTCTGGAAGACGTTGAACCCGATCGCGCCGGCGATGAGGCCCAGGATCACCAGGACCACCATGATCTCGATCAGCGTCATGCCGCGGCTGCGGCGGAGCCTTCGAAGTCGTTCGATCTTCTGCTGCATGGCTGCCCTCATTTTGGAACGAAGCTGGTGAGCTGCATGATGGGCATGAGGATGGAGAAGACGATGAACGCCACGCCTCCGCCCATCACCACGATCATGATCGGCTCGAGGAGGCTGGTGAGCGCGCCGACGCGCATCTCCACCTGCGCATCGTAGCTGCGCGCCACGTTCTGCAGCATCTCCTCGAGCTGCCCGCTCTTCTCGCCGATGGCGATCATGTGGTGCACGAGCGGGGGGAATTGCCCGCTGCGCTTGAGAGGCGCGGCGATGCTCTCGCCCTCGCGGATGGCGTCGCGCGCGTCCTCGATCACGCGGGCGAGCAGCGAGTTGTGGACGATGTTCTTCACGATGTCGAGCGCGGTGAGCAGCGGCACGCCCGAGCTGAGCAGCGTGGCGAGCGTCTTGGCGAAGCGCGCCAGCGCGAGCATGCGCAACAGCTCCCCGAAGATCGGCAGCGTGAGCTGCTTCGCGTCCCACCAGTCGCGGCCCTTGGGCGTCTTGAGCCAGCGGCGCAGGCCCCAGGCCGCGAGCGGCACCCCGACGAGCAGCGCGTACCAGTAGTCGCGCGCGAAGCTCGAGGTCGCGATGAGGATGCGCGTCGTCCAGGGGAGGGCGACGTTCATGTCCTCGAAGATCTTGGTGACCTTCGGGATCACCACCACGAAGAGGATGCTGACGATGACGAGGCCCACCACGACCATGATGGCGGGGTAGAGCATGGCGCCGATCAGCTTGTTGCGCAGCACCGCCTGCGCCTCGGTGAAGTCGGCGAGCCGGGTGAGCACCACGTCGAGCGCGCCCGAGGACTCGCCGGCGCGGATCATGTTCACGTAGAGGTTGGAGAAGATGCGCGGGTGGTCGGCGAGCGCGTCGGCGAGCGAGGCGCCCTCGTTCACCCGCTGCTTGACCGCGCCCAATACCTTCTTGAGGCGCGGGTGCTCGACCTGCTCCACCAGCGCGGTGAGCGACTCGGGCAAGGTGATGCCCGCGCCGATGAGCGTGGCGAGCTGCCGGGTGGCGATGGCGAGGTCCTGCGCCGAGACGCGCGACCCGAACAGCGCGCGCAGGTCCACCTCGCGCGACAGCCCCTGCCCGCTGAAGGCCTCGACCCTCCCCGCCGCGGCGACGGCCGCCGCCCCTTCCGCGCTGCGCGCGTCGGTCAGGAAGATGCCGTCCTTGCGCAGGACCAAGCGGAGCGCCTTGCGGTTCTCCGCGTCCTTGAGGCCACGGACCGACTTCCCGGTTTCCGTGAGGCCGCTGTACTCGAACACCGGCATTTTGCTCCCTCGCGCCTAAGCGAGGTCCTCCTGGGTGACGCTGAGCACCTCGGCCACGCTGGTGATGCCGCGCAGCACCTTGCGTCCGCCGTCCTCCATCAGCGTGCGCATGCCCTTCTGCACCGCGGCGCGCTTGATGCTCCCGCTGTCGACCTTCTTCACCGCCAGCTCGCGGATGGCGTCGTCGACCATCATGATCTCGTAGATGCCGGTGCGCCCGCGGTACCCGGTGCCGTTGCAGGCGTCGCAACCCTTCGGCCGGTAGAGCATCCTCGGCTCGCGCGGCTTCTGCTTCTCCGTCGCCAGCCCGATCTCCTTCAGCTCCTCCGGCGTGGGCAGGTACGCCTCGCGGCACTCCTTGCACAGGACGCGCACCAGGCGCTGCGCCAGGACGCCGATCAGCGACGACCCGACCAGGTACGCCTCCACGCCCATGTCGATGAGGCGGGTGATGGCGCCCGCGGCGTCGTTGGTGTGGACGGTGCTGAAGACGAGGTGGCCGGTCAGCGAGGCCTGGATGGCGATCTCCGCCGTCTCGCGGTCGCGGATCTCGCCGACCATGATCACGTCCGGGTCCTGCCGGAGGAAGCTGCGCAGCCCGTTGGCGAAGGTGAGGTCGATCTTGGGGCTGACCGGCGTTTGCGAGATGCCCTTGAGCTGGTACTCGACCGGGTCCTCGATGGTCATGATGTTGAGGTCCGGCCGGTTGATGATGCTGAGCGCCGCATAGAGCGTGGTGGTCTTGCCGCTTCCGGTGGGCCCGGTCACCAGCACGATCCCGTTCGCCTTGTGGATCAGCCCCTCCATGGTGGCGAGCTGGTCCTTGTCCATCCCGATCTCGGCGAGATCGAGGAGCACCGCGCTCTTGTCGAGGAGGCGCATGACGATCCGCTCGCCGAACACGGTGGGCGTCGTCGAGAGGCGGATGTCGATGTCGCGGCCGGCGAGCTTCACGCGGATGCGGCCGTCCTGCGGCAGGCGCTTCTCCGCGATGTTCAGCGCGCCCATGATCTTCACGCGCGAGGCGATGCTGTTCTGGAACCGCTTCGGCGGCCGGATGACCTCCTGCAACACGCCGTCCACCCGGAAGCGCACGCAGATGTCCTTCTCCTGCGGCTCGATGTGGATGTCGCTGGCGCGCTCCTTGGCGGCGCGGAAGAGCAGCGAGTTGACCAGCCGGATGATGGGCGCCTCGTCGCTGGAGTCGAGCAGGTCCTGCGGCTCCTCCAGCTCGTGCGCGACCGTGTCCAGGTCGCCCGCCTCTAGATCTCCGACCAGCTGCTCCGCCTCGTTCGAGGCGCGGTCGTAGACGGCGTTGATGCAGTCGAGGATGGCTTGCGACGGCACCAGCACCGGCGAGATGCTCGCCCCGAGCAGCATCCGCACGCTGTCCAGCGCGCTCGAGTCGAGCGGGTCGGCGACGGCCACCAGCGCGTGCGCGTCGCCGTCGGTCTCGATGCGCAGCGGCATCAGCTTGGCCTGCTTGGCGAAGTTGATGGGCACGAGCTTGACCAGCTCGGGCGAGATCTCCTCCGGCGCGAGCCGCATCTGGTACGGCAGCTCGAGCTGCGCGGCGAGCGCCTTGAGCACCTGCTCCTCGCTGCACGCCTTGAGCGAGATCAGGACCTCGCCGAGCCGGCCGCCGCGCTCGGCTTGCAGCGCCAGCGCCTCGGCGATCTTCTCCTGCGGCACCGCGCCTTGCGCGACGAGGATCTCGCCGATGGGCCGGCCGGCCAGGCTGGCGCCGGCCGCCTGGGCACGAGGAGCAGCAGCCTGGGCGAGGGTCCGGTCCATTCGACCATCAACTCCTGGGAGGAGGCGATTCTTCCGGCGGCGGCCCCTGCTCGGGCGCGTTCGGAGCCCCCTGCTCCGGCGCGTTCGGCGGAGGTTGCGGCTGGCCCGCATCGGGCGGCGGAGCCTGCTGCGGCGTGGGCTCGGCGCCGCGCGGGGTCTCCTGGGTACCGGGCGGCGGGCCCTTCCCTTCCGGCACCTGCGGGGCGCGCGCCGGCTGCTCGTAGCGCGGCTGGTTCTCCGGCGGCGTCTCGCCGCGCGAGGGCACGATCACCCGCTCGTCGGGCGTCCCGGGGCCGCCATGCTCGGCGCGCGACAGCTCCGTCTGCACGCCGCGCCGCAGCCGGGTGAGCATGCTCGTCTTGCGCTCGTAGTCGATGGCCTTCTGGTAGCCTGCGTCGGCCCCGTAGAACCGCTTCACGAACTCGGACCGCTCCGCCATCTTGCGCTCGAAGATGCGCCGGTAGTCGCTCTGATCGCGGATGATGTACGGGGTCAGGAAGAGGAGAAGGTTGGTCTTGGTGCGGGTCGTGTCCTCGCTGCGGAAGAACCAGCCGAGGATGGGTATCGATCCGAGGAGCGGCACCTTGGAGACGCCCTTCACGGTGCGTTCCTGGATCAGGCCGCCGAGCACCACCGTCTCCTGGTCCTTCACCACCACGGTCGTCTTCGCGCTGCGCTTGCTGGTGGTCGGACCAAGCTGTGGATTGGTCGAGGCGATCTCCTCGGTCTGCTCGTCCACCTCGAGGCGTACCGTGTCGCTCGCGCTGATCTGCGGCTTGATGCGCAGGCGCAGCTCGACGTTCTGCCGCTGGATGGGAGCGTACAGGGAGCCGAGGCCGCCCAGCCCGAGGAGGTTGGTGGGCACCCCGGTGGTGCCGGTCGTGGTGCCGGTGGTGCCGGTCGACCCGAGCAGGCCGCCCACGTTGGGGGCGTAGGCTGCCTGGAAAGGCACGTTCTGCCCCACCGTGATCTCGCCTTCGGTGTTGTCCACCATGGTGACGTGCGGCGTGCTGATGACGTTGACGTCGCTCGAGGTCTGCAGCGCGTTGACCAGCACCGCCAGCGACGGCAGCGTGATTCCGAGCCCCGGCACGGTGATGGGAGGCCCTTGCAGGCCGGCGAGGAAGCCGCTCAGGTTGGTGAGGCTGGTGATCCCGAACAGGGAGTTGATGCCGCCCAGCTCGCTGCCGAAGACGAGCGGCGCGGCCCCGCTCGCGTTCCGGATGGTCAGGTTGTCGATCACCGTTCCCGCGTGCGCGGAGGCGCCGATCTTGAGCTCGTCCTGCAGGCTCACCTCCATGATCACCGCCTCGACCAGCACCTCGCGGCGCGCGATGTCGAGCTTCTCGATCACCTTGGTGAGGTTCCGGTAATCGGACGCGCTGGCGATGATCACCAGCGAGTTGGTGGTCTTGTCGGCGGTGATCTTCACCTCGCCGCTGAACAGCTCGGCGGTCGCGGCCCCCTGGGGCCCGCCGCCCGGGGCGGGCGTGGGAGGGACGTATCCCCCCATCGGGCTCGGCGCCGGTCCGCCCGTCGTGCGCCGCGCGGTCACCCCCTGGGCCAGCGCCTGCAGCGTGGTCGCCACGTCCTCGGCCTTCGCGTTCTGCAGGTAGTAGACGTTCACGCCGCCGCCGCCGGCGGGCACGTCAAGCTGCCGGATCAGCTCGAGCACCCGGGAGAACGAGCGGGCGCCGGCGATCACGATCAGCTTGTTGGTGCGCTCCTCCGCGATGATCTTGCTGACCGTCACCGGCCCGCCGCCGCCAGCCTGCTGCTGCGCGAGCTGCGCGGCGGGGAGGGCCGGCTGCCCGGGCTGCGGCTGCACGTCGGCGATGCCGAGGGCGCGCGGCACGCCCGGACGGCCTTGCTGGGTGAAGATCTCCTGCAGCTTCTGCTGCAGCGCCTGCGCGCTGGCGTACTGCACCTGCACGATGTGGATCTCTTCCGTGCCGCCCGGCTGATCGAGCTGGTCGATGAGCCGCTCGAGCCTGCGCATGTTGAGGCCCAGGTCGCTGATGATCAGCGTGTCGGGCGGGAAGATCTGGAAATCGCTGTCGCGGCTGGTGAACTGGTTGAGCGTGTTCCGCATCTGGTCGGCTTCGACGTAGCGAAGCTTGAACAGCTTGGTGACCATCTGCTCGATGGGCGGCGCTTCCTGTCCCGGCTCCAGGAAGGTGGGGATGTTCGCGCGCGCCGACTGCTTCTTCTCCGAGAGCTTCCAGTAGTGGCCGACGGGGTAGACCGCCCAGTTGTTCGCGTCCAGGGCCGCCACGAAGACGTTCCACACCTCGTCGGGCGGGATGGGGCGGTTGGAGAGGATGGTGATCTTCCCGGAGACGCGCTCGGGCAGGATGAAGTTGCGCTGCGTATAGTTGGAGACGAACTGGATCACCTCGGCCAGGTCGCGCTTGTCGAAGTTCATCATCACGCCGGTCGATCTCTTGGCGGCGTCCTTGGCGTCGATGGGCTCGACCGGGCGAGGCTGGGTGGCGCGCGTCTGCGGCGGCGCCTGCGGCGTGATGGTCCGCTGGGGCGCGATCGCCGGCCGGTTGGTGGCGGGCGGCTGTGCGGGCGCGGCGCGGGCGGGGCGCTGCGCGCCTTCCTCCGCCTGCCCGGCGCGCCGCGTGGCGGGGCGCAGCGGCGGCTGCCCGGGGCGCTGCGGCGGAGGCGCGTTCTCGGGACGGGATTGCGCGCGGACGGGATCTGCGGCGATGGCGGCCAGGAGGAGCAGGGCGGTCGTTCGCATCGCGTTCCTTACTCGATGGAGTAGGACTTGCGGATCGTGTCCCCGCGCCGCTCGATCTCGACCTCGATGCGGTTGGCGTCGCGGAGCTTCTGGTAGATCTCCAGCGCCTTGTCGGGGCTGTTCATCTCGTAGCCGTTGATGCGGCGGATCACGTCGCCGTTCTGGATCCCGATCTTGGAGTACAGCGAGTCGGGGACGATCGAGAAGAGCTTGAACCCGTTCGCCACGCCGTTCTTGAAGGACGGCACGATGCGGGCCTGCGTGGCGAGCTGCGAGAGGTCGCTGAGCGCGCCGTTCACCGTCGACTTGGCCAGCACGTACTGGTTCTCGGAGAGCTGCCGGACGTCGTTCTGCGCGGCGGGCTGGGCGGGCTGCGGGATCGGCGAGAAGCCCAGGTTCGGAGCCGCGGCCGCGCTGTTGTCGATGTATTCGTTGCGGCCGTCGTTGTCGAGCAGCACGCGGTCCTTCTCGACCGCGTAGATGCGCGCGCCCATGAACTTGTCGCCGAGGGCGTAGACCAGGGTCTCGTTGATGTCGCTGTTGGTGAGCTGGCAGAGCGAGTAGCGCGGTGGATTGGCGAGCGCGGTCGACACCAGGTTCCCGCGCAGCGCGGACCGGACCGGCGTCCTGTCCCAGGCGGGCTTCGCCGGCCGCGTTTCGGCGCCGGTCTCGCTGGCCGGCTTGGGCAGCGGCAGATCGAACGTCTTCGCCAGCCGTTCCGCGTCGAGCTCCGCGCGCGGGGGCATCTGCGCCGCCTGCGGAGACGCGCCCACGGACTGCTGCAGCAGCGCGGGCTTGGGCGCGATGGCGCTGGCCGCGACCGTGTTCACGATGCGCGCGCAGAGGTAGGCGCCGAGCACCGCCGCGATCAGCGTGCCGACCCACGAGTACCTCTGGAGAGCGAGCTCCACGGGAGGGCGAAAGAGCAAGGCGCATGCCATGATTCCGCCGGCCGCGAGCCGGGGCGTCGCTCGGCGAGGGGCGGGCGGGCAGGCGCCGCGCGACAAGGTGGCAACCGCGCACCGAGGCCCGGTGACAAATTGTCAGGACTCTTTCGGGAGCTTCCGGTAGATGGTCCGCGCGGCGATCCCGAGGAGCTGCGCGGCGAGGTTCTTGTCGCCCTTGGTGTGGCGCAGCGTCTCGCGGATCACGCGCAGCTCGATCTCCTCCATCGGCGTTCCCAGCGGGATGGTCAGCGTGCGGCCTTCCAGCGCAGCGGGGATGGCGGGCCGCGGCCCTGCGCGCGCCGCGTTCTGGACCGCTTGCGGCAGCGCGTCCACGTCCAGCTCGGTCCCTTGCGAGAGCACCACCGCGCGCTCGATCGCGTTCTCCAGCTCGCGCACGTTGCCCGGCCAGGAGTAGGCCTCGAGGGCCTCCAGGGCGGCGGGAGTGAGCGCGCGAACCGGCTTCGCGTTCTTCGCCGCGTACCGGGCGACGAAGTGGTCGGCGAGCAGCGGCACGTCCTCGACGCGATCGCGCAGCGGCGGCAGCACCACCTGGATCACGTTGAGCCGGTAGAAGAGGTCCTCGCGGAAGCGGCCCTCCTTCACCTGCGCGCCGAGGTCCCGGTTGGTGGCGGCGACCACGCGGCAATCGACCTTGACCACCGCCGCGCCGCCGAGCCGCTCGATCTCGCCCTCCTGGAGGAAGCGCAGGAGCTTCACCTGCACCGCCGGCGACAGCTCGCCCACCTCGTCGAGGAAGAGCGTCCCTCCCTGCGCCCGCTCGATGCGCCCTTCCTTGCGCTGCGTGGCGCCGGTGAAGGCGCCGCGCTCGTACCCGAACAGCTCGCTCTCCAGGATCGTCTCGGGGATGGCGGCGCAGTTGATCGGCACGAACGGGCCCTGCGCGCGTCCGGAGTGCTCGTGCAAGGCGCGGGCGAACAGCTCCTTGCCGGTCCCGCTCTCGCCGAGGAGGAGCACGGTGGCGGAGCTGGGCGCCGCCTGGCGGATCACGTCCAGCGTCGCGCGCAGCGGCGGGCTCTGCCCCACGATGGGCGAGGCGCTGCCCGCGAGGCGGGCGCGCAACTGCTTGTTCTCCCGCAGCAAGCGGCGCTTCTCCAGCGCCTGCGCCACGCTCTTGAGCACCGCGTGCCGCTTGAGCGGCTTGGTGAGGAAATCGTACGCGCCGTCCTTCATCGCGGCGACCGCGGCCTCGACCGTCCCGTAGGCGGTCATCAGGACCACCTCCGCCTCGGGCGCGACCGCGCGCACTCCCTTGAGCAGCTCCTGCCCGGAGAGGCCGGGCATCATGAGATCCGTCAGCACCACGTCGACCGGCTCGCCGCGGAGCAGATCCAGGGCCGCCGAACCGCTCTCGGCCCGCAGCGTGCGGTAGCCCTCCCGGGCGAAGATCCGCTCCAGCGAATCGAGGTTCGCCGGCTCGTCGTCGACGAGCAGCAGGGTGGCGGTCTCCGGCGCGGGCGATTCCGACATGGACCTCGACTGTAACAGACAGACTGGACAGCGGGTGCGCGGCTGAGGCAGACCGTGGCCATGGCGGCGGTCGTCATCGGCGGGGGATTCTTCGGGTGCAGCCTGGCCCTCGCGCTGCGCGAGCGCGGCGAGCGCGTCACCGTGGTGGAGCGCGAGGCCGATCTGCTGCTGCGCGCTTCCGCCAACAACCAGGCCCGCGTGCACGGCGGCTACCACTACCCGCGCAGCATCCTCACCGCGCTGCGGTCGCGCCTCAACTACCCGCGGTTCGTCGCCGAGTTCGCCCCCTGCATCGACCGCTCCTTCCGCCACTACTACGCGGTCGCGCGGCGGCAGAGCCAAGTCACGGCGCGCCAGTTCGAGACCTTCTGCCACCGCATCGGCGCGCGTCTCGCGCCCGCGACCGCCGAGGTCCGCGCCTGGTTCGACGCGGAGCTGGTCGAGAAGGTGTACGAGGTCGAGGAGCTCGCCTTCGACGCCGACCTGCTGCGGGCGGCCATGCGAGAGCGTCTGCAGGACGCGCGCGTCGAGGTGCAGCTCGCCACGCGCGCGCTGCGTGCGGCCCCCGGAGAGCTGCAGACGGACCGCGGGGCGCTGCGCGCGAGCTGGATGTTCAACTGCACGTATTCGTCGGTGAACGAGCTGCTGGCCGCCTCCGGCGCGCGCTGCGTGCCGCTGCGCCACGAGCTGGCCGAGGTGGCCCTGGTCGAGCCGCCGCCGGCCCTGCGGGGCTGCGCGGTGACCGTGATGTGCGGCCCCTTCTTCTCCTTGATGCCTTTTCCGGCGCAGCGCCTGCACTCGCTCACCCACGTGCGCTACACGCCGCACTTCGCCTGGGAAGAGCGGGCCGCCCCCGCGGCCCGGCCGCCGCCGCCGTCCGGGTCGCGCTTCGCGCACATGCTGAAGGACGCGCAGCGGTATCTTCCGGCCCTGTCGATGGCGCGCCACGTCCGCTCCCTGTTCGAGGTGAAGACCGTGCTGCCGCAATCCGAGCACGACGACTCCCGCCCCATCCTCTTCAAGCGCTGCGGTGAGCTGCCCGGGCTCGTGTCGGTGATGGGCGGGAAGATCGACAACGTCTACGATCTGCCGCGCGAGCTGGACGATCTCTTCCGGGAGGCGGCATGACCGCGGTGTCCTCCGTCTTCGTCTCGGTGGTCTGCCGCCTGCGCGACGAGCGCGATCTGGTGGAGTCCCTGCTCGAGGACCTGACTCGCGTGCTGCGCGCCAACTACGAGAACTGGGAGATCGTGCTGGTCGACGACGGCTCGCGCGACGGCACCACCGCGCGGGTCAAGGAGCTGCTCGGGCGGTACGAGGGGGTCCGCCTGCTCCGCCTCTCGCGCGCGTTCGGGCTGGACGTGGCGATCACCGCCGGGCTGGAGAGCGCCATCGGCGACGTGGTGGTGACCTTGAGCGCCGAGACCGATCCGCCCGACCTGATCCCGCAGCTCGTCGAGCTGGCGCGCCGCGACAACGCCGCCGTCTACGGTGTCGCGCCTTCGCGGCGCAGGGGCTTCTTGCGAGAGTCCGGCGCGCGCGTCTTCTACTGGATGTGCCGGAGCCTTCTCGACGTGCCCATCCAGCCGCACTCGACGCAGCTGCGCGCGCTCCCGCGGCAGGCGGTGAACGCGATCGTGGAGATCAAGGACCGGCACCGCTACCTGCGCGCGCTGACGCCCTACATCGGCTACGAGACGCGCACGGTGGAGTACCGGCCCATCTCGCGCAGCGGCCGCTCCCCGCGCGAAAGCCTGTTCGACGCGGCCGACACGGCGCTCGCGGTCATCGTGGGGAACTCCACCCGGCCGCTGCGCATGGTGGGCTGGATCGCTCTCGGCGCCTCGTTCCTCAACCTCGTGTACATCGGCTACGTGTTCGCCGTGCGCATCTTCAAGACGCGCGTGGCCGAAGGCTGGATGACGCTCTCCCTGCAGAACGCCGGGATGTTCCTGCTCCTCTTCCTCATCCTGGCGGTGGTCACCGAGTACGTCGGCCGGATCCTCGACGAGACGCGCGAGCGGCCGCTGTACTACATCGCCGAGGAGGCCAACAGCTCGGTGATGGTGCCCAGCGCCGAGCGCCGCAACGTGGTGCGGGAGTCGAGGTGAGCTGGCAGGTCCCCGCGTACCAGGCGCACCAGTTCTTCCCCAGGCGCACGCGCCACTGCCTCTGCATCCCCGTGCTGGACGAAGACGGGCGCTTCCGCCGCCAGCTGGCGAAGATGCAGGGGCAGATGGACCTCGCCGACGTGATCGTCGCGGACGGCGGGAGCACGGACGGCAGCACGGATCCCGCCGCGCTGCGCGAGGCCGGCGTGCGCGCGCTGCTGGTGAAGACGGGCCCAGGCCGGCTTGGCGCGCAGCTCCGCATGGGCCTCGCCTGGGCGCTCGAGCAGGGCTACCAGGGCGTCGTGCTGGTGGACGGAAGCGACAAGGACGACACCTCCGCGCTGCCCATGTTCCTCGACGAGCTGGCGCGGGGCGCCGACTTCGTGCAGGGCTCCCGGTACCTGCCCGGAGGCGAGGGGGTCAACACGCCCGTCCTGCGCGAGGCGGGCGTGCGGCTCCTGCACGCGCCCGCCATCTCGCTCGCCGCCGGCTACTGGTACACCGACACCACCAACGGCTTCCGCGCGTACAGCGCGCGCTTCCTGCTGGACGAGCGGGTGGCGCCGTTCCGCGACGTGTTCCGCGGGTACGAGCTGCACTACTACCTGTCGATCCGCGCCGCGCGCCTCGGCTTCAAGGTGGTCGAGGTGCCGGTGCGGCGCGAGTATCCGCGCGGACAGGTGCCCTCCAAGATCCGCGGGCTGCGCGGCGGGGCCACCGTCCTTTCGGCGCTGGCGGCAGCGTGCCTGGGGAGGTTCGATCCGTGACGAGCGCGCTCGTCGGCCACACCGGGTTCGTCGGCGGCAACCTGCGAAGGCAGGTCCCGTTCGACGTGCTGGTCAGCTCGTCGAACGTCGACGAGCTGCGCGGGCGGAGCTTCGACCTCGTCGCCTGCGCCGGCGCGCGCGCGGAGAAGTGGAAGGCGAACCGCGACCCCGAAGGGGACCTCGCCGGCATCGAGCGTCTCCTCTCCGTGCTGCGCGAGGTGCGCGCGGACCGGTTCGTGCTCGTCTCCACGGTGGACGTGTTCGAGGTCCCCGCCGGGGTGGACGAGTCGGCGCCGGCCGACGCTCGCCATCCCTACGGCCGGCACCGGCGGATGCTCGAGGAGCTGTGCGAGGATCGGTTCGGCGCGCAGATCCTCCGGCTCCCGGGCCTGTTCGGGCCGGGGCTGAAGAAGAACGCGGTCTACGACCTGCTGCACGACAACCAGGTGGAGAAGATCCACCCGGACTCGACCTACCAGTTCTACGACGTGCGCGAGCTGTGGACGGACGCCGAGAAGGCGCGCCGCTCCGGCGTCCGCCTCCTGCACCTGGCCACCGAGCCGCTGGCGATGGGCGAGATCGCGTCCCGCTGCTTCGGCCGCGAGCTGCGCCCTCCAGCCGGAGCGCCCGCGCGCTACGACGTGCGCAGCCGCCACGCGGAGCTGTGGGGCGGGCGGAACGGGTACCTGCGCTCGCGGGACCAGGTGCTGCGCGGGCTCGAGCGGTTCGTCCGCGAGGAGCAGGGCCGGTGAAGCTCGCCATGTCCGCCATCGCCTGGGAGCCTCCCGAGGACGAGGCGGCCGCGCTCATCCTGCGCGAGCACGGATTCGAGGGAGTCGAGCTCGCGCCCACCAAGATTTTCCCGCGCCCCGACGCGGCGACCGACGCGGAGGTCGCCGCCTGCCGCGAAGCCTGGGAGCGGCGCGGCCTGCGGGTCGTCGCCATGCAGGCGCTGCTCTTCGGCCGTCCGGAGCTGACCGTCTTCGGCGAGGCGCGGGAGCGCACCCTGGAGTACCTGTCCGGCGTCGCGCGCCTGGGCGCCCGGCTCGGCGCCGGCGCGCTGGTGTTCGGTTCGCCCCGCAACCGCGCCCGCGGCGCGCTGCCGGCCGCGGAGGCCTGGCGCTCGGCGGTCGGGTTCTTCCGTGCGCTGGGCTCCGCCGCCGCGGAAGCGGGCACCTGCGTCTGCATCGAGCCCAACCCGCCCCGCTACGGCGCCGACTTCGTCACGACTTCCGAGGAAGCGCTGCGGCTGGTCGAGGAGGTCGCCTCGCCCGGCTTCGGCCTCCACCTCGACGCCGCCTGCGCGCTGCTCGCCGGAGAGGACTTCCCCGCGCGTCTCCGCAAAAGCGCCCACGTGCTCCGCCACGTCCACCTCAGCGAGCCCGACCTCGCGCCCGTCCGCAAAGGTGGCGGCCTCGACCTGCCCGCCATCTCGGCGGCGCTCCGCGACGTCGGCTACTCCGGCTGGATCTCGGTGGAGATGAAGCCTGCCGGTCTGGAGGCCCTGCGCGCCGCCGCAGAGCTCGCGGCGCGGCTCAGCTGAACAGCGCTTCGACGAATTCGTGCGGGTCGAAGGGCTTCAGGTCGGCGACCTTCTCGCCGACGCCGACGTAGCGGACCGGGATCTTCAGCTCGTCGCAGATGCCGATGATCACGCCGCCCTTGGCGGTGCCGTCGAGCTTCGCCAGCACGAACCCGGTGACGCCCAGCGCCTCGTGGAACTGGCGCGCCTGGGCGATGGCGTTCTGGCCGGTGGTCGCGTCCACCACCAGCAGGATCTCGTGCGGGGAGCCCGGGTGCGCCTTCTCCAGGGTGCGCTTGAGGCGCTTCAGCTCCTCCATGAGATTGGCCTTGGTGTGGAGGCGGCCGGCGGTGTCGCAGAGCACCACCTGGATGCCCTCCGCCTTGGCGCGCGTCACCGCGTCGAAGAGCACCGCGCCGGGGTCCGAGCCGTCCTTGCCGCGCACGATGGGGACGCCGGCGCGGTCGGCCCAGACGTCGAGCTGCTCGCCGGCGGCGGCGCGAAAGGTGTCGCCGGCGCCGAGGATCACCGACTTCCCCGCCTGCTCGAGACGCGCGGCCAGCTTTCCGATGGTGGTGGTCTTTCCGGTGCCGTTCACTCCGACCACCATGACGACCTGGGGAGGCGGCGTGCCGGGTGGCAGGTCGGGGAGCCCGCCGTGCCCCGACTCCCCGGGCGCCACGCCCAGCGAGAGAATCCGCTCCACTTCCTCTCGCAGCGCGGCTTTCACGCGCGAGACGTCGGACAGCTCGCGCCGCTTGAGCCGCTCGCGGACCGAGTCGAGCAGGCGGGTCGCGGTGCGCACGCCCACGTCGGCGGAGAAGAGGATCTCCTCCAGCTCGGCGAGCGTCGCATCGTCCAGCTCCTTGGCGGCGCCGACGAACGCGTTGATCCGCGCCATGAAGCCGCCGCGGGTCTTGGCGAGGCCCTCCGCCAGCGTGCGCCCCGCCTCGGCTTCGGCGAGCTTCCGGCGCGCTTCTTCCTGCGCGGCGCGCTCGGCCGCGAGGCGCGCCTCCTCCGCGGCCCGGGCCTCCGCCTCGGCTTTCGCGCGTGCCGCCGTTTCCGCTTCGCGGCGGGCTTTCTCTTCGGCCTCGGCGATCTTCCGGCGCTCGTACTCGAGCTTGCGCTGCGCATCCGAGACCTCGCGCCTCCGGCGGTCGACCTCGGCGCGCGCCGCCGCGTCGCGGGACAGCCGCGCCTCGGCGGCGGCGAGCGCATCCTGGGCCGACTGGAGCTGCTCGCCGGCGCGCTGCTCGCGCGCGAGCCGCTCCGGCGGCAGCGCCGCGGGTGCGACGGGCGGCGGCGGCTGGGGCCGCTCGGCGGGCTTCGGGAGAGGAAGCTCCGACGGCGGCCTGGGCGCGCGTCGTCCGACGCCGGCGCGCGCAAGCAATGCGACGAGCAGCGCTGCCGCGATCAGCAGCGCGACGGCGATGGCGATGGTCTGGGTGTCGAGCGCGAGAGCGAAAGCGGGCACGAGGACCTCGGAAGGACCGCGCACCTTTCCCCGCGGGCAGCCTTGCGTCAAG
>Ga0137380_10001712_pt1 | contig 18114 bp, 14 predicted proteins | sample SagtaG_17_FD_104809 | JGI IMG/M metagenome (GOLD analysis project Ga0137380, IMG submission 104809) | Vadose zone soil microbial communities from Sagehorn Ranch, Mendocino, California, USA - Sage2_L_100_16 metaG | ecosystem: Environmental > Terrestrial > Soil > Vadose zone | place: USA...
ACCAGGCGCGCGAGCTGATTGATCGTGGTCTCTCGGCCTGTGCCGACATTGTAGACCTGCCCGTCGGCTTTTGGGCTGATGCCTGCCAGCAGCGTAGCTTCAACCACATCGTCGATGAAAGTGAAATCACGGGTTTGCTCGCCGTCTCCGTGGATTCGCGGTGGCTGGCCCGTCATGGCCGACTCGAAGAACTTCGCTACCACGCCGCAGTAGGGATTGTCGGGGCGCTGCGCGGTCCCGTAGACGTTCGAGTAACGGACCACTGCGGTTGATAGCCCGTAGCTTTCATAAAAAGCTTTGCAGTAATTCTCGCCCGCGAATTTCGATACCGCGTAGGGGCTCAGCATGTTGGTCGCGTCGTCTTCGTTAATCGGCAGGTAGCGAGGGTTACCGTAGACTGACGTTGACGACGAATAAACGACGCGCGGTATGTTGGCTTCTCGGGCCGCGAGCAGCACGTTTAGAGTCCCGCCGATGTTGACTTCGTAATCCTCGCGGGGATTTCTCGTAGAGACAATGATGTTGCGAGCGGCGAGATGGAAGACCAGGCCGGCGCCTTTGATAGCTTCCCGAACAAGATCGAAATCCGTCACACTGCCTCGGATGACTTCAAGATTCGATTCGTCGGTTGGCAAGTTGTTGTTGTCGCCGGTGTAGAAGTCATCAAGCACGATGACCCGCGCGCCTTCTGACAGCAATCTACGGACGACATTAGATCCAACAAAACCAGCGCCTCCGGTTACCACTGTGATCTTTCCGTTGGGATTGTTAGATTCGCTCATCTTCTTCCAAATGTATTATGCTTGGGGCGGCGAACAGAGCCAAGAATATCAGCGCAAAGGGCTAAGGGCAAATTGCATGAACCGTCGATGTTCGCGACGATAAAACCACGTCTTGGGAGGAGCATAAGTCTATGATTGACGAAAGGAAACAGCATCTGGAACTTGTCGCGACAGGCTTGACGAGACTCCGCTGATATCGGGCAGTCCGTTGGAAGGAGAAGCGCCCTGACGCTCCGGAAAGCTTGGGTGTCTGGGTGATATAATCTCGATGTGAACGAACGCGCAGGAATCTACATTCACATTCCGTTTTGCGAGCGCAAGTGCACTTATTGCAACTTCAACACTACCGATTTCTTTGAAGACCTGGCAGACCATTATGTCGACGCTGTATCGCGTGAGGCGGCTTACTGGGGCGAACGCCTGCCGCGAAAAGTCGATACGATATACTTTGGCGGCGGCACACCTTCAATAGTCGAAGCGAGACACCTCTCGACGCTCGTCCGCAGTTGCCGCGATGCGTTTGATGTTGCTGCGGATCGCGAAATCACAATCGAGATCAATCCGGGGACGTTCTCACGCGAGAAGATCGATGAGTGGCTCAATGCGGGAATAAACCGCGCGAGCGTTGGTGTGCAATCGTTTATTGACCGGGAACTCGCGTCACTTAGCCGGACACACACGGCTCAGGATGCGCGGCGCACACTCAATTTGCTTCGGGAAGCCGGCTTCGACAACATCAGCCTCGATCTGATTGCCGGTTTCCCTGAACAGAGCCTCGAAGACTGGGGGTTCAATGTTGGCGAAGCACTGGAGATCGGCCCGGAACATCTTTCTCTTTATATGCTCGATCTAAAGGAGGGCACTCAGCTCTACGCTCAGATAAATCGGGGGTTGCGGCCGAGGCCGGATGACGATCTGGCTGCCGAGATGTATCGAATGACTTGCAGCGCCGCCGAGCGAGCGGGCTATGAACACTACGAGATTTCTAATTTCGCTCGCACGCCGCTGGGCAATGGCGCATCGACCAGCCCTTTTAGATCGAAACATAACTTGAAATATTGGACCGGCACGGCGTTCTATGGAATGGGATGCGGCGCTCATTCTTATGACGGCCGGTCGAGATGGTCTAACCTTTTGAAGACTGAAACCTACATAGACAGAATCCTGTCGGGCAATCACGCGATCGCCGAGCGCCGCGAGCTAAACGACACGGACCGTGCCGCGGACGCGCTAATGATGGGACTGCGATTGAAGGAAGGCATTAGCTTGACCGAGTTTCAGTCGGAGTATGGCATCGATGTTGTCCAGCGGTACTGCGATGAGTTACCACGGCTGGCGGAAGCTGGGTTGATCCACCTGGACGCAGAGCGATTGGCGCTGACGCCCGCCGGACGCTTGCTTTCTAACGAAGTCTTCGTATCATTTATCTGAGACTCTCCCGTTATCTGTCGGCTCGTTCTCTTGGGGGATTTGAAATGTCGCTCAAGTGGAAGTTTGAAGCAGCAGCGGTTCTCGGGCTAATCATCGCACTGGCCGCGCAAGTGCAACCCCAAAGCGGACGGTTGCGCGGACAAGCCAAGCCTCCTCAGCATCATGACGACAAAGACACGATTCGGCTGCGAGTCGAGGAGGTCTTGCTTCCGGTTAGCGTTCACAGCGACTACGGCAAGCTCCCGCCTAATCTTCAGAAGACTGATTTCATCCTGACCGAAGACGGCAAGCGACAGGTAATCAACTCGGTTATGCACACGCCCGCCAACATCCTGTTCGTGATTGATGCAGGCGGCGACAGCACCCTGAAGAACCTGAACATAAACCGAGATCTAGCGCTGAAGATAATCGATTCGCTAGGAGAACAAGACAAGGCCGCGGTAATCACCTATTCCGATCAGACGAATCTGATCTCCCAGTGGACGGGCGACAAGGAGGCTTTGCGCCACGCGCTGGAATGGAAGTTCAAGCCGGGCATCAAATCGGACTTCTACGGGGCATTGCGCTACGCGGCGGAGGAAGTGTTACCCAGAGCCGCCGGCCGCAAGAGCGTTGTTGTCATCAGCGATGGAATCGACTCGTTTGATGAGCTGGACTTTGAGGCTGTGCTGACCAAGCTTCATCGCTCCCGGGCGACCGTCTATGTCGTGAGCCAAAATGAGATGCTGATGCGCGAATTGAAGCCTCGCGCTTTCAACCCGCTTTCCGTGTACGAGATGATCGATCCGTCAGCTCGAAAACGAATCGAGAAGCTGCGCGCCTATTACCGCCAGCTTGAAGCCGCCGAGATCACCCTAAAAGGGCTTGCCGAAGAGACCGGCGGATGGATTTGGAATCCGGGAGCGCGAGACGAATTTGCCCGGCTAAACCCGCAGATCGCCACCGAGATAGGCACGGAATACATATTTGCCTACTCCACCGAGCGTGCCCGTGATGACACAAGATTTCACGCGATCAGCGTCTACGCCACGCGGCCCGGATTGCAGGTGCGGACGCGTCGCGGTATCTACGCGAACATGGTTGCAACGCGAGAGGCCCTGATCGAACAACGTGGCCGGGAAGTAACGGAAGTCTATCTCAATACTCGATCCTTCGTGAGCATAGGGTTCTAACCTCCAGCGCAGGTCTTTCCCCCTACATCCGCTAAACGCTTATTACGCTTGACATCGGGAGAAATGATTAGATATAATTAAGTCATATTAAATATTTAGATAGCTTAATTAAATTGAAGGGAGACAGTCATAGAAAAGAGCGAGGCGATCCTGGAGCGGTTTGTCGAAGGGTTGTTTCGGTTGATGCTTGAGCATCACCAGAGGCATTTGGTCGAGATGGAACTGACCCTTCCTCAGGCCCAAGCGCTCAGGCTGTTGCGAGAATCCCCGCTCGCTACGAGCAAGCTTGCCGCTTCCATCGGAATATCGGCCCCAGCCGTCAGTCAGCTAACTGATCGCCTCGCAAAGAAGCAGTTGATTGAGCGCCGAGCGATCGATACCGACAGGCGGTCGGTTATCGTCAGTCTTAGCGACAAAGGAAGGCGAATAGTCGACCGAGTTCGGGCACGCCGCAATGAGGTTTTCCGCGAAGCGCTTTCGCGGCTGAGCTCTGACGACAGCCGACAAGTCATCGAAGCGCTGGGAAAGGTCGTGCTGGTTCTCGAAGCTGGGGCACCGCCGGAGATTCGGACAGCGGTTCAAGTGATTGAAGCATCCAAGAAAGCTGGCCAGGCGCCGGTGGGCCGGCCGGCGAGAAGAATGAGAATAGAATGGGATTGAATCAGACGATAGAGATTTGCAGGAGGTAAGAAACAATGAAAAGACTTAAGACTAACTTGATCGTCGGGCTGGCTGTGCTCGCATTGGTTGCGCCAGTCGCGCTAGCCGGCAGCGAGCAGAAGGGCACGACGATGGATAAGGTTCGAAAGGAGCTAGTCACGCTCCCCTACTTCGGAGTTTTCGACAATCTTGAGTACAAAGTCGAAGGCGACACCGTGACCTTGTACGGCCAGGTGGTGCGCCCCTCGACACGACAGGACGCTGAGCGGCGAGTCACCCGGATCGAAGGCATTGACCGGGTTATCAACAACATCGAGGTTTTGCCCTTGTCCGGGTTTGACGATTCGATTCGTGCTCGCGAATACCGCACGATTTTCCGAACCGGCGGTTTGTATCGATATGCGATGGGCGCGAATCCCTCGATACACATCGTCGTGAAGAACGGGAACGTTACGCTTGAAGGCGTCGTCTCGAATCAGATGGACAGCCAGCTCGCGTACATCGCCGCCCGGAGCGTACCCGGCGTGTTCTCGGTGACCAACAACTTGCGAGTTGGTAGCAACAGTTGATTGGCTTGGGATATAATGAAACCAGCCGTAACGAATGGCGTTAACAAGAGATAAGGACAGACGAGTGACGGAGCCGAAAGGATCCGCCACTCGTTTCTTTGTCGCTCTAATCTTCCCGTAGATCATGGAGGTTTGAAAACAGAATGGATTTGAGGACCAAATTGAGATCAAGGTGGGCGCCGACTGTTGTTTGCGCCCTCGCACTTGCCGTAGCCTCGGGCGTCGGCTTTGAACTGCACGGCAGCGCTGCCGCGCAACAAGCGCAGGCGCCGTTGCCTTCGCCCCAGGACCTTTCGCGTACTTTCATAAACCTGGCTAAGCAGATCAAGCCCGCCGTCGTAAACATAGACGTAGTCGAAAAGAGTAAACGAACATCATCGATGCGATTGCCCGAAGGCTTTCCACAGATTCCCGGCTTTCCGAATTTTGGAGACGGAGTGCCACGACGCCAAAAGGGAACCGGATCGGGCGTGATCATCAGTACGGACGGCTACATTCTTACAAACAATCACGTGGCCGGTGACGCGGATCAGATAAACGTTAAGCTTGCTGACGGACGCGAGTTCAAGGCGAGATTGATCGGCAAAGACACCGAGACCGATCTCGCCGTCGTCAAGATCGATGCGCAGAACCTGCCGTTCGCCAGGCTCGGCAACTCTGACGCCCTCGAGCAGGGCGAATGGGTGATCGCGCTTGGCAGTCCGTTTGGGCTTCAACAGACAATGACCGCGGGAATCGTTTCAGCGACCGGGCGCGATCTGGGAGTCCAAGGTGGACAGTTCACGAATTTCATTCAAACCGATGCGTCGATCAATCCCGGCAATTCCGGCGGTCCGCTCGTGAACATGCAAGGCGAGGTCGTGGGCATTAACACGCTGATCTTCTCGCAGACGGGAACCAGCGCGGGCGTAGGGTTCGCTATTCCGTCGAATCTTGCGACTAAGGTTTACGCTCAGCTCATCAAGAGCGGTAAGGTCACGCGTGGCTACCTTGGAGTTTACTTGCAGCCCGTCTCGCCTTCGCTGGCCCGGACGGTCGGGTACAACGGTACAGAGGGCGCAGTTGTAGGCGACCTCACGGACGACAGCCCAGCCGCACGGTCCGGGCTTCGCAGCGGAGACGTGATCGTCGAGTTTGACGGCAAGCCGGTAAAATCGCCAAAGCAACTTACTGAGATCGTAGCCGACACGCCGGTGGGCAAGTCCAGCGAGGTCAAGTACGTGCGCGACGGCCACGTCGAGACCACCTCGATTCGGCTAGGCGAGCGCCCGTCCAAGCCCGGCGACCAGGACCAGCCTGAAAACGGCGCCGATCCGGAACAGGACGCTGGAAAGCTTGGAGCTTCGGTGTCGAACGTTACTGGTGAGCTTGCTCGCCAGATGAAGCTCAAGATGCCCGGCGGCGTGATGATTCAGAACGTGCAGCCGGACAGTCCCGCCGCGGAGGCTGGTCTGCGTCGCGGCGACGTGATCCATCGAGTGAATCGAACGCCGATCAACAATCGTCAGGAATTCTTGAGAGCATTGGCGTTGGTGAAAGGCGAGAAAGAAATCACGTTTCAGGTCGAACGCGAAGGCCAGTTGCAGTTCGTGCCGGTCACGCTGGATTGAACAAGAACTGAAAAATTCTTTTTCGAGTTGAGGGCGGCCCGATCGATCGGCCGCCCTTTTTGTTTCCGCGCCAGGCGGCGAGGTTGGAGATGCTTGTGTGCCTCTGCTAACCTCGTCTTCCCAAATTCCACGAGGAGAAGACATATGTTTGAAGACTTGACCGCTCTCGAGCCAAAGATCGCGCTGACCAGGAGAGAATTTGTAGTCACCACTCTCACAACCGGGTTCGCGCTGGCCGTCCAACCAATATCCGCCCAAACAATCGCCACCGACACGAACGGACTGATCGCCGGCGAAGTAAAGATCCCCGTCGCCGACGGCGATATCCCCGCCTATCGAGCCATGCCCGACAAAGGCAGGTCGTTCCCGGTCGTGCTGGTCGTTCAAGAGATCTTCGGCGTGCACGAACACATCAAGGACGTCTGCCGCCGTTTCGCAAAGCTCGGCCACGTGGCGGTTGCTCCGGAGCTGTACGCACGCCAAGGCGATGTATCGAAGATCACTAACATCAACGACATCATTTCGAAAGTTGTGTCGAAGGTTCCCGACGCGCAGGTGATGTCGGATCTCGACGCGGCCGCGGCATGGGCGAAGAAAGCGAGCAAGGGCGAGACGGGCAAGCTCGCCATCACCGGCTTCTGTTGGGGCGGGCGAATCGTCTGGCTGTACTCGGCGCACAACCCGCAGCTCAAGGCTGGAGTCGCGTGGTACGGGCGATTGGTAGGCGCTCCCGATGAGCTTCATCCCAAACACCCGGTTGATCTGGCCGCCCAGTTAAAAGCTCCGGTGCTCGGACTGTACGGCGGCAAGGACACCGGCATTCCTCAAGACACCGTCGAAAAGATGCGCGCGGCGATCAAGGCGGCGGGCGGCAAGTCGGAGATCATCGTCTACCCGGAAGCGGGTCACGGTTTCAACGCCGACTATCGGCCGGGCTACGACAAGCAAGCGGCGCAGGACGGCTGGAGCCGTTTGCAACAGTGGTTCAAGACGTACGGCGCCGCATAGCTAGCGTCTGTCGCTGATGCGCTCAGCGAGCCTAATCAAAAAGTGGATGCTATTTGGATTGCGCCGCCGACTGTCTTAACTTTGAGATTGAGAAACATCAGGCGGCGCTTTGGCTGCTTGCTCCAATAGCTTGAGCTTGTGAGGGTCCAGCCAAAGCGCCGCGAGGACGTTCTCGGGGCGCAAAGCTTAAGAAGGTCGGCGGCGCACTCCAAAATCGGGTCGCGCCTTCAATAGCACCGCACTCAAGGGTTTCTCTAATTTTTTGTTTTGAGAAAAGTAATCTTTGTGATAGTATCGCCGGAGCCGAGAATTGCAGACGCTCTAAATCCCCAGTAAGTCAGAGTACCCAGTAAGTCAGAGTACCTCGATAAAGAGTCTAAAGTGCCAAAGCGCATTGGCCAGCAGCGGAGGCAGTCATGAAGAGAGCTGGATTCTTCTTGGCAGCGGCGTTTTGCGCTGCGATGGTTAGCACGCCCACCGCTGGAGCAACAATCAGTAGTACGGGAACTGGTGGTAATTGGAGTTCAACTGCTACGTGGGTGGGTGGCGTTGTTCCTGCGTCAGGTGATGATGTCGTGATTGCTGACGGTGCGACCGTGACGATAGACACCGCTGTTCCGTCAACCGGAAGTCTAGCAAGCCTGACAGTGGGACAGGGAACGAGCGGGACTCTCACATTTGACAGTACGGCGCGTACAGTTAGCGTCTCTGGAAGCGTGACGGTCTCTAGTGGTGCAACATTTATCACCCAATCATCAGGAGCAGCCACTCACGCAATGACGATCGGCGGCGATCTCACTAATAACGGAACGTTTGACATGTCCCGTGGTGGAACTACGCTGCTTTGTGACGTGACGTTCAACAAAAACGGGAATCAGACCGTCGGCGGGTCCGGCTCTACAACTCGTTTCAATGCTATCACCGTGAATCTCGGCACCTCACAAAGCAACGTCCTCGAGATTAACTCATCGAACTTCTCAGCAAAGGACCCATTCCTGACTTTGACAAATGGCACCCTTAAGATGTCGGGAAGCTATTCCCTCACCAACAGGTTTTTTACAACGTCCGGATATACTATTGCCGCCTCAACAGGTATCTGGCTGAATAATTCGAATGTAACGGTTAGTGCCCAGAATGCGTCTCCACAGAACAACGGTTTGCTGCGAATAACTTCTGGCGCTTACAACGTGGGCACGGCGTCAGGAAACAGTCTTACGTACATCGGGGGCTCTAAATTCACGATCGAGGGAGGTGCATTGAATGTTGCAGGGAGGCTATCGAGGAATGGAGTCGGCAGCACCACTACTTACTCCCAGAGTGGCGGCACAGTAACCGTTGTGACTAGCGGCTCCTCGTCAACATCATTCGCTGGGTTCGATATCGGCGCGTCAGGCTCGTCCTTTACGATGAGCGGTGGAATTATCGTCGTGCAGAATTCAACGGGCAATACGGATGCGAATGGAGGCGACTACCTCAATAAAGCAGGCACAGCCAACGTGACGGGCGGCACTGTGCACATTGGCAATGCAAGCACTGGAGCTTCGACGACCATACGAATCGACAGCACTGCACCATTGTTCAATTTAACAGTCAATACGACGAACTCTCCGACCGCGAAGCTCATCAATGACGCACTTACGATTAAAGGGACGCTAACAATCCAGAGCGGCGCATCTCTAAACGCCAATAGTTTGAACTTGAGCATTGCTGCAGACTGGTCCAACGCCGGGACATTCACATCAGGAACACAAACCACGACCTTTAACGGCAGCTCGAATCAAACGATCAGCGGCTCGTTGCCAACTACGTTCAGCGGGCTCGCAATCAGCAACGCCGCCGGCGTAACGCTTTCTCAGAACATAACCGTGACCGCGAATCTGGGTTTGACCAACGGAGACATAACTACAGGCTCAAACACGTTGTTTATGGGCAACGGCGGGACATCATCTGGAACTGGTGATGTGGTCGGCAGCGTTAATCGCGGGGACATCGGGGCGACAACCAGATCTTTCGGGAACCCCGATGTGCAAGTTACCGAGACAGGCACAGTTACTGATATGACTGTGAAATTGGTTAAAGGTTCAACAGCCAACGATTTCACCAACTCGGTCAAACGAATCTACACAATTACGGCCAACAATGGCACAAACACGACGGCAACTATTCGGCTGCATTACCTCGACGGCGAGCTTAACGGCAACACCGAATCGTCGCTCGATCTGTACAGAAAAGACCCGACGCTCGGATGGCAAGATAAGCTTCAGACGACCCGACACGATGACACGACCGGAGATCAAAACTGGGTTGAGCTGGCGGGTGTGACTTCATTCTCCGACTGGACTCTTGCGAATACTGGTCTATCTCCCACCGACGTTGCGATGCTCTCGGCGAGGGCGACCCGATTCGACAATCGAGTCCTGCTCGAATGGCAGACAGGTTACGAAGTCCACAACGTCGGATTCAACATCTATCGCGAGAAGAACGGTAATCTTGAAAAGGTCACGACCGAGCCGGTGGCCGGGTCTGCTTTGATCGGCGGACTCAGAGTCGCTTTCACCGCAGGGCTCGCTTACACCTGGTGGGACAACCAGGTTGACGACACCACGACGCGATACTGGATCGAAGACATCGACCTCAGCGGACGCACGACGAGTCACGGACCGTTCCCGGTCCAGCCAGCGCCCGCAGGTCAGACGCTGCCGCCGGGCAAGGGGAACTCGCCGTCGCTTGGAGCCATCAACGACCCCGCGACCGCCCCTGATTACGGTGCACAAGTCCAGCCCAAAGCCGGTCCAGTTGCGGCGACTAACGCGCGGCTTTCTCTGCAATCGACGTTGGCGTCCGCTCAGGCCGTCAAGCTGTCGGTCAAACAAGCCGGTTGGTATCACGTCGAGCAGAGCGAACTTGTCGCCGACGGACTATCCGCCAGCGTCGACCCGCATCGACTGCAGCTTTTCGTAGATGGACAAGAGGTCCCGATCATCGTAACCGGTGATGCAGACGGAAAATTCGATCCGGGCGACGCAATCGAGTTCTACGGCATAGGCATCGACAGCCCTTCGACTGACAGTCACATTTATTGGCTGACCGAGGGGACAGAAAACGGAAAGCGCATCGCCAAAGTTCCGCCCCCGGCAAGACAAGCGCAGCCTGGCGCTTCTGCGTTTTCTTTCACCGTCGAACGTCGCGACAAAGTCGTGTACTTCCCGGCGCTCAAAAACGGTGGCGGCGAGAAATTTTTCGGACCTTTGATCTACGACGCGCAACCCGTCGACCAATTGCTCACGATTCAGAGCGTCGCGGCGTCGGGTTCGGGAGCCACGCTGGAAGTGTCCCTGCAGGGATTCACCCAGACCGATCATTCTGTGAGAGTGGTGTTCAACGGCACTGAGCTGGGAACGGTCGCGTTCAGCGGGATGGCTAAGGCTGTTGCGCAGTATTCGATCCCACAGAGCGCGTTGAAAGAAGGCGCCAATCAAGTTCAGTTTATCGGGCCGTCGGGCTTCAACGACATGAGCCTGGTCGAGTACGCGCGTCTGACTTACACGCACTCGAACACGGCGGACTCGAACACCTTGCGACTCTCCGTCGCGGGCCGGTTCCTGTCCACGATCGGTGGCTTCGCAAGCCCAGCAGTCCGAGTGATAGATGTCACTGTGCCGAACATCCCGTGGGAGCTGACCGTCGATGTCAAGAAGGACGCGTCAGGATTTTACACGGCGACAGTGGCGGCGCCGGGCAAGGGGCCGAGGACGCTGCTGGCATTCACGCCCGATCAACAGAAGAAACCTGCGGCGATGGTTTTGAATCAGCCTTCAAGTTGGCGCTACGAGTTCAACGCTGCGGACTACGTTGTCGTGACGCGCAAGGATTTGATCGACAGCCTCGCGCCGCTGGCCTCTCAGCGACGGAGTCAAGGACTCGCGACTGTCGTCGTCGATATCGAAGACGTTTACGACGAGTTCAGCTTTGGTAACAAGACCCCCCAGGCGCTGAAAGACTTCCTGAGCTACTCCAGGAGTAATTGGTCGACGGCGCCGCGCTTCGTGTTGCTTGCGGGAGACGCCACGTACGATCCCAAGAACTATTTGGGCGTGGGCGATTTCGATCTCGTTCCGACAAAGCTCGTCGAGACGCTGTTCAACGAGACGGCTACCGACGATTGGTTTGTGGACGCAGACGGCGACGGCGTGCCCGATGTGGCGATAGGCCGCTTGCCGGTACGCACGACGAACGAGGCGGCGGCGCTTGTGTCAAAGATAGTTGTGTATGATCGCTCGACACCGTCCGCCAGAGTGATGTTGATTGCAGACACAAATCAAGGATACGATTTTGAATCGGCGAACCAACAACTGAAATCGTTGATACCTTCAAAACTGACGGTCGCTGACATTCGTCGCGGCCAGCAGGGCGATTCGACGGCGAGGAGTCAGTTGCTGGAAGGGTTCAATCAAGGTCAAAAGGTGGTGAACTACTACGGCCACGGCTCGACTCGGGTGTGGGCGAACGCGCCGTTGTTGACTGCGTCAGACGCGTCAGGGTTTACGAATCAGGGAGCGCTTTCGTTAGTATCGGCGATGACCTGCTTGAGCGGGTACTTTCAGGATCCGAGCATTGAGAGTTTGGGAGAAGCATTATTGAAGGCGCAAGGCGGGGCGGTGGCGGTTTGGGCATCATCGGGCATGACCGATGCAAGCGCGCAGGTACGGATGAGTCAGGAAGCGATCAAGCAATTGATGAGCAGCCCGGACCTGACGATAGGCGAAGCTACGGCGCGAGCCAAAGCGGCGACTACGGATGCAGATGTTCGCCGGACTTGGATATTGCTTGGGGACCCGGCAACGAAGTTGAGGTGAGGCTTAATCACCTCGCAAGAGGAGAGCGGATGAGGGGATCGCAGCAGCGATTGCCGGTGGCGCGGCGAGAAGGATTACTCATCGAAACCTTGCCCGATGAAGTTCTGGTATACGACCTGGTGCGCAAGAAAGCGCACTGTCTGAATCAGACTGCGGCGTTGATCTGGAAACACTGCGACGGGAAGACGAGCATCGAGGAGATGGCGAACACTCTTCAGAAACAGTCGTCAGCGAACTTTGATGAAGACGCAGTATGGTACGGATTGAAGCAACTGGGGAAGGCTCGACTGCTCGATGGGGATTTCACAAGGCCGTCTGAAGAGTTGGGCTTGTCGCGACGAGAACTGGTTAAGAGGATCGGTTTGGCGGTATCAGTGCCTTTGGTGATTTCGGTATTGGCGCCTAACGCCTCCGCCGTGCTCAGCTGTGTGGGTCAAGCCTGTCCGGGCGGGACATGCCCTTCACCTTGCACGTGTAATATGAGTACCCACTTGTGTGTCTAGCGACCTCCTCCAGAACGCGTCGGCCATCCAGTAAGAGTGTGCGGTCACCTGCAGACAAGCCCAGTGTAAATTCTGTCGCGCGAAGTCAGCTTGCGCTGCGAGTCCTCGCGAATAGTTGGCATCCAGCGGCTAGGGCGACCGATTTGTCGGCTGATGAGCTCCGAGACGTCGCGCCGCTGCTGCTCGGGTCAGGTTCCGGGGCCCTCGCATGGTGCAAGATCCGTCATTCCCAATTGCAGTCCTCTCCGGTGGCCTTTCAGTTTCAGCAGGCATACCGACATCACACCCTAGAAGCTGCGCGACACGAACGAGACATACAAACTATCTTAGCGTTGCTGCGATCTCGTGGGATCGAGCCAATTCTGATTAAAGGCTGGTCGATCGCTCGACTCTATCCTGAAAAAGGAATGCGCCCTTATGACGATACCGATCTGGTTATTCGACGCGATCAATATTCGATTGCTCAAACGATCGTCCAACAGCAGCGATCGACTGAGTTCACCGTTGATTTGCACAACGGACTCGAAGAGTATGGAGATGATAGCGAAGTTGATTTCTTCACCCGCTCACGATTGGTCAAGCTAGGCGAAGCAGGCATCCGTGTGCCCTCACCGGAAGACAGCCTGCGTCTTCTTTGTTTGCATTTTCTGCGGCACGGGGCTTTTCGTCCGCTGTGGCTGTGCGACGTAGCGGTAGCGGTCGAATCGCGTCCGGCGGATTTTGATTGGGATCGTTGTTTCGGCAGAAAGAAGAGAGTAGCCGATTGGATCGCCTGTACGATTGGACTGGCGAATAAACTCCTGGGCGCGCGGGTAGACGACACGCCGGTGAAACGGAGAGCCGAGAGCCTCCCGAGTTGGCTGATACCAGTCGTGTTGAAGCAATGGGAAAAGCCGTTCGCGAGGGACCACGGCGTTGCGAGGCACCGGGCCTCGATGGCAACCTATGTTCGCCGTCCGTTGTCGGCGCTCGGCGACATCCGAACGCGCTGGCCAAACGCGATCGAAGCCACGGTCCACGTGGGCGCGCCTTTCAACGAGCTTCCGAGGTTGCCGTTTCAGATCGGCGAATGTGTTTCGCGCGCGGTGAAGTTCGTCGCGCGATTCCCTGAGACGCTTCGAGACGGCGGTTGACATGAGGTGAACCCTGAGCAACGATGATTGTAATTTTAGATAAAGTGAGAAGCGCAAAATGGGACTCATACACGTGACCGTGACGCTTATAAATCCGCGTTCAGACAACGGAAACTACGAGGCTGATTTTCTCGTTGACACCGGGGCTACTGGCTCGCTGGCCCCTGCCTTTGAGTTGAACAAGATCGGCGTCAAACCCGCCGGCAAGATGGCCTACGAGTTGGCCGATGGCACTGTCCAAGAGTACCCCTTCGGATTGGTTGAGATTGCCTTTATGGGCGAAGTGACCGCGGGCAGAGTCATATTTGGTCCCGACAACGCGGACCCGATACTCGGGGTGACGGCACTCGAGTCGGTTGGCATAACCGTTGATCCGACAAGTCGGACGCTTAAGCGATTGCCTGCCATTCCTTTGAAATAAAGAGGCCCAGCCAACTCGAATCCGGCAACGTTTAGATGTGGCAAATTAATCGAAGTCAAACTATTGCGTCGGCGCGCGGCTCCAAAGTATAATTGATCGTCCCTGTATTATAAGGACTGAGGTTGGTTTGGAGCTGGCTGAAGAGTCCCGACGGTCAATCTCCCGCATTACGCAGTGAGGTAGTAGAGGTATTAAGATGAAAAAGCTTGTCGCACTTGGCGCGTGTCTGTTCCTGTTCGCTCTCGTCCTGACTCCCCGCCCCGTCGTTTATTCCCAACAGCGCGGAAACGACAGAGAGCTTTACGCTAACGACCGGATAATAGTCAAGTTCAAAGCCGAAGCCGAGCCGTCGGACCTCGACACGGCCGCTGAGGAGATTGTTCGGGTGCCCGGAGTGAGAACTGAAACGTTGACTAGGCGTCCGCAAGGCGGCACGCACTTGTTTAAACTCAAAGGAAAAGTTTCGGCTGAGGAAGCCGTGCAGCGAGCGAAGGAAGATCCGCGCGTTGAATTCGCCGAGCCCGATTACTTTGTCTACGCCAGCGACACAGTTCCAAACGACCCGCGGTTTAACGATCTCTGGGGGATGTACAGCGCAGGTTGCTCGCAGTGCGCAGCAGACCAACAGACCTTAAGCATTGATGCGACGCGAGCTTGGGACATTACTACCGGCAGCGACGACATTGTTGTTGCAGTGCTTGATACCGGTGTCCAGCTTCAACACGAAGACCTAAAGGCAAACGCGTGGGTTAACCCATCTCCCGGAATCCTGGGGCCGCCTTTTGTCGATGACGTGAACGGCTGGAATTTTTACGACGATAACAATCAGACTTTTAAGCCCGGTAGCTCCAGCACGAGTGAGGACTACCACGGCACACACGTGGCGGGTTCGATCGGAGCCGTGGGGAACAACGGTTTAGGCGTCGCCGGCGTTGCCTGGCACGTCAAGCTGATGGCTTTGAAGTTTCTCGGCGGATTGCAAGGCAAGGGCTCGACATCGAACGCCGTGCGTGGAATACAGTACGCGATTGATATGCGCAACCGGGGCGTGAACGTTAGAGTGATAAACGCAAGCTGGGGAGGTGGTAGCGACTCGCAGGCGCTGCGACAGGCCATTGCTGCCGCTAACGACGCAGGGATATTGTTCGTTGCCGCGGCCGGTAACGGCGGCACTAACATTGATGACAATCCAGATTTTCCCGCAGCCTATGCGAAGGATTTGCCTAATGCGCTATCGGTTGCTGCGCTGGACAACCAGATTCAGCCCGGCTTTCTGGCGTCCTTCTCAAACTACGGTCACGCCTCGGTCAGCGTTGCGGCGCCCGGAACAAATATCTGGAGCACCTATACGGAGCCTCCATATTATCGCGTGCTTCAAGGAACGTCGATGTCCACGCCTTATGTGTCCGGCATAGCGGTGCTGTTGTGGGCTCACGAGCCATCACTCACTCCGGCGCAGGTTAAGCAGCGAATAATTGACACCTCCGAGCCGAGCACTTCTCTCGTCTCGAAGCTTGCGCGATCAGGACGCGCTAATGCTTACGACGCTCTCACAAACAGAATCCCACCTGTTCAGAGTCCGTCGATCGTCGCGGTTAATTTCACAAAGACCGCGATCATCATCGACGGCTTCGGATTTGTCGACGGCTCGGCGATGATTGAAGCAGACGGCTCGCCGCTGCCGAACGTGAGCTATGACAGCTCGTTCGCGCTGGCAAACGGCACGCTGACCAGGCTGACCGCCGACATTGGAAAGAAGCCTCTAAAGCGAATGTTCCCTTACGGAGCTACGGTGTCGGTTGACGTATTCAATCCGACAACAGGTAACCGGTCGGCGGCCTTCAGTGCGGCGAGATACTGACGCGGTTCAGAGTTCAAGCTTCAGCTTGCTCGATCTGAAGATTGGACTCTGAACTTCACCTGCCTCAACGCCTCATAAAGCACGATGCCCACCGACGTCGCGAGATTCAATGAGCGCACGCGAGGGTTTGGCATCGGAATCGTCAAACACCTTTCCCAGTTTGCGCGCAGCAACGCTTCGGGCAGACCGCGAGTCTCGCTTCCAAAGACCAAACAATCGCCCTCTGTGTAATCGAAGTCGGTGTAAGCGCGCTCGGCCTTCGTCGTGAAGTACAGAAACCGATGGCCCGTCAGCGCCTCGTAGAAGGTCTCGAGGTTCAGGTGATGATGGATCTCGACCTCATCCCAATAGTCGAGTCCCGCGCGTCGCACAGCTTTGTCATCGGTTCGAAAGCCGAGCTTGCCGACAAGGTGCAACGGAGTAAATGTCGCCCCGCACAGCCGGGCGATGTTGCCGGTGTTTGGCGGGATCTCGGGCTCGACCAGGGCTACGTGAAACGGCGAAGAGGTCATCTGTGACTTATCGCTCATCGCTCTGTTCTGGCGTTAGCTTCATTCGCTTCAATGCTATGTTGAGAATCTTCTGGTGATCGAACGCGAGCTCAGGTGGAGCAAGCGCCGAGTGCCACCCGGCAACGGCAGCGTCGTCAGCTGCGCCAGCTTGCACGCGATCATCGAACACCGCCGAGAACACTATGCTCACAGTGTGGCCGCGCGGATCGCGACCCGGATCTCCAAACGCGCCGATCTGCTCGAGATGAATGCCGACCAGCCCCGTCTCTTCGCGAAGCTCGCGCGCAGCAGCATCCTCAAGCGACTCGTCCTCATCCACGAACCCACCGGGAAAAGCCCAAAGGTCTTTGAACGGATCGCGCGCACGTTTGATCAGCAGCACCTCCACGCCATCTGCGGTTCGGTGAAACAGCACTATGTCTACCGTCAGCGCAGGCCGAGGATAATCGTAACAGTAAGTCTTCGCCGCCATTCGTTCGGTTTGTGACACGCCGTCCTCGACATTCAGCTGCGCTCGATCTGGTTCTGTTCTCGCTGGAACACCTGAAACTCATCCATGGAAAACAACACAAAAATCACGCGATCGATTTTGGATTGTGGATGCTCCGCAGCGTAGTCTTTTGCCGCTCCGATCATCACAGTCGCGCATTCGTCAACCGGAAACCCGCCCACTCCCGTTGCAAGCGCGGGGAACGCAATCGAGCGACATCCCGACTTCTCTGCCAGCGCGATGCTGTTGGTCGTGGCATCGCGAACGATCGCTCCGCTAGAGGCCGAGTCCGCGCGCTTGGGCACGGCGCGGTCTGCGTCGCGATAGCCCATCGCCGCGGCGTGGATTACAAACTTATTTGGCAGGTTACCGGCGGTGGTCGCGACCGCTTGTCCCAGATTAATCGGGCCTTGCGCGACGGCTTCCCGCTCGATTTGAGGTCCGCCGCGTCTCGCGATTGCGCCCGCGACGCCTGAGCCAAGCCACAACTCGGTGTTGGCGGCGTTGACGATTGCGTCGACGTCGGGCTGATTAGTGATGTCGCCCTGACGCAGATCGATCTTCATCACAACTGTTATTAAGACGGCCTCGGGGAAACCGTCAAGTCGCGCTGACACAAAAAGGCGGACCCAACTCACGGGTCCGCCTTGCTGTTCGGGGGCTTGAGTAACTGTCGTCCTTCAGCAATTCGACATTGAGAGAAGGAGGCTAACGCTGTTGTTCCGTCGTCTTGGCCGGCGTCGTGCGGGCGCCGCCGATGTTGCGAGACAGCAACCGAATCTCGACTCTGCGGTTCTCGGCGCGCCCCGAGCGTGTTTTGTTGTCGGCGACAGGCCGCAACTCGCCAAATCCCAGGATGTGCATCCTGAACAGGGGAATGTTGTGCTGCTCGGCCAGATAGCGCCTGACCGAATCTGCTCGCTTCTGCGTCAACTGGTTGTTGTAAGCGTCACTGCCAACCCAGTCCGCAAATCCCTGGATCTCCAGAAGGAAATTCTCACGGTCTTTGATCTGCGACGCCAACTGATCGAGCGACTCTTTGGCCTCGGGAGTCAAGTCATACTTGTTGAACTTGAAGTGCACCACGGAGGTGGTTTGAACCGAGT
>Ga0137380_10001718_pt1 | contig 18096 bp, 12 predicted proteins | sample SagtaG_17_FD_104809 | JGI IMG/M metagenome (GOLD analysis project Ga0137380, IMG submission 104809) | Vadose zone soil microbial communities from Sagehorn Ranch, Mendocino, California, USA - Sage2_L_100_16 metaG | ecosystem: Environmental > Terrestrial > Soil > Vadose zone | place: USA...
CGGGCTTTGCCCAGTTCGCCAACGAGCTGGAGGGGGAGCTGCACATCCCGGTACTTGATGGGGTGGTGTGCGCCGTCAAAATGGCCGAGGCCATTGTTGAGCTAGGGAAGACCACCAGCAAATACAAGACCTACCGTTTTCCGGAGGGGAAAGCGTTTGCGGGCATGTTCGAGAAGTTCGGATCGGTCGAGGTGAAGAAGGGCGGGGCGCGGAAGGGGTTCGGCCTCGGCCTCTATCTGGTGAAGCTGGTCGCCGAAGGACACGCCGGCAGGGCGCAGGTCCTGGATCGGGAGGGCGGCGGCGCCGTCTTCCGGGTCAGGCTCCCGACCAAGGCGGCATGACGCGTGCGAGGGGGGTCGTGAGATGAAGGTATTGCCGCCTCGCACCATCCTCGTCGTGGACGACGAGGACCAGGTCCGGAGCGCTCTTTCCCGACTTCTCGGAGCGGCCGGTTACACGGTCCTCGGCGCGGGAACCGGCGAAGAGGGACTGCAAACGCTGGCGACCCATCCGGTGCAGCTCGTGATCTCCGACCAGAACATGCCGGGCATGTCGGGCGTCGAGTTCCTCAAGTACGTTCGCGGCCTGCATCCGCACATCCTCCGGATGATGCTGACCGCGGACCAGAACCCCGACACCGTGGTTCGCTCCATCAACGAAGGCGAGGTGTACCGCTTCATTCGCAAGCCCTGGGACAACACCAGCCTCCGGACGATGGTGCACTTCGCCTTCGAGGTCATCCTGCTCGAGGAGGAGAACCGGCAGCTCCTGGCAATCGTGCGCAGGCAACGCGCCGAGCTGCGCCAGGTGCGTCCGACCCCCGACGCCGAGGCCGAGATGGTCCTCGCCGAAGCCGAGCTCTTCGAGCGCTGACGATGCCGAGACTCGACGCTTTCATCGACGTGCTGTTTCAAAGAGGCGCTGACACGCTGGTGCTCGAGACCGGCTCGGTGGCGATCCTCGAGGGCCCGGGACCGGCGCTGGTTCCTCTGATCAAGCGCACGCTCACCAGCGCGCACATCGTTTCGGCGGTCGCCGAGCTGATGCCGGCGTACGCCGCCACGAGCTTCACCGGGAAGCAGGACGAGGAGATCGCGTACCAGGCCCCGGCGGGCCGGGTCGTCGTCCGGTTCAGCGCCAATCAAGAGGGCGTTCGCGCGGAGGTGCAACCTGCCGAAGAGGCGGAGCGCGCCGAGCGGGAGAAGGCGGTCTCGCTTTCCCGGGCCGCCGTCCAAGTCGCCAAGGCCGCGCCACCCGCGGACCCGCCGGCGGCGCCTCACCCGCGCCCGGCCATCGTCGTGGAGCCGGCCCCGGCCGATCCGGCCGAGGCGATGCAGTCGCTGCTCGAGCTGTGCAATTCGCAGGGCGCATCGGACCTCCACCTCACCAGCGGCTACGTGCCTGCGCTGCGCGTCGACGGGGACGTCGTCTCCGTCGAGGGCTGGGGCGAGCCGTCCGCGGAGCAGCTCGCGAAGGTCCTCTGGGCCGTCACGCCGAAAGCCAACCGGGAACAGTGGCTCGCGACCAAGGACACCGACTTCGCGCACGAGACGGCCGAGGCGCGGTTCCGGGTGAACGTGTTCTGCGAGCGCTCGGGCGTCGCTGCCGTCCTCCGGCGGATCCCCAGCAAGATCCTCACCGCGGAAGAGATGGGCATCCCCAGGAACGTGCTCGACCTGTGCTTCCTCCCCAAAGGCCTGGTGCTGGTCACCGGTCCGACCGGCTCGGGCAAGTCGACTACCCTGGCGGCACTGATCGACTACATCAACCGGAACCGCGACGACCACATCATCACCATCGAGGATCCCATCGAGTTCGTCCACTCGCACAAGCGGTGCCTCGTCCACCAGCGCGAGGTGGGCGTCCACACGGGCAGCTTCAAAGCCGCGCTTCGCGCGGCGCTGCGCGAGGACCCCGACGTGGTGCTGGTCGGGGAGATGCGCGACCTGGAAACGATCTCGATCGCGCTGGAGACCGCGGAGACCGGGCATCTCGTCTTCGGCACCCTGCACACCAACACGGCCCCGTCGACGGTCGACCGGATCATCGACCAGTTCCCAGCCGATCGCCAGGCCCAGGTGCGGACGATGCTGTCCGAGTCGCTGAAGGGCGTCGTGACGCAGACGCTCTGCAAGAAGATCGGCGGCGGCAGGGTGCCCGCCATGGAGATCCTGCTCGCCAACGGAGCGGTCTCCAACCTGATCCGCGAGGGGAAGACGTTCCAGCTCCCCTCGGTGATGCAGACCGGCCGGGCCCAGGGGATGCTGACGCTCAACGACGCGCTGCTCGACCTGGTTCGCAGGCAGATGGTCCTGCCGCAGGATGCGATGGCCAAGGCGGTGGCCAAGGCCGAGCTGCGCAAGGCCTTCGTAGCGGCCGGGGTGGCGATCGCAGAGACCGGGGGCTAGGTGCGCGACCCGGGAACGGCGGGCCCCGACGGCGCGTTCCACCGCATCCTGTCCGTCGTCGCCGACCGGCGCGGGATCGATTTCCGCGACTACCGGCCGGAGACGTTGCGGAGCCGGCTCGAGGCGCGGATGCGGGCAGTCGGGTGCGTGGATCTGGCCGCCTACCATGCCAGGCTGACGGCGGAGCGAGACGAGGTCGACCGGCTGCTGGAATCGCTCGTCGTTCCCGTGACCGAATTCTTCCGGGACGGCTGGGTCTTCCGCGAGCTGGCGGAACGCGTGCTGCCCACGCTCCCGGCCGCGAGCGGCATCCTGCGGGCCTGGGTGGTGGGCACCGCGACGGGCGAGGAAGCGTACACGGTCGCCATGCTCCTCGCCGAGGCGGCGGCGCGGCACCGCGGGCGAGGCTTCGAGGTCCTCGCATCGGACCTCGACCAGCGTTCGCTCGAGGTCGCTCGCAGGGGCCTGTATTCGGATGCGGCGGTGCAGGCCGTCCCGCCGGACCTGCGCAAGCTCTACCTCCGCTCCGAGGGCCCGGACGGCTGGCGCGTGGTCGACCCGATCCGCGGCCGCGTTCATTTCGCGCAGCACGACCTGATGGGCGCGCGTCTCGCTCCCCGCGAGGCGATCGTGGCGGCGTTCGATCTCGTCTTCTGCCGCAACGTGCTCCTGTACTTCGATGCCTCGCTGCGGACCAAAGCGGTCGAGCGGCTGGCGGCGGTCCTGGAGCCCGGAGGCGCTCTGGTGATCGGCATGACCGAAGCGCTGCCTGAGGGTTCCACCGGCCGGTTCACCACCTATCCGGGCGTGCGGCCGGGGGCGGGAGTGTTCCGGAGGGCGAGCCGATGATGCGCTTGCTTCGCCTTCGCGACTGGCCGCTCCGGCGCAAGATGTTGACGCTCCTCCTCGCCGCGTCGATCCTGCCGCTCGCCCTCACGGCGATCATCGAGTTCCGCACCGCGCGCACCCTGATCCGGCAGTCGGCGACCGCGCTGCTACGGGCGCGGGCGACGCATCTCGCCGACCGCATCGACGACTTCCACCTCACCTTCCAGCGCAGCGCCGAACGGCTCTCCCGGCTCCCCCTCCCGAATGCTTTCTGCCAGGCCTCGCCGGGAGAGCGCACGAAGTCGATCTCCACGGCCGAGGCTGTGCTGTCCGTCTTCCGGGGGACAGACCCGAGGACACACGTGGTTGCCCTCTTCGATCGCGAGGGCACCGTCATCGCCTCGACCCTCCCCGCGACCCGGGGGAGGAACTACCGCTTCCGGCGCTATTTCCAGGCAGCGTTGGCGGGCTCGCCGGTGACCTCGGAGCTGTTCATCTCGGTTTCCGAGGCAGGCGCGATCCCCACCATCGCCTACGCCGCGCCGATGAAGGCCACTTCGGGGGAGGTCAGCTGCGTGGCCCTGATCGTCGCGCGCGGCCAGGAGTTCTGGGACCTGGTCAGCGCAGGCGACGGGACCGCCGGACCGGGCAGCTACTCGGTCGTCTTCGACCAGTACGGGATCCGGGTCGCGCACAGCTTCAAAGCGGCCGCGATCTTCCACCCGGCCGCGCCGCTCGATCCCGCGACGATCGACATGTTCGTGTCGGACAAGCGATTCGGGGAGCGGACGCGCGAGCTGCTGCAGAGCCCGATCGCGGCGGAAGAGGAATTCTCGCGCGTGCGCGACGGCACCGCCGGGGAGGCGTTTCGGGTCGCGAGCAACGCGAACGATCTCGTCAACCTCGCCGTCGGCCAGCGGCTCCAGAGGGTGCCGTGGACGCTGTTCTTCCTGGTGCCGGAGAGGACGCTGGACGCGCCCGTCCGCCAGCTCATCAAGGAGACCCTGTCCAGCAACGCCGCCATCCTCCTGCTCGCGATCGTCGCGGGACTGTTCCTGGCGCGCTGGACGGTCGCGCCGGTCCGCGCGCTGACCTCCGCCGCGGACGCGATCCGCGCGGGCGACCTGACGACGACCGTCCCCGTCGACTCCGGGGACGAGCTGGGTCGTCTCGGAGCCACGTTCAACACGATGGTCGAATCCCTCAGGGGATCGCGACACGAGCTCGAGGACAAGGTCCGGCAGCGGACCGAGGCGCTGAAGGTCGCGAACGATGCGCTCGAGACGCGCAACGAGGAGCTCCGGCTGCAGGCGGACGAGCTCCTGGTCCAGAGGCACGAGCTGCAGCTGCAACGGGAAGACCTCGAGGTCAAGAACCGCGAGGTGCAGAGGGCGGACAAGCTCAAGTCCGAGTTCCTCGCCAACATGTCGCACGAGCTGCGCACGCCTCTCAACGCCATCATCGGGTTCTCCGAGCTCCTGATGGAGGAAGCGCGCCAGTCGCTCTCCCCCGAGCACCTCAAGTTCGTAGGGGACGTCCTCGCCAGCGGCAGGTACCTCCTGGCGCTGATCAACGACATCCTCGATCTCGCAAAGATCGAGGCCGGGCGGGTGGAGCTGCATCTGGAGCCGGTCGCCCCCGGCGAAGCGGTCGCCGAGGCGGTCGCGCTGGTCGGCCCGCAGGCGCTGAAAAGGGCGATCGAGATCCGGACCCAGGTCGCGGCGTCCGGCGACGTCCTCGCCGATCGCGGCAAGCTGCGCCAGGTGCTGCTCAACCTGCTCTCGAATGCGGTCAAGTTCAGCCCGGACGGCTCCGCCATGCACGTGGGGGCCGACGATGCGCCGGGCGCGGTCCGCTTCTGGGTGCGCGACGAAGGACCCGGCATGGACGAAACGCTGCTCGCGCGCCTCTTCCAGCCCTTCGTCCAGGGCGAGAGCGCCCTGGTGAAGAGGCATCAGGGCACCGGACTGGGTCTGGCCATCTCGAAGCGACTGATCGAGCAACACGGCGGTACGATCGAAGTCGCGAGCGCACCAGGAAGCGGATCCACCTTCTCGTTCACGATACGCACGGTCGCGGCGACGGCACCCTGGGCCGCCGGCGCGATCCGTTCGCTCCCGGCGGTGCCTGCTCCGGCGATCGCGCCGGCGGCGCAGGTGGACGGCAAGGGACGCCCTCTGGTGCTCCTCATCGAGGACGACGCGGCGACCGTCCGCCTGGTTCGCGCTTACTTGCACGACGCGGGCTACGATCTCGCCGAGGCGAGCACTCCCGCACACGGGTTCGAGCTCGCCCGGCGTCTGCGGCCTGCGGCGATCCTGCTCGACCTCGACCTCGATGGAGAGGATGGCTTGCAGCTGCTCGAGCAGCTCAAAGCCGATCCGGCGACGCGCGACATCCCGGTGGTGATCGAGTCGGTCCTCGCCGAGCAAAGGCGGGGCTTCCTGCTGGGCGCGAGCGAGTACCTGGTCAAGCCGCTGGACCGCAAGAGGGTCCTCGAGAGCATGTCCAGGCACGCGCAGGCCCGGTCCGACGGCGCGCAGCCGCTGGTGCTGGCCATCGACGACGATCCGGTTGTGGCGTCCGTCCTCCGTTCCGTTCTCGCCCCGGCCGGGTTCCGGGTCGAGACGGTCGGGCTTGGGCGGGACGGGATCGACCTCGCGCAGCGCAACCAACCCGCGCTGATCATCGTCGACCTGCTGCTTCCCGACATTTCTGGGTTCGAGGTGATCGACGCGCTCGCCGCCGATCCGCGCACGAGGGCGTTGCCGGTGATCGCGCTCACCGCCGCGAGCCTCTCACCCACCGACCGGCAGCGGATCGAGAAGCGCGTTCTTTCGCTCGCCCAGAAAGGCGACTTCACGCGCGATTCCGTGCTGCTCGCCGTCCAGCGGGCGACGGGCGCCGCGCCCCCGCGGGCGCACGAGGGAGGGCCGACGATCCTGGTGGTCGACGACCACGACCTGAACCGCGAGCTGATCCGGACGATGCTCGAACGGAAAGGCTACCGCGTTCTCCAGGCCGACAGCGGCGAGCAAGGGACCGAAGTGGCCCGGCGGGAGCGGCCCTCGCTCATCCTCCTCGACCTGGCCATGCCGGGGAAGGACGGTTTCGCCACCGCTCGCGAATTGAAGGGCGATCCCGAGCTCGGGACGACTCCGCTCGTCGCGGTGACCGCGCTCGCCATGCGCGGCGACGAGGCGCGGGCGCGGGAGGCCGGCTTCGACGCGTACGTGACCAAGCCCGTCGATCGCCACGCGCTGGAGGAAACGATCGAGCGGCTGCTCAAGCGCGGCAACGGAGCTACCGGCGGCGAGTAGCGCGCCAGGGTGTCGCGCACCTTCCGGGCAAGGGACTCGTTGTATCGTTCCGCGCCGCTCTGTATAGACGGCGTGGTCGAGCAGGGATGGCGCTTCCAGAAGGGGGGCATTCCCATGTCGGTGCAGACCGGGCCGGGCAGGTCGGCATGGCAGTTTGGCGTCGCCGCGGCGGTGGCGCTGTGTGCTTCGGCGGTGGATGCGCAGGCGGTTTCGCAGCCCGCGGATCTGATCGTGACGCACGCGAGCGTGATCACGCTCGACGCGGCGCGCCCCCGCGCGGCCGCGCTGGCGGTGCGCGGCGGGAACTTCGTGGCGGTCGGAACCGACGCCGAGGTGGGGCGGCTGCGCGGACAGCGAACGCGCGTCGTGGATGCCGGCGGGCGCACGTTGATCCCCGGCCTGAACGATTCGCACCTGCACCCGACGCGCGGTGGCCGGTTCTACGCGCTCGAGCTGCGCTGGGACGGCGTCGATTCGCTGGCGATGGCGCTGCGGATGGTGCGGGAGCAGGCGGCGCGGACGCCGCAAGGCCAGTGGGTGCGCGTCATCGGCGGGTGGTCGCCGGCGCAGTTCGCGGAGCGCCGCATGCCGACCCTGGACGAGCTGAACGCAGCGGCGCCGGACACGCCGGTGTTCGTCCTCCATCTCTACAGCCGCGGAATGCTGAACCGGGCCGGGCTGCGCGCGCTGGGGATCACCGCCGACACCAAGGCGCCCCCCGGAGGGCGGTTCGAGCGCGGACCCGATGGACAGCCGAACGGCCTGCTCGTCGCGGATCCCGATCCGACGATCCTGTACGCGACGATCGGGAAGCTGCCGCCGCTCTCGACGGACGACCAGGTGATCTCGACGCGCCATTTCTACCGGGAGCTGAATCGATTCGGCGTGACCAGCGTGATCGACGCGGGCGGCGGCGGGCACCGCTTCCCGGATGACTACGCGGGCTCCGCGGCGCTGGCTGCCAGCGGACAGCTGCCATTGCGCATCTCCTACTACCTGTTTCCCCAGCGGCCTGGCAACGAGCTGGAGGATTTCCAGCGCTGGACCGCGACGAACAAGCCCGGCACGAACGGCGACCGGCTCCGCGCTCACGGGTACGTGCTCGAGGGCGGAGGCGAGTTCCTCGCCTGGTCGGCGGGCGATTTCGAGAACTTCCTGGCTCCTCGCCCCGAGCTGTCCGACCGGCCGAAGTGGCGCGACGATCTCACCGGCGTGGCCCGCGAGCTGGTGACCAAGGGATGGCCGATCCGCATCCATGCGACGTATGACGAATCGGTCGCTCACATCCTGGACGTCTTCGAGCAGATCGACGCGGAGGAGCGCGCCGCGGGGCGGCGCGGCTTCGCCGGAATCCGGTGGGCGTTCGATCACGCCGAGACGGTGTCGCGCAGGAGCCTCGATCGCATCCACGCGCTCGGCGGCGGCATCGCGGTCCAGGATCGCCTGGCGTTCGCGGGCGAGGACTTCGTCGCGCGCTATGGCGCGGATGCGGCGCGCGCCGCGCCGCCGATCCAGGAAATGCTCCGCCGCGGTATCCCCGTGGGGGCCGGGACGGACGGCACGCGAGTCGCCGGCTACAACCCGTGGCTTTCCCTCTACTGGCTGGTGAGCGGCAAGACGGTCGGCGGCACCCAGCTGGCGGACGCGCCGAACCGCCTGGGCCGGGAGGATGCGCTGCGCCTGTGGACCGCCGGTAGTGCGTGGTTCTCGGGCGAGGAGTCGCTCAAGGGCCGCATCGCGCCCGGCCAGTACGCCGATTTCGCGCTGCTCTCGGCCGACTACCTGGCCGTGCCCGAGGAGGGCATCAAGCAGATCGAGAGCGTGCTGACGGTGGTCGGCGGCGAGCCGGTCTACGCGGCCGGGCCCTACGCGCGTCAGGTCACGACGTCGCTTCCGCCGATCAAGCCGGAGTGGTCGCCGGTGGCGTTCTACGGCGGATACGCGCGCAAGAAGTAGCGACGGTCGAGCGAAAAGCGTCCACCGCCCAGCAGGGCGATCACGATCGGGCACACGATGTAGAACACCCACAACTCGGCGGCCCACGCGCCCGTGGGCGCGAGGCGCGCGAAGTCGCGACCGTGGACGGTCGCGACCGCGAACGCGATGCTGCCGGCGTACACGAGCGCCCAGAGCCGCGTCCAGAGCCCGAGGATGATGCAGATCGGCGCGACGATCTCGCCCAGGTAGACGCCGTATGCCAGCACCGTCGGCAGGCCCGCGGCCGCGAGATCGGAGCGGATGTGGCCGAGCCCGTGGATCAGCTTGTCGACGCCATGGAAGAGCATCAGCCCGCCCGTGGTCAGCCGAAGCACGAGCTTGCCCACGTCCGCCAGCCCACCGAGACGACCCTCGAGCGGGTCGCGCCGTCCCACTGCGGCGCCGGACGCGCCGTTCACCGCGTCGGCCATGAATCGGACCTTCCGTTTGAAGATGGCGGGCTGGGCGACTGATAATCCGTCAGTGGATGGGTCTTGGCAATTGTCCGGTCCGGGGACAGTCACAATCCTTCGCAAATCCTCGCCATTCTCGATCCGAGGATTTGCATTCAGTATCTCCGGTAGCACGTTTTCGCAGCCCGTTTGCTGCACCGAGCGCCTGCTCTCCGTCTTCGATGACGTCGGCAGTCGCGAAGAGATCGAGATCGTGTGTCCGCCGATGTGCCAGATGGAACCCGGCCAGCGCACCGCCGCCCGAGAGGAAGAATCGCTGCTCGCGACGAAAGAATGCCTCCAGCACCTGTTGCTGCAGGGGTGTGAGCAGGCTAGCCGGCAAGCAGTTCTTCCTCTCTCCACTGCTGGAGGAGCCATTCCCAGAAGGCGCGGCGTCGGCCGAGGTGCGGGCTGAGCTTCTCCCAGTTGCGCAAGACGAAATCGGGGGTCGTGAAGGCCCAGACGTCTGTGTCGCGCGCCTCGCGCAGGATCTTGCCCAGCAACCGAACGCGCTCAGCCTCGGGCCCCGACCGCAGGCGTCGCTGAATGTCGCGCACGGTGAGGGGGTCGTCCCACGTGAAGTAAGGGACGACCTCTGGATCCGTCATGTCGGTGCCGAGGAAGTGTGCGCCGGCCATGGCGGCGATCCTACTACGCGCCGTGAAAACGAAGCGGAACTGCATAGCATCCGGGCACCCGACAATGCCGTGCCCTGCAATTCAAGCAGCACCTGAATCCTGCGGACGTCAGCTGCCGAGAGGCCGAGGGCGAATCTTGAGCTCGGCACTGGCGGGGGCGGATGCGGGGGGCGCCACCGAACCCACCAAGCGATGAGCAGCCCAGATGGCCGATGGACATTCGCGCGTCCATGATTCAGCATCGCTCTAGCTGAATCCTCGGCACGAGGAGGCCGCTTGCCTGGGTCTGGCGCATTCGCCTGGAGCAGCGCTCGCTGCGAGATGATCGGCCGCGAACGGGTCGCCGCGCAGCTCGCGGACCTGATCCGCGCGCACCCCGTCGTCGCGGTGGTCGGGCCGCTAGGCATCGGCAAGACCGAGTTGGTGCGCTGGGTCGTCGAGCGCGAGGCGGCGGACGGCCGCGTGCCGGCACCGGCGTATGCATCGCTCGCGGGCGTCGACGGCGCGCGAGAAATTCTCGAGCGCACCTGCCGTGCCCTCGCGCGCAGGTACCCTCCAGTCGAATCGAGTCGGCTCGTGCCCGCGCTGTGCGCGCTGTTCACCTCCACCGCCTGCACGCTGGTCTGGGACGACGCACAGGATGCGCCTCTCGAGGCTCTCGCTGCCACGCTCGTGGCGCTCCCGCCTCCCGACGGCCTGGAGCGATCGTGCCGCATCGTGATCGTCGCCCGCGACCCGGTCCTTTCGAACCAAGCCGCGCTGCACGCCTGGGCCGAGCGAAGCGGAATCGCGTCGCTCGAGGTACCGCCGCTCGATGCGGCGGCGTGCCGCCACCTGCTCGAGGCTCTCGAGCACCGGCGTGAACGCTCACTGCAGGACGAGGCGATCCTCGCTTCCGGCGGCAACCCGCTCGCGCTTCAACTGGCCGTCGCGGCTGCTTCCGCCGCAGGAAGCGATCCGATGGTCAGCCTGGGTCACGCCATCGATGGTTTGCCGTCGGACGCGCGGGCCGTCCTCTTCGTGCTGCTCGCCGCCGAGACCTCGCTGCGCGATGCAGATCTCCGTGCAGTGTGTGGCGCCAGCACTTCCGGGACCTTGCTCCTGCTCGCACGCCACGCGCTCGTCGTTCGAGACGGCGATCGCGTCTCACTCCCGCCACCGATGATGGGCCCGGTGCGGTCGCTGATCGGCCCGCCCCAGCCGGCCACCTGGGAGGCGCTCGAGGCCCTTGCGCGCCGCGCTCTCGCCGGAGCGCCCGACGACTCGGAGGCATTGCTGCTCGCCTGCCGCGCCCTGGCGCAGCGCGGACGCGCGCCGGAAGCGCTCGCGCTGCTGCGCGGGCATGTAGCGGCGCGCGCGGCCGCGTCCCCGGCCGCGCTCGAGCGAACCTTCGGGGAGATCGCCCGCGGCGACACCGCCGCAGCACCCGACTCGCTCCTCGCGCTCGCTCGCGAACAACTCCGATGGGGCGACTTCGAGGCCGCGCGCCGTACGCTCAGTGGCCTCGCCACGCTCGAGCTTCCCGCACCGCTCGTTTATCGGCGGTGCATCCTGAGCGCCGAGGCGCTGGTGCGCGCGGGTGAGCCGGCCAGTGCTACCCAGGAGTTGGAACACGCCCGGCTGGTGATGCCGCCCGGAGCCGAGATCGCGCTCGAGGAGGGCCTCGCCGATCTCGCGATTCTGCGCGGCGACCTGCACGGCGCCCGGCGTGCGCTGCTGCGACTCGCCCGCCGCACACGCTCCATCCCGAGCCTCGAAGGACGCCGGGCCGTGTCACTCGGCTTCTCGTACTTGCTCGAGGAGCGGCACGATCGCGCACTGGCGTGGGCGCGAAAGGCGCGCCAGGCTTACCGCCGGCGTGGGGACGCCGCGGTCGACATCCTCGTGCCGATCGTCGAGATCGCCGCGCTGATGGGTCTTGATCAGATTGACCGTGCGACGGAAGTCGTCGCTCGCGAGACCGCCGTCAGGACGTCCCTCGACGATCGCGGCATCGGCCAGGGAACGGCGATCCTCTTCCAAGCCGGAGTCCTCTTCCGGCGCGGCGAGATGGAGGAGGCGCTGCGCGTCGGAGAGCCCGCATTTTGCGCGCTCGATCGTCGCGCCGATCGGATCTTCCGCGCCCGCGTCGCGCATTACCTCGCCCGTTCGGCCATCGGGCTCGGGCAGTTCGAGCGCGCCGAGGAGTTCATCCGCATCGCCGCCGGGATCGCCGCGGAACCCGGCCTCGGCGTGCTGCGGCCGATGTGCGAGATGGACTTTACTGTCCTTTGCGAAGCGCGCGGCGAGCGGAAGGAGGCCGCCGACCGCAGCCGGCGCGCTCTCTCAGGCGCATGGCGGTCTCCGCTGGCGCAGGTCGATGCATGGGCGCTCGACGATCGGGACCTGCCGCCGCCCCACGCGGGATTCGGGGCAGCGCAGGCGTATACGTCGTTGCGCTCGGCGGAGCGTGCGCTGGAGCGCGGCGACCTGTCGCAAGCCGATGCAGCCGCCGGGCGCGCGGAAGGCTGGTACCGCCGGGCCGGCGCGCTCTACGAGCTCTCCCGGGCCCACCTCGTACGCGGCGAGGCCCGGGCACGGCTCGGCCAGCCGGATGAATCCAGCTCCGCGATTGCAGGCTGCGTTTCCCTGTCGGAAAAGAACGGCTACCTCCCGCTGCTGGTATGCGCCCACCTGCTCCGCGCCTTTCTCGCGGAGCGGGCGGGCGATTTGGACGGCTGCGCAGCCGAGCTCGAGTCCGCCTGGAACCGCGCGACCCGGGAACTGAGGGACGAGGCTCTCCTGCGCGCTTGCTCGCGCGCCGGTGTCCCGACTGGCGACGGCGGAACCGGACCGACCCGCCCGCTCGCGAGCAGGATCGCCCGGCTCGGCCTCGATCGGCCTGCCCGGTTCGTTACCCAGGAGGGCGAACGAAGGTGGATCCTCGACGCGGGCGAGGAACCACCCGGGCGATTCGATCTCACGATGGTGGTCGATTCCGGTCGTGTGCGCTCGGACCACGCCGAACTGCCGCTCCCACCGCAGCGGCTGCAGATCCTCGAGCAGCTTGCGTGCACCGGGGCGACCGGCATGAGCCTCGAGGACCTGCACCTCAAAGTGTGGGGCGGAACCGAGTACCATCCGCTCCGCCACCGCAACGCGGTGTACGTCGCGCTCACGCGGCTGCGTGAATCGCTCGGCGCCGTGCTCGCGCGCGATGCTTTCGTCGAGGGTCCCGACGGCCGCTACCGCATCTCTCCGGGCGTGCGGGTGGCCGTCCGGAGAAGCTGGATGCGCAGCGAACCCGACTCACAGCCCCGCGCCGCCTCGGCAAAGTAAGAAGATGTAAGACCATGTTCGTCCCCTTTCTCGACGGCCGTTGATATCTCGCCCGGTGTTGGCAAGGGCCATCCAAGCCGCCCCAGGACCCACCGGGGGTTCCAAGACGGTGCTCACAACCAGAACTTCACGCACACGCGAGGGACATAAATGCGAATCCAAAGATTGGGGAGAGCATGTCGAACGGTGCGCCAAGCGATGGTCGCGTTGGCCACGGCAGCATTGGCCCTTGCGATGGGAGGCTGCGCAGGCCAAATCGACGAGCCGCGGATCGAGAAGAGCACTAGCGCACTGAGTGGGCCCTGGATCTACTACCCACTCGACTCTATCACCTCGCCCGGCTATGCCGGCTACTGTGGATACCTTTCCGGCAGCACGTGTGGCAATTACCACGACGCGTATGATCTCAAGGGCAATGTTGGAGACGTCGTTCGCGCGGTGTCCGGCGGAACGATCTACACTCACGGAGGATGCGCCGAGGCTTCGAGCTGTACCTCCGATAGTGACGGGCTGGCGACTTGCGGCGGAGGCTGCGGAAACTGGGCCATCATCCAACACAGTAATGGGATGGTCACGAAATACTGTCACTTGAACAGCATCAGCGTGGGGAACGGCGCGGCAGTCGCGGTAGGGACACAAATCGGCACGGTCGGCCACACGGGAGCCGCGAACACCTGCTCCAGCGGCTTCGTCTCGCATCTGCATTTCGCTGTCAGCACGAGCCTGAGTGGAAATGGAACGTACCCAAACAGCGGATGCACGTTGTACGACCGAAATGCCAATTGTGTAGACCCTGGCGTGCCGGCTGGCGAGTCCAACAGCTGCACATGCGCTACGGCTCCTGCAAACCTCTGGGTGACGAGCGGAAGCACCGTGGTGCTGGCCAAGAGCCAAATTTCGGGTACGGCGACCGTCAACGTCCAGGTGTACACGGGCGCGGGAACGGTGAGTGTGACGAGGAACGGGACAGCGATCGGGTCCACGACCAGCAGCCAGGTGTTCAACTTCAACATCGGCGACACATATGGCTTTCAAGCGACGCCCGCCTCGTCGTACACCTTCGTCAATTTCTGCGGCGATGAGCCCGCCTGCTCGCTGAACACCACCTCGAATCCGATGACCGGGACGATCACATCTGCCTCAGGCTACGTCTACGCCAACTTCAAGGCGAACAGCCCGACTTGTCCGACTGGGAGCAATTGGCACCTCGCCGGCAACTACTGCTGGAACGAGCCGGGAATGTCATATACCAGCGCGTACCACCTCTATGATTGCCAAAGCGCTGGCGGCAGCGCTGGCGACTTGGGCAATTGCGGTGAGGGTTGCCACGACGAGCCGGTTGGTGTGAACGACATCTGCTACTCCGCGTACTGTCCGACCGGCGGTTACTGGTACGGTGCCGGCCTCTATTGCGGTCGTGCGTCCGGAATGAGCAACGCCAACCCGGACATCGTCTACTACTGTGGAGGCGCGGGCGCCAAGGCCTCGATCAATCAGTGGTGCAGCGCGGCCTGCGTCGTTGCACCTCCTGGATACAACGACCACTGCTGAGCAGTTCCCTTTGTGCACCGCAACGCCCCGCCGCGCTCTCCGCGGCGGGGCACTCGCACTGCTCCTGTTCTTCGCCAAAAATCGATCATGAGGCTGAACGAAGGCTTTTCGGCGAGCGACGCTGAGGAATGTACCTCGTACTCGCTCTGTCGGGTGCCCTTCGCGCAGCGCTCAGATCGCACGCCGACCTCGTGCTCGAGAACCTGGCGCTCCGACAGCAGCTCGCCCTGCTCCGCCGCCGCTCGAAGCGGCCGCAACTCGGGCGCCTCGATCGCACCTTCTCGGTGTAGCTCTCCAGGAGGCCGCGTGGGGCTCTATTGGGGCTGAAATCGCGGGCCGGCTTGGGTCAAGACGGCGCGCAGGCGATCGATGCAGCGCGCATTTCAGAGGGAGATCGACTCTCTGAACTGGAGCGGGAAACGGGAGTCGAACCCGCGACCCTCAGCTTGGGAAGCGGTCCGGCCCAGACGGCGCTCTCTGAGAGACCGGGCCGTTCCGGGCCGATTTGGGCACATGGAGTGCGTCAGGATTACGTCACGAGCCGGCACCGTGATCCTGAGGGACGCGCACACGGGGGCGATCTGTCGGCACTCGCATTTTCCTGAGGTTCTTGGCAGTCGGTCGGCTGGGCACCAGGAGCGATGATCGCGGACTACGGAACCACCTTGAGGCTCGTCACCGGAGCGTAGAGCGACACGCCGCGCACGTTCTCGTCGACCTGCAGGCGGTGGCGCAGGGAAGGGAAGGCGCGCTGCTCGCAATCGGTCCTCTCGCAGATGCGGCAGGTGACGCCGACCGGCGTCGCGGTGTCGAGGTTGTCGAGGTCGACCCCGTCGGCGTAGACCATCGCGCGGGCGTTTTGTACCTGGCAGCCGAGGCCGATCGCGTGCACCACGGGCTGCGCGTGGTAGCCGCCGGCGTCCTTCTGGATCGTGCGCGCGAGGCAGAAGTAGGCGACGCCATCGGGCATCCGCGAGACCTGGATGCGCATCATCCCGGGGGTCATGAACGCCGCGAACACGTTCCACCTCGGGCAGGCTCCGCTGAAGCGGGCGAAGCGGATCCCCGACGCGCTGAAACGCTTGGAGATGTTGCCGGCGACGTCGATGCGGATCATGTGGAAGGGGATCCCGGCCGCGCCCGGCCGGCTCAGCGTCGTGAAGCGGTGGCACACCTGCTCGAATCCGACGCTGAAGCGGCGGCCGACGACGTCGATGTCGTAGCGCTCCTCGCGCACCGCCTGCAGGAAGGGCGCGTAGGGCATCAGCACTGCCCCGGCGAAGTAGTTGGCCAGCGTCACGCGCGCGAGCGCGCGCGACTCGTCCGAGGTGAGGATGGCGTCGGACGCGGCGCGCTCCAAGCAGGCCTGCTGGGTGAGCAGCGCGATCTGGTGCGCGATCTGGAACGCGCGGCTCCGCGTGGGGAGCAGCTCGGAGAGCGTCAGGACCTTCTTCTCCGGCTGGAAGCGGCGCAGCACGCCCTTGACCTCTCCATGGTGGGCGATGCGGACCTCTACCCCGTGCGCCTTCTCGAGGTGCCGGACGAGGCCGGCGGCGATCTGCCCCGGCTCGAGCCGCGCCTTCTTCCACAGCTCCTCGGCGCCCTCCTCCAGGTCGGGAAAGTGGTTGTTGTGCTTCTGGATGAGGTCGTTGACCTCCTCGGAGGGCAGCTGGGCGCGGTCGACGCCGATCACTCCCTCCTGCCCCTCGATGATCCGCGAGGCGAGCGACTCGGTCGACTCCCGCTGCGACTGGTACGCCCGGTAGAGCGCGAGCACGGCGCGCGCGAGCGCCGGGTTCGTCGTCACCAGCTCGCGCATCTCCACAGCGGTGAGGCCGTATGCCTCGAAGAGCGGATCCGAGAACGCCTCGAGGAGATCGGAGACGACGTGCGCGTCTTCGTCGGTCGCGAAGGCGTGTACGTCGACGTCGAACACTTGCGCGAGCTTGATGAGGAGCGTCGCCGGAAGCGGCCGGCGGTTCGACTCGATCAGGTTCAGGTAGCTCGGCGAGATGCCGATCCGCTCGGCGAGCTGGACCTGGGTGAGCTGCTCGCGCCGGCGCAGCGCCCGCACCTTCGCGCCGAGCCGAGAGGATTCCCGCGTGACCTCAGCCATCTTCTTCGCGCTCCCGGTTTTACAACGTGTGACAACCTTACAGCCAATCATTGACTTTTCGCAACACGTTGCGCCAACCCGATGGTCCTTTCCGCTTGAACTTCCGCCGTGGCCTCTTCATTGTCACACGAGTGATGTCGCCGTCTAGTGGTCCCACGAATCGGCGAGTCAAAGGGGAGGTCCCGTCCATGTCCTACGAAACTGTGACCGTGCTGGACCGCACCGCACGCGAAGAGCCCCGCACCGACGCTCCCCGCTTCGCCGGGATCATGCGTCCCTACTCGAGGGCCGACGTCGAGCGGCTGCGGGGCTCGTTCAGGATCGAGCATACGCTGGCGAGGCTGGGAGCGGAGCGCCTTTGGGATCTGCTGCACGCGGAGGGCTACCTCGCCGCCCTCGGCGCGCTGACCGGCAACATGGCGATCCAGCAGGTCCGCGCCGGTCTCAGGGCCATCTACCTCTCGGGCTGGCAGGTCGCCGCGGACGCGAACACCGCCGGCCAGATGTATCCCGATCAGAGCCTCTATCCGGTCGACAGCGTGCCGCACGTGGTGAGGCGCATCAACCAGGCGCTGCTGCGCGCAGACCAGATCGAGCACGCCGAAGGCAAGAGCGAGCGCAATTGGCTGGTACCGATCGTGGCGGACGCGGAGGCCGGCTTCGGCGGGCCCCTCAACGCCTTCGAGCTGATGAAGGCGATGATCGAGGCTGGTGCCGCAGGCGTGCACTTCGAGGACCAGCTCGCCTCCGAGAAGAAGTGCGGCCACATGGGCGGGAAGGTGCTCGTCCCGACCGGGCAGTTCGTCCGCACGCTGGTCGCGGCGCGCCTCGCCGCCGACGTGATGGACGTGCCGACCCTCGTCATCGCGCGCACCGACGCCGACAGCGCGAAGCTCATCACCTCGGACTTCGACGAGCGCGACCGCGCGTTCATCGCGAAGGGCGAGCGGACGCCCGAGGGTTTCTTCCGCATCCGCAGCGGGATCGAGACCGCCATCGCTCGAGGCCTCGCCTACGCTCCGTACGCGGACCTCCTCTGGTGCGAAACCTCCACTCCCGACCTCGCGCAGGCGAGGCTGTTCGCGGAAGGGATCCGCGCGAAGTTCCCGGGCAAACTCCTGGCCTACAACTGCTCGCCGTCCTTCAACTGGCGCAAGCACCTGGACGAGGCCACCATCGCGAAGTTCCAGCGCGAGCTCGGCGCGATGGGCTACAAGTTCCAGTTCGTCACGCTAGCCGCCTTCCACGTGCTCAACTACGGGATGTACGAGCTGGCGAGGCAATACCGCGAGCGCGGCATGGCCGCGTATTCCGAGCTGCAGCAGAAAGAGTTCGAGGCCGAGCGGCACGGCTACTCCGCGACGCGCCACCAGCGCGAGGTGGGCACCGGCTACTTCGACAAGGTGGCCGAGGTGATCTCGGCGGGGAACGCGTCCACGCTGGCGCTGGGCGAATCGACCGAGGCGGCGCAGTTCTGAGCCGCCCGCC